>Ga0181533_1005262_pt1 | contig 12560 bp, 9 predicted proteins | sample PEATcosm2014_Bin_45_FD_119772 | JGI IMG/M metagenome (GOLD analysis project Ga0181533, IMG submission 119772) | Peatland microbial communities from MTU Mesocosm Facility, Houghton, MI, USA - PEATcosm2014_Bin11_60_metaG | ecosystem: Environmental > Terrestrial > Soil > Wetlands > Peat | place...
GCAGCCAGACCCACCAGCGCGCCGTAGGGACACAAGTAGCGGCACCAGAAGTTTTGTACTAAAAGCGAGAAAAGCGTCAGCACGGCGAGCACGATGGCGCCGGTCTGGCCGATGTGGCGGAAGAAGTTCAACATCTTCACATCGGCGATGATTCCGTAGGGGCCGGAGAGGAAGCCGGCGAGCGCTTCGACGGACATTCTGCCGATAACCCAGACGAAGAACGCCAGCAGCAGGTACTTCAAGCCGCGCAGCGGTATGTCTAGCCAGCGAGACAACTGAAAATTGCGGCGCAGAAATTTGCGGCCAAGTTTCCAGAGGTATTCCGAGAGCGTGCCGACCGGGCACAGCCATGAGCAAAACGCTTTATGGAACAGAAGCGAAACGCCGAGAAACGCCAGCAGCAGAAACATTCCTGCCGGATGCACGCGCGGCACACTGCCGGTAAGCAGTGCGAGCTTCAGATTCATCAGCGCATCGATGGGCAGCCAGCCGTCAACCCCGGCGGGCCGCTCAACGTACTTCGTCACTCCGCCGCTCTCGAAGAAGCGAACCCAGGCGTAGAACTCGAAGCCGACCCAGAGATTAAGCGCCAGGAACGCGAACTGCACGATGCGGCGGACCAGTTGCGAGCGATCGGCCTCCACCCTGCGCACGAGCTTCTTTTTGGCCGTGGAGGACGGAACCTGCCGCAGAACGGTGTGAATGGATTGAACGAAGTCTCTTGTGGAAACACCGGGCGTTGCCATACCAGTTCCGAGGCTACCGGAGCCGACTGGCGGCGCCAATGACTTTGGTCACAATATGCGGCCGCCCGTGTAAAGACCGCAGTACACCAGTGTAATGCGTCATAAATTAGAAAACTGCCGATCAACCCCGCGAAGCGGGGGAAAGACGGTAGCCCATGGCGTCAGCCATGGGTATGGGACCCGAAATTTCCCAGAGCCCGCAACGCGGGCGAAAGAATCTCGACTGGATTCTGTCGCCCCTATCGGGGCTCTTCATCTTGACACCTTGCACCCACGGCTCACGCCGTGGGCTACCATATGCCGCCGCCTTTGGCGGCTGAGAGGAGCTCAAAACTGCCGGTAGTGTCCTAAGTTGCGCTTTTAGGTTAGTCTGTATACTCCTCTTCGCTGTCTTTCCCTGGAATAAACTTCTTGGTTTTGGGATCATACGCCCGATGGAGTCCCACTTGGCGCGGAATTCCCAAATCGTCCCTGTACCACACTTCTCCCAACAGGTATATGAAGTGCAGCGATCCTCCGCCTGCGTGAAACTCTACCCATCGCTCGTCGTTGATAATCCTCGCGTGCAAGCCGGTTTGGATATTCTCTCTTTCCCCTGGCTGCAAGGTTCGTTCGCCGATGCCCACATGCGTGCTCTCGATAAATTCAATCTCCTCTATGGACCCATTGGAACGGGCGAAAAGAAGATATGTGTCCCCGTTAATAATGTGTGCGGGAGAACCCCCTGTATTCACAATCTGAAAGGCCAAAACACATTGGGCTTGTTCGCCAAGTTGAGTAGTGAATATCTTGGCGGTTGCATTGCGAACTATGACTTTCGGTCGATATTGCAGGATCAGAGTCTTATTCTCGATCTCCGAAACTTTGCGCATTTCCTCTACCTGACGAACCATGACAATCGCCTGCCGGTTCATCAGATCGGCTTGCCTGCGGATTCTCTCCCACGTCCGATACAAGAGCCAAACTTGCAAGCCCGCAGCAAATGCCAGCAAAAAGTTGAATACCCACGGCCCCCAATCCAAAACGTGATCCCAGAATGTCTTGTGCTTGTCTGTGAGCGTAACGGGCGGCAGGCTAGTGAGTTTTACGGAGTGCTCTTTATCCTTGTCTGCTACTTGTCCGCTATAGGAATCGGCGGATACGGGCTGTTCCGGTTTGTTGACCAAGGGAAGCACCTGAGCGGGGGTACTTTGATTGCCTTGGCTCTGATTCTGGCCCTTGTTGCCACTCTGAGCGGCGGGTTTAACTGTCTGCCCTGGCATTGGGGGCATTGCACTAAGGATCACAGCGGATATCAGCAGATATTTCCACATAATTCAAATATTGTACCCCAAAAACAATTGACAATCGGTAATTATCGGGGTACAGTAATTTAAGTAAGGAGAACGGCAATGGCAAACATCCTCCCGACTGACAAGAAAATCGCGGTAATCGGCGCATTGGCTGAGGGTTCCAGCATCCGTTCAATCGAGCGCATTACGGGCGTTCATCGCGATACGATAATGCGGCTCGGCGTAAAAGTCGGGCAAGGATGCACGGCGCTGATGGATGCCAAGATGCGCGACTTGTCCTGTAATCGCCTGGAGATGGATGAGATTTGGGGCTTTGTCGGAAAGAAAGATCGCAACGTCCGTCCCGGCGAGATGCGGGTTGGCAATGTTTGGACGTTCTGCGTTATCGACGCCGAGACGAAGCTGGTTCCAGCTTTCAAGGTTGGAAACCGCGATGCGGCCACGGCAAATGCCTTTGTGCAGGACGTAGCAAGCCGGATGAAGACACGGGTTCAGATTTCAACGGACGCTCTCAGGGCCTATGTGGAAGCGATAGAGGGGTCTTTCGGCTCAGAAGTGGATTACGCGCAGATCGTCAAGACCTATGGCCGCGTTGAGGTTTCAGATAATCGTCGATACAGCGCACCCGAGTTTGTTTCGGCTGAAAAGAAAGTCATTGTCGGGAATCCAGTTCAAAGCCTGATTTCTACAAGCTATATCGAACGATTGAATGCGACTACTCGCCTTCACATGCGCCGCTTGACCCGCCTGACGCTGGCTTTCAGCAAGAAGCGCGAGAACTTCGAGGCCGCAGTCGGCTTGCACTTCGCCTATTACAACTTTGTGAAACGGCACAATACGATTCGCTGCACTCCCGCGATGGCCGCAGGGGTTGAGCGGGGATTCTGGACCGTGGGAGATTTGGTAGAGGCGGCGGGATGAACTATATCCAAGAACTACAAGACGTTATCCGCCGATTGCATGGCGTGGAATCGGAGTATGTCGGGAGCGTGCCCGTCAAAGAGGTATTCAATGGGCAGACGGTGTGGGATGGGATTGTTGAAGTCTTTGACCTAAAAGGCCATCCGAAAGCGCCACGAGTTTATGCATGGACGAACGAGACAGACGATCCCGACAACCCCAAGCATCACGTCACAATTCTGCATCTCGGTCCTGTTACATCGGCGGTACATGCAGTTAGAGCAGCAATCGTTCAGGAGTTTAGAAGCCTTGAGCCGACAGAAGAAAACTAGCAAAGCGGGAAGGCCACCACTCCCAAAGGGAAGCGCCAAGATTGGAACCTTGCGTATCCGGGTTACTCCTGACGAGCTGCGCTCAATCGAAACGACCGCCAAGACGAACAAACAGACGGTTTCTGAGTGGATACGGAGCACATTGAATGCCGCAATCCAAAGCTGAGAATTTCAAATTAGGACACTACCAAACTGCCCATCTGCTTGACGCACTACACTAGACACTCTCACTGTTTTACCCTTCCCTATGGCCCCTCTTTACTAGGATAATCATGCCTGATGGTTCGCTTTGAGCTTCAAACACTAACCGATTACACAGACGAAGCAATCCTTCAGGAACTACGGCGAGTCGCCGCCCTCCACACCGACGGGCCGCTGACAAAAGTTGCTTACGGCAAGCTGTCGCCCAAGGTCTCATCGAGCACGGTGGAGAGCCGGTTTGGAGGTTGGGGGAGGGCTCTCGCAGCCGCCGGGCTACCGCATCTCTCCGTCCAACCTGGGAAGGCTATGAGCGATGACGAACTGATCGGTGAAATGCGAAGGGTTCTTGTCCTCACCGGACGGGACGTATTGACGGTCAGAGATTTCAACGACCATTCCATCGCTCACGCTGATGCAGTTCGGCAGAGGTTCGGATCGTGGAAAGCGGCACTAGACAAAGCAGTAATACGACAGGCGGAACTCGGCAAACGGTACACTGATCAAGAGTGTTATGAAAACATCGTTCGACTTTGGACCCACTACGGCAGGCAACCGCAATACCACGAACTGAAGGTGCCACCATCCGCAGTTGGTCCGAAGGCTTATGTGCTCCGCTGGGGATCATGGCGCAAGGCGCTTGCAGCGTTCGTTGAATGGGCGAATGCCGAAGAACAGGATGACTCGGAAGCTGACTCTGTATCCATTGAAACAAGTGAACGAACCTCACAGCGGCCGGCGGTGAAGCCGTCGAAGTTCAGCCTGTCGTCAGAAGATCGTCACGAAGTGCCACTGAAGTTGAAATGGAAAGTTCATCTTCGGGACCGATTCCGTTGTCTTGCTTGTGGTAAGAGTCCTGCGAACGACCTTACGGTGGAACTTCATGCCGACCACATTTCGCCGTGGGCGGATGGTGGGAAAACCGTACTGGAGAACCTTCAGACACTATGCCAGAACTGCAATCTTGGTAAAGGGAAGTCCTTCGGTAAGGTGGAAATAAGCAGGTCCAATCAGGAAGTCTGCTGAGTGTGGCCGCGGCGGCGGTCCTGGATTTCTATATAGACATTGATCAATGAAACGGCTGCGGGGGTCACTCCGGGGATGCGGCTGGCCTGTCCCAGGGTGCGCGGCAGAACCCGGGTGAGCAGTTCTTTCATCTCGCGCGAGAGGCCGCTGACCGAGGTGTAATCGAACCACTCCGGAATACGTCTTTCTTCCGCCTTTTTCAGGCGCTCGATCGCCTTCTCCTGCTGTTGCAGATAGCCTGCGTACTTGATTTCGGTCTCTATCGACTTGAGTTCGTTGCGCACGGCAGGCGGAAAATGGAGAGGCACGTCAACTGGCGACGGCGCCTGCCTGAAAGCGGGCAAAACAGCAGATCCTTCGCATTCGCTCAGGATGACACCTTGGATCTTGCCGACACCTTGAGGTGCCGGCTGCGGTGGGAACGGAGACTCATCTTCAGCGGCCTTTGTTGGCAGTGCCAGTGATAAGGGTTCGGTGCTCCCCAAACGTGAAACAGCAGATCCTTCGCATTCGCTCAGGATGACACCCCGGGAATTTCCGCGAACACAAGGTTCGTCGGCTGCGCTCGCCTGTGTATGTTGCTGTGGGAACGGCGACTCATCTTCAGCGGCACGCGCCGGCAGTGCCGGGGATGGCGGGCCATTGCGTTCGAAGAATTGCGGATAAAGTTTGACCAGCGCCGGCGTCAGCTCGTCGATGGAAATTTCCGGACGGCGCAAAAGTTGAGCATAGCTCAGGCCCGAGACGTTTCCCGCTTTCTCCAACACGCTCGCAGGAAGCTGCCCGTCGACGCGCGAGTTTTCCAGCAGCCTGCGGAGGCATTCAAGGCGCGCCTGCTTGGCCAGAAAATCCTGCCACGCGCCGTCCCCGATCAAGCCAACGCGGCGGCCATAAGGCGTGAGGCGGGTGTCGGCGTTGTCGATGCGCAGGTGCAGGCGGAACTCGGCGCGCGAGGTGAACATGCGGTAAGGCTCGTTGGTTCCCTTGCTGATCAGGTCGTCGATGAGAATCGCCGTGTAGGCCTCTGTGCGGTCGAGCGTGAGCGGCGGCTCGCACTTGGTCTTGAGCGCGGCATTGATGCCGGCCATGATGCCCTGGCAGGCGGCCTCTTCGTATCCGCTGGTGCCGTTGATCTGGCCGGCGAGATAGAGGTGCGCTATCTTCTTCGTCTCCAGAGTGCGTTGCAGTTCCGTGGGGTCAATCGCGTCGTATTCGATGGCGTAGCCTGGACGCAGCATCTCCGCCTTCTCAAGGCCGGGAATGGAGGCGATGATCGCCAACTGCACGTCGACCGGCAAGGAAGTGCTCATGCCATTGACGTAAATCTCGTGCGTCCGCAGGCCCTCGGGTTCCAGATAAAGCTGATGCGTTTCCTTGTCCGGGAATTTGACGATCTTGTCCTCGATCGAGGGACAATAGCGCGGGCCGATGCCGTGGATTTGGCCGCTGTACATGGGCGAGCGGTGCACGTTATCACGGATGATGCGGTGAGTCTCCGCCGTGGTGTAAGCGATGTAGCACGGCACCTGCCGCTGCGTGATCTTCCGGGTGCGAAAACTGAACGGAGTGGGGTCTTGGTCGCCCGGCTGCGCGGCGAAGCGCGACCAATCGATGGTGCGGCCGTCCAGGCGCGGGGGCGTACCGGTTTTGAGGCGGCAGCCGCGAAGCCCAAGCGACTTCATGAACTCGCCGAGCAGCACGGAGGCGGGCTCGCCGCTGCGTCCGGCGGGATAGGTCTGCTCGCCGCAGTGGATGAGCCCGTTGAGAAATGTCCCGGTGGTGACGATCACGGCCGAGGCGGCAACCGTACGGCCATCGCGCAGGCGGATGCCACGGCAAACGCGCGCGCGGTTGGGGCCTTCGCTGCGCTCGGCATCGCCGGGGGCAAGCTCCTCGATGAGCAACTCGGCAACTTCAGCCTGCTTAACCTGGAGATTGAACTGGCTCTGCAGAACCTCGCGCATCTTGAGCCGGTACTGCTGCTTGTCGCATTGCGCGCGGGGAGACCACACGGCAGGACCGCGCGAGGTGTTGAGCAAACGGAATTGAATGCCAACAGCGTCGGTGACCTCGCCCATAATGCCGCCCAAGGCATCGACTTCGCGCACTAGGTGTCCCTTGGCAATGCCGCCGACAGCCGGATTGCAGGACATTTGCGCTATCAGATCCACGTTGAGCGTGAACAGCGCGGTGCGAAGTCCCATGCGCGCGGCGGCCATCGCGGCCTCGCAGCCGGCATGTCCGGCGCCGACAATGACTACGTCGTATTGCTCGGTGTGTCGCAGACAGCTACCCTGCACAGGAGAGAACGATTTTGTTTCCGCCACCGGTCGGCGTGTTCCGAAGTGCCACGGATAACAATATTAGCAGCCCATCGTGGTACTCACCCGAAGCCGCGCGGCTCGCTCTGTGCGCGGCGAACGGCAAGCGCGCGGAAAACGAAAGAGGGCGCCTGGAGAGCACCCTCATCGTCCGATCTGAATTGACCAAGCTGACTGAGCCCCGGTCTGTTACTTGCTGGCGGCGGCTTCGTGGAAATCCTGCCGGATGGAAGCCAGGAACTGTCGCGCTTGCGGCGGAGCCGGAACCTTGCCCGACAAGACGTCACGGAAGCCGGGGTTCCTGCTCCCGTAAAAAGCCCGCATTGCCTTCTCATCGACGTGAACATTGGCCCCGCTCAGGGTAGCGCCGATGAAAGCGCCCTTAGCCTTCGAGTAGGTCAGAATACCGGTGTTCAACTTCCAGTCGGTGTTGGCGCTGCCTTCACGACCCCACGGACCAGCCGCGATTCCGACATCGGCGCCGATCTTCCAGTTTGCCGACATCAACTTTTCGGCGCCCTCGTCGTTCATGAACAGCATAACGAGATCGACGGCCTCGCCGCCGATCTGCGCTCCCCAGCTACCGCCGCTAAGGGTGAAGAACGCCGGCGCGGTCCATCGGTGATTCACGCGGCAGGTGGCGACGCCGCGTCCATGCTCGGCGCCGAAGATAAACCCGCCTTTTACCAGGCTGGGAATGATGGCGACGCACTTCGCCCCCGCGAGCACCGTCTGCGGAATGCCGCTGTCGGGCGCATTCGTGAGCCGGTTCAAATCGGTGGCCGCATCATCCATCCGCTTCACGGCCTTGCTGCTCTCGTCATCGTCGGCTGCCCATCCGCTGATTGCGAAAACCAGCACGACCGCCAGTAAGGCGAGAATCCCTTTTTTCATGTTTTTCATGCAATCCTTCCTTTTGCTTGTGCACATCCGAAAAAGTTTTGCCTATCGTTTCTTTTTGGTTGGATTGTGATTTCGGCGCGGGGGTTTACAAAGGGGCGGCGTGGCCCTTCAGAACCCGTGCTGCGGGCCAGCCACGCGGATCGATGGGCCCCGGGAGCAACATGCCTGTAAAGGCTTCAGCCACAGCGTGTTTCACGAGACGCGTGAAAACAGCGATGCGGATTTGCAGGCAACTCCGGAACGGACTTTGGCCCTGAGCAGCTCGCGATCAATTGGTAGCTATAGCGGTATGTTTCCGTGCTTCCGGGGCGGATTTTTATCGCGCTTGGTGTCGAGCATCTCCAGCGCCTGAATGATGCGGCGGCGAGTGTCGCGCGGGCGAATGACCGAGTCGACATAACCGCGTTCAGCCGCAATGTACGGATTGGCGAAGCGCTCGCGAAACTCCTCGACCTTCTCCTGGCGCAACTTTGCCAAAGGCTCTTTCCCCTTCACGCCATCGACGCCATCCTTGGCGGCCCGGTCGAACTCGCGCTTGTACACAATGTTGACCGCGCCCTCCGGGCCCATGACGGCAATTTCCGCCGTTGGCCAGGCATAGTTCACGTCGGCGCGAATATGCTTGGAGGCCATCACGCAATAAGCGCCGCCGTAAGCCTTGCGCGTGATCACCGTGACCTTGGGCACAGTGGCTTCCGCAAAGGCGTAGAGCAGCTTGGCACCGTGCACGATGATGCCGCCGTGCTCCTGCTGCACGCCGGGAAGAAAACCCGGGACGTCGACAAACGTGACCAGCGGAATATTGAAGCAGTCGCAGAAGCGGACGAAGCGCGCGCCCTTAATGGAGGAGTTGATATCAAGCACGCCGGCCAGCACCGAGGGTTGATTGGCGACGATCCCGACCGGGCGTCCGCTCATGCGGGCGAATCCGACGACGATGTTGCGGGCATAGTGCTCATGCACTTCAAAGAAATAACTGTCGTCGACGACGCGGCTGATGACATCCTTGATGTCGTAGGGCTGGTTCGATTCGGCTGGGACGGTTGAATCGAGCTGTTCGTCGGCGCGATCGATGGGGTCCGTGCAAGTTCTGCGAGGCGGCTCTTCGAGGTTGTTGGAAGGCATAAAGCTGAGCAGCTCGCGGACCATCGACAGGCACTCGGCGTCATCGTGCGCCAGAAAATGCGCGACCCCGGAGGTGCTGTTGTGGGTGACAGCTCCGCCCAGCTCGTTCTTCGTTACCTCTTCGTGCGTTACCGCCTTGATGACATCCGGCCCGGTGATGAACATGTAAGCAGTCTTGTCGACCATCAAAACGAAATCGGTGATGGCCGGCGAATAGACAGCCCCACCCGCGCACGGGCCCATGATGGCGGAAATTTGCGGAACGACACCGGAGGACAGGGTGTTCCGCAGAAAGATATCGGCGTAGCCGGCCAACGAGCGGACGCCTTCCTGGATGCGGGCGCCGCCCGAGTCGTTGAGGCCGATCACCGGCGCACCGACTTTCACCGCCAGGTCCATGATCTTGCAGATTTTGGCCGCATTGGTCTCCGACAGCGAGCCGCCGAAGACCGTGAAGTCCTGCGCGAAGACGAACACCTGCCGGCCCTCTATGCGGCCATATCCGGTGATGAAGCCGTCGCCATAGTAATGCTGTTCATCCATTCCGAAGTCGCTGCTGCGATGGACGACGAACTTGTCCGTTTCCTCGAACGTTCCCTCGTCAAGCAGGAATTCGATTCGCTCGCGGGCGGTCATCTTGCCCAGTTTGTGCTCGCGTTCGCGCCGCTCCTCGCCTCCACCAGCTTCGGCAAGTCCATCGCGCCGCTTCAGTTCAGCCAATTTCCGGTCCAAATTCATGCCGCAGATTATATGCTGCATTGACACACAATAGGCAACGGAAGTAGTTGCCGGCTCGGCAGCATTTGCTCTAGCGTTGGCTCCATCGGTCCGCCGCGTGGAAGGCACACGAAAGTAGTTGCGGACCGGCAAAAGAACAGCGCGGCCGGCAGAGGTGGCGGCCGCTCCGGCTGGACGCCGCTTGCGCGCCGGGTACGGGCGAAGGATCGCCCTCCGGCTCCTACCCCAGCGACAGCGAGAAAACCGTCGCTGGGGCCCCGGCTCCTCCACCCCAACATGCGCAACTACGGCGCCTGTTGGGGACCCCGGCTCCTCCACCCCAACATGCGCAACTACGGCGCGTGTTGGGGACCCCGGCTCGCGGCGCGGGGCGCGGGTTTACTCGGAACCGACGGCTTGCCAGCGATATTTCTTGCCGTCCCAGATAACCTGCGCCTGCATTCCGGTGGAATCGGTGGTGAAAAGCGTCGAGACGGCCTTCTTCTTCCACTGAGCGCCGCCGACCTCGATGCGCTCGAAGGGTAGATTCACGATCACAAATTTCGCCTTGGGATGGGCGGCGCGCCAGTCGTGCGCGATTGCCACGTAGAGTGGTTGCCCTTCCACATGAAGGGGAAAGGTCATTGTGATCCTGACGTTACCGTAGCCAAAATAGCTGTCGTAGGGGTCGATCAGCTTGTAATTGTGACTGGCCTGGTCGGCCGCCGGACTGCCGGTTACGACCACCGCCAGGTCCTCTTTCCCGTCGCCATCGAAGTCTCCGAACATGGGCTGGAACTTGGCGACGAGCTTGAAGCGCGGGCCGAACTCGCGCTCGACGGTCAAGCGGACGCGCTCAGCGATTTCGGCTGGCGCCGGCGGCGCGGCTTGCGCCAGCAAACGGCCGGGAACGACCGGGAGCAGTGCGCCTAGAAAAGCGAAAACCACAGCGATACGGTGCATTTCGCTACTCTACTCAGGAGACGGGCGATAGGGAATAGGGATTTGCACCGATACTGGAAGTTTGCTGGCCGACCGGTGAGCTAAGACCGTAACTGTCGAGATGGCGATTTCTCGCCAGTTAAAGTTCAGCGATAAATTGAAATCTGGTTGCCGCTGGAAACCGCAAGCAGGCCCTCGGAGGAGTATTGAATACTATTGGGCGGGTGGCCCATTCAAGCGCCGCGGTTGCGCTTGAGTGGGCCAGTTTCCCATACGAAAGAAAAACAACTACCCCACACAAGCAAGAAAGCTTGTGTGGGGCACTCTGCAAGTCTCATTCATAGTAGCGCAGTTGAATCTCGTTTCGGTAATTGCCGTGAACAGGCCTTCTCGCCATCTAGCCCAATACGGAGCCCCGGCGATTGCTCGTGAGATGGCGATTTCTCACAGCGATTTCCGCCTGTTTTTGCTCTGCCCTGACCCGGGGCCTGGCAAACGGTATAATCTGCGAGCAGCCGGTAACCGTGGTTTAGTTCGCGAGCTAAAAGTGCGACTGCTGATTCTCAGCGATATCCACTCCAATCTGGAAGCCCTGGAAGCGTGCCTTCACACGGTCGGCGGCTGGGACCAGTTCGTCAACCTGGGCGACACCGTCGGTTACGGTGCCGACCCCAATGCGGTGATCGAGCGAGTCCGTCCCTATGGCGGTCTTAGCGTGCGTGGCAACCACGACCGTGCAGTGCTAGATCCCAAGGAAATCGAGACCTTCAACCCGATCGCGGCGGCGGCCGTGCAGTGGACTCGCAACAGCCTTACCCCGGAGAATCTGGCCTGGCTCAGCGAAGTGCCGGTCGGCCCGGTCTACGAACCCGCGCTGGCCGACACGCAATTCGTGCATGGCTCTCCCGGAAACGAGGATGAGTACATCCTCAGCGAATTCTCGGCGCGCACGGCTTTCGCCGATAGTCGGGCTCAGCTTATTTTTTTCGGGCATACCCATATCCAGGGCGCGGTGGAGTACAAGGAAAAGAATATCCAGGTCATTCATCCCAGTTATGCGTTCAAGCCCGGCAGCGCCGAACGCTGCGATTTTCCGCTGGAGGATGAGACGCGATATCTGCTCAACCCCGGTTCTGTCGGTCAGCCCCGCGACGGCGACTGGCGTGCTGCATTCGCCACTTACGACTCGGCGAAGCACCAGGTTTCCTTCTGGCGCGCCCCCTACGACGTGGACTTGGCACAGCAGAAGATCATCGGCGCGGGACTGCCTTACCGCTTGGCATCGCGGCTGCGCGAAGGAAGGTAAGGCCGCTTTGGCTGGTTTCAAACCCTTCACGAAGCGGTAAAGCTCAGAGCAGTGTTAGGGTTTGTGTATCCCAAGGGCCGCTATTCTTGAGAGTCATGCTGAGCGGAGTGAAACGGAGCGAAGCATCCCAAAACGGCGTGGGGCTGAAGCGCCGTCGAAGGATTTTAGAAACCCCCAGCAGCGCAGGGCGGGACAGTTCCCTGGGATGCTTCACGCCGCCACCCCGACGGACCAACAACGGGTCTGTCGGGGACCCCGTCGTTGTTCAGCATGACAACACCGAGGTACCCTCAGACGGAATGCACTTACTGGGAAACTGCAATACTGCTTTGCCCGGATCGCTCATGCCACTTGAAACTTAACGCCTGAGACTTGAAACTAGCTTCTATGCCTTTCCGCAGCTTTCCCAAGAAGAAAACCGCCGGCAGCGAAGATTTGTTCGCTTCCTCCAGCGAGTCGTCCGCAGATAGCATCGTTGCGTACATTGATGGTGGTTCGCGAGGCAATCCCGGACCGGCTGGCTACGGTGTGGCCATTAACGATGCCGCCGGACACCGGATCGCCGAACTGAGCGACTATCTGGGCGTGCAGACCAACAACTTCGCCGAGTACTCTGCCCTGCTGGCTGTCCTCGAATACGCCGTCAAGCACGGACACAAGGCGCTGAAAGTCGTCAGCGACTCCGAGTTGCTGGTCAAGCAGATGCGCGGCGAATACAAAGTGCGCAACGAAACGCTCCAGCAGATGGCGCA
>Ga0181533_1005263_pt1 | contig 12558 bp, 10 predicted proteins | sample PEATcosm2014_Bin_45_FD_119772 | JGI IMG/M metagenome (GOLD analysis project Ga0181533, IMG submission 119772) | Peatland microbial communities from MTU Mesocosm Facility, Houghton, MI, USA - PEATcosm2014_Bin11_60_metaG | ecosystem: Environmental > Terrestrial > Soil > Wetlands > Peat | place...
CGAAAACCCGGTGTCAGACGGCTGCAAGTCCAAAGTCTTCGTGTAACCACTCGTCCCCTGGGCCCTGAGCGTCACATTGAGCCCCAGCGGGAAGCTCGTGTCTTTCACGACGGCGACATGAATTGGAGAGGAGAGACTCTGACCCGCGTATTTCAGGGTCATGGTTGTGAAGCTCGATTCGGTGGGATACACGTTGAGCCCAGGCAAGGTCAGCGACGCGGTCAGCGAGACCGACTTCCAGTACGCTTGATTGGGTCCAGTACCGGAATCGGGCCATCCTTCCCCCTGCATCAATATCAAGTAGAATGGCCCCGTTCCAATCTGGGTACCCGACTCTCCTAGGACCTGCCCTCCCTGGCTGATGCTGTATTGCGCGAACCCGGAAGCGTTGACGGAGATCTCTGCAGTGTAGAAGACATCCAGGCTCGGTGTACGATACAGTTTCGGTTGAGAAACCAAGACATTGCCTGTTGCGGTGTCGACATCAATGCCATAGTAGCACTGCCCGGCAGGGTAGGCCGGGACGGCCAGGGGGTTCGTGATACCGCAAACAGCTGGGTCACCGCAGTTGCCCTCGTGACTGCAGTTGGTTGAGTTCAGGTCGCCGTATATCGCAACGCCGGCACTGGCATCCGCAGAGACTATGGAGAAGACGAAAGTCATCCCATGGGAGACGGTTCCTTCGACCACTGCACTCGTGGTGAAGGGCGGCGTGAAGTTTTCGACGTTCTGTATTGTTCCGACTTCGTACATGCCGTTCGCCTGAGCAATTCCCATCCCCAATGAGGATGAGAACGTGGGCTGAAGCGGAACCACCGCACACTGTATGCACACATCTGGGCCCACGAGCGACCCCAGAGGTCCGTTGGCCTGCCAGAGGCTAGTGTTGAGACTCGTATCCTGGGTAAAATCATCAAACAGAGCATGAGTCCCTGCGGGGGAAGCTGCTCGTGTCGGGGAAGGTATCACGATTGCAATAGTAAACGCAGAAGTTGTGAGGACAAGAAGCGTCAGTACAGCAAGAGTTCCGTGTATCCGTGGTTGCTGCGCCAAGTTAACCGACGGGCAAGCGTGACGCAGACTAGTTATTGTTTCCTCTGACGCGCCATTAGGGAGCCGTCTTAAGTACCAAGTACTTCGAGCGTGACACCTGTCTTCAAATGAGTGAACCTGCAAAGGCGACGGGTCGCAAGAACACGCATGCCATCATTCTGACCGTGATAGGGTTGATCGCTGTGATTGCTGGAGGAGCAATAGTAGCCATTCCTCACGCTCCCATGCGAGGATCTGGCCTGGGCACGGCGCTGATTGTGCTGGGATTAGTGCTGTTCTTCATCGCGTATCTGAGATTCACACGTAAGTGAGCCTTTCTCAAGGCCTCTCCCGCCCCCTGCTCTGATTGAGGTCCCGAGCGCGCGCGCTCCGATGCTCAGGGAAGGCCACCGTAGATACGCCGCCGACTTGCCAATTCCGACGCCCTCGTCAGCTCACTCTCGAAGGCCATCTACACGCACGAGCTAATTACGGTGCGGCGTACCGACGATCAACGCTTATTAGCGGTCTGGATTGCGAGCGAGGTGGGCCGGTCGTCTAGCTCGGTTTGGACGTCAGGCCAAGCCCGTCAAGCCCTTACACGGCGAAAGTCGGCGGTTCGAATCCGCCCCGGCCCACATAGAAAGCTCCAGCGCGCGCGCACGACCGGTCCCAGCTCATAAGCCCAAAGAGGATACCACCGGGGCAATCGCCTTGAGTTCAGAAAAAGTCAGAGCAATCGTTAATGACTAACTGGATACGCGAATGGAGCGTTGCACCCCCCGCCACGACTCAACCGTACGATTCAAGACAAGAAGTGCTTATTCCGCAGATCGGAACAGGACGATCTCATGTAGAGCTGTTCCCTTTTCCTTGTTGGTAATCCCGTTGCGAGTCACGCCTATCTCGAAATCTGATTCGAGCCTGAAATATCCCGGTCGTAGACGCAACAAATGTTTTGCGATGAGCCTGAGCGGCATACTGAAGTTCTCAAGCATATCCTGACCCTCAAGGACCTTTCTCACATCGAGGCCTATCTCAAGCTCGTTCGGGACCGAGATTGTAATCCTCCTAGGATAGCTGTGCTTGGCCTTCCGGTTATACTCGTAGTTCTCCTTTCCGAATTCGAACTCCCCTGTGCTGAGCATTACTTCTCTCCCGTCGGCCATCATCAAGACCTTGACCGCATGGTTACCCACCTTGTCATTACACTGAATGAAAGCATAGGATACGGTGTAATGCTGCGAATAGATCCGTCCCCACATCCAATAGTCGATGATGCTCTGGAAGGGGAAATCTAACCAGTTGTGATCGTGATAGCCGACGCCCTTGACCTGCAAAACACGATCCCCATCGGCGATCGTTCCTTCGACCAAAGCTCTCGCAAAGGGGACCACCCAAGCAAAAGTGCCCATCTTCCCGAACTGGGAAACACCAGTTCCGGGTTTCCAGCCGTTCACCTCGGCCTTAAAAATTAGATGGCAACCTAGGCCCTGTTCCTTTACATGAACCTCGTAGATAGGCAGTTCTCCGGGTGATTGTCTGGCCTTCAGATAGTTCTCTCCGATCTTGACATCCGCCCCAGCACGGGAAGCGGTGAAGTCCGATTTGCTGCATGGCACGAACCTTTGGGTCTTCCTACCGTCTGGTCTGAGGAGGACGATCTCGATACCGGGCTTTCCTCCTGCGCCCGGGTTGGGGTTCGCTGCGTAGAAGAATATCACGATCGTGTGGCCAGTTTCCATATGTGCGTCAAAGTACCACCACTCATACATCCCTTTCTTGCGCATGTCGATATGAATGCCATCTTCTTCAGGCACGAGTGGTATTACGGTAGCATCACGTCTGCCAGGTCCGGTCCATCCTTCTTTGACCAAAGGTTCATCCATGTTATCAACCATCCTCAGGCTCGGCGTAGAAGAAGGGATCCGACGCGGTATTCGGATCCAATGCCTTCTTTATCTTGCTCATGTATTTAGGATAATCATGGCAAGCTGGGCCGAAGCGCTTGTTCATTTCACAACCGAACGCAGCGATCGGGATCCCCATAGCCTCCTCGATTGCCGCTTTGCATCCATCCTCGATGATCTCCCCGGAAGCTCTTACCGCCTCGGGATTTCCAGAGGCATACAGGAAGATACCTTCCATATATCCAAGATGAGAGTTTTCGAACGTGCCACCGCACCCCAGATCACCGCCATCGTCTAGGAAGGTCCCCTTTTCGATATACTTCTTCTTCGCCCGAGCGACCCATTCCGATTGCGTGATACCCATATCCCAAGTATCGAACGAACCTAACATCGTCGACATCCCCTGAGAAGGACGGAAGGTCGCCTGTGTGTTGACGGCGTTCCTAATCAACAGCCAGAATAACCGGGAGTCCATCTGTAACTTCTGACGTTTTCCTAGGGGAATGCTGTGGATCACGTCCTGCAGGCGAGGGAAGCGGCGTAGGATCGTGAGCGGGTCTTTGATGTGTTTCAATACGGGCTTCATGATACGGAACATTCGAGGCGTCATTTTGATGTTCATGGGCACTTTTACGCCGCCCGTCTCCCGCATTATCTGTTTCATCGTGGCCATTTTCCACTTGAATTCGCCATCCGAGTGGCCGATCACTGCATTGACCAGCACATGGCGCATTGATTTGTCAAAGAAACCGCTTTCCATCGCAACCTTCAGCTCCTCATTGTTCTCGGTCATTCCCAGAGCGGAGAAGAACAATGGCGTACGGAAGCAAGCGAACTCTATCTCAGCCTCTCCGAGCTTGTAGCCAGCATCTGCCATGGCCTCGGCGGTGGGGAAGGCATGCACGTTCATCGTCATTCTTTCAGGTAATTTATCAAGAACGTAGACCGGGGATTTTCCGTGGACCTTCCATTGCGCGGGTCCATTCCACTTATAGAGTTTCACCGCGCACTTTGTGAAAACACCGAGTCCTCCGAAGGTCCCTTGAAAACCACGCATGATGCCACGCAGCGAAGGCCCCGGACCGTCGGCTGTGAACCAGCCTGTGCCGACACCGCCGCTGCCAAGGGTCAGGACCTCGCCGGTGGGCAATACCCATTCCACACCGAGCAGATTGCGACCGCTGTAGCTGGTCGCGGGTCCGCTCGAGCCGTATCCCCATGCGGCCGCAGTGGACGCCAGAAGGGAATGATTGGAACCTGAGGAGACCGTGTGAACCGTCAGCCCCAACTTGAATATCTCTGTCTGCAGGTCGATGGCACGGACATAGGGTTCTACGATCGCGACTTGGTTTTTAGCGTCGATATCAATGACTCTGTTCATACGCTTGAGGTCGAGGATTATCACCCGGTCCCTTGAGGCAGCGCAGACTGCGTGGAATCCTGTCGAAAGCGGCTTGGTCATGAGGTGATTCTTGTTGCAGAACCGCATGATCTCTTGGATCTCCTGTGTGCTCTTGGGCAGCACAACGGCGACTGGACGAGGGAGCCATTTCGACCCATCCTTCACGACGGTCTCCGGATTCATGTAGAGCGAATACGTGTCCATCATGCAGGGGGAGGTCGATACCCACTCTTGGCCGACAATGTCCTGAAGTCCTTTGGTCTCTTCCTCGGTGATCAATGACAGCACCTTCCTCGTAGCTCCAATTTCCGTGGAGAGACCATATCAAAGCCCCCATTTGCCCCGGTTCAATACCCTATGAGGATCGAATATCCCCTTCATTTTCTTCAACACCTCGTAGCTCAGTGGGTTTTGCCCGAACACCAGGTCGCCGGCTGATCCGTATGGCCTGCTGAAAAAGGCCCCCTTCTGAGCCAGTTTCATCACCGCTTCCTTCTCAAGCCCGCGCATTAGCTCGACCTCGCTTGGCGTCCCAGGATCGAAGGGGCACATGAGCTCCACGTGGCAGGCATGGTTCTGAATGACAGGTTGTATGTAGACTCCGACAGACTCCTTCTCAATGGCATTTTTGCCGGCCAGATCGATGAAGACATCTACGAGTTCGGGCGCCCTATCAAGGGTCGTTAGGAAGAACAGGGAAAGGCAATGTCCTTTCAAACGATGACGCCAGTCAGTTTCGCCGCACGGACGTGTCGCCATATCCAGCAGAACCCTAGCTTGGATATTTCCCTGAGATGTCGTCATGCTGAGCCTGTTCCCATTGGCGATGGATTCTATGTCCTTGCGCTGATACTCGACCCTTGACTTGGGCATCCTTTCAAATCCCGCGACGTTCACCAGGCAGACATAACTGGGAAGTGAGCTCCGTATTGCTTCGAATTGCCCTCCGCCCTGCGCGCTCACGAGCATGGCCGCCGCGGTGCGATTGAGAACAAAGGAATGCTCCCCTAACCATTGCCTTTGGACGTCGTAGATGAACGGGATCAACGCCAGGAGCGAATCCGCACCGAGAAGGAAAGGATGCTCGAGGGTCGGTTTAAGCTCCGTGCGCATCGTGATCCATGTCACTATGCCCATAGTGCCCTGGGAACCTTGGACGACGCGGTGAAAATCCGTCTGAGATGGGCCCTGAGAGGATTTCTGGGCACCACCCACAGCACGCTGCTGCTCAAGCGTCCCGGGACCGCCTGCCGCGCCGGTGCGGAACATCTCTCCGTTCCCGAAAATGAACTCCGTGCTCCCTACTGGGTCACTGATGTCCCACTGTCTATTTGGCCATGTGGTGGGCTCTCGGTCCATCACCGATGCAACGACGCTCTTGCCGATGCGAGGCGAGAGCGGCATCGGAACGGTCATTCCATACGGCTCAAGGGCCTTCAGCAATTCTCCGTAGGTAACGCCGGGCTCGATCAGGCACACGCGGTTTCGCCTGTTAATCCAGGGAATCTGCCTCCATTGGGACAGGTCTATCAAAATGTTCTCTTCTTTTGCCGCAAACCCGCCCTTGCCATGGACGCCCGTGGATGAGGACACTGTCAGATCCAGACCAATTTCATTGGCAAGCCGCAACAATCCCTGTAATTCGTCCACTTTGGAAGGGCGGAGTATATAGGAAGGCTTCACTGCCGAATCTATGATAGGATTCGATTGTTGAGAAGTACCGATGTCCGCGGGATCACTGCTGACGGTACTCTCATGCAGAACCGAGCGCAGGCGTTCTCCAAGTTCAGGAGCCGAGATCACATTCGCTCACCTCGATCGATCTCTGCGGCCTCGTAAACAAGATCGACGATATCGACAACCGGAAGTAGTGGTTTCTCCAAGAATTGTTGGGACTTGGACAGGTTCGCTCTGCAGTGATTACACGCTGTGACCAGACACTCAGCTCCCACATCCACCGCTTCTTCCAAACGGTCAAGAGCCGTTGAGCGTGCTAGATCCGGATATGCCAAGGGGACCCCGCCACCTCCTCCGCAACAATACGAGTATTCACGGATCCGATGCATCTCGATGAAATCGAGCCCTTTGATTGCACGTAGAATCTGACGCGGTGGATCATAGACACCATTCACCCCTCGGTTGATCTCTTTGGGGGGTTCGGTGTAGGTCATGCAACCCCGGGTGACTTTTTGCTCCCCTTTCCATGTGAGGGGCGGTTCGCTCTGACGTCCAAGGTAACATGGATCGTGATAGGTCACCTTTCGCCTGATAGGATTGGGCAAGCGCAGACGGTTATCAGCTATCAACTGCGCCAAAAACTCGGTAATATGCAGGACTTTGGCCTTGGGCGCCCTCGCATACTCAGGATACTTGGAACGGAGAGCTCCCAGGCACGACCCGGACAGGACAACGACCGTCTCGATCTTCATATCGTCGAGCATATCCACCAGATGGTTTGCTGTGTTCGCAAAAACATCTCTGTGTCCTGTCCAGTAAGCTGGCAGCCCGCAGCTCGTTTCATTCTCTCGCAGGATGCCGAAATCCATCTCTGCTTGCTTCAGAAGGATGGCGCACTTTCGGGCTACTTCTGTGGCTCCTGGGTCGCATCGCATGCAACCCGTAAATAGGAGAATCGGCGCTTTTTGGTTCGGCAATATCTTCAATCCCAGGTCTTTTGCCCAACCTAGACCTTGATCCTCTGTCCTTCCCTCTGGATTTCCATATTCTTGAAGATTCTTTATCATGGACCGATGGGCAGGCAAAGCAAATCCTTCGTCCACAATGTGCTCTCTGAGCGCCATGTTCACTGCGTGGCGTTCCGCCTCCATGATGAATTTGCAGGAAACATCACAGAGGCCGCATGCAGTGCAGGCGAACGTGATATCAGCAAGCGCTTGATCGACCTGGATGCGGCCATTGACCAATGAGAGTGCCATGATGTTCTTGCCTGACCCTGAATATCCATGGAAATGGTACAAGTGGCTGGCTGGGCAACCATCAGCATATTTTGGGTTCAGTACCGTTGGTAGTGGCACCATCTTGCACAAAGAGCATCTAATGCATTTCTGCATCTCCGGTTCCAGATCTTTGAGTCTAGACAAGGACATGCTGTTGCACATTCCTCTATTAATGAGCAACTAGCGCCTAAAAGAACATTGGACTCTTCCGCCAGAACGATATTCTTTGGCCGCAGCGCGCGCGTGCGCGCCTTTGATGGCGTCAACCTAGCTTCGGCCTTGACCTACGCCGTCCACAGCCGAGAGATTCTCGTCCCGCCGGAGTGAGCGCTGTGAAAGTCTTGGTCACCGGAGCGACGGGCTTCCTCGGAGGGTACATGGTTCAGGAGCTCGTCCACCGTGGCCACGATGTGACGGGGATGGTCCGTCCGTCGAACAGCAGCCACCCCGATTGGGATGGCAGGGTGCCTGTCAGGATCGCCGACCTCACAGACGCGGAGAGCCTCATCAGGGCGACTGAAGGGATGGAGGCCGTGATCCACTTGGCCGCCTACTACACATTTCACGGGAAGAAGGAACTCTACGATAAGGTGACCGTCGGGGGGACGCGCTCCCTCCTCCAAGCTTGTGTCAGGAACGGCGTCAAGACTTTCATCTACTGCAGCAGCACGGAGGCCATCGGCCCGGTGAAATCGCCGCCCGCAGACGAGGATGCTCCTCTGAGGCCCTTCTACGAATACGGGCGGTCGAAGGTGGCGGCGGAGAAGGCGGTCAGGGAATCCGGGGCCAGTGGCATCGGATGGACCATCATCCGGCCGTCCGGCTTCTACGGCCCGGGGAACGTCGACGACGTCGCCTATTGGTTCATCACCTCCTTCGCGAGGAACTCCCTGGTCACTAGGTTCATAGTGGGCAGTGGAATGAACCGGGTGCAGTTCGTCCATGTCAGAGACGTCGTGAACGCATTTGTCCTGGCGTTGGAGAACCCAGGGGTGGCGAAGGGCCAGACGTACGTCATCAGCGACGACCACGCGTGGTCGTATCGGGACCTCTACTCCATGATGGCCGAGCTGTGCGGAAGGAGGCCCCCCAGCAGGCACCTTCCAAAGGCTCTGGCCAAGGCGATGATGGCCCCTGTCGAAGCATTCAACCGGCTGACAGGGAGGGAGAGCTTCATGTGGCACATGAGCACCGTGGACTCGGTGACCAGCGATCGGTCCTTCTCATCGGCGAAGGCGGCCAGAGAACTTGGGTACAGGCCCTCCACTGGGCTCAGGGATGGGCTCAGAGAGACCATAGCCTGGTACAAGGCGAACGGCTTTCTCTGATTTCCTCTGTCGTCCTTGTCGGGTTCCTGTGAATTCGAATCCCTAAAGGATGCACGCCTTGGCCCTCTCCACGTTTATAACCCGCCCGCCATCCGCCCAGCAACCAGTTAACGGGAATCCGATTTAGGGTGGTTTCGAGTATCCAAATGACCACGAATCCCACCGGGCCCACAGAAACAACCTGGAATGGGCCGTGTTAAGCGACTACAGTATGATTCATCCTCCTTTCCAGCATCAGGCCTGTATGCGATTGCCAAGACTAACAACCACAAGAGTGGTCGGAAATTCGACGTGCAATTGGTCACAAACCTTAGGTGTCTTGCTAAGGGACAAGTAGCGAATGCGGCCGCGCGCGCTGCGCTCCGGCTTCGAAGAGCGTAGAGAAAGGACGCTCACGGCATTGATAACGACTCATACCATCGACTTCTTTTTACCTCTCACTTTCACGCTCTCGTATACAAGTTCGAAGATAGTGAGAGATAGAGACACGGTAAGAAGGAACCAATTGCTCAAGAGCGATATGCCATTAAGGGTAAACCCCGACACTAGATTAATTGCCTGACTATCCATTTCTCTAGGGTCGAATAGAAGCACTACGATTGTAAGGAATAGAATCGAAGGCACAGCAAAGAGCTTCACTGCCTTTACAAAACCTATGGCAAGAGACAGAGCGATGATAGTCAATCCCCATATTAGGAAAGCGAGTACTCCATATCCGACTCGACCGTTTTGCCCCAGAGCGCTGCCACCAAGGAATCCGAAGAGATTCAGTGGGTACTGTACTACATTCCAACCATTGATATCGAGAAGACTACGCAGCTGTTCCATGTTACACAGGACGAGAAGGATGAAGGACAACGCCCCCGCGACTGCCAGAACAGCGAACAGATAAGAAAAACGAGACTTAAGATGGCTACTGAGGATTGGAGAGTCGAATAGACCAATCCTATACGACTTCGCTATAACAACAAACAGCGAAAAGAAGCTGACGACAACAAGTCCTTCAATCACTTCGAATTGTGAGATAGAAGACCACACTGTTACCACCGAAGATTACGCCATCGGCCTTCTCTTTGGAACCCTTTGCCTTATCATCTTCATATACGCACCTTCAGTGCTTTCGCCACCCGCTTCGCGATGTCGCCCTGCACGGCAAAGATATCGTCAAAATCCCCGTCGTAGCTCTCCGCTCGTTCTGGGACAAGGCTTCCCTTTAGTCAAGGATAGAATCACACGATAAAGCAGTTGCAGGGTGGCACGAGAAGGAATGGCAGAGTCGTACGCCCTGGCCTGGCCCTTCTGCACTCAGAATGTGGTGCGGGGGTTGTGCACTCAACCGGAGGTTCAAATCCCAATGGCTTTCCTGATTCTTGAGCCCTTTCATGATAGAGGGGGTGCGGTCGCCGAGCATCGCACTTTAGGTTCAAATCGGCAAGCGCGCGCGACAGGTTTTGGTTCCGAAGCGATGCCGAGACTACTGCCACAATTGGGGCAGAGATTCGGACTTCCCTCATAGGATTTGCCACAGTTCGGGCAGGAAGGCCATGCTCAGTGTAGGTCAGGAAGTTTTTGTCTAATAAGCATGAATGAAAAGATGTTCACGGATCGGTAGGATTTGAGCCAGCGATTTTGATGGTGTTGGAAGATTAGAGACAGCAAATCCTAAGAGAATCCATTCGACATTAGCAACTCAGCTTTATAAAAGGAGGTGAGTGGTTATGGTAGTAGGAGAAGACGAGGACGTTGATATTTCAAGAAGTTCCTTCGCGATGCAAATGTTGGTATTGTTCAAAAGGCGGATTTCGGTGTCTCTGTGGGGATTGTTCAGGTTGTCTAAATGCGACTTCCGAGAGAGTTTTCCTAAGAAACGTTAAGAGAATCTCAATACTCTGCTGTTGTTTTATGATAGCAGTAGGCTTTGTATTCTTTGCTCCAGTGATGACGGTTCAAGCAATTTCTACGGCAGGGCTGGGCTCGATTACCTTCTGCTATCTTGGTCAGGGTGCCTTGCTTGTTAACGGGACGTATTATCCGTCAGCCAATTCCACCGCGCCAATCGCAGGAAATTCCTGTCCTGCACTTCAAACGAGACAGAACTCAGGATGATTCTACTCGGAACGTTGTGTGTTCTATCTTTGGCTTGAGCCTAACTATTTGGGTTCAAATTCTAGTCGAAACGCCTTGAACCAGCGATTTTGACGGTGTTGGCGCGCGTTCCTATGTCGCAATTGTTCATGGAAATATGCTTGTAGTATAGTGCACTGTAGTCGTAAAAGTGCCGAACAACCCGAACAGAAATCCAACCACCACAACCCCAACAATGAGTCCAACGAATGTCCATACGACCCCGAAGATTAGCATCTGTTCTGCTGTCTTCTGGTTTCTGTCCTTGAGCACGAAGTATGCAATAAGCCCGCCAATCCATGCTAGGAAGAAGGGAACGAGCCACCACCATGCACTAATCTGTTCCATCGGCTTGGCGACAGGCTGAACTTGCTTGAGTGGATGACCGCAGCTGGGGCAAGAAATGGCTTCAGGCGATACTTCTTTGCCACAGTAAGGGCAGAAAGCCAAGTCTTGTGGGAGGAGTCTGGGCGTAATCGTCTATTAAGCCTGAATGCAGACTGGTCTAGATGATGTCAGCCAGATTTGAGCCAGCGATTTTGACGGTGTTGGACTAAGACCATGTGTAGTATGGAATGATGTTGAATGTGTAGGTCTGGCTTACGGATGTTGAAGTGGCAACGTATGACATCGCCAAATCCACTAGCGCGCGCGTACTGAATTGGATTCCAAGAGGGTTGGAATCCTCGGAATAAGCATGGGCGGATATTACGCCGCAAGGGCCTGCGCGTTTGAGCCACGAGTCAGATCCTGCTTGCTCTGGAGTGCGGTGTATGACGTTCTTGAAGACTTCTTTGACTTCTAACCACCAATCAGAGAGCAATTGAGGCACATCACGGGCGCATCTGACTTGAACGACGCCCGGAAGAAGCTGTCAGACTACAATTTGAGGGGAATAGCGAACCACGTCAAGTGCCCTACGCTCATCGTCCATGGAGAGAAGGATTTCATTACTGATGTCGAAGGTGCCAGGAGAGTTTACGCAGAGCTCCAAGGGCCCAAGGATCTTAGAGTGATAAGAGACGGTGAACATATGGCCGCCAATTTCTATCCCGAGGTCAGACCCCTCATTTGGGACTGGCTGTCTAACGAATTGCAGAAGTAGCTACGCTTGGGCTTCTTGACCCAGAGTGACGATCATTCAGATTATTGGCACGACCGAATCCGGAGCTAAATACCACTTCCAAAGACGGAAAGCAATGAAGTTTGCTTTGCCGATTGTTAGAGGGGCAGTGAGAAAGTATCTGGTTGACACAGGGACTAACATCGTGTTCTGGGATAGCGCATGGTTGGTTGTGTTCTTGGTAGTGAGGTTATCTTGGTCACAACTGCTGTCCTCGGAGATACTTGGAACGGTTTCGGCTCTCTTTCTTGCCCGTCCCTATGGCATGGTTCTGAATAGGGTCAGGACCCACTTCCATACAAGGGAAAATGAAGCTGCTGGTCACTAGTCGGATTTGAACCCACGTAGGTAGGCTCAAACATAGCCAAATTCTCGACTTTTGGTCTGAGACCAAATGATTGGGTTCAAACTCATTGCTTGCAGAACTTCATTGTTGATTCTCTCCCGCTTTCCTACGCCTAGCAACACGGAATCCGTTGAGCCAGAGGAAGATGACGAATGCGGAAGATATCACAATGGCTGGTAAAGGTAGAGACAGAAGAAAGTATGAGATAGGCAGGAATACAGCCAACGTTAGCACCATCCCAATGACAAAAACGGGTAGGCTGTCCTTCTTCAATGTGATAGAGTGACCTGTTCCTACTTATATCGTTGAACCAGCGATTTCGATGAGTGTTGGATA
>Ga0181533_1005265_pt1 | contig 12550 bp, 13 predicted proteins | sample PEATcosm2014_Bin_45_FD_119772 | JGI IMG/M metagenome (GOLD analysis project Ga0181533, IMG submission 119772) | Peatland microbial communities from MTU Mesocosm Facility, Houghton, MI, USA - PEATcosm2014_Bin11_60_metaG | ecosystem: Environmental > Terrestrial > Soil > Wetlands > Peat | place...
TCATTTTCTTTTCTCTCAGCAAAATGCTTCAACAATTGCGTCAACCTCTCAGTCTCCTTTGCAGCCTCAGGATCAGACAAAACAGGAGGCAATTCTGCCTCGAGTTTAGAGAACTCACGCAATAAAATACGTGTAAGAAAACCAAACTTATCGATGTTCTCCATCCCCGACACATAATCCCTGATCGAAGGCGTTCTCGCTGCTTCAGGCTCAATAAACTCGCTATTTAAACACTTCAGAGCTCCGAGTCTTCGGTCAAGCATTAACATCTTTCTTGCCATTGCAAAAACTAAGGACTTCATAACCGTGACATCAATAAAGCGTTGAGAAGCAGCTATTAAATCCTCGTTAATGTACATCAGTGCAGCTCTTGCAAGATTTCTTTCTTCGTTAATGCTGGGTTCTAAGACAACAACCATTTTTCCCCTTTCGAGAAAAGCATCTCTATTTTGAGGTACATCCCATTTTATTTCAACGCCGTGAGGTAACAAATCACAACCTGCTTCCCCGTTGATTTTCTTGGAAGATGTGCCTATAGTTACCTCTAACCTCTTCTTAACAGCGTTTTTCTCAAACCAAAAATTAACCTTACTCATCCACTTGTACGAAGAAGCGACAGTATCTGCGGTTCGGTCTAAATTCGTTAAGACTACAAGAAGTAGACTCCAGAGAATACTCGGAATAATTCCAATCAAACCAAAATATCTGATTAGCCCAAAAATGCTCACGACTATTATGATGCTCACAAGAACTTGTTTTTTATCTACCGTTTTCTTGGTCACCTTCTCAAAGCTTTCTTGTAACAGAAAGACAATCATTCTTTGTACAACAAAACTGGATATTATCGCCTGAGGGAATTATGATTCCAATATTGTCTGGGGTAATAATCTCACCACAGGAAATACACTTTAGCTCGCCTTTTAACAATGGTTCCCATAGACATAATTCCTTTAAAAATTGTTCAAGTTTTTGTTTGTGAACAGCAAGAATTTCTGGTCTATCTCGACTCATATTTTAGTAATGGAACCTTTAGAGTACAAAACATTTGTGGTTGAACCCTTTTTCGCACACGCGTAATGTAAACGCTTAAAACTGCATAATCAAATTGCTCTATCTGGAGAGATTGAGCTATGAAGACGACTCTTTATTTGCCTATTCTTGATTTTACCATAAATGACGCAAATGGTGAACTGGCATTATACAAAACATTGGTTCAGAGCGGTCCTTCTTACAAACTTGTTGTTCACGAGTCTCCACAGTGGCACAAAATTTGCGAGGAAATTGCAGGTTTTGAGGATATTATAATTTTGAGCCAAAAAGACGCTGATCACTACAAAGATCTTGCTAACAAGTTCTTTTCACCGATAACAGAAGAGGCAAGTCCGTATTACTTTGTGGATGGTCAAACACGACCTATTGCAAATCTAACTTCTGACCTCAGATGTGCCCTATCTTGGATCTTGATAGCGCACGACTACAAAGCGAGAATTTACGATGACGAAATCTTCGACGTAAATCCTAATGTAAGCAGTTCATTGCAAAGTTCTGGAGGGTTTTCTGATGAAGCAATTAACCGTGCTAAGTTTGTCGAAAATCTGTTAGCAGGTTATCAAAAAAATTCCGTTGATACCCTTTCGGTTAACAAAGATCCCGAGATCCTGACGAAATTGATGAACATAATGGATAAAGAAGAAATTAAAGATTTATCGTGTTTGAACTATAAATTTGGTGAATTACGAGCTGAAAAAAACAAACTGAAAAGAGACGTTGAACAGAAATTAACAGAAATTATTAAGAATGAGTGGTTCCCAGAAATGGTTGGATTAGCCGCTGTCGGTATATCTTATTATCCCAATTTAGCAACGGTTGGACCTGCAATCGGAGCATTGTCAGCTATAGGGGCGAAAGTTTTAAGTCGATTCGACTTTAGGGAATATTCTCCACCAATTGAGGACGTAAACTTATTCACATTTGCCCGTCCTCAAGCAGACGGTGTTGTAACTTCATCATACAAGTCTTTTAATCGCGAATATTCGTTTTTTGTAAGAAAGCTGTAAATCTCCGTTTCGTGTAATGTTATTGACACTAATGAATGGCTCAAAATTGATTCCGTTCATATTGGTCTGTTTTGTACTCACCTTCCTCGCTCTTGGATTAGCCTCCGCGCAAACAACAACCACAACTACAACCACATCTACATCTACCTCTACATCAACGATGACTACTTTCACTGACTCAACGGGAACGGTGCATCATGCCTATAGCGTATCAGTGTCAACACTACTTCCGAACGCGATAACTTCGGCGACGGCTTCCGTATCTTCATCGACGGGGGTTGCACCTCCGCATGAAGAACCACACCCAGAACCCGATGATTATGCTTCCGATTACTTGAGTTATGTAGGTGCAGGTGCTATTATAACAACACTTGCTGCTGCATTAATATACTATAAAGTACCTCATCCATTTGAAACCTCAAAAGCAAAACCATACCCCTCCACTGCGTTGGAAAGTCGTTGCAACACTGTAGAAGTGGATTCCGAGGTTTAGTTTTACTAAAACTTTCCACATCACTGAAGAGCATGGACTTTTTCCATCAAAAAAGTCTCCTTATAGTGAAAAACTCTGGCGAAAATTTTTTTTTGCACAACATATCAATTCGATGAACTTTCCTTAGTTGGAACTAAGGAAACCTAAAACTCCGTAGGGAAACCTTTTCGCCCATACCTGAAGCAGAAAAACAGCATTTTTCTTTTAGGTGAAGTGACGTGAGTTATCAACACAAAAGAAGGAAACAAACACAGTTACCTGGGCCAAAGCTTGTTGTAAGAAAAGGCATTAAGTATGATCGCGTTATCTTGGACGGCAGAACAATTGCAAGCCGAAACAACCTGACAGGCATAGCAAGCGGCGTAACAGCATACTTCAAGTACCTTCCGAAAAACTGAGGGGTTTCATGTATAATAGGCAAGTACGAGGGGGCTACCATCAGCCAAAGAAGTCCCTTCACATGAAGAACCTCAAGGGGTTTCGCGTCGGCGGCGAATTCGGCACCTACCCAGCGACGTTGGTTGTTCCTTTTGAAGTTGAAGAGTTAGGCAATACACATATTCTTGAGGAAGCCAGCAAGGTCCTGCAGTGCGAACCTGCCTTGGAAGCAGTAAAGAAAGCCATAACGGACAAGTGGGGCGCAAACGCGAAAGCGCTTTGGCTATGCGACAATCGGGCTGATGCACGAGAGCATTACGGCCGAGACCTGGAAACTGGCAAAAGCACCGGCGTCATATCCAAAGTAACCCTGCCGGTTAATGCTGAAGTAATCAGCAATTTGAGGTCAGATGGTAAACTCTACGTTTTCAACGGAGAAGAAAGCTGGACCCCAAAATAAATAGTTTCTATTTAGTTTCAGAAACCAAAAGTAACCCCAAAATATGGTGATTTAGTCTTTCTCTCTCGTGGCAAAGTGGTATTACGTTTTGAAAATATTAAAGACCCTCATGGTGTCCAAAAAATAATACAAACATCAAAAAGACAATCATTATCTGTTTGAGGAATTTAATTCAAGTTTCCAGAATACATTCAACGGGTTGGCTAAGTGCGTGTAGAGAGAGCAATTCACGCAATGGTTATGCAATTATCCGCAAAAACTAAAAGCTCTTAGAGTTATTAGTTACTCGGTGTTTCGGGTTGGGCGGTGGATCTAGACCACACAGGCATCCAACGACATATCCTACGATCCCAAAGCAGCAGACTGGTGTGTCGTCTACTGTGACACTGGAGCAATTTCTTAAGTCTCCTGCTGTTAAAGAGAGCCCTGCAAGTGGATTTGCTGCCGCAGGGCTTACGGTTGTAGCAAAACAAATCATATTTCCAAGTGATTTAGCTGTGGTCGCGCCGCCATTGGTGCCAGTGTACTGTGCTGCTTCAGGCGTTTATGCCGCGGTAACGTTGGTAAACGGATTTTTGAAAAAATATGAAAGTAGCGGCGCAGTAGCGGCTACAGTTGATACCGCAATTCAAGTTGGGGCTTCACTTGTCATAACAAACATAGTTTCTGCAGCGATTCCACAGACCTTGGCATCAAACATCTCTTCGAATGTCACCACTTCATACAAGGCAATCCGTCCATCAGCATCCGCAACAGAGTTAGCTATGGTCAGAGAAACTACCTCCAACGCCGTGAGCTTCTTTATTGGTCAAATTGAGGGTTCAATATCTGATAAAGCAGTCTCAGCCCTGGAGCAGATAGTAGGTGTATAGTGATTTGAATCAGTCAAACTTTGCAAACGCGTATCAGAATCTGATTAGACAGGCGTTTCGTGAAGTGTTAGTTCAACCGGTTCTTGAAAACAGCCAAAAAGAGTTGTTGAACAACATCTACTCTTCATTGGGATCAAGAGGCGTGGACCAGAGTTCCCTTAAGACGGTAACTCTTGAAACACTTAAATCCAGACTTGAAGCCGCGTTTTCGGAATACTGGAGAGTGATTAGCGATGATGGCCAATTAGAACGCGTAAAATTACTTGCGAACTCCTTTGAATCAGACCCAAACAACTTCATTGCTGCACTAAACCGAAGATTCCAGAAGTTCATCGTCGACCAAATGATGTCCCTTATGCTGGGTTTCGTTAGGATAGAAGGCATGGAGATACGAGAGGTAGTTGAGACCGTTCCTAAAGAGTCCCTTCCGACAGGAATACTCATACTTTTGCTCAGTGGATTGTCTTCTGCAAAAGTATGGAGAAGTGCTACCAATGGTTTCAAGTCTGAAGCTCTAGAGAAACTCAGGACAAAATCTGCATACCTGAGTTACTGTCACAATATGTATTCCGTATCGACTGAGGCAGCCCTTGCTTGCATCTTAACTGGAAAATCGTTTCAGAATATAAGCGACGAGGATGTTCGTCAAGAACTCTTCAGAAGCAATGGAAATAATTTGATTTCGCAAATGCAAGCTGGGGGCTACCGAGTTTCGACGTGGCTTGGGAAGGAAGGGTTTGATTGGATAACGAAGATTGGAAAGGGCTCAAACAGAAGTGATTTGTTGGTTAGCAGCAACGGGAATGAATTCACTGCCAAACTTCATAATAGTCAGAACGCCTTGCCAATATTCAGCTCAATTGTTAAATCCGCTTCAGACCTTGTTCAGTTTGATCAAGATTTGTTGCATCATATAACAGAGGATTTTCTCTCGTCTATAAATAACAACATCAGGACTCTCTCGATAGGAATACTATTTGGACTTGACACTGCAGCCCACAAGTTTGGGGAAGAAGGATACAATTGGGCTACAGACAATCTTGACAAGCTAATTTCTTCTCCCCTGAAAGCACTTTCGTCTGATGACCGCGTGTTGGTTGTTGTGGGCTCTGACCATGGCATATCGTTCGGGCTTGTAACGGGTGACCATCGAAGAACTTACGACGACCTTGAAGTTAAGTATTCACCTCTGTTCTTTTGCAATTCTCGATTTGCTCCTAAAGCACTCTGGATGGCTAATCCTACTACATCGTATTCTTTGGTTGACGTAAAACCGACAATATCAAGGCTAAGGAGAGTTTAGTTGAGCGTTGATGTAGTAGTGGGCGGTCAATTCGGTGATGAAGGCAAAGGGAAAATTGCTGCGTACCTTACCAGAAAGGACAACCTAAGTCATGTGGTTCGTGCTGGGGTCGGTGCAAATGCTGGACATACGGTGGTTCTAGATAGCGGAACTACTCATGTGTTAATACATGTCCCTGCCGGATTCGTGAATCCTACCGCAAAACTATACATTGCAGCTGGAACGCTGATCAATGTTGACGTGCTTCTCGATGAGATCGACCTCCTGAATCTCCGTGATCGCATCTACGTGGATGAGAACTGTGGGCTGGTTGAGTCCAGTTATGTGTCAGCAGAGAAAAGAAACAGATCTCTCGACAAAGTGGGCAGTACACGATGTGGCACAACTGAGGGTAATGCGCATCGTGCGATGCGAAGAGTGCGCAAGGCAAAGGACGAGGAACGATTGAGACCTTTTTTGGCGAACGTGTCGCTAACTCTCGAAGAAGCTCTGAGAAGGGGAGAAAAAGTGCTAATCGAGGGGACTCAGGGAGTGGGTTTGTCGCTATACCATGGGAGCTATCCATATGTGACTAGCAAAGATGTAACAACGGCGTCGCTTCTTGCTGATGTTGGACTGAGCTTTAGATGGGTACGCAACGTTTATCTGGTATGCAGAACTTTTCCAGTTCGGATTGCAGAAGGTCCGTTATTTGGTGAAATGGAATCGACAGAGATTGATAGCATGCAGCTTTGGGAATACTCTGTCCATATGAACAGGCCGAAAAGAGTCGGTAGGTTCGATTTCCAGCTTCTCGAGAAGGCTGTTCGCTTAACAGGAGCAAATCTGATAGCTTTAACGCATTTGGACAATGTTGATCGTTCAGTGTATGGTTGTAGAGATTATTCATTGTTAACGTCGTCTGCAAAGGACTTTATACACCCAATTGAAGAGCATGCGGGAGTTTCAGTAAAACTAATTTCGACATCGCCTCATCTGTCCGATGTTATCGATTTAAGATAGCCGCGTTGATGCTTCCTACTGGTTCTTGTGCTAAAAGCGACGCAACAATGCCATAACGCGACTTTATAAATGATTAAATTCAAATTTTACTCGTGCTATATTTACTTCTGGAAGTGAAGCACTTGTTTCTCAGAAGGATTCGGGGGCGAAAAAGCAATTTTCTGAAAGACATAGCCGATGTACCGCTGATCTTAGTGTTAAGAAATGGCAAGGTTTACGGAGGGATGCTGGATGACTATGAAGAAGGCGTGCTCTGGTTGCACTATTGCAAGCAGCTTGACCGCGAGAAACGCCAATGGCAAGATCCTGGCTTCGTGATAGAAGATGAAGGGAAAATCACAGAAGACTTTGAGCCTCATTTCTTAATATCAGAGATAAGAGACATTTTGGTCTTGCCGGAAGAGTATGAGGGAAGCCCATGGTTTGGCTTGGAAGATGTACTTCAATTATACATAGATCCGCATCATAAGCCACTCAGAGGAATTGACTGCCATTGGGTACAAGAAAAAAAGCATTTGCCTGAATGCGATGTGAAGCTGCATGAAGCAATAAACTTTATTATCACCCATATCAAATCAACAGACGGAGAGACACAAGCAAAAATCTATGACTCCATGTACTACATCAGAAATCGATTAATAATATATGGAGCAAAAATACCCTGAACGCAAATAGTGGGGTGATAAATGCATGCCAGACTTATACATAATTGGTGCAGGTTGTTCAAAGAACTATTCGCAAGCGACCCATCAAATTAAAGGGTTGGAAAGTCCGCTGAATCGGGATTTTTTCAAAATGGCATATCGCGTTATTGAGAATACAGGGATGAAATCGGATTCCTTGTTCATGGAGGAAGTCCGAAATCTAATTGTTAAGATTACACCTTTGTATGGCAGTCACGAGAAAGATACGAGTTTCTTTAAGAACCAAAGTCTCAATCTCGAAGACGTAATGACCCTACTGGATATCGACAGTAAGCTCTTCTTGCCGTTTACCGACCCCCAGACACGTTTAACCGAGAGTAGCGAATTACATGCCCTCAAAGAGCTTTTGGTAAGAACCTTAGATTACGCGTTAAAAGGACCTCCTTGCAGAAAGCATGCACTTCTTGCCGAAAAGATGCAGCAGGGGGATGTCGTGCTAAGTTTTAATTATGATCTACTAATGGACAACGCCCTTTATAGTCTGGGAAAAATGACAGACTATGGTTATCACATGAATTTCTTCAAAGTAAGCAACGATGGACAATGGATTCGAACAAGCGAAAGTTTCTCCGAAATAACTCTTCTGAAATTGCATGGATCATTGAATTGGATAAGATGCGGTTTTTGCGGAGCTCTTCTTCTCTACCGCTTCCAGAAGCAAACTCTGATAGGCGCACAAGGTTTTCGATGTCCGCGGTGCTCATCTGAAGAACCGTACGCAAGGAGAATGATAATACCGCCAGTTCAATCGAAAGATTATGGCGATAGAGATGTTGCATTTCTCTGGATTTTAGCTGATCAATTGCTAAAAGAGTTCTCTCGCATTATTTGCATAGGATACAGTTTTCCGCCCTCAGACTTTGATATGATTTCACTAATGAGAAGATTCAGAGCAAGACAAGACCATGTGCAAGAAGTGATCTTTGTCAGTCCAGACAGTGGAGCCAAAAAGCGTTTAGAAAAGCTTCTTGGCAAAGAAACGAACCATTTTCAATATCTCAGTGACTATCTAAGACATGCTCGTAATAATGAAACAGAACAGAACCCAACCTCAATCTAACATTACACGTAGTACATCGAACAAAGAGGACTTATTTCGCCCTAACTCTTTCTTTTCTCCGAGCTGTTAAACAAGTAAGGCAGAATGCCCTTCAGTCCAAGAATGTTCAAAACTCTTCTCCGCCAGTAAGGATCCACATAGCCAGCATATTAAACATTAAACAACTGAGTTTGATTGGATGAAATTTCCAGATAGCTTGATACGTAACCTAGTTTCAGATAGTCTTTGGCTTTTTCGCTATCTTTTTTGAACCATAGCCAGCTGTTGCAGAAGATCCACCATTCCCCATCAATTTTCTGCATTAGAACGTAGTGGGTATTTGGTGTTTGAGCAGCCCAATAATATTCAGTTCCGTCGTCTTTAAGCCATTGAATTCGAACTATCGCCGCATCAGTTAACGGTGTTGGAAACACTTTGGCTTTGTTGCCTTTTTTATGAATCGGTAGGAAACCGAGTTCCTTCAAAGTTGCTTCCATTTCTCGCATAGGCGAGTAGCCTTTGAAGATTCCCGCCCAATCTGTAATGATCGCTTTTACAGGGCGGTGCATTAGAACAGCTATGGTTGAAGGACCACAAACTCCCCAGTAGCCTTTTCCTTCTGGCCTGATTTTTGATGTTTCATTATCGAACGGAATAAATTTAACAAATGATTTTTTGCTCATATTTTTGCTTTTGGTAGTTTAAACGCCACTGCAGGAAGATATTTTGAGTACTCGATTCGCCATTGGTCGTTGCTCATTTCAGTATAGGTTTTTCGCAGGTCTCCATCTAAGTCATGGCCCATGAAGTATTCAGCGTAGCTTTCAGGGCAGCCAGCGTTGACCACGTTTGTTCGAAATTTCTTGCGAAGAGTATGTTCACCCATGGGGTTTCGCCCTTCATATTTTCCAAGCATTGCCCTTGCTCTTACTGCGTAATATTTTTGGATGGATCTGTCGGTTACGGGGAAGAGCAGATCCTCAGCTTCAGGTATGCCTTCAGCTTTAAAGTACCGTTTGAGTAACTGAATTGTTTCAGGCCCAAAGAATGTACGGAATTCTACGCCTGTTTTGTGGCGTCCTTCACCAGTGAAGTCCAAGCAGATTGGGCAGATCTCGGCTTCGAACTCGTCTTTGATGCCGCCGAATAAAATGCGTTGTTCATCGCTAACGCTTAAACCGCTTTGCCAGTAAAGCGCTGTTATGGCCTGGTACATTGGCTTCTCTAAGAGTGTGATAAACTTTTCAAAATCCCCGATACTCCAAGGATATGTTTTAGTTTTGGCTTTCGCTTTGGGCATGTTGATGAATCGGGTGGTTATCCCTTCAACTTCAAAGTAAGCGGCCAAGCTTTGTATGGGGTTAATGTAGGTGTGAATGCTCTTGGGCAGGAATTCTTGGTCTTTGAGGTACACAACGAAGCCTCGCAATATGGTTCTTGCAACCCTTTTGCGTTCTCGTGCAGGAAGATCCTGGTCTTCTGCAACTCTATCTAGAAAGAGTCTAAGCGGTGCCTCTGAAGCCTTCCAAGAAGGATCAGCGAGGTTTATGAGGTACTGCTGGAACTTGGCCAGTCCAGGGCGATACGTTTCAGAGGAGCCCTCTTTAAGAACAGAAAGAAATTCTTCAGTATCAGGATCAAACGTAGTAACCATAACAGCTTACCTAATAGAGAAATGGAAATGTTCGTTTAGGCAGATACTAACCGAACCCAATAGAAGAAGAGCTAGCTCACTAAAAAAATAAGGAAACAAAATATCCAGATGAATAGTGAAGAGGTCAATGAGAGTAAAAATATAGTTGCATATTTGGCTTTTTAGTAAAGTTTGCTGAGGCTCTGGATGAGAGTATATTATCTAACGGATAGAACCTCTTTTTCCATTGTAACTCAAGGTTGCAACCTCAAAAGAAAAATAAGTCTTCGACAACAAAAGAGGCTAGGAAACCAGATGCCAAACGCGAGACGAGTTGATTTCGGCATTCCAAAGGAATGCGCTTTGACGAGATACGCAGAGCAGTTAGTGATAGTTTTTAATCAGCCAAACTATGAAGAATGTTTTAACAACTTCACAAACCGACTGTTCAAGGATTGTTTCGCTTTTGTAAGAAAAGAACTCCAAATGGATGCATACCCAGAGATAGCTTTGATTTACGTTTACAACGAATTAGAATACAAAACACTCGAAAAGCAGTCAAATTGGATTTATCAAAAAGAGAGACCCACTGGAGAAACAGGTGCATTTGTGACGACAAGCGAATATGGGAACACCATCTATTTGAACTTCGAACCTCTCTTGGCTTTGCTGAGAGAAAAACCATCGCTAGTCTCTGCATTCATTTTTAATTTTGTTCTGAGATTAGTCCATGAGATTTTGCATTGCTTTTATGTTGAGGAGAAAAGCGAGCAAGAAATACACGAAATTCAATTCAGGATTCTTGAAACATTTTTCGGCATAAAATTACCCGACATTATGAAAAAAGAGGCTGTTTCTGGTTACTATAGAAAAGATTTTTGAAGGACAAATAAAAAACAGACGATTTTTCACATGGATGCCCTTCTAGACGAGAACTTCACAGAACCCGTAATAAAAATATTTTTAAGTTAGCAATTTCTTTTTTGCTTTGAGCAAAATACAAGAAATGGCAAAAAGTATTGGAGCGTTTATAGCCCTAATTATCGGTTTGCCTAGCCTAATTGCTCTTTTGCTAACAGTAGCAAACATCCCTAAGTTTTCAACCAATAGTCCACAAAACGTGGCAAACATTGCAAACTACACTCAGCAAGCTACGCAAGCACTTGTAGTGTATTCTCTTCCTTGGTGGCTACCGCTTTTGGGTTTAGGAATCTTAGGAGCGAGTATCTTAACACTATTAGCTCTTGTATTCGGTAGAAGCATACTTGAAGGATAATAGTATTTAGATGAAGAAAATGGTGCGAAGTGAGCTGAGGAATTAACCACAGACCCAAAATTTATCAATGTTGTTGAATAAAAATTAATCGTATCCTGCTGTTGTTAGCGCGCTAGCCCTCTTTAAGAGCAGGACGAAATTCTTCAGTGTCAGGAGCTCATCTGATAGAGAAATGAAGATGTTCGTTTAGGTAGATGCTAACCGAACCGATTATGCACGCGTGCAGCTGAGGCGCATAACGGGCAGTCTAAAGATAAACTTTCATGCTGGGGATACGTCACGTAAAAACCATGCTTTTCGCATTTAACAAGAAAAACTTGCACAGGTCCATGGAAGCCTTCAGGCTTAGCCCAGCCAAGAGAAACACAACCAGAAAAAACCATTTGCAGTTTTTGCCAGAGACTTAACTTGCGCGGGATAACTATTGAAGAACGCTGTAGGCTTTGGGCGATATTGAAAACCTGCAATTATTTTCACCTGATAGATAAATAATCTAATTTTAAAAAACTCGGCATTGCATTCGATAGCGGACTTCAGTCTGATTTTTATTCCAAAAAATTGAAAAGCTCTCCGAGTTAACAATTAAGCAGAAATACCATTAGGAACGCTTGAACCAAATGAAGCTAGAAGATGTACTACTAAGAATTGTACAGCAGCGTAAATTAATCGACAGCAATTATTCTACAATTGCTTTGTGGTGTATACAAAACAAAGACGACCCTCTGATTGCTGACATCATCTCTTCAATCCAAGAAGAAAAATTAACCAAAGGGCAGGTTAAGGCAAAAGGAGGGAACATAATTGAAGTTAACAAACTGGAGCATTCTGACTTTCTAATCCCATTAGCCAATTCCTTCAATGGAGCCAATATTTTCGACAAATCAATAGAATTATTTGAACATATGGAAAAAAAAGGCTGCAATGAATCGACAATGCTAAATGACTATGGAGCGGTTCTTCTAAGGCAGATGCTAAGCTCAAGGTCTTATGACAAAGAAAAATGGGAGCATGCGCGTCAATTAATTTTCAGAGCATTCGACTTTGACAAGAAGGTCTCAAAAGACTGCTACAAGTTTCCTGCATACAAAAACCTCTGCTACTTAAGAGCTGTTGAAGCAAGTTTCTATTTGCAACAGAATGACTCTTTTGCAGCCTTTCTTTTAGCATGGATGTCCATCGAGATGACGCTTACAGGATATGGCGTCAATATCTTCAACTGAAAAACTCTACGAAAATAGATGATTTAAGTCGCTGGGATTCTGATGCAATCATAGAAATGCTATACATAGGCAATATTGACGATGACTTAGTTAAAACAAAGAAGGAAATTGAA
>Ga0181533_1005266_pt1 | contig 12546 bp, 13 predicted proteins | sample PEATcosm2014_Bin_45_FD_119772 | JGI IMG/M metagenome (GOLD analysis project Ga0181533, IMG submission 119772) | Peatland microbial communities from MTU Mesocosm Facility, Houghton, MI, USA - PEATcosm2014_Bin11_60_metaG | ecosystem: Environmental > Terrestrial > Soil > Wetlands > Peat | place...
AGCGTGGTGGGTCGCGCGGGGCAGGCGGGACAGGTGAACTACGCGGCGTCGAAGGCAGGTTTGATCGGGCTGACGCGGTCGCTGGCGCGCGAGGTGGCCTCGCGGAACATTACCGTGAACGCGGTGGCGCCGGGATTCATTGAAACCCCCATGACGGCCGTGCTGAGCGAAGAGGTGTCCAAGGCCATGCTGGCCACGGTTCCCCTAGGCAGGCGCGGCACGCCCAGGGATGTGGCCCAGGCGGTCAAGTTCCTGGCCTCGGACGCAGCGTCGTACATTACCGGCCACGTGCTGGATGTAAACGGCGGCATGTTCATGGGCGGGTAGCCGAGCCAGGTTTCTGACCGCTTGAAAAAGAACCCTCCCGTGCCCCATTCTTTCGCGCTTTTTGCGAAGGGGTGGGAAAGCACGCGCATTACACAGGCGCATTTTCGGACAACCCTTCAAGAGCTTCTCCGCCCCGCCGATAGACATTTCGGAGGGGCTCGCATGGCGGCGCACCTCGAAACACCCGTCAACGCCACGCCCGTCAGCGCCGGGCTGGAACCGGATCTGGCGATTGGCATGCGTTATGTGGCGCGCCAGCCCATCCTCGATCTGCGCGGCAAGGTGCACGGATACGAACTGTTGTTTCGCGACGGCCCGTGCGCGGTTTTTCGCGGCGACGGCGACGCGGCCACGCGCACCATGATCGACAACACGGTGCTTTTCGGGCTGGGAAGGCTCAGCGGCAACCTTCCGGTGTTTCTGAACTGTACCGAAGAGGCGCTTACGGGCCGATTGGTGCATGTGCTGCCCGCGGGAATGACGGTTCTTGAAATCCTTGAAACTCTCGACCCCTCACCGGCACTGATCAGTGCATGCCAGCACCTGAAAGCGTCCGGGTTCCGTCTGGCGCTGGATGATTTCACGTGGAAGCCCGGCATCGAGCCGCTGGTGGAGATTGCCGACTACATCAAGGTGGATTTTGCTATTTCGGATGAACAGGAGCGGCGCGAGCTGCTGCACCGGCTGAGCGGCCTGGCGGTAGCGCTCATCGCAGAGAAGGTGGAAACGCAGGAGCAGTACCTGCAGGCACGCGATGAGGGTTTCACGCTCATGCAGGGCTACTACTTCTGCCGGCCCGTGCTGATGAGAAATTACAAGGTTCCTGCCAACCGGCTGCAGCACATTGAAATCCTGCGCTTGCTGCAGGACGAAACCATGGACCTGCACGAGCTGGCGGCGCTGGTGAAGCGCGACACCTGCCTCACCTACCGCCTGCTGCGGCTGGTCAATTCGCCGGTGAGCGCCATGCGGCAGGAGGTGCAATCGGTGCAAGCAGCGCTGATCGCCGTGGGTGAAGAGACCTTTCGCCGCCTGGCAACGCTGGCCATCACCAGCGAGATGAACGCGGGCCAACCCATGGAATTGCTGCGCATGGCATTTGTGCGCGGGCGCTTTTGCGAACTGGCCTCAAGGCTTTGCAATCTGCACCCCACAGAGCAGTACCTGCTAGGGCTGCTGAGCCTTCTGCCTGCCATGCTGCGGGTGACCATGTGCAATCTGACGCCCTTGCTGCCGCTGCGCGAAGAGATCCGCCGCGCATTGGAGGGCGAGGAGCTGCCGGAGCGCGCCCTGCTTAGCTGGCTGGAGGGCCACGAGCGCGCCGATTGGTTGACCTGCGACATCGTGTTGGAAAAGCAAGGGCTGAACGCCGTCGATTTGCTGGTCTGCTACGAAGAAGCCTTGCAGTGGGCTGAAGCTGCGCTGCATTTTGCGTGAGATTCGCCGGCCGCGCCGCTCCCGCCGCATGCGCCAAAGCGCAACCGCAAAACGGTCCGGCCCCGCAAAGCAACCAAATTCCCCGTCTGTGCTAGTATCCCTCCGAGTCTGATTTGCACCAATCGGAGGGATGCTATGAACCAACCGGGTATTCCTGCGCCTGTTTACGTTTCGACAGTTCCACCACCACCGCCGGGGTCGCTCACCTTCGGCCAGATCCTGGACCGCATCTTCCACCTGATGCGCACGCACCTGAAGCTCTTTTTCGGCATTGCGAGCGTTCCCGCGGCCGCTGTCTTCCTGTTCACTGCGGCCGTGATGAGTTTCGTGGCGAAAATGACTTGGGCGCAAATAGCCGGCAATCCGGGCCCGCCGCCGATCTTTCCGCCGTATTTCATGGTGATCATGCTCATCGGGGAGCCGCTTCTGCTCCTCGTTTATGCGCTTTATCTGCCGGCCGCCATCCATGCCGCAGTTCAAGCCGATCTCGGGGTTACAGTCACTTTTCGCGAAGCCTATCGCGTGGCCTGGAGCCGCTTTGGCCGCTACCTGTGGCTGATGATTCTGTGGACCCTTTACCTGGTTGTGCCGATTGTCGTGGTCGCGGCAGCGATTGGCGTTCCCATTGCGTTGACGCACCTTGCCGGGGGGACTGCCTCGAGTTCCGGCTTCCCATTCTTCCTCATCCCAATCATCGTGCTTCTGTATCTGTGCGTCATCGTCTATTCCATCCTGATCATGCTGCGCTTCGCGCTCGCCTACCCGGCCAGTGTGGAGGAGAATCTGACGGCATGGGCGGCTCTCCGGCGCAGCGCCCAACTCACGCGCGGCGCTTGGGGGCGCATCTTCCTGGCGATTCTGGTGGTCTACGCAGCCGTGTACGCGGTGCAGATTGTGTGCATTCTCGTTCTTGGCCTGGTGGCATCGTTGGTCGCATTGGGAGCCATGCTGGCACATGTCACTGTGGGATCTCAAGCATTCTTCACCCTCGTTGGCCTTGGCGTGCTGGGCTACGTGCTGACCATTGTCGTCACCGCTTTGCTTGCCTACTCGGCCTTGACCACCGCAGTGGCCGTGCTTTACCACGACCAGCGTCTGCGCAAGGAGAGCGGTACGCCCGCTCCCGCGGCATAGATCCGGCGGCGAACAGGGAGACGGTTTAGCAAGAGGCAGCCCGATGCCATCAGCGTTGCGCCCCATGAACCTGGGCGAAATTCTCGATCGCACGTTTGCGATGTACCGCAAGAAGTTTTTGCTGTTCGTGGGAATCGCGGTACTGCCGGCGGCAAAGATGACGTTTGTAACCGCCGCAAACCAGATTTGGTGGAAGATTCGACCACCGGAATTAGCCCACTTGTTTGGCACGCTCAATATTGGCGTGTTTTTTTATATGCTTGTGTTTTTTCACGTGCGCACCATTTTTCAATACCTCTTTTACCCATTGATCACGCATTTGTGCTCTGCGGACCTTTTCGCAGAACCCGTGAGCTTCTCACTGTCTCTCCGGGCGGGGCTCCGGCGTTGGAAGACCTATCTTCGATTGGCGTGTCTTCAGATTGTCATCGCGTTGATCCTTGCGGAGGTCGTGTGCATTCTTCTCGTTGGCGGTGCCGCGGCGCTCGAGGAGGCTCTCAACATTGATACATCGCAATGGGGCAACGCATTCGCCCCAACCCTGTTGCTCTTCATACTGGCAGGGATTGCCGGTTACTTTTGGATCACCAGTTGCGTTGCCCTCAGTTGGCCCGCGTCAAAATGCGAGGACCTGGGCCCAAAACGGGCAATCCGCCGGAGCTTTTCGCTCTCGAAGCGAAGGCGCCGGGCGATCTTCCTGTCGCAATTCGTTCCTTCGGCCCTTTGGTGGACCTTTGTTTTTGCGCTCGGCGTATTCGCACGGCTGGTCTACGGCGGGTTGAGGGTGGAGGGAATTCCGTTCCGCGTCTATCTTCCGGTTTACATCGTAATACTCCTCTTCGGACGCGGCGTGATTGACGCATTGATTGGCCCCATTTTTCCGATAACATTGACGCTCTTTTACTACGACCAGCGCGTGCGCCAGGAGGGCTTCGACGTGGAAATGATGATGGAGGCGGCGGGGCTTGGAACTGGAGAACCCGGAGCGATTTGGAATCTCCATGGCGGAGGAGCGGAGTCCCAGGGAGCAGCGGATCCCGGATGGAGCCGGTTCGTGAAGTTTATCCGCAGCCAACGGGGTTTCGATTGAATCCACTGGGCCCGCAGCCACATCTGAGAAAATGATGGCAGTGAATCCACGGCTTCAATTTGACTTCATGCGAATCGCGCCCGCGCTCACCCTCCTGATCTTGGTGTCGATCGGAGCCGGGGCAGCGTTGGCGCAGGGGCAGAACCCAACCTCGGCGGCCAATCCCTTCTGGGGCAGCGTGACTGCGCAACCGCCGACAAACGAACCGCTCAAGTTGTCGCTGGACGACGCCGTTCAGCGGGGCCTGAAAAACAACCTGGGACTGAAGGAAGCCGAGAGCGGCGAAAAGGTGCTGCACGGCGAGAAGAACGAGGCGCTGCAGGAGTTTTTGCCCACCATCTGGCTCACCGGCGACACCGGCTACTATATGCACGACCTGGCGGCGCTTGGCTTCGGGCCAAAGGTGATTGCGGAGTTCACGCCGTTGTTTCCCGGCGGCAAGCTGCCAGCAGGGCTCACCAATATTACGCGCGACGACTTGACCGAGGGACAAATTCACTATAGCCAGATCCTGTTTTCCGGGCCAGTGATCCAGGGCTGGAAGGCGGCGGGCGCGGCAGAGCGATCGGCGTATTTCAATAAGATGTCGGCGCGCGGCGAGGTGGTGCAGCAAGTGGCGATCGCGTATCTGCGGGCCATTGCTGACCAATCCGAAGTGGACAACGCCAAGGCGCTGGTGGCCGAGGCGCAGTTGCTGCTGGATCACGTGCATGCGGCGCATGAGGCGGGCACCGCGGCCAATCTGGATGAGTTGCGCGCGCGCGTGCAGTTGGAGGCGCAGCAGCAGGCTCTGATTGCTGCCCAGAACCAGCAGGCCAAGGATTTGATTCTGCTGAAGCGCGAGATCGGCGTCGATCCCGCACAGGAGATTGCGCTCACCGATCCGGCGCCCTACAGCGACCTGGCCGAGCAAACGCCGGAAGAGGTGCGGGCTCTGGCCTACAAGTACCGCCAGGACTACCAGAACCTGCAGAACCAGGCCGTGGAATTCAAGGCTGTGCATGCGGTGTATCGCAGCCAGCGGCTGCCTACGCTCAGCTTCTACAGCTACTACGGCACCAGCACCGTGAACGGCGCGGGCACGCACGGCGATTTCGTTGCCATAGGGACGCTGAACTTTCCCATCTTCCGCGAAGCGCGGCTGCGCGGCGATGAGGATGCGTCCAAGGCGGACATGGACTCCATCGATGCGCAGCTTGCCGACCTGCGCAACCACATCGACGAACAGGTGCGGGCGGCGCTGCTGGACGTGGGCGCGAATAAGCAGCTCGTCGACGTGGCGCGGTCGAACGTGGACCTGGCCACGCGTGCACTGAGCGACGAAACCGACCGCGTAAATGCCGGCGTGGACGACAACCTGCCACTGGTGACGGCACAGGCCACCCTGGCCACCGCCGAAAGCAACCTGGTGGAGAGCCTGCACCAGTACAACGTGTCAAAGCTGCTGCTGGCGCGCGCCGCCGGCGTACTCGAGCAGCAGTACCGGGCGTATTTGGGGCGGTGAAGACAGGTTTCAGGGGTCAGGCGCTGGACGACGCCAGAGCCCATTTTTCGAAGCCGGTTTGGGCCTTTTTGCATCAATTCTATCACCATTTGGTGATAGAATTGATGCTCAAGGGGTGATTATGCGGACCACCGTGTTGCTCGACGACGAGCTTGTGAAGACGGCTCAGGAATATACGGGTATTACGGAGAGGACAGCCTTGCTGCGTGAGGCGCTGAAGACTCTGATTGCCAGGGAAGCGTCGCGCCAACTTGCGCAACTCGGAGGGACGATGCCCGACCTGGAGTATGTGCGCCGGTTGCGGGTGGACGATCTGTGATCCTCGCTGATGCGAACATTTGGATCGACTATTTTCGCTCAGGCGACGCTCAGTTGCAGGCGCTGCTCGCTAACGATCAGGTTGTTATGCATCCCTGTCTCGCCGCGGAGTTAGCGCTTGGCTCGCTTCATCATCGGCCGCAAACCTTGGCAAGGCTCGACGTAATGCCGCAGGCGCAAGTGGCAAGTCTCAGAGACATTCGTCAGATGATCGAGGCGCGCCGACTCTACGCAAAAGGCATCGGCCTCGCCGACGCGCATCTGGTTGCTTCCTGCCTCATCACCCCGGGAACAAAGTTGTGGACGAGAGACGGCAGGTTACGGGGCGTGGCGCTGGTATTGGGAATTGATGCCGGCCTGCCGTAGAGCGGCGGGCGTACAGACTTAGAAGCAAGACCTCTTCTTCATTGGCCCGGGCTGGCCCACGGCGTATCATTCCCACAAATCATTTCAAGCGAGCTGCGGCGATTCGAATCAGTGCAGTATGGATTCATCGCCGTTCCGTGTGAAGAAGGGTACTGGTATGCGCAGATCTCTGGCTTTGGCTGCGACGTTTCTTCTTGCTTTCACGGTTTCTCTTGCAGGACAGATGCGACACGTTGACGACAAGGATCTCAGCACCTATCTTGCGGGGGTGACGGAGCGGGGCCGCGCACTCTACGCCTACGATCAGGCTGCGTGGCACGGGACTGACGCGTTTTTCGCGATTCATCCCGACACCAATGGATTGACTCACTACATCTGCATGAAGACGGCCGCGGGCTGGGAGGTGGCGTTTCCCAGGTGGAACGAGACGCACGACCGGCTGCTGGTGGCTTACGAAGCAAAACAAGCGGGAGGGCCCGAAGACTTTACGGCTGTGAAATACGATCCGCCACGGGAAGGCCCGGACGATCTGGTTGCGAAAGAGCGGGCGCTGGAATTGGCGATCGGCGACTTTGGGACCCCGAATCGCCCGTACAACACGGCGATTCTTCCTGCCGAAGACGGTAATTTGTACGTATATCTCTACCCGGCGCAGACGAAAAGCGATGTTTGGCCATTGGGCGGCGACGTACGGTACACGATTTCGGCGGATGGCAAGCAAATCCTCGAAAAGCGTCAATTGCACAAGGCGATTCTCGATTTCCAATTCGATCCGAAGCTCAAAATTGTGGCTGGCAACCACTCCCATGTGTTGAGCGACGTGCCGGAGGATACTGACGTTTTATATGTTCTGACGCGAAGGCCCTCGATTCCCGAATACATTGGCACTGCGAAACACATCTTCGTCGTCGACACAGATGGCAGCATCCAAGTGGTGAAGAAGTAGCGCTTGCCTCGACCGCGGGGCGCATCCATGTAACGTAGAAACCAGAGGAGCATTCCCCTTGCCTCAAACACTCAAAATCATCTACCAAGTCGCGCCCGATGCGGCTGCGCTTGCCCGCCGCGCGGCGCAGTATTTCGTAGAGCAGGCGGAACGCGCTGCGGCCACGCGGGGCCGGGCGAGGATTGCCATCAGTGGCGGATCGACACCCAAGGCGGCGTTTGCGCTGCTGGCCAATCCGGCCGAGCCGTGGCGAGCGCGCATGCCGTGGTCGAAGCTCGATCTGTGGTGGGTAGACGAGCGTTGCGTCCTACCCGATGACCCCGATTCGAACTACCGCATGACGCGCGAGGCCTTGCTGGACCACGTGCCGCTCCAGCCGGAGCAGATTCACCGCTTCGCAGGCGAGCTGGAACCGGAGGCCGCCGCGGCGCGGTACGAGTCGGAGCTGCGGAATTCGTTTCGGTTGGAAGGCGCGGAGCTGCCCCGGTTCGATGTGGTGCAACTGGGCATGGGGCCAGATGGACACACTGCGTCTCTTTTTCCCCACACTCAGGCCCTGCACGAGCTGGGGCGGCTGGCCGTGGCCAACCACGTCAAGAACAAGGACGCTTGGCGGGTCACGCTGACCTGGCCAGTCATCAACCACGGATCGCAAGTCTTCTTCCTCATCGGCGGAGCGGATAAAGCGCAGATTCTAAAAGAGGTATTTACGGGCGCGTATGATCCGGAACGGCTGCCCAGCCAGTTGATCAAGCCCGCGGGCGGTATACTGACGTTGCTTCTGGACCGTGCAGCGGCATCCTTGCTGCCGACACCGGACGCGCAAGGCTGTAGGGTTCTCGAGAGGACGGAATGATTCTGGCAGGCGATGTAGGCGGCACCAAGGTCCACCTGGCGCTGTTTGACTTTATCGACGGCAACCTGAAGCACTCACGCGATAAGCAGTTCCCGGCCAAGGAATATGCGGGGCTGGAAGCCATCGTGAGGGAGTTTGTGGTCTCGGAAAAGGTGACCGCGGCATGCTTCGGCGTGCCGGGACCGGTGCGGGACGGGAGGCTGCGGCTGACCAACTTGCCATGGACGCTGGACAGCCGTGAGCTGGCGCGCAACCTGAAAATTGATTACGTATTTCTTATCAATGATTTGCAGGCAAATGGATACGGCATTGCCGAGCTTGGCCCGGAGCAGATCTTCACGCTGAGCGAGGGCGATGCCCGGCAGGTGGGGAATCGCGCGTTGATCTCGGCGGGAACCGGTCTGGGCGAGGCGTTTTTGGTGTGGGATGGGCGCGATTACGTTCCCTACCCTTCGGAGGGCGGGCACTCGGACTTTGCGCCGCGCAACGAGGACGAGATTGACCTGCTGCGCTTTCTGCGCCAGAAATACGATGGGCGCATCAGCTTTGAGCGCGTGGTGAGCGGGCAGGGGCTGACCAATTGTTACGAATTTCTGCGCGAGGTAAGGGGCATGGAAGAGCCGGCGTGGCTGGCTGAGCGCATGACCCAGGAAGATCCCAACGCGGCCATCACCGAGGCGGCGCTGAAGGCCAAAAGCGAACTCTGCGAGAAGGCGCTGGACATGTTTGTTTCGGCCTACGGCGCCGAGGCCGGCAACCTGGCGCTGAAGATCCTGTCGGTGGGCGGGCTCTATGTGGGCGGAGGCATCGCGCCGCGCATTTTGGAGAAGCTGAAGGACGGAACCTTCATCAAGGCCTTCACCGACAAGGGCCGCTTGAGCCAGTTGCTGGTGAATATCCCGGTGCGCGTGATTCTGGAGAGCCGCACCGCGCTGATCGGCGCAGCGGCGTATGCCGAGGCGCGCGCGGCGGAGTTGAGCGGCATTTCGCCGCGGGCGGGGAGCGTGAAGTTCTGAGACTGGTTTGGATAGTGTCTGACGAATCTGGCGGAACGGGTCTTGTAATAAGGGCACGGCTTTAGCCGGGCCGAAAAAGCGCCAAAGGCGACTGGGTTTTAACCCTTGTTCGACGTTTGTGCTCCCATAAATGTCCTCCTTACGATTCGTCACACCTACCTGGAGCGCCGACCGAACATCGACTATCGCCCCAGCGCAAAGTTGACATTGATGATCGTTTCCACTTCCACTGGCTCTCCGTTCAACAGATAGGGCAGGTATTCCCAGCGTTTCACTGCATCCAGGGCTGGCTCTGTCAGCATGGGCGATGGCGTAGCGAGCACCTCCAGATCCTTGATTCGACCTTCCTTGCTGATGACTGCCGCAAGCACGACCTCTCCCTGCACGCGAGCCATTTTGGCCATATCCGGGTAAACCGGCGCAACTTTCTTCACAAGGCGGCCTACAGCCACGCCTGCCGCTGGGTCCTTTCCGCCGTACACCGTGATCGCAGGGGCTGGGGACTCGAGAACCGCATCCGCAGCGGGCGTCGCTGCCGCGTCAGCTTCGGATACGCCGTCGATCGTATCGACCGAGAGCGCGAACAACTTTATATTGCCTGCGAAAAAGTCCACTTCGCGCGGAATATAGTGGTTCTGCGTTTTCACAATTTCGCGGTACTCGGTGCCGATTGTGTTCGAAGCAGAAATCAGCAATGCGTGGCTAGCCGGATCGAAACAGTACCGTTCGCCCACAGAAGAAGATGGCGCTGACGGTTGACCGTTGACGAACCATTGCAGAGTGGCTAGCACGCAAGGCAGCGTATCCCTGCCCGCCGGCACACTCTGCACCTCAAGGCGATATCTCCCGGAGTCCAGCATCTCTTTAATTGGGAGCGGGCTCAAAACGCTGTCGGCGATATTGCGTTCAAAATACTTCAGAGTCTTACCGCTTTCCTTGCGATAGAGAGCCCCGTCTCCTGTGCGCCATTCGGTCCGCGCCGCATCGGCGCGCACCCAACTGCTGCGGAATTCCTTAGGGGAAACACGCCAATACTCCCACGTTCCCTGCTCCTCAGGTTTCCCATTTGCGTCATAAAGCCGATAAGTAGCTTTAATATGGAACGGCTTGAGGGTGGGGTCGGAAAAGTCATAGAAGGGCGCAGCGGCAGCAAGAATCGCACGCGGATCTTTTGGCAAGCCCTGCGGCGGAGCCGCTGCGGTCTGGGCGAGTCCCTGCAAACCTGCGACAAAGCAGAGAGCGAGCACAAGCTGTGAACGCATGGTGCGGACAGGGTAGCACGAGAACCGGAACCGCACCGGACCGATGCGGCGGAAATCTGCGCCGGTACTGCGAGCGGGGATTTGCGGCTATTCTGATTGCATCCGCATGAATGTAAGGAGATCGAGAATGCGTTGGTTCGGCATGTGGCTCTTGCGCGGTCTGATTGGATTTGCGGCAGTATCCCTGTTGGCCTTTGCGGTGGACTGGACGGTGTACAAGCTGCGCGGCTCGCCCCACTCTTCAGTAGCCGTCAGCCGCTTTATGATCGTTCCGCTCAAAGGGCAGAAGACGGAATACGACTACCTTGGAACCGCGAATGTCTCCTGCGCGGTGGCGCTGTTCCCTCAGGACGATCAGGATCCCTGCTGGCATCTCAAGCGCCATCCCAACCAATGGGAGAACGTGGGGACGCCGCAGTACTGAGTGCGATGCAGGTCGCGAGCCGTCCCACGCGGCAGCACCGTAAACATGCGTAGGTGATGCAAGTCACGCCTGAAGAATCGAGAATGCGGCTAGGATCGAAGAGTACTTTCCCCCAATGCCATGTATAGCCGCACACAGAACGAAAACGGCAGCTACAACTCGCGCTGCCTTGACTGCTTTATGACCATCGCGTCGTGCGTGGAGTCGGAGAAAGAACTCGACGTGCGCGAGGCGCATCATATGTGCCCGGAAAAGGCTCTGGCGCAATTGCTGGCGCAGGACAGAGCAGCGGCCGCACACGCGGCGCGCAACTGACGCGAATCTCCAGGCCTCGTCGTATCCTCACTGCTGCTCCGTCCGCAGATGCGCGATCGCGCGCTGCAGCTCCGGGTCAGGCCTCAGGCGGCCGGCTTCTTCGAGGTGACGGAGTGCGCCGGGAAGGCGCCCGGGGAAGCCGGAGAGCGCGACGCCCAGGTTGATTTCGGCATCGGCATCGTTGGGTTCGATGCGCAAGGCAGCTTCCAATTCGACGATGGCGCCGGAGGAATCGCCAGCCCTCAACAGTGCGATGCCGCGGCTGCTGTGAGTTTCGGTCCAACCGCCGGATTGGGCCTCGGCCAAATTGCGGCGTGCTTCCTCGTAGGCGGGGTCCAGCCGCAGCGCAGTCTGGAACTCTTCGATGGCTTCAGGCAGGCGGCCGGATCTGGCCAGCGCACTGCCGAGGTCGGTGTGTTTATCCTTTTCGCCGCAGCAATACGCACGAACGCCTCGCATTGTGCGAAGCAGTTCGCGGACAACGTTCTCTTCCTGCAGGTTATCTATGCCGGGTAATTCCAGGCCGATAGTAATTTGTGACAAGGTAGCTACCGTATGCTACGAGGCGCAAGGCAATTGGCCGGAGACGAGTTTTTCTTTAGTCGCTGAAAATACAAGATTTAACATAGGTTGGCGGCTTGGATTCGCAGCGGGCGGAGGAGGCGAAAGTGCTTGTCAGATAGGCGTGACAACCTCCTCATCAGTGGGGTATGCTACGGCGTGCAAGTTGGCTTGAATGGGTACGGGACCAGAAAACGGGAACACGACAACGCAGTGGATGCCAACCACGGCAGAAGAACGTGCGGTCGTGCTCGAAGAACTGGAGGCAATCCTCTCCAGTTATCACTTCCGGGGCAGCAAGCGCTACCCGGCCCTGCTGCAATACGTGGTGGATGCCGCGCTCGAAAACCGCATAGGCGATTTGAAGGAGCGGACGCTGGGCGTTGAGGTCTTCGGCCGCGATCCGGGCTACGACACGAATTCCGATCCGGTGGTCCGCGTGAGCGCGGGCGAGGTAAGAAAGCGCATCGCCCAGTACTACCACGAAAATGGCCATCCTTCGCGCGTGCAGATCGAGCTGCCGCTCGGCTCCTATGCTCCCGAGTTCCTGCTGCGTGGGCCGGACGCCGCCGACGCAGGTGCATACCCGGAACGATTGACCTCCTCGGATAGCGCCACGCGCCAACGCCCGGTCTGGATTCGCGCCATTCTCTTCGGCCTGGCTGCAGTGTTGCTTGTGGGCGGCGGAATTGCGGGATATCTCTACCATGAGGCTTCGTCGAGCGGCGAGGCTGCCACGCTGAAACTCTGGAATCCCTTGTTCAATGCGCCGCGGCCAGTGGTGATCGTGCTGGGAACCACTCACCCCAACAACATGCAGCCGCCCTCGCAGATGACAACGTTCGGCGAGCACCTGAACAATCCGTATCACCACGTCTCGGTTTCGATCGCCATCGCGCTGGCTCACCTTACAGGCGTTCTCGAAAACCACAAGAAGGCCTACGATGTGAAGGAGTCTCAGGAGACCAGCCTGGAAGACATTCGTTCGCG
>Ga0181533_1005276_pt1 | contig 12516 bp, 7 predicted proteins | sample PEATcosm2014_Bin_45_FD_119772 | JGI IMG/M metagenome (GOLD analysis project Ga0181533, IMG submission 119772) | Peatland microbial communities from MTU Mesocosm Facility, Houghton, MI, USA - PEATcosm2014_Bin11_60_metaG | ecosystem: Environmental > Terrestrial > Soil > Wetlands > Peat | place...
ACGCTGCAAACCGAACGCCTCACCCGCTACTACGTCAAGCGTCTCGAAGCACTCGGCCATAAGGTTACCCTCCAAACCGGCGTCGCCGCGTGAACGAAATTTTCGGAGCAGGTCCGCGCTACGAGGCTTTCGACTCTTGACGAGCGCCTCTGGACTTTTCCCCCAGCGACATTGTGTAGCCTCTAATCCTTATAGAATCCTCTTCGTTTGACCCTCATGCGCAGGCTCGCGAGGCGCCCACTCGTCACGAGCATGAGCAGCGTATTGTCGTCCCTCGAAATCTGGCGCCCGGACGCGGGCAAAGTCCAAGGGCGGAAAACCGGGCAGGGCGGCGTCCAATCCCCCGCGTCACTTCTCCATATTATCGGCAGTTTCAGGTGCGAAGATGAATCAATTTGCTGACTTCGAAAATCGCAAATCAAAAGGGCAGTGACAAGTGACGAGTGGCGAGTGACAAGAAAAGGCAAAGTCCAACGGCGGAAAGGCGGGCCGGGCCGCGTCCGACAATCGACAATCGACAATCGAAAATCAGCCGATAGCCCGATGAGCCGATGAACCGATCACCCGACCTCCGGATTACCCAATCGTTTGGGATCTCAGATTTGCGATGCCGGATTTGAAAGGGAGGGGGGGATGGGCGAGGCCCCCAATCTATGGCATCAGGACAGGTTCCGCCTTGCCATTCCGAATGCTCGGTGAGAACATCTCGGCCTGGCAAAAAATCGCTCCTCATGCTCTCAAGGACTTTGCTCATGACACGTACTGCCGTTTTCCTTCTGTTGGCCTCCTACCTTGTCGCTCTTGCGCCCGCGCGCGCGGCGGAGCAGCCCGGCCCGCGGGTCTGGTTTGTGGATTCGCTCATCAAAATCTTTCCCGGCGACGCTGTGGGGAGTCATCGTCTCATCCGGCCGGAGTTGTGGGCGGCGCGCGGCCAACACGTGAGCGTGCAACTCGCCGTGCGTTCGGCGCGGCCTCTCGATGGCGTAACGGCTGAGGTGGGTCCGTTCAAAGATTCCGCCGGCGCAACCTTGGCGGGGGCCACGGTGCGCCCGGAGGGTTACGTGGTGGTGGGCTCGCACTCACGCCACACGCCGGAAGACGAACTCGTGGGGCAAGCGCCGGGCTGGTTTCCTGACCCCTTGCTGGATTTTCCCGTGAACCTTGAGGCGAAGCGCACGCAGCCCTTGTGGATCAGCGTGGCGGTCCCCGCGGACGCCCAGCCGGGCGATTATCGTGGCACTGTTGTAGTGCGCGTGGGGGACCGGCAAGTGGCGCGCCGGGAAATCCGCGTGAAAGTGTTGGCGGCAACGGTGCCCAGCCAGCGCACGTTGAAGGTCACCAACTGGTTCGGATTCGACGACGCCAACTCCCAGCAGTTTTACAAGGTTGCTCAGTTTTCACCCGGCTGGTGGGCTCTCGTAGCAAACCTCGGCGCCGTCATGGCCGAGCATCGGCAAAACGTGGTCATCACGCCGCTGATGGATCTGATCGAGCCGCGAATGGAAGGAGGCCACCTGGTTTACGACTTCGCCAATTTCGACCGTTGGGTGGAAACCTTCCAGCGCGCCGGCGCCGTCGGGTATATCGAAGGCACCCACCTGCTGGGCCGCGCGGGGAGTTACAGCGCCGGCCTGACCGTCAGCACGTTTCAAATCGAAAACGGCAAGGTGGCGTCTCAAACCCTCCCTCCCGATGACCCGCGCGTCGAGCCCTTCCTGGCCGGGTTCCTTACCGCGCTCAACACGCACCTGGAAGAGAAGGGCTGGAAATCGATCTACTACCAACACGTGCTGGATGAGGCCCATGGCGCCGAGCCGCCTTACTACGCGCGCTTTGCCGAATTGGTGCACCGCTATCTTCCCGGCGTTCCGACTATCGATGCCGTCGACGCTTCGCACATGCCGGAAGAGTTGCGCAAGAATTGCGACATCTGGGTTCCCCAACTCGGCCGGTTCGACGAGCAGATGGAGATGATTCAGCAACGTATCTCCAGCGGCCACGAAGTGTGGTTCTACACCTGTTTGTTTCCCAACGGGCGCTACATGAACCGGCTCATGGACTATCCCTTGATCAAGACGCGGCTGCTGCACTGGCTCGATTTCCGCTACGGCTTTACCGGCTTCCTGCACTGGGGCTGGAGCTATTGGACGCCTGACCCGATTCTCGACACCCAGCCCGTCATCAATGCCAACGCCACGCTGCTGCCTTCCGGCGACGCGTTCATCGTCTATCCCGACCGGGCGCGGAAGTCCGTGTATTCCTCCATTCGCCTGGAAACCATGCTGCAAGGTATTGAGGACTACGAGATGCTGGTGGCGCTGAAGGCCAAAGATCCCGCCGCAGCCACCCACCTGGCCCAAGAGACCGTCGCGGGACTCACCGACTACGTTCGCGACCCGGAAAAGTTCCGCGCCATCGAAAGGGAATTGCTCGAGGCGCTGAGCAGGTAGGGGGATAACCTGGCGGAGCGGGCGGCTTGGGGAAAATCAGGTCAAAACCCCATGCCGGGGGCGTTTTGTGGATAAAGGGCTAATGGGTGCCAATGGGTGCGACAGAGGAAGAATCGAAGGAAAAAGGGAAGTCTGGACGTCCAGATAATTGCTAAAGGGAAGGACAATTAAGGACTTTTTGTCATAGCAGTGAGGCGTCTTGTCCCGCCGCGCGGCACCTTGTCGCACCGTGTCCCACCTTGTGCCCAGGGGTATCGCTTTGGGAGCAGAGGGGACTTGGGACTGCGGGGATCCAGACTGGATCGACCCTCGGCGCCACGGAATCCGACCTACGCACCCGCGACTTGACGCGTTCCGCCACCAGCCAAATGGCTCCCAAAACGGCAGGCAGCAGGATGGCGAAGACAAACCATAGCAGTGAGGCGTCCACGGCGGCGCCGGAGGGCACGGCGTACGGTGACAGCAACAAAGCGGCGGCGACTTCGCGCACTCCGACGCCGCTGAAGGAGACGGGCAGGTCTCCTGCCAGTACGATATAAGGGTAGGTGGCAAGGGCGGTGGTGAATCCGGTGGGGGAGAAGGCGCGAAGGAGGAAAAAGAACGATGCCAATTCCACCCCCATCGCGCCCACCGCCATGATGGCGAACCGCGGCGTCGCGATCCGCGGCATTCCCATCGCCGCTTCCGTAAAACGACCGCGGAAATGCCGCGACTTTCCTGCCAGCTTGGAAAGGTGGGATACCAAGGCGGGGAACCCCATCACCACAGGGAGGAAAGCCAGCCATACCCCCACTCCGAAGACGGCGGCGGGGCGGGACGCCAGGAGAAACAGGCTGGCGACCATCGACGTCAGCAGCGCCCAAAAATCCAGCAGCCGATCATACACCGTCAGGAGCGTAACTTGGGCGCGTTCCTCCTCACGAACGAAAACGCAGCGCCCCAATTCTCCCAGCCGCCCAGGTGTGATCAACCCCAGCGCAAAGCCTCCGAAGAGCGCGCGCATTGACTGGCGAAGGTGCGCTTTGCCAGCGGCGGCCATCAAACGGTGCCACTTGTATGCGCGCAGGAAAAGCAAAACCAGAAATGAGAAGAGCGCCAGGAAGAGGCTGCTCATTTCCAGGGTGCGAAAAGCGGCCCGCAAGCCCGCAAAGGGAACGCGCCAGACAATTACTACGGCGATTCCCAGAGTTATGAACAACTGCTTCCAAGGAATTGAGCGCAAGACCGTTTGCCTCCTACCCAAGCGGGGGGCACGGCACTCTCCAAGTCCTTGATATCGGCAAAAGTGGCGACGAACTTAAATTAGATTTTTCGCATCTTGCTGATTTTCATGGGGATGTAGATGGGGCTTAGTGGCAATAGGGAGCGTCGGAAAAGGCTCTCAGCCGCTTGCGGTCGAAGCTGTTGGCGGCAATTGCCGACAGTAAGATGCAAGGTAAAGACGACAGCAGTGGGGGCAGCGGAGGGAGGAGCGCAGCGCGGCGGGGCCGCAAATGAAACGCAAAACGCAAAACTCAAAGCCGGGGGGTGCACTGCGGCGGAGCCGCAAAAGAAAAGCAAAAGGCAAAGGGCAAATGGCAAAGGGCAAAAGTGAAAAACCAGACCTTCAAAAAACCTTGCCAAAGAAACCAACAATTCGGATATTTCCAAGAGCGAAAGGTCCCAGCGGCTCACGGTTGCGGTTGAGGGTCGGCAACGGTTTCCTCGTCGAGCAGGGCGTGGCATTGGGAGACGATTCCCTCATCGGTGATGCCGTCGAAGCCGAAACCATTCCAGCGGTAGGCGGCCACGCGCGTGCCCTTTGATTGGGGCGAGAGCACCAGGAACGAGTCGCGGCGATGCAAAGCGCAGAGCACGCCGCCGGACCCGGGCAGCAACCGCGCGTCGAGCAAAGGCCAGGCCAGTGCCGACCCGCGCCAGCGCGCGATGAAGCCGTGGGGGCCGACCTCGTACACATAGGGCCGCGGGTCGCGCTCGGAATCGATGGGCGAGGCATGCCTTTCGAGCGAAAGCAATAGGGGTGCTCCTTGGGCGCCTGTGAGGGACCCCGCCTCCAGCGAAAGGACCGGCGCCGGCCGCGTTCGCCACGCTCGTTGTTCGCTCGGAGGTCCGGGGACGAAACCTTCGATCCAGATTTCGCCGGATGAGTCCGCGGGTGAGGAAGGCTGGGGGCGAAGCGCGAAACCTGAGATCGTCAGGGTAGGACGGAGTTGCCCCGGGCAAGCGGCCAGCGCCTGACGAGTGGCAGGATCATCCGCGGCTGATTCCGGAAAGCTGGAAGCGCTCGCGGTGTGTGTGCGCAGCGCGCCGCAAACCACGCGCTCGCCGCGAATCCGGCAATCGGCAATCAGGCCCTCTTTGGTCGCCGGATATTTCTGGTCAAAGACGTGGTTGCCGAGCGAAAAGAAGACGGGCTTGCCGGACACGCACTCTGGCATCTGCACGACGTGAGGGTGGTGCCCAATGATTAGGTCGGCCCCGTGCGCCACGAGCCATTGCGCCTGCCTCCGTTGCTGATCGTTCGGCCAATCGAGAAGCTCACTGCCCCAGTGAATCGAAACCACCACCACATTGGCGAGCGCTCGCGCCAGCCGCAGTTTTTGCTGGAGCGCAATGCTGGGCAGTTCTTCCGGCTTTCCCTGACGGTCGGGAACCGTCGTGATGGAGACCACCGCCACGGTCGTCGCGCCGAAGCGCAGGAAGGCTGGCGAAGCCTCAAAGGTGAGTGGCAAAAGTCCGGCGGCGGCGAGCGCCTGGCGGGTGGATTCGCGGCCGGTCGCGCCGAGGTCGCCGGCGTGGTTGTTCTCGTTGCCGAGCGCCGTGAAGCCGGCCGCGCGCGCCAAGGGCAATAACGAAGCATCGACGTCAAAGCAGGGCGATTGCTCTGAGGAGCCCACACACGCGGAGGCATTACCGACGGCGCCTTCCAGGTTGCCGCCCACCCAATTGGCGGAGCGGAAAAGATCGCCCAGATTCGTCCACGGAGATTGGTGCTTGAGGCGAATTTCCGCGGCGACTTGGCGGGAGAGAAGAACGTCGCCCGTAAACAACAACCGTGTTTCCGGCTCGTGCCGTGCGGGCGAGGGCACCGTCGAGGCCGAAGCGGGCGGCTGCTGCGCGTAAACGAAAGTTCGCCCCGTCGTCACGGGCAAAACGACGAGCGCGCAAAGAGCCAAGCCTAATAAGGATTTTTGGCCGGGCACGAGAGGATCTCTTTCGACATGAATGGGGTCACCCAAGCCGGCCGGGTAGCCCCGGGCAGCCGTGCGCGCCAATCGGCGTCATTGAGGGGCGTCGGCCAAGTGATTTCGTAGTAGGAGTAAACGCTCCCTTTCACGATCTCTTGGCGTCCGAAGAAGGGCACGATCTGGTCCCATTCCAGCGGCGCTCCGACCGCAACGTGCCAATAGGGAATACCATTCGCGCCGCCCGACACATCGGCGATTTTCGGCATGGGGTCGGGATTGGAGAGCGCAAAGTTAGCGTTCGCCAGGCTCTTAAAGATCAGGAAGTGATACTCGGCGGTGCGGTTGAGGTAAAGGATCTCGTCGTAATCCTGGTTGGAAAGCGGTTCACCACGGAGTTCCTTGCGGGCGATCCCGGCAAAGAGTCGTGCTTTGGCGCTAGCTTCGCCAAGACGCCGCAGCACGCCTGCGCGCAGGGCGAGGACTTCCCCCTCCGGGGTCTGGGGCCGCTCCGCCGCTAACGACGGCGCGTTACCGCCTTCCAGCGCGGATGAACTGCGCACCGTCGCGGCGGCGGCATCGAAAAGTCCGGCGACGGCTTCGAACGCGTCCGGCGTGGGCTCCACGTAACCGCGCGGGGGCGTGAGCAGAATCCACTCGAAGCCGCCCTCGCCGCATTCGGCGGCGGTCCGTTCGTTCACCAGGACGGTGGCGTGGCGGAGTGTCGCCCATGAGGCCAGCCCCGTTTGCAGACGCTTGGTTTCCCAGAGATCTTTATTGTTCTCGCCGGGAATGGTAGTGCTCTCAACCCATGATGTGGCCAAGGCATCAATCCAGCGGTCGTAAAGATTGTCGGGCGCGGGCGAACCCGCCGCAGGCGCGCGGGCTTGCAAATTTTTCAGGACCTGCGCCAGCGGAGGATACTTCTCGATCTCCGGCGCCAGCAGCATCCGAGCCAGCGGATTGCCGAGCGCCGCGGCCACGTCCAGACCGGAAGGCAGCAGGCGCGGCCCACCCGGGCCGGTGATCTGTTCATCCGCCGCCCAGTCCCCGTGAAATACGGTGGAGAGCAATACCTCATTGTCGAATCCAAAGGCGAGCGGAAATAGCGCCGGAGTTTTCGTGATATGGCGGGCATAAACCGGCGGTGTGCTGGGCAATCCGCTCCAAAGCGACGGGGCCCGGGAAGGTGCGATGAACGCCAAGTAGGTTCGAATCCACGCCCGCGCGCGATCTTGCACTGCGGCGGGCAGTGACGCCAACTCCGCGGCAGGGAATTCCTCAGACGGGGCGCTGGTGAGGTAGCGGAAAGCCTGGAAGTAACGCTTCTCTTCCTCCGAGGCGGTATAGTGCCCGCGAGGCTTGAGCTCAGCGTAATTGAAGTCGCGGCCCAACGCCGAGGAGTGCTGCACGCCGTCCGCGCGCAGAATTCTCTGCGCCTCGGGATCGTCCGGTTTGACTGCCGATTCCACCTGCGCCAGCGCGTGAAACACCGGCGCCCATCGTGAGCCGGTGTTGCCCAGGGCGGCGTTCGCGGCGTTTACAAACTGCCAGAAGGCCGGTATAGCCTGCCGGCGCTCGAGGAGCACGAACAGACCCTCGTAGGCTGCGGCAAAGTTTTCCCAAAACACGTCCGTGGTGACAAGATACGGCCGAGTCGGAAACGAGGTGTTATAACCGCCGCAATAATAGGCCTCACTATCGTAAAGCTGAAACAATTGGTCATCATTCTTCAGTGGGCGGAAGAGACCCGCCTTCTTGGACAACAGCTCACGGTCCTGGGGAGATTCGAGAAACATCCAAGCGTTGGCAACACTGGCCAGCGGCATCTCGATCGGTACGTAGACCATGCTCAAGGTATCGCCCGTCTTCGTGGCGCCGATAATGCCACGCCCGTCAGGCGTTGACAGCGGAACCGAAATGAAATTGTATTCCACTGCCTGCTGAGTCGGTTGTTCCTGGCTGCTCAGGTACAATTCCACGCCCGGGTTTGCCTTGCGCCAGTGGAGAAATCCAATTCCGTTGGGCGTCGTCTCAATGGACCCCCCGCAGAGTGCCCCGTCCCAAAGGGGAGTTGATTTTTCCCAGTTGTCTCTCCCGTAATGGGCGGCCTGGAAGCACTGCGCGCGGTCCGCCCAAAGCAGAATGTGGCCGGCAGGGTGGAATGCCTCCGGCAGTGCAGACTCGGCGACGAATGGCGCCGGTGGCTCCTCGTCCTTCCCCAACGGCAGCGGGGGCGTGGTGCCTTTGGCCTGTGTCACCTCGTAGTAGCGCTCACCCCGATCGGTCACCGAGGCAATCAACGATGTCCCGTCAGGACGGGCGACGCCGAAAAAGAGGCGGTAGAAGCCGCCGGATTCCGGCCCCCCGGACGAGAACGGGCGCGGCCCGACGATCAAGCGCCGCAGCGTACGCTGGGAATGAAAAATCGTTACAGGTTTCCATCCTGAGGTTGTGCTGTCGAGTCGAACCATCACGGATTCCGACCCGCTCGAGCCCAATAAAAACAACGTGCGGGCGACTGGATGCCAAGCCAGGGCTCGCGGCGCGAAGTGGCCATCTGATTCCCATATGCTTTGCATTCCACCGGAAGTGATCTTCCAAAGCATCACCTCCGCCTTGCCCGCGGTGGAGCGGGTCAAGATTGCCGCCTCCGGTTCTGACGGTGACGCGGCGAAATCCATAAGCGATTCGCCGGGAGGGAGATCCAATTTGCGGGGTTCGCTGGGAGACGGCTCCACCGAAGTCTCCGGCATTTCGAACAGTGACGGCGCTTGTCCCGCCCGCGCGTGCGGGACGCGTCCCAGCAGCCCGCCAACCATACTCAACAGAAGTGCGGCCCGCGCCGCGGCGAAGCAAAGTTGTGGATAGGTGTGGCCCTTCCCATGTTGTTGGCTCATCGTGGCTGGAGTTTATAACAAAACGAAGAACGCCACAACCCATCTCTAGCCTTTGCCGCAACGCATGGTCTGCCCTAGCGGGCCACGGTCAATCGTCCTCTGATTGACCGTAGGGCTTTACCCATGACCACCGGCCGACGGTCCGCAAGACACTGAGCGTGGCCCGCTTTTCCTTCGCGACTGTTTGTAGCCTCTAGTCATGGCTGATTTATTTTGACACCGGTAGCGTAGGGTGATACACTAAGGTTGCAGTCCTGCCGCGGCGGACAGTTCGCTCCGGCTATGTAGGTTGCCCGAGTAAATGACAAATGCGACTGTTGATAACAAAGGGGAACCGTGGGTGCGCTGCCAAGAATCATGACAATTCCCGCCACTATTATTGGCAATACCCTATGTTCTTGTCACGATTGCTGGCAAAAACCTACACATAGACTCCAATGGCCTTAGGTTGCCCGCCGCACCAAGCCACAGGAACTTGATGGGTAATCGCTGGGCGACAAGGCAGGATCTATTGCCTCCAACCCGTTTCGGGGGATCTGAACTTGAGGGTCATTTGTCCGATTTGCCGACGGATATGTCCAGTGGACGGATGGGTAAAACGAGTGGCGTAAAGGAGAGAGTATACTGCCTACCGGTTTTGAGCCTACCAGCCTCTCAAGCAGGCGGTTCGTGACGCGCCCCTACCACTTCCACTCCTTGAATTGCTCCCGCAGCTTAGATTTCAGCATTTTCCCTGTCCCGGTATGTGGAATTTCTGGGACGAAGACGAAGGCATCAGGGAGCTGCCACTTGGCGAACTTACCGGCCAGGAAGCCGCAAAGGTCTTCTGCCGCGGCTGCCGCTCCGCTTCTCAGCACGACGACTGCCAGCGGTCTCTCCTGCCACTTCGGATGGGGCACCGCGATGACCGCCGCTTCGGCCACCGCCGGATGGGCCATCAGCGCGTTTTCGAGATTCACGGAGCTGATCCATTCACCACCGGATTTGATGAGGTCTTTCGCGCGGTCGCAGACGCAGATGTAACCCTCGGGGCCGATCGTGGCGACGTCGCCCGTGCGGAACCAGCCGTCCTTGGTCCACTTGTCTTGCTCACCAGGAGAACTGTAATAGCTGGACGCGATCCATGGTCCGCGCAAATGGACTTCCCCAGGAGTCTTGCTATCCCGGCGAACCTCGCCTTTTTCATCCACCACGCGCAGGTCCACAAACGGCAGTGCCCTGCCTTGTTGCGCGCGCACCGCGTACTTCGAATCTTCCTCCCAGGAATCCATCTGCGGCATCAGATTGCAATATGTCGCCAGGGGCGTGGCCTCGGTCATTCCGTAGCCTTGCACCAGGTGCAGGCCGTGGCGATCCAGCCGGCGAATCAGAGCTTCCGGTGCCGCCGATCCCCCCACAGGCATGCGCATCCCCGCCACCAGCTTCCAACGCCCGGGATTCTTTTCGAGCGCATCGGCGATGGTCATCCAGATGGTCGGAACTCCCGCCGCGAGGGTCACTCGTTCCTGCTCGGCGAGGTCCAAGAGGCTTTCCGGGTCCAGGTAGGGTCCCGGCAGCGCGAGCTTCGCACCGACCATGATCGCTGCGAAGGGAATGCCCCAGGCATTGGCATGAAACATCGGCACCACGGGCAGGAGGACATCGCGCTCGCTCAACCCCATGCAATCGGCTAGCGCCAGGGCGAAGGAGTGAAGAACCAGCGCGCGATGAGAGTAAACTACACCTTTCGGTTTGCCCGTAGTTCCGGAGGTGTAACACATCGCGGCGCCCTCGTGCTCCTCGAGCGGTGGATAAGTAAAGTCGCCCCTGGCTTGGCGGAGGAATGCCTCATAGTCCTGGTATTCCCTCGCCACCGGCTTGCCGGCAAGAGGCACCACGACGACATGCTCGAAATTCACCTCGGCCCGGAACTTCTCGTAAAGTGGCAAAAGGACGTCGTCCACAATCAGGAAACGGTCTGCGGCGTGGTTCACGATGAATGCGAGGTCGCTCGGGGCCAACCGCAGGTTCAGCGTATGTACAATTCCCCCGGCGGCGGGAATTCCGAAATAGGCTTCCTGATGGACGTAGTGGTTCCACATCAGGGTTGCCACTCGGTCCCCTCGCTTCAGTCCGAGGCGCTGCAATCCTTCGGCGAGCGCGTGCGCCCGGCGATAGAAGTCGGCATACGTGTGGCGGTGCAGCGACCTGTCGGGCATGCGGGAGACGATTTCGACTTCGGGGAAAAGCCTGCCGACCCGTTCTAGGATATGCGTCAGCGTCAGGGGGTAGTCCATCATCGTGCTATTCATAAATTCCTCCCCAGGCTTGTTCGGTGTAACACAGAAGGACGATTTAAGTGGGCACAGCAGTTTCCAGCTTTGGACCAGAATTTCTGATTTCAAGTCCAGTTTCGCACAAAATCATAGACCTGTTGGTCCTTCGGTTCAATCCCAGATCGCCACGGCCTATTTGGATGGAATCGTCGCTCGCTTTGGCCGTTCCCGTGACTCGTCTAGTCTGTCTGGCGTACAATCTGGCGTAATATGCTTCCCCAAACCCTTGGGCGCGATCTTGACCTGGAACAAGAGCTGATGGGCAGCCCATCTGGGAAATGTCAGTTTAGGAATGCGGATGGCAATTGAAAGTATAAGGAGGAAGTCATGACCGGATCCCTCGCGGGCAAAACGCTCTTCATCACCGGCGCCAGCCGCGGCATCGGCAAGGCAATTGCTCTGCGCGCTGCGCGTGAGGGTGCCCATATCGTTATCGCCGCGAAAACCGACCAACCCCATCCCAAGCTTCCGGGCACCATTCATACGGCGGCGCAGGAGATTGAGGCTGCCGGCGGCAAGGCGCTCGCCGTGGCCTGCGATATCCGCTTCGAGGATCAGGTGCTGCGGGCCGTTGAGCGAGCGGTTGGAGCATTTGGCGGCATCGACATTTTGGTCAACAACGCTAGCGCGATCAGCCTGACTGGAACGTTGGCGACGCCGGTCAAGCGCTTCGATCTTATGATGGGCATCAATGCGCGCGGCACTTGGCTCTGCAGCCAGACCTGCCTGCCACATCTCAAAAAGGCGGAAAACCCGCATATTCTGGCGCTTTCTCCGCCACTCGATTTGCGGCCCAAATGGTTTGGGCCGCACCTTGCCTATACGATGTCGAAATACGGCATGTCGATGTGCGTTGTAGGACTAGCAGAAGAGTTTCGCGCCGACGGTGTCGCCGTCAACGCTCTCTGGCCGCGTACAGCGATCGCAACGGATGCTCTCAATCTCATCGAGGGCATCGAGCGTGCGCGCTGCCGCCGTCCCGAGATCGTGGCCGATGCCGCGCATGCCATTCTGACGCGGCCGAGCCGCAGCGCAACCGGACGTTTTTTCAGCGACGAGGAAGTTCTGGCCGAAGCGGGTGTAAAGGATTTCACGTCTTATGCCGTCGACCCGGCCAATGCGGGACGGCTTTGTCCCGACTTGTTTTATTAATCCGGCTTTAGGCCCTATGCCCGCGTCCCGTCTCCAGCCGGGCTTTTGGCCATTACGGCTAGCTTGTGACGTAGAGCAGGTTTCGCACCGGCGTTTTGATGACGACGAGCAAAACGGCAATGAAGGCCTCCGATAGGGCAGATCGGTCCTGACTTGTCGCCTCGTGTTGACCCTTGGCGAACTTCAATCCACTTTGCCGATAGCGCCCTACTTGTGGAAGTGCACCCCCTGTAGGTCCCCCGAGGTCCCCTTCGAGGAACTTTGTGATGGCATAGCACTCGTCGGGATCGATCGCGAGTAACGGCGCAGCGTAGACTAATACAACTCAAGTCCAGGATTTTATCGACCCACAAGTCATTCCGTCGGAGCACATGGCCGGTTCGACGCCTTCGGAACTGGACCCCGTGTTTTCGTGTGTCGATTATCATGTTTTTCTCCCATCTGCGCGCACGAGTAGGATTTTGCCATGAATTGCGGCGAGTTTTGTCATTAATGCTGGCAAAAATTGTCGCGA
>Ga0181533_1005278_pt1 | contig 12512 bp, 17 predicted proteins | sample PEATcosm2014_Bin_45_FD_119772 | JGI IMG/M metagenome (GOLD analysis project Ga0181533, IMG submission 119772) | Peatland microbial communities from MTU Mesocosm Facility, Houghton, MI, USA - PEATcosm2014_Bin11_60_metaG | ecosystem: Environmental > Terrestrial > Soil > Wetlands > Peat | place...
GATTGCCGTCGCACGATTTTCATCGGTCGTGCGAGGCCGTGGTCGGTCCCGAGAAACGGCCACACCGGAACACCGCATGAGCGACGACGAATGAGCGACACCGATTCCATCGACATCGCCCGGCGCCGGCTAGCGCTTGCGCTCGACGCCTTGGAGGCGGCGGCCGAGCGGCGGCGCGAGGCCGATCGCGGCGAGGCGACGCTCGCCGAGCAGATCCATGCGCTCGGCACCGATCGTGCGCGGCTGGCGAGCGAACTCGACGACACGACGGCGCGCGCGCGGGCGCTCGAAGCCGCAACGCAAGAGGTCGCGCAACGGATCGATAACGCCATGGCAACGATTCGCGGCGTGTTGGAGTTCAACGAGTAGGCGCGAAGTCGGCGATAGGACTTTCGGCAAATGTCCCAGGTCAGCGTCACCATCAACGGCCGGCAATTCCGGATGGCATGCGAGGACGGCCAGGAGGGCCATCTGGTGGAACTGGCGCGCGAACTCGACAGCCGCATCAGCGGGCTGCGTGCGAAATTCGGCGAGATCGGCGATACGCGGCTCACGGTGATGGCGGCGATCACGGTGGCGGATGAGTTGGCCGAAGCGAGCCATCGCATCAGGCGGCTGGAGGAAGAGCTCGCCGCCTTGCAGGACGCCCGCGTGTCGGCGTCCGATCGCAGCAAAGCGGCGCAAGCCTCGATCGCCTCCGCGCTCAGCGCAGCCGCCGAGCGGGTCGAGGATATTACCAAGAAACTCAATCAGAGCATCGGCGCAGGCAGCGTCGCGCTGGGATGATTTCACCTCTCCCGTCCGAAAGGGAGCAGCGCGCGGTGAGCTGCGTTCCTTCTCCCCGGAGGGGAGAAGGACAGGATGAGGGGGTACTGATTCCGAGCACTTGCTCAGCGCTCCGAACCCCCTCATCCCGACCTTCTCCCCGCGCGCGGGGAGAAGGAGCCGCGAGCGGCAAATCTGAGTCCAAGTGGCGTCGGCCGCCGTGACGCACTACATTGGTCGAGCGGGGCTGCCCGGTGCGTAGGAGACAATTATCCGGGGCCTTACGATCCTCAAGGGAGCTGTCCCTGGCCGAGCCCCTGGGTTCGGTCACATGGCGCCCACCTACTTATGTAGGTTCCCGGGATCGCGCTCTTACGGCCATGGCGGCTCCGCACTGACTACGTATGATTGTATCCGTGACTGCATCAGCCAGCATCGAGGAAACGAAGACGACGCTTCGCCGCGAGGCGGTGGCGCGCCGTGACGCGATGCCGGCGGATATCCGCAAGGCTGCGGCTGATACGATCGCCGCGCGAGCATTTCCGCTCGCGATTACGCCGGGCACGATCGTCTCCGGCTTCATGCCGCTCAAGAGCGAGATCAATCCGCTGCCGCTGTTGCGCAAGCTTGCGCAGGCGGGCGCCACGCTGGCGCTGCCGGTCGTCGCCGGGCGCGGCAAGCCGCTCATCATGCGGGCGTGGGCATGGGGCGAAGCGCTCGGCTCGGGCGTGTGGGGCATCCGCGAGCCGAAGCCTGATGCGCCGGAGGTGGAGCCCGATATTCTCTTGGTGCCGCTCCTTGCCTTCGACCGTGCCGGCAATCGCATCGGCTATGGCGCCGGCTATTACGACATCACCATCGCTCGGCTGCGCGCGAGGAAGCCCGTCGTCGCCGTCGGCATCGCCTTTGCCGCCCAGGAAGTTTCCGCCGTGCCCGCGACCCCCCGCGACGAGAGGCTCGATCTCGTGCTAACCGAACACGAGGTCATTGGCATCAAAGGCCGGGTCTAGATTCTTCGTTCGAGCATGATCTTATCCGAAAACCGGTTTCCACTTTTCGGGATCATGCTCTAAAGGTTACGAGCATGCGCATTCTCTTCGTCGGCGACATTGTCGGTCGCAGCGGACGCACCATCGTCTATGACCGCGTGCCGGCCCTGATCCGCGACTGGAAGCTCGATCTGGTCGTCGTCAACGGCGAGAACTCGGCCGGCGGTTTCGGCATCAGCGAATCCATCTATCGCGAACTCCTCGAGGCGGGCGTCGATGCCGTTACGCTCGGCAACCATGCCTGGGACCAGAAGGAGGCGTTGGTCTTCATCGAGCGCGCGCCGCGGCTCATTCGGCCGCTCAATTACCCGCCCGGAACGCCGGGCCGCGGCGCCGCCATGATCGAGGCCAAGAACGGCGCGCGCGTCCTGGTCATCAACGCCATGGGCCGGATTTTCATGGATCCGCTCGACGATCCCTTTGCCGCGGTCGACCGCGAACTGATCGCCTGCCCCTTGCCGGCCGGCGCCGACGCCATCATCGTCGACTTCCACGGCGAGACGACCAGCGAAAAGCAGGCGATGGGCTTTTTCTGTGACGGCCGGGTGAGCCTCGTGGCCGGCACCCATACCCATGTGCCGACCGCCGACCACCGCGTGCTGCCGGGCGGCACCGCCTTCGTGAGCGATGTCGGCATGACCGGCGACTTCGACTCCGTGATCGGCATGTCCAAGGACGAACCGCTGCAGCGCTTCACCCGGCGGGTTTCCTCGGCGCGCTTCGAGCCGGCCTCGGGCCCAGCGACCTTGTGCGCGGTCGCGGTCGAAACCGATGCCAACGGTCTTGCCGCGCGGATCGCCGCGGTGCGGCTCGGCGGCCGGCTGGAGCAGGCGAGGCCGGTGTTTTGGCAATAAACTGGCGCGCGCGCTGGCGCGACAGCAGACCCTATGTCCTCGCTGTCGCCGTCTTTCTCTGCTCGCGTCTCGTCATCCTCTTGGCGATCGATTTCGCGAGCATTTATCTTCCGCTGTGGAAAAGCGATTCATGGCAATCCGGCCCGCATTGGTACGACCGCCTGCTGCGCTGGGATTCGGAATGGTATGCCGGCATCGCCGCGCACGGTTATCACTTTAACGGCAATGCCGACGAGCTGCAGCCGGTGGTGTTCTATCCGCTCTACCCGCTCTTCTCCCGGTTCGTGGCTGAGATCGCCGGAACAAGTCCGGCCGTCGCGCTTCTTTTGGTGGCGAATGTCGCGGCTGTGCTCGCGGCTCTGTTGCTCTGTAGACTGGCGCGGCGATATTTCGACGACGACGTCGCGGTGCTGTCGGTGGCGTTGTTGAGTTTCTATCCCGGCTCGCTGTTCCTGTCGGCAGGCTATACGGAATCGCTCGCGCTGCTGTTGATCCTGACTTGTTTCACCTTGCTTGACGACCGTCGTTATGTCTTCGCCTCGGTCGCGGCCGGCCTGGCGGCGGCGACGCGTTCAGTCGGCATTGTGCTCCTGCCGGTGCTGCTCTGGGAGCTTTGGCTCCATTTCCGGACCAACCGCAGGCGCTTTGTCGTGTATGCGATCGTCGGTGTGGCGATCGCGAGTTCGGGGCTCTGGATCTACATGCTCTATCTCGAGATGGCCTTCGGCCATCCGCTGGCGTTTGCCGATGCGCAAGCGGCCTTCAACGGCGACACGTCGCTAGGCACCAGGCTGGTCGCGGCCCTGACGCTGCAGCCGGTCTTGCGGCTGCGCTTCACCGACTTTTCGCCGGCGGGCTTGGATCAATGGTTTTTCATCCTGCTGCTGCTGCTGACGGTGGCGGGGTGGCGGCGGCTCTCCGGCTCGCTGGGCCTGTACTCGCTGGGCGCATTGATGGTGCCCTATCTGACGCTGAGCGGCGGACCCGGCGGTCTCACCTCGATGACGCGGTTCGGCCTGCTTGCGTTTCCGGCCTTTATCATGCTTGCAGACCTGTGCCGGCGGTCCCTATGGCTGTGCGTCGTCACGATGGGACTGTTCGCCGCCATCCTCGCGCTCCATTCCGCCCTATTCGCCCAGTGGTATTGGGTCGGCTGAAGGCACAACGGGCCTGCCGGGGGTCGACGAGTTTCTTGAACTCCGCCGCAGTGCGCCTTTATAACCACTCGCGGTAACGCCAATTCGGAACGGGACAATTCAGGACGAGCCATGGCCGGACATTCACAGTTCAAGAACATCATGCACCGCAAGGGGCGGCAGGATGCGATGAAATCGAAACTGTTCGGCAAGCTGGCGCGCGAAATCACCGTGGCGGCCAAGCTCGGCACGCCCGATCCGGCGATGAACCCGCGGCTGCGCGCCGCCATCATCGCGGCGCGCGCCGAGAACATGCCGAAGGACAATATCGAGCGCGCCATCAAGAAGGCGACCGGCGGCGAGGGCGACAATTACGAGCAGATCAGGTACGAGGGTTATGGGCCGGGCGGCGTCGCCGTCATCGTCGAGGTGTTGACCGACAACCGCAACCGTACCGCGGGCGACGTCCGCGCCACCTTTACCAAGAGCGGCGGCAATCTTGCCGAGACCGGCGCGGTCTCGTTCATGTTCGATCATTTGGGCGTCATCGAATACGACGCCAAGGTTGCCAGCGCCGAGGCGATGTTCGAAGCGGCGCTCGAAGCCGGCGCCGACGATGTCGTTTCCAATGCCGATACGCACGAGATCTACGCGGCGCAGGATCGTTTCGGTTCGGTCGCGAAGGCGCTCGAAACAAAGTTCGGCGAGCCGCGCAAGTCCTCGTTGGTCTGGCGCCCCCAGAACACCGTCGCGGTCGACGACGAGCAGGGCGAAAAGGTCATCAAGCTCATCGACAATCTCAACGACCACGACGACGTGCAGAACGTCTATGCCAATTTCGAGGTCTCCGATGCGCTCGTCAGCAAGATGAGCGCCTAACGCAATTTGTTTGCTGTTGGAGCCGTAGCGGACATGATGCGGGATTGGCGCTGAACGGCTCGGTAGCGATCGGCCCTCATGCGACAATCGACCGTGATGCGACAATCGACCCTGAGGCGACATCGGCAGCCAATTTTGCTGTCATGCACGTCACCGCTCTATCGCGGCGATATGCTAGGCTGTGGCATCGGCAGGAGGGAAAGCTCATGAGGCGGCGCGAGTTCATTGCGCTTCTCGGCGCTGTGGCGGCGGCGAGACCGGTGGTGGCGCATGCACAGCCGGCGGACCAAATCCGGGTGATCGGCGTGCTCATGGGTTCACGCGACACGGACCCAGTCAGTCAGGCCCGCCTGACCGCGTTCCGCAACGCCCTTCAGGAACTCGGGTGGACCGAAGGCCGCAACGCTCGCTTCGAAGTCCGCTGGTCGGCCGGAGACATTGATCGGGTGCGCAGCTATGCGGCGGAGCTTGTGAAGCTCGCACCGGATGTCATCCTTTGCTATGGGACCTCCGCGATTGCCGCGTTGAAACCGGCGACGCATTCGATCCCGATCGTTTTCGTCATCGTCAACGACCCCGTCGCTCAGGGATATGTTCCCAATATCGAGCACCCGGGCGGCAATATCACGGGTTTCAGCTTTATCGATTATTCGATGATCGGCAAAGCGCTGGGACTGCTCAAGGAGCTGGCGCCTGCCGTGACACGAATCGGCTTCATGTTTAATCCCGACGACTATCCGTACTACGAGCTTTACCTGCGTTCGTTTCAGCAGCAGCGAGCGGCCCTATCGCTCGATGTGACGGCAATGCGCGTTCACACCGAGGCCGAAATCGAATCCGCGATCACGCCGTTCGCCGCGGTGCCGGGCGGGGGCCTCATCGCCGTGCCTAGTACGTTCAATACGGTGCATCGTCAGGCGATCATCGAACAAGCCATGCAACGCCGGCTGCCGGCAGTCTTGCCGTTCCGCGAGGCCGTCGTGGAAGGCGGTCTGATGTGTTACGGACCGGACCAGACCGACATCTTCCGCCGCTCGGCATCCTACGTCGATCGCATTCTCAAGGGCGCGAACCCCGGCGATCTTCCGGTGCAGGCGCCGATCAAGTTCGAGTTCGTCATCAACCTCAAAACCGCAAAGACGATCGGCCTCACGGTGTCGCCCAATTTGCTCGCCATCGCCGACGAGGTGATCCAGTAACTGATCGAGCATTTATTAAGTCGGGAGAGCTGCGCGCTTCACACGCTGCGTTGCAACGAAGCCTCGCGGCCAATGTCGCCGATGAGGCCAATGTCGCTCTTGGGTCAATGGACGGTTTTGGGGTTTCCCCGGCACTTCAGCAATTACCCTGAACACCGACATTTGCTTGCGCTGCAATATCCGTCGCAACGGGCCACAGCACTAAATCGCTGCGCGATAGCCCGCTGCGGCGGGCGGCATAATTGCGGGCTCGATAACCGGAACAGAGATCGTCGATGGCGGGCTTTGTTCCCTGTCGGGACCGGAATTGAGATGATCAATTCCGGTCTCCGGTCGTTTCTGTGGCGATCGTTCGGGACTAAGCGGCCTTCCTCGGTGCAGTACCCGTCGTGGGTGCAGTACCCGTCGTGGGTGGAGCGCCCGTCTTGATATCGATCGTCTTGGTGGTCTTTATAGCTTTAGCGGGCTTCTTGATGGTGAGATGCAGCACGCCCTTGTCGAAATGAGCGTCGACAGCTCCGTCCTCCGGCTCGAATGGCAGGGATATCGATCGGTAGAACGAGCCGTAGCTCCGCTCCTCGACATGCCAGTCTTTTTCGTCTTTGGTGCTCTCCACCTTTTTCTCGCCGGAAATAACCAGCTGATTGTCGTCAAGGCTGACCTTGATATCTTGCTCGTCCACGCCGGGAAGCTCGGCCGTCACTTCGAAAGCATCTTTTGTTTCCGCCACATTGATCGCCGGCGCGCCAGCCCCAATGTCGGGATAGGCCGAATTCTGATCGAAAGCACGAAGCGCGTTTTCCATTTCGCGCCGCATGGCGCGGAACGGGTCCGACAGCAGCTCTTGGCTCGTGGTCAATCTCGGAAGAAGATTCATCTGTTCACTCCATCGTGACAGCCCCCTTCCTCATCATCACAATCGACTTTTCCGGCCCTGTCGGTTTTGATCTAGCTCAAGGTCGCCGAATTATTTCGAGGCGTGAAAAGCCGGCAACAAGCGTTCAAAGCGAACCTTCTCAACGAGTAGGTTGAGGGCGCGAGTGTCCCTCCCCGCCAGGGAACAATTTGACGGATACTGAGTTGTCGAAACGGGAGGGTCATACCCATGCACATCATCCCGCATCACGCCCCGTACTTCGATCCTATCGAGATTTTGATGATTGCAGCCGGCGTCCTGCTTGTCGTCACCTTCGCCGCCGCCGTGTTCTGACCCGGGGCGCGACGCCGCGTGCAGTGCATGGCAGCGCGTGACGGCGAGCCAGTACGCCGTCGCCGGTCATTCCCCGCTCGTCAGTCCGTCTTAAACTCGGCGGAACGGCGGCCCAAGCATTAATGCCATCCGAGAACGGACGTTGCCTGCGATTTGCGAGTCCAGACCCTCATTCAGCTCACAGCAAATAAAACCAGCGCCACGGCGGCGACCGCGAGGCCCGCGCATTTTCGCAGGTCCAGCCGTTCACGGAATATCGCGGCGCCGAGGAGGGCGGTGAAGACAAAGCTCATCTGCGCCACCGGCACCAGCACGCTCGCCGGGCCGAGCGCGAGCGCGTGCATCAGCGTCACGAAGGCGACCAGAAGCGACACGGCGGCAAGCGTGGAGTAGCGCCAAGCGCCGAGCGTTTGCAGAAAGCGCCGTTCCTGGACAAGGCGCAAGAGCGTCGCGAGCGAGCAGAACATCCAGGCCTGCGCCGCGATCATCGTCTCCGGGATGGCGCCGTGCTGCAAGCCGACCTTGTAGAAGAAATTGGTCAGCGCCATCGCCAGCGTAGCGACCAAGACGCGGGCGATGGAGCCGAACTCGACCTTGCCGAATTTGGCGCCGCTCTCGACCAGGAGGAGCCACACCGCGGCGAGCGCGCAGACAAGCGCTGCGGCTTTCGCGACGGTCAGCGTCTCGCCGAGCAGCAGGATCGCCAATGCGGCGGTGACGATGAAGTTCAGCCGGAAGATCGGCGCATTGGTGCTGACCGCGCCGCCGCGCAGGCTGCGGGCGAAATTATACGCCGCGATCAGCAGGAAAAAGCCGGCGAGCGCTCCCCACAGCGCCGACCAATGCAGTTCGAGCGTGCCGGTAAGCGCCGCATAAAGCGTGATGCCGGGACAAAACGCCCAGGCCTGCAACATGATGAATTCGCTCGCCGCGATCCCCGCCGCGGCGGCCCGCTTGTAGACGAGGTCGCCCAAGCCGAAGGCGAGCATGGCGACGAGCGCGAAGCCGAGACCGGGTGTCATGTCATTTCCGCGCTGCCGCCGTCCACGATCGGCCTCCTTAGCAAGACGGCAGCCGGTCTGCGAGCCGGGCGCGAGCATTGCGGCCATTCGCCGGGCAAAATGCTATCAACACCCTCATGGTCGGGCATCCGATTCGCATCCTCGGCATCGATCCGGGCCTCCGCCGCACCGGCTGGGGGGTGGTCGAGATTGCCGGCAATCGGCTGTCTTTTGTCGGCTGCGGCTCGGTGACGACGAACGACCGGGAGGCGCTGGCGCTGCGGCTTCTCGCCATCCATGACGGGCTGATGCGCGTGCTCGACGAATTTCGCCCCGACGAGGCGGCGGTCGAGGCGACCTTCGTCAACAAGGACGCCACTGCGACGCTGAAACTCGGCCAGGCGCGCGGCATCGCCATGGTGGTGCCCGCCAGGGCCGGCGTGCCGGTCGCCGAATATGCGCCGAACCTGGTGAAGAAAAGCATCGTCGGCGCCGGCCACGGCGACAAGGCGCAGGTGCGGATGATGATCGGCGTGCTGTTGCCCAAGGCGGATCCGAATTCGGACGATGCCGCCGATGCGCTCGCCATCGCCGTGACCCATGCGCATCACCGGCAGAGCGCGGTGCTGCACGCGGCGCTCAAGGTGGCGGCACGATGATCGGCAAACTCAAGGGCGTGATCGACAGCTACGGCGAGGACGCCGTCATCCTCGACGTCGGCGGCGTCGGCTATCTGGTGCATTGCTCGGCGCGCACCTTGCAGGAACTGCCGCGCGTCGGCGAACCGGCGACGCTGGCGATCGAGACCCACGTCCGCGAGGACCAGATCCGGCTGTTCGGCTTTTCGAGCGACGTCGAGCGCGAATGGTTCCGGCTGTTGCAGACCGTCCAGGGGGTCGGCACCAAGGTCGCGCTCGCCGTCCTCGGCACGCTGAAGCCCGCCGACCTCGCTTCCGCCATAGCGATGCGCGACAAGGCCATGGTGGCGCGCACGCCCGGCGTCGGGCTGAAGGTCGCCGAGCGCATCGTGACCGAACTGAAGGACAAGGCGCCGGCCTATACCGATGTCGATCCGGCGCTGGTGCGACTGTCCGGCGCGCTCGACGAGAAGCGGGCGCCGCGGCCTATCGCCGATGCGGTTTCGGCGCTGGTCAATCTCGGCTATGCGCAGGTGCAGGCGGCAGCCGCGATCGCCGCCGCGGCGCGCAGCGCAGGCGACGGGGCGGAGGCGACGACGCTGATCCGGCTCGGCTTGAGGGAACTGGCAAAGTGAAACGGGCGGCACGCAAACCGAAGGCGAAACTCGGCAAGGCGGACCAGGAACTGGTCGCCGCCGCGGTGGCGGCGATCAAAAGCCGCTATCGCGACGACTGGCAGGAGGTCGGCTCGGCGCTGCGCACCCGTACCGGAAAAATCTTCACCGGCGTCAATCTCGACGCTTATCTCGGCCGCATGGCGGTATGCGCCGAAGCGGTCGCGCTCGGGCGCGCCGTGGTCGACCTCGGCGATGCCGGGATCGAGACCATCGTCGCGGTGCGCCATCCGCCGCCCGGCGAGAAGAACCAGACCGTCGCGGTGGTGTCGCCCTGCGGCGCCTGCCGCGAGCTGATCTTCGACTATGACAAGAATGCGCGCGTGATCGTGCCGAACGGCAAATCGCCGGCGGTAGTACCGATCGGCGAATTGCTGCCGAACAAATATACGCGGGGGCCGGAACGGTGAGCGCGAACGCCGGATCCAAGCTGGTGACGCCGGAGCGCCGCGACGAAGACGCGGCCGAGACCAGCCTGCGGCCGCAGCGGCTGTCGGAATTCATCGGTCAGGAACAAGCGCGGAAAAATCTCGCCGTGTTCATCGAAGCGGCGCGGGCGCGGCGCGAGGCGCTCGATCATGTCTTGTTCGTCGGCCCCCCGGGGCTCGGCAAAACCACGCTGGCGCAGATCGTGGCGCGCGAGCTCGGCGTGAATTTCCGCGCCACCTCCGGCCCGGTGATCGCCAAGGCCGGCGATCTCGCCGCGCTCTTGACCAATCTCGAAGAGCGCGACGTGCTGTTCATCGACGAAATCCACCGACTCAATCCGGCGGTCGAGGAAATCCTCTATCCGGCGATGGAGGACTTTCAGCTCGATCTGATCATCGGCGAGGGGCCGGCGGCGCGCTCGGTGAAGATCGACATCGCGAAATTCACGCTGGTCGGCGCGACGACGCGGGCTGGCCTCCTCACCAATCCGCTGCGCGACCGCTTCGGCATCCCGGTGCGGCTGAATTTCTACACCGAGGCGGAGCTGGAACTGATCGTCAATCGCGGCGCGCGCGTGCTCGGCGTCGGCCTGACCGCCGACGGCTCGAACGAGATCGCGCGCCGCGCCCGCGGCACCCCGCGCATTGCCGGGCGGCTCTTGCGTCGGGTGCGCGACTTCGCCTCCGTCGCCGGCGCAGCCGCGATCGATCGCGCGGTCGCCGACACCGCACTCGCCGCGCTCGAGGTCGACGCTGCCGGCCTCGACGCCATGGACCGGCGCTATCTCACCACCATCGCGATGAATTACGGCGGCGGCCCGGTCGGGGTCGAGACGCTGGCCGCGGCGCTGTCCGAGCCGCGCGATGCCATTGAGGACATCATCGAGCCTTATCTGATCCAGTGCGGGCTTCTGCAGCGCACCCCGCGCGGCCGGCTGATGACCGGCCACGCCTTCCGCCACCTCGGCCTCGCCGAGCCGGCGCGGGATGCGGCGCAGTTCGGGTTGTTCGGGGCGGACGAGAGTGATTGATGCCTTCTGATCTTCTGGAAAGTATGCGCCGCAACCCGGCCGGCGATTGGCGTATCCGGGATGTCGAGGCGTTGTGCCTGGAGTATGGTCTTAGTTTTCGTCCGGGCAAAGGCACTTCGCATACCCATATGCGACATCCTGCGGCACGAGAGATCTTGACCATTCCGGCGCGTCGTCCAATCAAGCCGGTCTACATTCGCAAGCTGGTGCGCTATATTGATACGTACGGAGGCAGCCGATGAAACTCGAATATGCCGTGCGCATCGAGCGTTTGGCCGAGAGCGATGGCGGTGGCTATCTTGCGACAGTGCCTGACCTTCCCGGTTGCATGTCCGACGGCGAGACTCCCGAAGAAGCGCTGAAGAACGTGCAGGAGGCGATCGGTTCCTGGATCGAAGCCGCCAAAGAATGGAAAATGGACATTCCGCAGCCGTCGCCGCCGTTGGCGCGGGTCGGCTAAAGACTGTGCAACTAACCTACCAAGGCGGCTGCCATTGCGGGCGGGTGCGGTTTCGCGTGACGGCGGAGCTCACGCGCGTCACCGAATGCAATTGCTCGATCTGCGTCAAGAAGGGCTTTCTGCATCTGATCGTGCCGCCTGAGGCGTTCGAGTTGCTCAGCGGCAAGGAGGCGCTGACGACCTATCGCTTCAATACCGGCTCGGCGCAGCACACCTTCTGCGCGACCTGCGGCATCCATCCGTTCTACGTGCCGCGCTCCGACCCGGACAAGATCGACGTCAATGTGCGCTGCCTCGACGGCGTCGACCTCGCCGCGATAAAAACCCAACCGTTCGACGGCAGGAACTGGGAACAGGCGATCACGCAGCCGGTGCCGTGGCGAGAGTAATAGAATGACCGCAGTTTCCCTCGACGGCGAAATCCGCGACGGCCGCCATGTGCTCACCGTGCGCGTCTATTACGAGGACACCGATTTCACCGGCATCGTCTATCACGCCAATTATCTGCGTTACATGGAGCGCGGGCGCACCAATTATCTGCGGCTCATTGGCGCCGACCATCGCGCGCTGTTCGAAGCGACCGAACAGGAGGCGCCGGGATTCGCCTTCGTGGTGCGCTCGATGACGATCGATTTCCTCAAGCCCGCGCGCATGGACGACGTGCTCGACATCGTCACCGAGCCGGAGGAGGTGAAGGGCGCATCGACCACGGTGCGCCAGCGCGTCATGCGCGGCGAAGAATTGTTGGTCGAGGCGCGCGTGCGCGTCGCCTTCGTCTCGGGCGGGCGGGCGCGGCCGATCCCGAAGCCGTTGCGCATCGCCATGAAGGCCGATCAGGGCGCGCTTAGCGGGGCGGGTTAAATCCACTCCTCGTGTTCGTCGTACCGCGTCGGGAACATGTTGACGTACTGCACTATGCGCGGCTTCGTCCCGCGATTGGGGCTGGCGCCGTGCGGCAGCGCCTGATGCCAGATGACGAGATCGCCTGAGCGTCCGCCGATCGGGCGCGCGCCCAAGGCGTAAAGGTCCTGTCGGCGCGGATCGGCGCCGGGCGGCAACGCCTTAAGCCAGGCTTCGCCCCAGCGCTGGAAGCCCGGCACCAGCGTGAAGGCGCCCTGTTCCGGCGGCGTCTCGGTCAGATAAAGGATGCCGCCGGTGCCGAACGGGATCGGCGTCTTGACGCTGACA
>Ga0181533_1005279_pt1 | contig 12511 bp, 10 predicted proteins | sample PEATcosm2014_Bin_45_FD_119772 | JGI IMG/M metagenome (GOLD analysis project Ga0181533, IMG submission 119772) | Peatland microbial communities from MTU Mesocosm Facility, Houghton, MI, USA - PEATcosm2014_Bin11_60_metaG | ecosystem: Environmental > Terrestrial > Soil > Wetlands > Peat | place...
ACGTCCATAAAAACAAAGCGATTGGCGGGCGAGTCGATCGCCAGGTCCGAGGACCTCATATAAACACGGTAGCCCGGGTTAAGATCGATTGGCAGCAGGGCGTTGGCTGGCGTGGTCCCGATGTAGCAGTTGAGCGAGTAGCTGCGCAGTTCACTCACGTTTTTCCCGCCGATGTCCCAAAGCGAGCGGTCCGCCGGGCACTTGTAGGGCCCCACCGTGGGGAGATACGGGGCAAAGAGCGCGTAAGCGGCGCCCATCAGGTACAGCGAATTGGTGAGCGTTTCCGGGTCTCCATGGTTGCCGCCATAGACCCAGAGGTGGGCGCGGGAGGAGGACACCGCCGCGTCACCGCCGTTCAAAACCAGCATCTCCCCGTTATCGTTCGAGTACATGGCCCAGGTCAGCACGAGTTGCTTCTCGTTGTTAACGCACTGAATCCGGAGGGCCTCCGCCTTGGCCTTTGCCAGCGCCGGCAGGAGCATGGCAGCCAGGATCGCGATGATCGCGATGACCACCAGCAATTCGATGAGCGTAAATCCCCGCCTGCAAAGCCATCCACTCCGGGCCATAGCTCCCGGCTGGGTTCTCCCCAGCCCAGCATTCACTTCGCAATTTCGCATAGGTCCGTTGACAGCAAGAACAAGCCATACTCCTTTGCGCGAAAATGTCAAGTTTCCCCGGAGAAACCGCTAGCGAGGCAGCGCCTCAGACCAGGGTTGACACGAATTTCACGAATTGTCCACGAATTCGTGTTAATTCGTGCAATTCGTGTCTGCCGAAAACTTGACCTGTTTATGCCATGTTTTGAACTTCAAGGACTCTAGAGCAGGGGGCGGGCGCAAATCAGTTTCCTGGAACTTGTTTTGTCGGGCAGCCAATGCCCCCTCACCCTGACCCTCTCCCCGAGGGAGAGGGGGAACCGTCCTCAGTCGGTCGACGAATCCAACGGCCTTGGAATGTTCGAGGACCGGCCCTGGCTTCTCCCTCTCCCTCGGGGAGAGGGCCGGGGTGAGGGGGAACGGGGCGCTCGAAATGCAGCAGGCGCTCAAGAACTGGTCTGCGCCCTCCCCCGTCCAGGTTGTTTCCTTGCAATTCCCGAGGAAACTCAACATTGTCGAACTATGAAACAGTTCACCCTGCTCGTCCTGCATCTATGCATCGCCGCCACGGCGTCCGCCGGCAATTGGCCCGGTTGGCGCGGACCCGAGGGCACCGGCGTTTCTTTGGAAAAAGACCTGCCTGAAACCTGGGGCACCAACCGGAACGTGCGCTGGCGCGTCGCGCTGCCCGGTCCCGGCAATTCCTCCCCTGTTGTCTGGGGCAACCGGGTCTTCATCACACAGGCCATCAAGAGCGAGAAGCGCCGCACCGTGATCTGTTTCGAGCGCGCCGACGGCAGGCAACTCTGGCAGGCAGGCGTCGTCTATGGCGAGAACGAGCCGAGCCAGGAGAACAACCCCTATTGTTCAGCCACGCCGGTGACCGACGGCCAGCGGGTCGTCGCCTCGTTTGGCTCGGCGGGGCTTTATTGCTACGACATGGACGGGAAGGCGCTGTGGCATCGTGACTTCGGCAGGATGAACCATATATTCGGCAACGCCTCATCGCCCGTGCTCTACGGGAACGTGTGCATCCTCAACTTCGGCCCGGACCCCAAGGCCAGGCTAATCGCAGTGGACAAACGCGACGGCCACACGCTTTGGGAAGTCGAACCGCCGAAGGTTGATCCCAGCGAACAGCAACCGGCGCGCGGCGGCCCTGGCGGACCGGGTCGAGGGGGTGGCGGCGGCGGCTTCGGCCCAGGCATGTTCGTCGCCCCGCAAATGCTGGCCCAGGGGGATAAGAACGGAGAAGAGAAACTCCGCGCTGGCCTCGACGCAACGCTGCCCCGGCCCAATTTTGGGGGGCCGGGCGGCCCTGGCGGGCGCGGCGGCGGACGCGGTCCCAGCGGGCCGGGCGGCCCCGGGGGTAGTCCGAGCGGAACCTGGGCCACGCCGCTGGTCATCAAGGCCGGCCAACACGATGAACTGGTCATGAGTTTCCCCAATCGTCTCGCGGGATACGAGCCTGAGACCGGCAAGCAGCTCTGGTTCAGCAAAGGCATTGGCGATTCGACCTACACGTCGCCCCTCTCGGGCGACGGAGTGGTCATCGGGACCAGCAGCACCCCCATGGGTGGCAACGCCATCGCCGTGCGGCCCGGCGGCAACGGAGATGTGACCGAGAGCCGGCGTGTCTGGCGTTTGGAGCGTGTGAAGAGTTCCATCGGTTCAGGGGTTATCCACGACGGGTATCTTTACCTCATCGGTCAGGACGGCATCGCCTCCTGCCTCGAACTCAAGACCGGCAACAAGGTGTGGGAAGAGCGCCTCAAGGGTCCCGGCGCCAAAGGCAGTTCCTGGTCCTCGATGCTCCTGGCCGATGGGAAGCTCTATGTGCCCAACCAATCCGGCGATGTCTTCGTCCTGCGCGCCGGCCCCAAGTTCGAGCTGCTGGCCACCAATTCGGTGGACGAGCCAACCAACGCCTCCCTGGCCGCCTCGGATGGCGACCTCTTCCTCCGCACCGACCACAGTCTCTGGTGTCTGGCTGGCGCAACGCGATAACACCACCGGAATTGGCTCTTGAAACAACTCATCCCGCTCGCTCTGGTTTTGTGCATCGTCGCCACGGCGTCCGCCGGCAATTGGCCCGGTTGGCGCGGACCCGAGGGCACCGGCGTTTCTTTGGAAAAAAACCTGCCTGAAACCTGGGGCACCAACCGGAACGTGCGCTGGCGCGTCGCACTGCCCGGTCCCGGCAATTCCTCCCCTGTTGTCTGGGGCAACCGGGTCTTCATCGCGCAGGCCGTCAAGGGCGAGAAGCGCCGCACGGTGATCTGTTTCGAGCGCGCCGACGGCAGGCAACTCTGGCAGGCGGGCGTCGTCTATGGCGAGAACGAGCCGAGCCAGGAGAATAACCCTTATTGCTCGGCCACGCCGGTGACCGACGGCGAACGGGTCGTCGCCTCGTTTGGCTCGGCGGGGCTTTATTGCTATGACATGGACGGGAAGGAGTTGTGGCGTCGTGACTTCGGCAGGATGAACCATGTATTCGGCAACGCCTCATCGCCCGTGCTTTACGGGAACGCTTGCGTCCTCAACTTCGGCCCGGACCCCAAGGCCAGGCTGATCGCAGTGGACAAACGCGACGGCCACACGCTTTGGGAAGTCGAGCCTCCGAAGGTCGGCCCCGCCGAAGGGCCACCGGCGCGCGGCGGCCCCGGCGAGCCGGTCGGCGAAGGCGGTCCAGGCGGGCCGGGCGGCGCGGGGGACGGTCCTCCAGGTGGAGCGTGGAGCACGCCCCTGTTTGTCAAGGCCGGCCGGCGCGATGAACTGGTCATGGGTTTCCCGAATTGCCTGGCGGGATACGAGCCGCAGACCGGCAGGCAACTCTGGTTCAGCAGAGGCATAGATGATTGGATTTTCACGTCGCCCGTCTCAGGCGAGGGAGTGGTCCTGGCCACGAGCAGCGGCGCGATGGGTGGCAGCGTCATCGCCGTGCGGCCTGGCGGCAACGGGGATGTCAGCGGGAGTCAGCGGCTCTGGCGTTTGCAGCGCCTCAAGAGTCAGTCCATCGGCTCAGGGGTCATCCACGACGGCTATCTTTACCTGATCGCCGAGAACGGCGTCGCTTCCTGCCTCGAACTCAAAACCGGCAACAAGGTCTGGGAAGAGCGCCTCAAAGGTCCCGGCGCAAAAACCAGTTCCTGGTCCTCGATGCTCCTGGGCGATGGGAAGCTCTATGTGCCCAACCAATCCGGCGACGTGTTCGTCCTGCGCGCCGGCCCCAAGTTCGAGTTGCTGGCCGCCAATTCGGTGGACGAGCCAACCAACGCCTCTCTGGCCGCATCGGATGGGGACCTCTTCCTCCGCACCGACCGCAGCCTGTGGTGTCTCACCCGGCCAAGATAATCGACAAAGGTTGCGTTGCTTGCATCTCGTCCCGACCTGTTGGGACGGATATGCTCGGTGCTCGCGCCTTGCCTGCGCGAAAAATCCCTCGCCGCCTGCGTCAGCGTATTTCGAAATGGATCACTTAGATGTTTTGAATCTGTTGGAAGTAGGCGGTCCAGGAGCGGATGACGTAGAAAGCAATAGCGAGCATCACGAGGAGGTAAATGGCGCGCGGGAACCAGCGGGCCACGGTATGGAGCTTGCGAGAGCCTTCTTCCTGGTAGTACCCATGCATCCGCCTGAGGGTGTCATCCAACTGGCCGCTGATTTCTCCGGTCGCGTACTGATTGGCAAACAGCTCGGGAAACTCTCGGGAGGCGCAGATGGCCTCGGCGGGAGTCCGGCCTCCCTCGACCTGGGGCCGCCATGCCAGCACGGCGCGCCGCAGGGCGGGCGAACCGCTGGCAGCGCCGGCCAATTCCCAGGCCTCGACGACGGTGACTCCGGCGTTGAGCAGCGCCTCCAGCGCGGCGGCCAATCGGCTGAGGGCCAGGTCGCGCCGGGCGGCGCCCAGGAACGGCACCGGGCGCAGGAGCCGCTCGACCAGCGCGCGCCACCGCTCGCTGTGCCGGCCTTGGGCGGCATAAATGGCCAACGCAATGACCGCATAGAGCGGGAGCAGCACGCCGAGGGTCTGGCACAAATACTTGACCCAGTTGCCCGACAGGAAAAGCTGCGAGAAAGGAAGGAGAAAAACGGCGAAATGAAAGAGAAAGGCAGGGTAAGCCAGGTCGGCGATGAGCTGGCGAGCAACCCTGGCCCGGTCTGCGTAGTAATCGGCCAGCAGCCGAAAGCAGGTATCCAGGCGGCCGCTCTGCTCCCCCGCCTGGAGGAGGGCGATGTCGAACTCCGGCAACCACCGGGAGTCAAGATGCTGCAGGGACTCCGAGAGTGTGGAACCGCCGGCCAACTCCCGGAGGAGCTGTCGGATCGGCTCGCGGTAGGAATGGGCAGGGGGGGTCCGCTGGAGTTGCTCGAGGGCCGCGATAAGGCCCAGGCCCGCGGCGGTCAGCGAGGCGAGTTGCTGGTAAAACGCGGCGCGCCTCGAGAATTGTCCGGGCGTGACGATGAGCGGCATGGCGGGCCATGCCTCATCAGGCCACGCGATCGAGGCGGGCCTTGAGGTCTTTCTTGCTGCGCAGGCCAACGAGTTGCTCGGTGACCTGGCCCTTGTTGAAGAGGAGCAAAGTGGGGATGGACTGGATGTTGAACTGCGCAGCCAGAGGCCCATGGTCATCGATATTCACTTTGCCGATGCGCACCCGGCCCTCGTACTCGGCGGCCAATTCATCGAGGATGGGGGCGAGCATCTTGCAAGGCCCGCACCACTCGGCCCAGAAATCAACCAGGATCGGCCCGGGCGACTCGATCACTTCCTTCGCAAAACTGTCCTGCGTCAATATGATAATATTGGAAGCTGCCATAACCAATGCGTCCTCTGTTGTGTTCTAAAGGCAATGCCTTCGAGTCCTGGAACCGCCGGCCAAGTCTCCGCTGCCGCGGGTGGTTCAACGTTGCATTACGGACCTGTGACCGGCAATTCCAACAACCGAATATAGACCGTGCTGCCCGCGGCAGCCAGGGTGACAATGGCCGCAGCGATGGCCAGCACTTTGTCCAACGTGCTAACCGAGGCGACGGCGATGGGGGCGGCAACCGGGCGCGGCGCCGCCGCGGCAACGGGCACCGGGCGCGCAGCGGCAACCCCCGCCGGCGCGGCGACCGCGCGCGGGGCCGCCGGCGCGGCGTGAGCATTTGCGGCAGCAACCGGCGCCGGAGCCCCGGGCGGACCGCCCGCAGGCCCGCCGGGCGGCAGGGTGGGCAGCTTGATCGTCGGGGCAGCCGAGGGCTTGGGCGGCAAGTTGATTCGAACGGTCTCCTTCTTGGGTTGGACCTTTCCGGTTTCTTTCTTCGGGGGAACAGCGCCACCCGGAGCGTTGGGGATATTCTCAGCCATAACGTTAATTTCCGTCCACACTACGGTTCAGCCGCCCGGGTGTCAATCCCATTTACTGCCGCGAACGCCAGACCAGTGCAGGACAAAATTCTTCGTTTTCTTTGTTTCCTTGGTGTCACACCACTCTCTCCTCGCGCCGGCTCCTGCATTCCGGGGGGGAATCTTGAATCAGCCCTGGAATCCATCTCTTTCATCCAACTTTTTATGTCAATTAATTTTATTTACAATACTCCGGCGGCTTTCTCCGCGCCAGGGGGCGCTGGTATGTAAGTTATTGAATATCAAGCAGATAGAGTGACGATTAGGAATTGACACTGCTTACAGTAGCAGATAATGTAGGAGCGATCGGTCGGCATGCAGGCCGGCAATCAGTCTGTCTTGCTTGCGCTGTCGCGGCGAACAGTGAATAATTGCATTTTATGAGCGACTCAGTTTTGAGCGTCCAGCCCTCGGCTGCAAAGGCCGAGGTCTTGCGTATTTCGGAGGTGGTCATCCGCATCGCGGGCGATTCTCAGGATGGCATTCAGGCCATTGGCGGTTTTCTGGCCCGCTTGGCCGGGCGGAGCGAACAGGAGGTCATGACCTTCATGACCATCCCTTCGACCATTTCAGGCGGCCCATCGATCTTCCAGGTGCGCATCGGTTCGGGCGAGGTGCTGAGCGCCGGCGATGAGGCCGACGTGCTGCTGGCGTTCTACCAGCATTCCTACGAGGGCCACATCCATTCCGTGAAGCGGGACGGCATCGTGATTTACGACAGCGATCACGTGGAGCCTAAGCCGGAGTGGCAGGAGGGCCGGCGTCATGTCGGGGTCCCGATCTCGACGCTGGCCATCGAGGCCATCGGGGGAACCGCCAAGGACAAGGGCAAGAACATCTTTGCCCTGGGTTTGCTGGCCCGGATGTTCGACTTGAACGTGAGCCGGCTGGAGGCGCTGATTAGCGAGCGGTTTGGCGGCAAAGACCCGAGCGTGCTGCGCAATGCGCAGGTCGCTTTTCAGGCGGGTTACAATCACTCGCCCGAAGGGCTGGGGGCGGCTTTCCGGTTTGTCGAGAGCCAGCGCCGGACGGCCCAGCAAGTGGTGATGAACGGCAACGAAGCCCTGGCCTACGGCGTGCTCGCCGCCGGGGTGCGCTTCGGGGCGGCCTACCCGATTACTCCGTGGTCGGACGTGATGGAGATTTTGCGGCGTGAGATGCCGAAGTACGGCGGCATGTTCGTGCAGTGCGAGGACGAAATCGCGGCCATCTCGATGGCCATCGGCGGGAGCTTCGCCGGGCGCGTGGCGGTCACCGGTTCGAGCGGTCCGGGCATCTCGCTCAAGATGGAGTCGCTGGGCTGGGCGGTGATGGCCGAAGTGCCGCTGGTGGTCATCAATGTGCAGCGGGGCGGCCCCTCGACGGGCCTGCCGACGCAGGTCGAGCAATCCGATCTGAACCTGGCGTGCTACGGCAGCCACGGCGACGCCCCGCGCGTGGTCCTGGCGCCGGCCAACGTCGAGGAGTGCTTTTACACGGCCATCGAGGCGGTCAACCTCGCCCGGCAGTACAACGTGCCGGTCTTCGTGCTGAGCGACCAGGCAATTGCGACGCGCATCGAGGCGTTCCCCGAACCGCCCCTCGAGAAGATTTGCCAGGACATCACCCCGGACCTCTCGCCCGTGGCCGATTACAAACCTTATGATCTTTCATCTCCGAACGGAGTTACACCCCGGGTCGTTCCCGGCACCCGCATCCTGAGCGGCCGCTACCCGATCGCCGGCGGTCTGGAGCACGACGAATTGGGTCACCCGAGCGCGTCGCCCAAACTGCACCAGGAGATGACGGCCAAGCGCCGCAAGAAACTCCAGGCCCTGGCCGCCACCCTGCCGGCCCCCAAGGTCTATGGCCCGCCCGAAGGCAACCTGCTGCTGGTGGGCTGGGGTTCCACCCAGGGCCCCATCCGCGAGGCGGTGGACCGCGCCCGCGCGGCCGGGGACAGCATCTCCGCGCTGCATATCAAGTATCTCAACCCCTTGCCGCAGGGCCTCGAGAACATTTTCTCGGGCTTCAACCTTATCCGCGTCGTCGAGATGAACGACGAGGGCCTCTACGGCTACGGCCAACTGGCCGGCCTGCTCCGCGCCCGCTACTGCGACCCCAAGATACGCGGCATCAACAAAACCGATGGTCTGACCTGGAAGGTGCGGGAAATCCTCGAACGTGCCACGGCAGAGATGGCTGCCGGCTTGACCAAGGTGTAAGTAATTTTCTTTAACCAATACTATGATTTCCCCAACTGTAACCTTCGCCCCCAACGGCCGGGACAACGAGAGGCCGGCGTCTGCGCCCGCCCTCGAGCGCAGACCGCTCACAAGAAAAGAAATCGCCTCCGACCATCCAACCTGGTGCCCAGGCTGCGGAGACTTTTCGGTACTGGCCCTTTATTTCAAGCTGATCGAGAAGCGCAAACTGTGGCAGGAGAAAATCACCACGATCTCCGGCATCGGCTGCTCGAGCCGTTTCCCCTATTTCGTGCAGGCCTACGGCGCCCATTATATCCATGGCCGTTCCCTGCCCTTTGCCAGCGGGGTTTCCCTCTCGCGGCCTGACCTGCACGTCTTCGTCTTCGGCGGCGATGGCGACCTCTTTTCCATCGGCGGAAACCATTTTACCCACACCGCGCGCAAGAACATCAAACTGACCTGCGTGGCGATGGACAACTGGGTGTATGGCCTGACCAAGAAGCAGACCTCCCCGACTTCGCCGTTGGGCTTCAAGAGCAAGACCGATGTCTGGGGCGCGATCGACCAGCCTGTCAACCCCGTCAAGCAGGCCCTGGCCGCAGGCGCCACCTTCGTCGCCCGGACCACTCATTCCAACCCCAATCACATCCTTCAGATGATGGAGGCGGCGATGGACCATGACGGGTTCAGCTTCATCGAATGCCTGAGCGAATGCGTCGAGTTCAACGAAGGGGCCTTCGACCCCTCCAACCCGCGCAAGGGCGGCGCCTTCAACCCCGTGCCCGCCGGCCATGATGTTTCCGACGAGGCCGCCGCTTACAAACTGGCCGACGCCCCTTTTCCCGGCTACTTCGGCCTCTTCCACCAGGTCAGCCAGCCGTCAAAGAACGCCAAAGAAGCGGGCCTGAGCGCTGCCGCGCGGGAAAAACTCGAGGGCCTCGAAGACTGGGAAATCCTCCGGAAGACCTTCGCTGGGATGAGATAGCGGGCCCGCCATGCGAGCCCGATCTTCCATCCTGGTGTTCTGCCTGCTGGGTCTGGTCTTCACTGGCCGGGCGCCCGGCGAATCGGTGGACCTCCGGCCCGCCTTTCGCACAATGGGCCTGGCGCCGCGCCGGCAAGGCAATCGTCCGACGTGCTCCGTCTTCACCGTCGCCGGCGCCCTGGAGTACGCCGTGGCCAAACGCCAGGGGCATTCCCCCAGGCTCAGCGTCGAGTTCCTCAACTGGGCGGCCAACAAAGCCCGCGGCGACACCCAGGATGGCGGGTTCTTCTCGGATTTGTGGAAGGGCTTCGCGGCTTATGGAATTTGTGACGAAGACGAGATGCCGTACGAGTCCAAGTTCGATTCATCGCGGCTCCCCAGCCAAGGCGCCCTGGCCGATGCCAAAACCCGGCTTGCCTTGGGCCTGCGGCTCCACTGGATCAAGGAATGGAATGTGAACACCGGGCTGACCGAGCCCGAGTTCGAGGCCGTCAAGCGCACCCTGGCCCTGGGGTGGCCCGTTTGCGGCGGCTTTCGCTGGCCCAAGCACGAGCAATGGATCGAGGAGGTTCTCCAGATGTGTCCCTCCAACGCGGTGCGCGACGGCCACAGCGTGCTGCTCGCCGGCTACCGCGACGATGCCGCTCAGCCCGGAGGCGGCGTGTTCATCTTCCGAAACACCGGTCACGACGGGGCCGACGGTTTCATGCCTTATGCCTACGCCCGGCTCTACATGAACGACGCCGTTTGGGTGGACTTCCAATCCCGGACGGCCCCGTCCAGCACACCGGCTTCACCTTAGCCTCTCATAAATCAGGCAGGCTGAGCCGGGGCGCGTTTTCAGGTTCAGTTAGGCGAGGATTTCGGCAGGGTAATATGGCTTGCCAACAACAAATATTGCCGGATAATTCAGACCATGAGCGCGCAAGAAATGTTGATCGAAGAAATCAAGCGCCAGCCCGAACCGGTGTTACGCGAAGTCCTGCATTATTTGAAGTTCCTTGAACGCCAGCGAGCGCAGGAAGATTGGGCTGACCTGCTGCCCTCACGCGAGGTCGGGCAGGAAAAGCTCGACATCCTCGGCGGCAAATGAACCCGCGCCACGGCGAAGCTTGGCTCGTGGACATGGGCATGGCCGCCAAGACCCGCCCCGCCGTCGTTGTCATCGCCGATAATCTCGACGCCCCGCGTTCGCTCCTCAGAACCATGCTATGGTCTGAGCCTTTTTCTGAGGGTGATCCGGTGGTCCAGGGCGTTGCTCTCCGCTGCGAAGGCCCTGTTCCTGGGTGTCGGGGTTCGCGACCCGGCAGGAGGCGCGCGCATAGAGGCCCCGGAACGCAAACCGGGCCGATTCATAAGGGCTTCCCGGGCGGCGCAACACAACCACCATCCCACGCCCGAGGTCCGGCCAAACTGATGGGGATTGCCATTTTTCCTGCCGCGCCGCCGGTTGTGACGCTTCGCGGGTGAGGTCGCGCTGGCGGTCCGCCTGCGGCGGGAGACCACTTTGACCCTTCGACACTTCGCCGGGCGCCTGCACATGGGCATTCGGGAGACTCTGCACAACAAGCCCTACCTCCAGAACAAGCTGGACCAAAATGCTGGCAAAAAGTCAAAAGTTATAGTGGCTGACTGTTGCGACGGTCTCCCGTTGGTCCGTTAGAAGAGAATCCGTTAACGGTTTAAGACCTCACGGCACTATTGCGCGGTAGAACCGAGCTGCACAGTTGGTGCAAGTGGGATCAGCAAACGATACCGTTCCATTGCTATTTGTGAGGAATGCTGTCGGTATCCAGTTTACAAGGTCGGGAGAGCTTTGCAAAAGATAGTTGTAACCGGCCGCACCAGTCAGCTGCAGGACAGGCCTGCCATTGGTTCCCAGCTGCATGCCAAGCGTGGCTGGGGTAGTGAGTCCTAAAAAACCAGTCGCCACGTTGGTCACGGTGATGCTCGATGTCACAGGGTTAAATGCATCAAGGCGGAAACTCAAGGTATAAAGGCCATTCGTCACGGTGTCAGGCAACATGAACCGATACGTTTGCAACCCCACCGAAGCCGTGCGCTCATCAACCATGCCGAGTTGATTTGTATTCCAGTAAACCGTCAACAAGCCTTCCGCCGTGTTCCCATCAATGAAGGCCGCGTCAAGCTGGACAAAATTGACGCTGTTTGTAATGGGCACGCCGACGGCGAGCCAAGCTGGGCCGTCAGCAGTCAAATTGGCACCACCGTTGACCAGGAAAGAAACACCTGAATTGAAAGCGTTGGCCAAATCTGCGAGCACGATCTCCGTCTCCGTCAACGGTAAATTCGGACTCGGAATTGTGCCCGACGGCCCACACAGCACGTTAGGATTATCCCTATTGCCGGTAGGATGCCTAGCCTGATTGTTCCGACCACCAGCTTCTGCGCTCAAAGTGAATCCATAACCGGTGCCGCACCATTGTGGATCGGTGTTAGTCACGGAATCAATATAAAACTCGTGCGAGTATTCATGCGTTGAGAATGCGACCTGAGCAGAGCCGTAAGGAAGTGTGAAATGGTTTGGATCGACCCAGTCCACATCGACATTGTAAGCGCGAACCAGATCCCCACCTGTAAAACCGCCCGTCCAGTCCTGTGTGAAATAGCAATCGGCCCAATCGGCATTCTGTCCGTAAACACCTTGCTTTTCTAAGAACAATCCTAAAAATGGGTCCAGGAATGTCATTTGAATCAGCGGAGGATTTGGTGATGATTCCAATTGATCAGCGACTGCTTGAATCAACGCTGAGCCGGCACTGTGCGCAATGAGATGGACGCTTTGGAACGTGCCTCCAATCTCCTTCCCTAGTTGTGTGCCAATATTTTCTGCGTTAGCAAGCGCTTGCTGCGGGCTCAATGTCCACGCCTTGTCCAGCCAATAATAAGGAGCAACGTACCAATCACTGGATACTTTTTTCTCGATAGCATCGGCCATGTCAGAGACCCATTGCGGCAGAGGCGGCCCAATCAATCCAGGTTCCCAACCGTGAGTAATTAGGAGCAGATTCTTCGCGACACTCGGTTTGGAAGGCACGGGCTGTGCGACGATTTGCTCGGGCTGATTGCCATTTGCTCCATCGGCCAGCACTGAAAGAAAGGCTGCCGCGCTCACAACCGAGCCATACGCATTCCAAACGACGACCGAATAGCCCCCCGAAGCCGCCGCGGTGACGGAGTTCAAGGCCAGCGTGGAACTGGTAGCACCGGCGATGGTCTGCATGTTAAACTGCCATTGATAACTCAAAGGGTCTGTACCGACAGCCGTGAGGCTGAGCACGACATTTGCACCGGCTTGCGTCGTCTGGCTTTGCGGCTGCGCCACAAT
>Ga0181533_1005282_pt1 | contig 12503 bp, 9 predicted proteins | sample PEATcosm2014_Bin_45_FD_119772 | JGI IMG/M metagenome (GOLD analysis project Ga0181533, IMG submission 119772) | Peatland microbial communities from MTU Mesocosm Facility, Houghton, MI, USA - PEATcosm2014_Bin11_60_metaG | ecosystem: Environmental > Terrestrial > Soil > Wetlands > Peat | place...
CGCTTCAGAGACGCGGTCATACTCCGCCCGATCAGGGCCCTTGAAAACCAGGTCATTCCAAGACCGCGTGCCGCCAAAAACCCATGCCGTCTGGCACGCATCGAGCAGGCATCTGGCCAGTGGAAGCAAACAACCGTCAGGCGCCAGGTCCCCATGGTATCCGTGAAGGGTCGAACCCCGGGAGTCCAACGTTTTGAGTGCCCGGGCAAAGAAAATTGTAAAGCCGCCGCAATCGTGCTTGTCGGAAAAAGTGTAAATGTCCTGGAGCGCAACTCGCAGGCGCGCAACTGCCCCGCCCAGATCGATGAACGGTTCCGATCGAGATTGGCGCTCCGGCACCCGGCCGTAAGAAACACGCCAAATCCGGCGATCGGGCGCGTCCTGGTTCCAAACCTCCCATTTTGACAGCCATACTCCAGTCTCGCCTTTTCCATCGGTCACCTTCATGGACCACGTTCCACCACCGCCAACAAACGCCGCCGACATCCCATCGGGAATACCCGGCTCGTTCTGAGGCGTGCAAGAAAGCCGAACCTCTGGAACACCGTCGGCCTTGAGGCACTCAAACCATCCGTCTGGAGTAGTTGCCACTTCAGCCTGCCGCGCTTTCCCAAACAGCGTCCTTGAGACGCTGAAAAACTTGATCCAGTTGCAGAATCTGCAAGTCGAGTTGTTCGGTAAGAACTCCGGAATCCTCTGCCCGCGGAGAAAGGCGTTGGCATGACAGGTCAGGGCGACGAGTTGGGCAATGGGACCATTCATAAAATGGTCTCCCATACGGCCTGTGGCTGCATTGTCATCTGAGCCATATCCGATTCGACTTTATACTCTTGGCCTTTCACGTCCACTACAATCTCTTTATCTCGATAATCAGGCCGTCGAGGGTAGCGCAGCCCGGGGGAACGGCGGGCTCGTTTCATGGCCAGGACCAACACCAACAGGGCTTGGTCGAGATGGCAGTCATGAAGTTGGGGGGCCTCTCCGAGGACATCGGCAACGAGTTGGTATGCGGTTAGCAGTTTGTCCAGGACAGAAGGTTCTATCGGCATAAGACTGAGGATCAAGGGTTGAGGATCATTGCTGTTCTGACTGGATCTTGAGATTAAGATTAAGATTAAGAGAGACTGCCCAAATAAGTGAACTGCCCCCCCAATCCACGTCACACATTTTTTTGTTGACAATACTATAAACATAGTATTTACTATGACAATAGTAAATGACTATGAAATTGCGAACGCCCTCCAAAGTCGAGATGCAGGTCCTGTCGGTCCTCTGGGAACGCGGGCCCGCCACCGTCCGCGCGGTGCTCCAGGCCATGCCCGACGGCAAGACCCGCGCCTACACGACCATCCTCTCCGTCCTCCAAGTAATGGAGAGAAAGGGCCTCGTGGCCCACACGACGCAAGGCAACACGCACGTCTATCAGGCGCGCGCCTCGCAGGCCCAGGTGACCGGCCCTCTCCTGCGCGGCCTGGTCCGGGACGTGTTTGGCGGCAGCCCGGTCGCGGCCATGCAGCGCCTGCTGGCCGAGCACGAGGTCAGCCGCGAGGAACTGACCGAGATTAAGCGGCTTATCGCGGGGCGGGACCGCGCGGCCGATGCCAAACCGGCGGCGCCGGGCAGGAGGGACCCATGAACACGCTGATGCAATGGCTCGGGTCGGAGGCCTGGGCGCACCTCATGCAAGCCCTGTTGCACACACTGTGGATCGGGGCATTGCTCGCGCTGGGGTTGTATGCCGCGCTGCGGCGCATGGTCAACCCGTTCCGGCGTTACCGCGCTTGCGTGGGCGCTTTGGCCGCCCTCCTGTTCGGCGGGCTGGCGGTTTGGGCCTGGCTCCAGACCGGACCCACGCCCGAGAACAGCGGCGGGACGCCGCTGCAACTCTCAGGTGAAATGGCCGCCTCGGCGCGGCCAGGCTCCTATCGAGTGGCTGCGGCACTACCGGCACCGTCGGCGGCTCGCCAGCCTTCTACATCAGCGAGCGAGCCACGGCAGCCTCGCGCAGGGACGCTTCCGGCCCGGTTTCGGCAATGCCTGCCCTTCCTGGCGTTGGCGTGGTTGCTCGGGCTGGCAGCTATGCTCGCGCGGGCAGGCGCGAGTGTCGCGCGCGCCGAAAAACTGCGCGCCGCCACCAGCCCGCTCATGGACGAAGCCGTGCTGGACCTGATCCGCGAGGGGCGCCGCCGGCTCGAGATAGGCCGGCGGATTCGGCTGGCGGTGACGGACCAACTCACGTCGCCGGCAGTGGTGGGCGTGATCGTGCCCACGTTGATTATTCCGCTGGCCCTGATCACGACGATGCCCGCGAGCCAGCTCCAACTGGTCCTGCTCCACGAACTGGCGCACATCCGGCGCGGCGACTACCTGGCAAACCTGTTCCAATTCATGGTCGAGTCTCTCCTGTTTTTCAACCCGGCTGTTTGGTGGCTCAACCGGCAGGTTCGGCTCGAGCGCGAGGCGTGTTGCGATGCCCTGGCCGCCGGCCGGGCCGGCGACCCCCTCGAGTATGCCCGGGCGCTGGCCTGGGTGGCGGAACTGGCGCTGGGGCCGGCGCCGGCGGCTGCGCCCGCCTTCGCTGACCGGCGCCATCCCTCGGCGCTGCGAGACCGCATCCAGCGGTTGCTGGTGCCGGGCTACCGCCCCGCCCTGCGCCTGACTTGGAAAGCCCTGCTGGGTTCCCTCTTCCTGGGCGGCCTCCTTCTGCTGGCGTCGGCCCTCGGAGCAAGATGGACCGTCAAAGCCGCCGCCCAACTGTTGACGCCCCGGCAGCGCATCGACCGCATCGAACAGGCCATGAAAGACCTCGGCGAACCGACCGGGGAAATCACCCCGGGCGACCAGCGGTCAATCCCGGCGGCAGTGGTGCTGCGGACGCGGGACGGCTCGCCCTTGCCGGGCGGCATTTCCGGGGCTTTCATCAGCCGGCGGCGCAACAGCACTGCCGTGATCGGAATCAGTCCGCGCGAGGGCGGCGTTTGCGGGGCTGCCGTGCCGCCGGGCGATTTGTTCTTCTACGCCTGGGCTGAAGGGTTTGCCCCGGCCTTCCTCGGCCCGATTGACACCCGCACCAGCAACGAGGTCGAAAACCTCGAGCTGACCCTCGACCCCGGGTTCCCAGTGACCGTCAAGGTTGCCGACGCCGATTCCGGCCGGCCGCTGGCCGACGCCACCCTCGAGTACCAGTTCTGGTTGCCGCAGGCCGGCCAAGCCCTCGGCGGCCCGCGGTCGGTCACCACCGACGACCAGGGAATGGCCTCGCTGCCCGGTTGCGCCGCGTTGCCTCTGGGCCTTGCCGTGGAAAAAGACGGTTACGAGAAGATCGAGAAACGAATTGGTCCGCCCCGCCCCAACGCAAGGCTCTACCTGGCCGTGCGGGCGGCCTTGCCCCTGGCTGGCCTGGTCACCGACCGGGCCACGTCCCAGCCCATCCCGGAAGCGGAAGTCTATGTCCTGCGCGGTGACAACGCCCCGGGCTGGTACGGCTCCTCCCCCGATCATCCCGGCTTACCGCTGGCCGTGACAGATGCTCGAGGCCGCTTTCAGGCGAACCGGCTCCCGCGCGGTGGCCGCTTCTGGTTGATCGTCCGAGCGGACGGCCACGCCGACACGATCCTCGAGGACGCCCAGGCCGGCCAGACCAACTTGCAGGCCGCCTTGGGTCAGGAGTTGCGCGTGCGTGGCCGCATCACCGGGAACCTGGACGGGTTGGCGCGCGGCAACCAAGGGCCGAGGCTGGCCTGCCGGAACACCTACGAGGCCGGCAACACTCATTATGGGACCTCGAAGTACGTGCCGGTCAGGTTGGAGGACGGGACGGGCTATTTTGAATTCGTCAGCCCCATTGCCGGCGTCCTGAATTTGGATGTCTGCGGTCGAACCTTCACCCGGGATGTCACCGCCCCGGTGGAAGATTGGCTCATCGACCTGCCCACCGGGCCGGATGATGTCCCGTCCCGGGCAGTCACGCTCCGCTTCGAGCATCCCTCGAAAGTGCCGCCCGAGGGCACGGTCGCGGTGCTCTTGCCGGAGCGGGAGCCGCACAAAGCGGTGCGCAAGGAGATTCAAATTCGCGAGGGTGAGGTCTCCTTCCGTGTGCCCATCGGACGCGAGTTCTCCTACGAAGCCAGCCATACGGTCGGCTATTGGTTCGAGCGCCAGTATAACGTCAAGGTTCCAGAGGGCGCCGGCCCGCTGATCATTTCTGTGCCGGTGATTCCAGCCGGCGCCATTTACGCCCAGGCGCGGGGAGTGGACGGCCGGTTGGCTGGCAACGTCGGCTTCTCCATCGTCGAGCTGAAACGCTCCCCCGCTGCCAAACCGGGATGGCCGACCACGCCCAGTGGAGACAGTTGGTCGCAGGACGGCGGGCCGCGCACATACATCGCCAGCCCGCTGCCCTTGGGGGGGACTTATTGCGTCGTCGCGTCGCAGGCCAACAACTACATCGCCAGCGAGCCGATCCAACTCACAGGCGACGCGCCGGACCAGAAGGTGGAACTGGCGTTTCACCCGGGCGCTACGATCGCTGGCAAGGCCATATCCACGGCAGGCCGGCCTCTGGCAGGGGTCGAGGTGAGTCTGTCTTGGGCTTATCGGGGTTCGAGCTTCGGGCTGCCGTCGCAGCTCAGCGGCCAGGACGGTGCGTTCTCCTTCGAAGGCTGCAACCCGCGCCTCGGGAGATACTCGCTTAGCTTCCGCAGCCCCGGTTGGCGTTCCTTGGTCCTGGCCGTCAGTTCCTTCAAGCCGCCCCTGACCGCGCGGCTCGAACCGGGATTGAAACTGACGGGCCGCATAGTCGACGCCGACTCGGGAAGGCCGGTCGTGTCCACCGGAGTACGCGCCTTCCCGGACTCCAGCCCTCTGCCGAGCGAAACTTCGCGCACCGATGAGAATGGCCGGTTCACGTTCGATACGTTGAATGACACCGGCTACCGGATAATGGTGGACGGCTGCAACTGCGCGGGCAGCATCGACCGGATCTTCAAGGCCGGCGCCGCGGAACCCATCCTGTACAAGGTGACCGTGGTCCCGGGCGCCGGGGCCCGGCTGGGCGCCGGCAAGTCGCCGCCGCTCATCGTGACCATTGATGCCAAGGGCAGCGTGCGCTTGGGCACCGACCCCAAACCTCTAACGATTGCCCAACTCAAGGCCGAACTGGTGGCGGCCGTGGGGCGGAACCCTAATCTCGCGGTGGCGATCAGCGAGGACCAGGGGGCGCCTTGGGGCCAGGTCATCATGGTCATGGACGTTCTCAAGGAGACGAACATCAAGGAGAAAGTCGTCAACGCGTTCGTTAAAGAGCCGCGCAAGCCGTAAGCGCCTGTTGAAATCTATCGGTGCCGGCCCGATTGTTATGGAGTGCGGCGGCGAGCGCTGCACCTTACACGGATCTTCTGCCACCCGGCGCCCGCTGCAAGCTCCCGCTCAACGTATGGGCCGGGGTTGTTGTCCCGAAGGGACTGCCCGACAATAGCCCGGCGCTTCAGCGCCGGGAGAGCGGGTTTTACGTTCCGCCCGTTCCGAAGGAACGGCTGAACAAGCGGGACAACTCCTCGTCGACTGCGCTTCAGCCGTCCCTTCGGGACGGAGAATCTTGGTGGCGCCGGACCCGGCGCTGAAGCGCCGGGCTATTGTCAGGATGTCCCTCCGGGACACGAGCTGACACCGGACCTATTGCGGGTATTGAGGCCAAGCCCGGGGCGGAACCTCAAGTGTCACAAGAAATCCGTGTAAGGTGCAGCCGCTTGCCGCCGCACTCTACAGCCGTTGTGCCGACAGCGGGATGTTTCAACAGGCTCTTAAGCGACGCGATAATGCGAGCATGTTTTGCACATTACTTTTCCCCTGTGCTTGCCTATCCTCAACGGATGAATGCTCTTCCGGCTTGGGTTCAAGTCCTGTCGCGGTCCTTGCCCGGCTCGACGAGGTTCTTGAAACACCAATCAACATGAGAACTACATTGGCCCCCATCGTTGTCCTTGCCCTCCTGTCCTGGGCTTGCGCAGGACAAGAAACGAAAGAACCGGGGAAAGTCGAGAGCGGCAAGGTCACGGCGCATTCCGGCGGTCTCCACGGCTACATCGGTTTTAGCGCGGCCCGCCCGCCCGCGCGGTCCGCGTTTAGCGCGGGCATGGGTTTCTACTCGGCGGTCTGGCCGCTGATTGACCAGCCGCTGGCCGATTTCCAGATCGGCCTGGCCGGTTCCTGGATCACCCCGGACAACTCGGACAACAAGGATACGGCGCTGGCCCCGGAGGGCACGCTGGCGCGAACCTGGCGGGAACGGGGTCCGACCTGGGAGAGCGTATTCCAAACCGTCGAAGGCGGGCTGGGCTACTGGGCGGGCAACCACTTCCGCTACGGGCCCCCCAAGTTCAGCATGAACGCCACGCCGCAATGCTACGACTACGAAGTAGGGTCGCCGGGATGGTCCTTCTTCTACAGCAACCAGGCCCTGCCGGACAATCGATTGGGCATTGCCCAACTGAGCAACCGGCTGCTGATTCCCCCCGATGCGCCGCCATTCCAGGGAAACCCCAATGGACAGTTCCTGGGCTATGCCTGGATGGCCTTGCCCTTTACCGAGCCTACCCAGGGAGACCCGCCCACGGGCGACCAGAGCTGGACCTGCTTTCTGAGCGCGGCCAACTTCAAGGGGCCCATTGCCTATTATATTCCGGAGACCTGGAGCAAGATCGGCAAGCTGTTCAAATATCCCTTTGTTTACGGGCGCGGGCTGGATGCGCGCCCGGGGAACATGGGCGGCGGCGCGATGGAAATCAACACCGTGCCGCGCTTCGACAGCAGGGACGCCCAGGGCAGGGCCTATTCGAAGATCCCCAGCCTGCGGAGACGCAGTTGCTCTCGCAGGAGTTCAAACTGGCCGGGCGGGGTGAGCCTTACAGTTCGCCGTCCTCCGGCGCCTGGGCTCGCCCCGGCCCGAAACTCGGGCCGTTCACCGTCAAGCTCGCCGATGGTTCTTTGGCTACCTACTCGTGGTACCGGTTCGTGGATCAGCCGTCCTTCCAGCAATATGATTGGAGCCAGGAGAAGAAGGCGAAGTTGCAGGCCCTTGTGGAGAAGCTCCACGCGGCCTGGCCGATTGACCGTGACTACATGGCGCCTCCCAGCCATGGGGCCTTGGTGACGCTCGACCCCGCCCTGCTCGTGACGCCCCCAAAGGGGCTGGAGGCGGGATACGTCCCTATCGTAACGCGCCAGTCAGCACAATAGACCCGGTTCAACAGGACCCAGACGCGAGGGTCGAGGGAACCGAGTGCCGCCCCTCGACCCTCGACACTCGCCCCTGCTCCTTACACGGATCTTCGCACGGATCCGTGCAAGCTCCGGTAGGAGCGACATGTTTATAGCGCCGTGGCCGCCCGGCTCTGTCAAGCTCCGTAGGAGCGGCATGGCTTGACTGCGATCCTGTCGCCGGGGCTTCGCCAAAGCCCTCCGTGCCGCTCCTACGGAGCTTGAAGACGGGTTTGTACGGCTGCCTTGCTATAAGCATGTCGCTCCTAGCGGAGCTTGGCCGAGCGGCTCCCGGGCTCGTGAAGATCCGTGTAAGGTGCAGACTCGCCCCTCGACCCTCGCACGCCTGACATCCGCCACGCACTCGACATGCGCAGTTTGGGGGAACATATCCAACGGCACGATCTGTTCCACGCCGAAGGCATTTTCGGCGCACAGGAGCTTGAGGTCTCGCGCCATGGTTGCAGGGTTGCACGAGATATAGATGATCTGGGCCGGATGCGCGCGCCGGAGCAGCTCCACCGTCTCACGACGGCATCCTTTGCGCGGGGGATCGAGCAGGACCGTTGTCGATTGCGCCGTGAACCGCGCCAGCAAATCGGGCAGCACCTCTTCGGCTGTGCCGGCAATGAACTGGCCGTTGGCCCGGCCCCGGGCCTGGGCGTTCCGGCGGGCGGCCTGGATGGCCAGGCGGTCCAGTTCAACCCCTGCATACGACTCCACCACGCCGCCCAGTTCCAGGCTGAAAAAACCGACCCCGCAATACACGTCCGCCAGGTGGCGCGTGCCCGCCTCTTGCAAACGCCCGCGCACCACTTCCACCAATTTGGGCAGCAGGAAAAAATTGTTTTGAAAGAAGGAATCCGGCGGCACTTCCCACCCTTCGGGCTTGATGCGCAGCACCACCTTGAGACCGCCCTTGGGCGGCGGATGCGCCCGGACCTGGCGGATTTGCTGGTTAAGGGCCGGCTCGGCGATGCTGCATTCCTCGATGTCCACGACCAGGCGGCTATCGGCGCGAATGTAGCCGATGTTCAGGCCCTGCTTGAATTTGTCCCATTGGCTGCGAATCATGATGCGGTTGCGATAGCCGTAGGGCTGGGGACAGGGGATGAGCGGGGCGACCCGCTTTGGGTCCAGTCCTCCGAGGCGCTGGAAGAGGTCGCAAACCTGTTTGTGCTTGAGCCTGAGCTGGGCCGGGTAATCCAGGTGCTGATACTGGCAGCCGCCGCATTGGCCGAAATAACGGCACCGCGGCGCCACCCGTTCCGCCGACGCCTGGAGCACTTGCAGCAACCGGCCCCGGGCAAACCGCTTCTTCACTTCGGTCAACTCCGCCTCCACCACCTCGCCCACCGCCACGAACGGCACGAACACAACGAAATCGTCCAGTCGCGCCACGCCTTCGCCTCCGAAGGCAATGTCGCAAATCGTCAAGGTCAATTTGTCGCCGACACCAAGAGACACACCGGGAGGTTAGCCCCAAGGCCAAACGAACAAAAGCCGTTTAATAGTCGTGCGGGGGGGATAAAGCTCCGTCAGGAGCGCCATGTTTATAGTCCAGATGCGGCGAGGCGGCCAAGCTCCGTCAGGAGCGGCATGTCAGTCGTCTGGACTGTGCCTCCCAGACAGCCAATCCCACAAAGTTCACGACAAAAGATGCGACAAATTCCGCATCTGTGCAATCCGTGCAATCTGTGGCTCAGAAATCATGTTCCATGCGCGCGGCTGCGGCATCACCGCGCTGCGCTCTTTGCGGTTGGTCCTGGGACCGTGGCCCGGGTCGAGCCGGTCGTGATTCCGCCGTCCACCAGCAGGGTCTGGCCGGTGATGTAGGCGCTGGCGTCCGAGGCGAGAAAAACGATCGCCCCGTCCAGGTCGAGCGGTTGGCCGGGGCGCTTGAGCGGAATGCGGTCGCAGATGTAATCCACCCATTCTTTGTTTTCGTAAAGCACGGCGTTCTGCCGGGTCTTGAACCAGCCGGGCGCCAGGCAGTTGACGGTGATGCCGTGGGGACCCCAATCGTCGGCAAGACTCATGGTAAGTTGCTTGACCCCGCCCCGGCTGGCGGAGTACGGCCCGAGACCGGCGAAACCGAAAACGCTGGTCACCGAGCCGATGTTGATGATCCGCCCGTAACGGCGCGCGATCATGCCCCGCGCCACGGCTTGGGCTACGAAAAAGGTCCCGCGCAGGTTCGTGTCCAGCACCAGGTTCCAATCCTCCCATGTCACCTCCAGGGCCGGTTTGCGCGCGTTGCAGCCGGCATTGTTCACCAGGACGTCGATCTTGCCATAATGCGCCAGCGCGGCCTCGACCGCCCTTTGAATGCTCTCATAGTCGCGCACATCCAGCGCCAGGCCCAGGGCCTTGCGGCCCAGCGCCTCGATCTCCAGCCGGAACGGCTCAAGGGTCTCCAAGTGGCGGCTGGTGATGACCAGGTCCGCCCCGGCCTTGGCCAATGCCCGCCCGAAGTATTGGCCCAGCCCCCGGCTCGTGCCCGTCACCAACGCCACTTTCCCACTCAAATCAAACAGATCCGTGCTCATAACGGCAGTTAGGAATTAAGCTTAGGATTAAGATTAAGATCGGGATTCGGCTCCAGCACAACCTTGAACAGACCCGGCTCATTGCGGTAGAGCCGGTGAAACCAGGCGGCCCCGTCCTCGAGCGGGGCCAGCGCGCTCAACAGCGGCGCGACCCGCATCGCCCCGCGCGCAATCATGTCCAGGCAGGCCGGGTACTCGCCGCATGAGGCGCAGGAACCAAAAAGGCTCAGCTCGCCCGTGACCACCGTCTGGAGCGGCAGTTCCACCTTGGGCGACAGGTTGCCGACCAGGGTGACGGACCCGCCCTTGCGCGCCGCGCGCACCGCCAGGTCCACCGTCGGCCCCAACCCCACCGCCTCGAACGCCGCGTCTGCTCCGCGACCCTCGGTGAGCGCAAGCACCTCGGCCAGGGCGTCTTTGGCGCCGGAATGGACTGCCGCGCTCGCCCCCAGCTCCCGCGCCAGCTTCAGTTTCCCGGGCTCGAGGTCCACGGCGATGATCCGCCCGCACCCGGCCAGCCGCAGGGCCTGGATGATGAACAGCCCAATCATGCCTGCGCCTACCACGACCGCGGTGTCGTTGAGAGCCAACGACGCCCGCCCCACCGCATGGACGGCAATGGAAACCGGCTCGACCATGGCCGCGTGCTCGAAAGACAACCCCTCGGGCAGCCGATAAAGCACCCGCTCAGGCACCGCCACCAATTCGGCAAAGGCCCCATGCTGGCGGTAGTCCTGGCACGAAACCCCCAGCACGCGCCGGCGATTGCACAGGTTGATGCGGCCCGCCCGGCAGAACGCGCACTGCCCGCAATACACCGTCGAATCGAAGGTCACCCGATCCCCCGCCTTCCAGCCCGCCACCGCGCTGCCGGCGCGGCAGATCACCCCCGCGGCCTCGTGCCCCATGATGAGGGGAGGACGCCGCCGGCCCGTGCTGCCGTCCAATCCGTGTACGTCGCTGCCGCAGATGCCGCACGCCCGCACCGCAATCAGCACCTCGTCCGGCCCCATCGGAGGCTCCGGCACATCCTGATAGACCAATCGTTTATACTCTTCCAACACCAGTGCTTTCATTGTCGTTCTTCGAGCATCAATCATGCATCAGCCGCCGGCCCCCTCAAGCCAAAATGTCGCCTCCACGCCCAATCCGAATCGGCCTCCTCTTTGCGTCGCTGCGGCTGTTCGCCCTGGTTTACCAGGACGAATCGAACAGGATGTCGCCCTTGAGCGGCGATCCCCGCGGAGCGGGCCTGCCGCCGTCGTCCACGCCGTCCGGCCCGACACTGTAGAGCAGCCAGTTTGTGCTCTGAGGGCGGTAAATCAGCCGCTGGCCGGTGAACGGGTCCTGCGGCACGCCTGACAGATAATTCGTGACCAGGTCATCCAGTCGCGCCGGCGGATGCCCCTGCTCGGACTGGTAACATCGGAGGGCCAACTCAGCCGCCAGCAGGCGCTCATGGGCCATGATTATTTTGTGCTTCGTTTCCGTCCCCTCCATCGTTTGGCGGGTTTGCCACCTCGCCACTGCCCAGATGATGGGGTTGAAATGCCCGCCACTTTGATGTGAGCAGAAGTACAGCTCATCTTGCCGAACTTCCGCCCACGTGACCCGCCCGGCGTCGACCCTTTCCAGCTCGGCCAGAACGACGCGGGCATCGTCGCGGCCCAGTTTGGGCATGACGCCGGCGAGCGCGCGGCAACCGATCGATTCACAAGCGATGCCAACGAGGCGAGTGATAAGCACTCCGCCCCGGCTCATTTCGTTGCCGAACCGGATGGCGTCCGTGTAGCTGCGGGCGGCGTCCGCCGGAAGGCCATCGAGTTCCCGCAGCCGCCCCTCCGCCGCCAGCAGTCGAACCAGCCTTTTCATGTCCGCCCACTGGCTTAACATTCCGGCGGCATTGGTCAGCAGGGGATTCATGGGCATGACGCACGGCCGGGTCAGGCCAACGCGGAGCAAGCGCAGCGATTCGGCGTTCGTGGTTACCAGGTCCCTCAAGCTGGCGTGGTCGAGGGTTTGGAAATCGCTGACGTTCTCCGGCACGGCCTTGCCCGCCTTGATGAAATCGTCGTAGCCATTCTGATTCGGCAATGGCGGAAGCTGGGGAGTCCGGCCCAGGGTCAAGGCCAGCACCGCCAGCACGGCCAGGACAAAGGTGACCACCAGCGGGAGCGGCAGGTTGCGGATTCTTTGCGGCATCGCTGGCGGCCAGCATGGCAGAGCCACTGATGGCGTCAACAACCTTAACCAAGGCGGGTGCGATTAAAATCGCACCCTATTTCACTTGATTCCCGATAGAAAAAGATGTAAAACGGCAGCCGTCATTTAAGGTCCGTTTATTGCTGCCGGGGACGGCTGTCCAAGCCCGGCGAGGCCTGAGGCTTGTCGGGGCGGATATGGACATGTTGTTTCCGGGCACGCGGAAGCTGCGTACGAAAACAACAAGCAGACAATTCGGGATTCCCGCCCGCCCCACTTCCCAAACCTGCGCAATGACCGAGCCGGTGTCCGGCAGGAAGCCGGTCCTGGCCCTGTTTCTGCGACTGCTCTGGGCAGCCGCGCTCGCGCTGCCCGTTTTTGGCGTCCACGCCGGCGCCGTCTTATCCACTCTGTATTCTTTCACTGGCGCCAATGATGGCTCAGGTCCTAATGCGCTGGTGCAGGGCAGCGACGGCAATTTCTATGGCACAACAG
>Ga0181533_1005287_pt1 | contig 12494 bp, 13 predicted proteins | sample PEATcosm2014_Bin_45_FD_119772 | JGI IMG/M metagenome (GOLD analysis project Ga0181533, IMG submission 119772) | Peatland microbial communities from MTU Mesocosm Facility, Houghton, MI, USA - PEATcosm2014_Bin11_60_metaG | ecosystem: Environmental > Terrestrial > Soil > Wetlands > Peat | place...
ACAGACCGTATTGGCAAGGAGGGACCGGATGCCTGAGGTGGATCGCCTCATTCACGAACCCGGGCGTCTCGTTATCGTTGCGCTGCTGTCGGCCATAAAGGAAGCGGATTTTACGTTTCTTTTGCGGGAGACGGGCCTTACAAAAGGGAATTTGTCGAGTCATCTCTCTAAGTTGGAGGCGGCGAGTTATGTGCATATTGAAAAGGCATATCGCGGCAAGGTCCCTTGGACGCTGGTTCGCTTGACTCCAGAAGGGAGGACTGCATTCAAGCAGTACCGCAAGCAAGTTAATTTGCTGTTCGGAGGGCAGAACGGCCGCAGCTCCGGTGAGCATTGCCAAGCCTGAGGTTTTGAGGGATACCGATTCAGGCCTGAGCGGGTTGCAGCAGGGCTATGCGTCCTTTTCCGCGGCGTGGTACTCGCGGCGGATGCACTTCAGATCCACGGTGGGCTTGGGATACTGCATCTTCAGCGATTCCAGATGCTCCACGACGATGCGCGCGATAGCCAGGTTGCGAAACCATTTGTGGTTGGCGGGAATAATGAACCACGGCGCATGATGGGTGCTGCCCCGGGAGAGCGCCTCTTCATAAGCGGCGACGTAATCGTCCCAGAAGCCGCGCTCCTTGTAGTCGGCCTCGCTGATCTTCCAGTGCTTGCTGGGGTCGTCGAGCCGCTCCTTGAAACGTTTCAGTTGTTCTTCCCTGGAGATGTGCAGGTAAAACTTGAGAATCTGGGTGCCGTTCGCGGCCAGGTTGCGCTCGAAGTCGTTGATCTCATCGTAACGGCGCGACCAGATCTCTTTCGGCACCAGATTGTGGACGCGGACCACCAGAACATCCTCGTAGTGCGAGCGGTTGAAGATGACCACTTCGCCGCGGGCCGGCGCGGCCTTGTGCGCGCGCCATAGAAAGTCGTGGGCAGCCTCCTCCGCGGAGGGTTGCTTGAACGCCGCCACGCGGCAACCCTGCGGGTTCATCGCGCCCAGCACGTGGTTGATCACGCCGTCTTTGCCTCCCGTGTCCACCGCCTGCAGGCAGATGAGAAGTGAATGGCCGCGCTCTGCGTAGAGCAGGTCCTGGAGCTCGCGGAGTTTCTTCTGATAGTGAGCGATCTCCTCGGCCGCGGACTCGTGGCTCTCGTGGGCGTCAGTGAAGTCGGGATCGACCGCCTTGAGTTTTACTTTGGATTCCGGCGCAACTTTGAACCGTTCCAGGTAATTCATTTCCCCCTCCGTTCCCAAGGTCAGCGTACAGGATCATGCCAGGTTGGAGCCGGGCGCGCTCAGGCTGGCGAGAGCGCCACCCGCGCCAAAGTGAATCACAGACCCTAGCTGGGAATCCGCGGTCGGTAGTAGCAGGTGCCACTGGCGAGGACCGAAGTCCACAGAGAAAGGTCGGCGGGCTGTTCGCTGGAGCCGAGGAAGAGGATGCCGTCGGGAGCGAGTATGCGGTGAATGCCGGCGAGCAGCGTGCGGCGCGTGGGCTGATCGAAGTAGAGCATGACGTTGCGCAGAAAGATCACGTCGAAGCCATCGGTGGCGCGGTTGAACGGCAGCGATGCGCCGCAGAGATTGGCTTGGCGGAAATGGCAGAGCTTGCGAACCTCGGGCTTGACGATCCAGTCTTCGCCGACGTGGTCGAAGTAGCGGACCACGTAGCGCGCAGGCAAACCACGATTCATCTCGATGCGGCGATAGCGGCCGGCCTGGGCGCGCTCGACTACTTCCCTGCTGATGTCGGTGCCGTCGATGGCGAGCTTCCACCCCACCAGCATGGGAAAGTGCTCGAGCAGCATCATGGCCAGGCTGTAGGCCTCCTGGCCGGTGGCGCAGGCGGCGCTCCACAGGCGCAGCGTGCGGTGAAAGCGGCGGGCCTCGATGAGTTTGGGCAGCAACTCCTGGCGCAGCAGATCGAAGGGGCGCATATCGCGGAAGAAGCTGGTCTCGTTGATGGTCATGGCCTCGGCGACCTCGTGCTCCAGCGCGGGATCTCTCTGTGCGCGCAGCTTGCGCACCAGTTCGTCGAGGCGCGTCATGCCCTGGTTGCGCAGAATCTTGGTGAGACGCGTGTCGAAGAGGTAATCACGCGAGGCGTCGAGAACGTTTTGCGATACATCGAAGACGAGTTGGCGGAGGTAGCTGTACTCGGGGCCCAGGGTTTGTTCCATGGCTAAACCACCATCCGTGCAAAGCTGCGAACTTCGGCTGGCGCAGCAACGTGGCCGGCGACGCGCAGGATCTCGGGAGCCATAGCGGTAAGAGGAAGCACTTTGTACGCCAGACCGGCCTGGGCCACGGCTCCGGGCATGCCCCACACCGTGCTGGTGGCCTGATCCTGCGCCAGAACGGATCCGCCCTGTTCGCGAATGATGCGTGAGCCGGCAAGGCCGTCATATCCCATGCCTGTAAGCACCACGGCGAGCACGCCGGAGCCGTACACGCGCGCCGTGGAGCGAAAGAGCGTGTCTACGGCGGGACGGCAATGGTTCTCGGGAGGGTCCTGCGTCAGGTGAATCGTCGCCGGCGCGCCGGGGCGCACCGCGGCCAGCGCTTCCATGTGCCAGTTGCCGCGCGCGATGTAGATGCAGCCGGCAGTCGCGGGCATGCCTTCTGCGGCTTCCGAAACCCGCAAAGCGCAACGGCGGCTGAGGCGTTCCGCGAGCAGCCGCGTAAAGACTTCGGGCATGTGCTGCACGATGAGAACCGGAAGCGGAAAGCCGGCAGGCAGCTCCGGGAGAAGTACGTCGAGCGCGGCGGGGCCGCCGGTGGAAACGCCGATGGCGAGCACCAACGGCTTGGCAGGCACATGCGGCGCCGGCGCCGGCGGCATGGGCAGCACGGTACGCGGCACGGCAGCAGCAGCCGACCGCGCCTGCAGGTGGCCGGTGAGCGCGCGAATCTTGGGAATGAGTTCCTGCGCCAGTGCCCGGATGGCGGATTCGCGCCCTGCCTGGCCGCTGGGCTTGGCAACGTAATCGCTCGCCCCGCTGGCCAGCGCTTCAATAGTCACTCTGGCGCCGCGCTGGGCGAGCGAACTGCACATGATCACCGGCATGGTGTGATTACGCGCGCGCAACTCGCGCAGCGTCACCAGGCCGTCCATCACCGGCATCTCCACATCCAGCACAATCAGATCGGGACGCTGCAGCCGGAGACACTCCAGCGCCGAAGCGCCGTCGGCTGCGGTTCCGGCCACTTCCAGGCCGGGATCGGAGAGGAGGACAGAACGCAGCAGGCTCCGCATCACTGCAGAGTCATCCACAATGAGAACCCGAATGCGGCCGGCGGCCGTCATGATTCAAGCCTCGTCATCATTCAGGCCTCCGCAAGGCCAAGCAGGGCCAGTTTTTCGTCCAGGGCCTCGTCATCGAAGGGCTTCATCAGGTACTCGTCGGCTCCGGCTTCGAGGGCGCGAACGATATAGTCGTTCTCGGCCTCGGTGGTCACCATCATCACCTTCAGGTCGCGGAATCCATCGGCGCGCAACTGGCGCAGCATCTCCAGGCCGTTCATCACCGGCATGTTCCAATCCACCAGTGCCAGGTCGAAGCGCAAGTCGCCGTGCAGCAGATCGAGGGCGGCGCGGCCGTCGGCGGCCTCGTCGCACGCGATCCCGCGTTCCTCGAGCATGCCGCGCAAATAGCCCCTTACGAAGCGCGAATCATCGACGATCAATGCGCGCATGATGCTCCTCCTGGCACAGATGCTTCCGGCAGAGTGCGCATGCTAGGCCGCCTGAGCCGCGCCCACGCGCGCCGGGTCGTGCCGCGCCGGGTCGAGTTGCGCCGGGTCGAGCCGCTCGGGATCGAGCATGACCAGCAGGCTGTCTTTGAGCTTGTAAGCGCCGGCCAACAACGCGCGGCGCCGCTCTTCGAGAATCGAGGGATTGGGCTCGAAGTCGACTCCGGAGACGGTGAGCACCTCACCCACCGAGTCCACCTGCAGCCCGAAACATCCTCCCTCGCTCTCCAGCACCAGGATGTCCTGCGCGCCGTCGAGCGGCGGAAGATCGAGCAGATACCGCAGGCTCACGGTAGTGAGCACGTCGCCGCGATAGTGGATCAGGCCGCCTACAAAACCCGGCGCCAGCGGAATGGGCTGCGGACGGGCCTTGCCCACAATCTCAAGAATGTGCTGGATGGGTATGCCGAACAACGTCGTGCCGACGCGCACCGAACACACTTCCACCAGCGCGTCATTCTTCTGTTTGCGATGCGATGCGCCTACCCCGGTACTCATCCCAAAGCCTCCGCTGTCTGTTGCCAGCCCTGCGCCGCGTCTTCATGGGCAGGCAACGGCGGCACGCTGCCCAGATCGACCACGCTGGTCACGCGATCCTTTAGCAACGTGACCCCTTCGGTGCGCGCTCCCGTTCCGGCCTCGAAGAGATTGCCGCCGGAGGTCACGTCGAGCACGTGCGAAACCGCGATGCCCACGTGGCGATTGCTGTCGCGGCAAACCACCACCACAACCTGGGCCTCGGGATCTGCCTGCGCGGCGGCCAGTATTCCGCCCGAATCCTCGACCGGCAGCAACTGGCCTTCGAAGTTGAGCACCGGCCGGTAGCCAATGTATTCGATCCGCGAAAGCGGAACTTGCTCGATGCGCAGCACGTCGGCCAGCGGCACCGCAGCCTGACGCCCTGCCACTTCCACCAGCAGATAGCGCATGCGTGCGGCTTCGCTCTCGCTCTCCTCCTCCACAGCGTGCGCGGATTCCTCCTCGCTGCTCATGGTCACGCCGGTCTTGATGGCGATCGATCCGGGATCGAGAATGAGGGCCAGATCGGCATTGCCCAGAACCGTAGCCCCGGAAAATATTCCGATGTCCTTGAGCACTGCATTCAACGGCTTCACCACGATCTCTTCGGGATCGGCAAGCGAATCGACGACCAGTCCGAAGCGGCGGCCGTCGGCGTCAAGCACGGCGATGAAGTTGTCGCGATCGGTGAAGAGCTTGCACTCGCGGCCCGGCATCAGCAGCTGGTCGAGAAAGACCAGCGGGAGCAGACGGCCCCGCAAGCGGTAGAGCGGCGCGCCTTCCATCCATTCGATGGCCGTGGCGGCCCGCTCGGGCGGAATGTGCACCAGCTCAGAGAGCGCGGCCTGCGGCAGCGCGAAACTCTGGCTGATGCTGCGCACGATGAGCGCGGGAATAATGGCCAGCGTCAGCGGAATGCGCATGCGCAATGTGGCGCCCTTGCCCGGACGCGAATCGATCTCCACCTTGCCGCCGATCTTTTCCACGTTGGTGCGGACCACGTCCATGCCCACTCCGCGCCCGCTCACGTTGGTCACCGCGGCTGCGGTGGAGAAGCCGGGCAGGAAGACAAGCTGCAGCAAGTCGCGCTCGCCCAGTTGCGCGGCGCACTCCGCCGAAAGCAGCCCGCGCTCGATGGCCTTGCTGCGAATCTTGTCGACCGCAAGGCCGGCGCCATCGTCACAGACCTCGATGACCACGTGGCTGCCCTCCTGGGCGGCGCGCAGCGTCAGTGTGCCCTCGGGATCCTTGCCCGCGGCGGCACGCTGGGCGGGCGGCTCAATGCCGTGATCGAGCGCATTGCGCACCGCGTGCGTCAGCGGATCCTTGATGGCTTCGAGCAGGCTCTTGTCGAGCTCCGTCTCCTGGCCCTCCATCTGCAGGCGCACGCGGCGACCCAGCAGATGCGTGAGATCGCGGACCATGCGCGGCATCTTGGAGAAAACGTTGGAGACGGGCTGCATGCGCGCCTTCATTACGGATTCACGGAGATCCGCCGTGACCATGTCGAGACGGCGCGAAAGCAGCGTCATGTTGGGATCGGCAGCCGTGGCCTGCAGCACCTGGTTGCGCGTGAGTACCAGCTCGCCCACCAGATTCATCATGCGGTTCAGCAGGGCCACGTCCACGCGCAATGTGCTTTCTGAAGCGGCTCCCTGCGCGCGCGACTTTGAGGCTTCGGCGGGCGTCAAGGCAGCGGCATCGGCAGCAGCTTCCTCGGGCTCCGGCTCCTGCATCGCTACGGCGGTGGGGGCCGCAAAAGCGGCAGGAGGCGCGGCTGTGGCGTGAGCCGGCTCTGCGGTAGCCGGCGCCGGTTCCGCGGTGGCAATACCAGCCTTGACCGCGGCGGCTTCGCGCGCGGGGTGCGCGGCCTGCGCGCCGTGGCCTTTGCGATTGGCTGCCGGAGCTTGTAGTTTTTCGAGCTGCGCGATCAGTACGGCGTCGTCTCCGTCGCCCTCGCTGTCCTTGGCTTCAATCGCCTTCAGCAACTCGCGCAGGCCGTCCAGCAGATGCAGCAGGGCCGTGATCACCGGGGCATTGGCGGTCATCTTGCCGTCGCGCAGCAGGCCCAGCAGGCTTTCTCCGGCGTGGGCCAGCTTTTCCAGGCGCTTAAAGCCCAGGAATCCCGTGGTTCCCTTGATGGTGTGCACGGAACGAAAGATTTCGGCCAGAAGCCCTGTATCCTGCGGCCGCTCCTCGAGTTCCGTGAGGCACCGCTCCATGCGGTCCAGCCCTTCCTGACTCTCGATCAGGAACTCCCTTGTCAGATCGTCCATGACTCCCACTCGTCCGGCGGCCGGGATCGCACCCCGGGCGGCGGACACTCAAGAGCCTTATCGGAAGGTCGGCGCGCAACTTGAGAAAGGCAGGGAACAGGGACCAGGGAACAGGGAACAGAGATCGTGCCCGGCAGCGCGAACCCGGTATACATCCTGAGGCAAATGGATTAGCCTCTAATATCTGCCCCATTTCAAGCATCGGGGCATTCACTATGACGAACCAGACCCAGGCGGCGCTCGATGATCTGCTCAAGCTTGCCGAGCAGGCTGCGCAGAACTCTTATTCGCCTTATTCCAAATTCCGTGTGGGAGCAGCGCTGCGGCTCACCAACGGTGAAATCGTGACCGGGACCAACGTGGAGAACGTGAGTTACGGGCTCACTATCTGCGCCGAGCGCGCGGCGCTGGTGCGGGCCGTTTCCCAGTTCGGGCCGGAGATTCGCATTGAAGCCGTAGCCATCGCCAATCTGAACGGCCTGGCGAGTCCGCCGTGCGGCGCCTGCCGGCAGGTGTTGGCCGAATTCATCCTGCCCGACGCGCCGGTTGTCTTTCCCATGGCGGAAGGCACGCGGACCATGGCCTTCAGCGACGTGCTGCCGCTGGGCTTCGAGATGAGATTGAAGTAGCGCTCCGGGCGGATATCCACTCGGGCCGTCAATACGGACCTTCTCGGCGGGGCTTTTAGGCGAGCTTCCTCTTGAAACCCTCATAGGTCAGGTATGCGCCCAGCAGCAGCATAAATGCCGTCCCAAAATACCAGCATGCCCTGCAGCCGAGCGTGGCCTGCAACAATGCCGCCATCGTAGTTGCCGGCAAAAGAAGATAGACAAGGCCCTTGATGAGTGTGAGCCAACCCAGGAGGGTCACGATGAACACGAGCGGCGGTTTTGACCACACATTATGCGCCAGAACCATGGACAGTCCGGCGAGCACAATGGCCGACGAGATGCCCAGCACCGCTAGGCGGTCGTAGGGGAGGGTTGAGAACGCGCCCGTAGTGAAATTCTGGTGAGCGAGCATGGCCAGGCCGCAAATCAGGAAAGAGAGTCCGAGCAGCCGGCTGAGGAACAAGGTGCGGAATGACATGGCGTCCTCCGTTTGCAAAGGATGGTTGTGAACATCTTACGCCCTGGCCAAGGCCAGTTGACCGCAACGAGGCGGGTCCGGGAATCCGTGCTCGCCTCCTCAACCCATCCAGCAACGAAAGGAGATTCGCGTCACGCAGGCCTATGGACGGGGCGGCCGGAGCGCAGCAGCGGTTCCGATCATCGGCCGGCCGGTGGGCTCAGGCCGGCAGTTGATCGAAGAGCAGAAGAAGAAGATACAGCAGCTGATCCAAGACCGCACGCCGGATCAGTTGAAGCTGTCTTATGGGATTTGAATTAACACCGGTTGGAACGCCTCACGGTTCCGTATAAGCAGGAGCTTTCGAAAGATTCGGATCACTGATTCAAATTGAAATGAATCGTAATGTCCGTCTTGAAATCGGTTGGCATACCCTGCACGATGTACGGCCTGAATCGCCACTGCCCCACAGCATCTTTCGCCGTCTGTTGAAGAAGTGCTGGCCCGGACAGAACGTTGAGGTCCTTAACGTCTCCAGACTTCAAGACGAAAAGACTCAAGACCACGTCGCCGGATACATGCGCGGCCCGGGCAATAGGTGGGTACGCCGGTGCCAACGATTGAACAAGCAACTTCCGCGCTTCAGCTTCCTCCAGGACCGGTGTATCCCCTGCCGCTGGCATCACGCTTTGACTGGTTGCAAGAGATGCAGGCGAAGCTACTGACAAATCGGGGTCCGGAGCCGGCAACCCGAACCGGAGAAGCGTTCGTCTTTCGAGCCCAGGCGCCTCGACGCGGGCAAAGAAGCGATCCCTGACGCCATGACACGCCGCCACGGCGCTCCGGGAGTCGTCTGCCAGGACAAATGCGGGTTCGCGCATCAGCGTCAATGCAACAACCTTCAGATCGTCTCCGACGCGCTCGACCCAGAATTCCGAGCGGACCTCGGACTGCATCCAATTGGTGGTGTCGATTGCAACGACGGCCGTCAACTTCATTTTGAGCCCGTGTAACTGGTCCGGTTCCGGGACCACTTTTTCGACGTCTTTGATCTTCCCGGCCGCTCCTTGCCAGCAGGGATCCGCAACGTAGGGTCGAGTGTCGATTCCAGAGTCGGCCAGCGACTCGAGCACACTCCCTTCGCCAGCCCTTGATGCATAGAGGAACTTGCGAACCAGATCGGTCGCAGCTTGTCTATCCGGTTCAAGCCATTCATTCTGATCATCGCTGAGGTCGAATAGTTGGAGCGTTCCAGAGACCGGCTTAAATCTCAGGATCAAGCCCTTTTCATCCGCAGTCTTATAGAGAACGTGTACACGTGCCTCAAAGTTCCCATCGGCCTTTTGATAGATGACCTCAATGTAGTGGGCGCGATAGGTGAATGGGCGGCAGATGGCGTCCAAGCGCAAACCGTTTGCGGCGAGTTCCGGGGTAAGAAACCGATCCGCATCTCGTGGGTTTCCGTCATTCAGCGCCTTAAAGAGATCCGTGAGGATTCCAGGGATCACTGCTCTAGCTTGGTTGAGCGGCAGTGGACTAGGGCTGCTTTGCGAATTGACTGGTTCTGCCGGGCGGTATTGCTGCACCCCACCAGGTACGCGACTAGAGAGATCGGCTAGAACCAGAGGCCCCGCGCCCAAGGTCCGCAAACGGTCAAGGATCGCCGCAGTCGGACTAAAGGCAATACCGCGGCTCATGATCGCGTTGTGCAACGTCGTGTCCGGCACTTGATGTGAAACCAGCCCTTCGATCTGGCCGAGCGTCAGCTTCGTTGCGCCGGACTGCTGCCCGAGTCCAGGCGCGGCGTCTGACATGATGGCGAATGCGGCAAGCAGAAAAACCATCCGGATTAGCGGTAGAAATGTGCGATTGCTGATAAGCGGCATTTGAATTCCTCGGTGAACCTGGCTTTGCCCGTAAACGAATTCTTGGTTCGAGATTTCCCTCTTCATGAAGTGTCCTCCTGAACTTCAACCCGTGGCAATCGCAATTCGCTGATCTTCCATACAGGGAACATCGTCGAATCGGGTACGCCGTGCGCAACCAAGCCTTCAATCTGGAGGAGAGTCAGCCTTTTGAGGGCCGGTTGCTGCCCGGCCGCGTTCTGGGGCCAAAAAACCACCGCGGCTACTAGAAGCACCAAGAAGAGCCCGGCCACAGAACACCGTGCCTGCCGGGTATACAAGGGATGCTTAACCTTCATGGAACACCCTCCTGGATATCGATCCACGGCTGTCGCAATTCGCCCGACCACCAAGCGGGTAACGAGATGCCGCCGGAGAAGGTCCCCGCTGCTCGCGGGGATCCGGGTTCAAAGCGTTGGCGATGTGACCGTGCACTCTTGCCCCTGAAGGGCGTAGCGGACCGTACCGGAAGAGTCGGCACAGAAAGTGCGCCCCGCGTGGCCGGCGGCAGGCTTGGCGACGATGAAGTAGTTGAAGTTCGTTCCTCCGGTTGAGGTGCCGGCCGGAATGCTGATGGCAAACTGGTAATTGTTCCTGGTTCCCGTGGCCAAGTCCGCACCGATGAAGCCGGCGTGGTTCTCATCCATCGAATTCCCGTCCGCGGGCGGGCCCAGTTTGCCGAGGGAATCGGCGAAGCCCCTCGTCGGATAGGCCCCAGAATAGCTGTTCTCCGCGACGACCAGCAAGCGCACCAGCTGCAGCGCGGTGCTCTCGTTTTCGATGTCCTGCGCCAGCGAATCCAGTGCTGCTCCCTTGTACGGGCCGGCGAGTATTTTCCCAGAAAAGTTTATGGGAACAAGCTGATCTGCGATGGTGCCATAGAATACCTTCCCGCAGCTTCCGGCAAATACGGAAAGGGCTTTGGAGGGCTGCACAACCCATTTGCCATCCCGAGAGATCAATCCCATTCCGTCACTCGTGGTTGCTGGTTGGAGGTCATCGCCTTCGGTCAGCTGGATATTGTATTGCCCTGGATTCACTACGTACTTGCCTTGCTTGTTGATGGTGCCTGTATGTCCAGAGACAGAAACGACTGCCAGGCCGCCGAAAAAGCTGGTTACAGCGTCAAATTGTGGATTGATGACGATTTTCCCCGTTGAATCCACGTAACCCCACCGATTATCAAGCTTGACAGCCGCCATGCCTTCGGAAAAGGACACAGCCGATTCAAACTGTGGTCGAATCGCGAACTTGCCATCGCGATTGACATAGCCGCACTTGCCTGTACCACCCGGGCAGGCCACCGCAAGTCCGTCAAAAAATCCATCTTCGGAAACGTTTGTGAAGTGGGGCTCGATCACATAGGCCCCCGCTTTGTTGATAAAGCCCCATCCGCCGTCACCGTGCACGGCTGCTAATCCATCGCGGAAATCGCCGCCATCGGAGAACTGAGGATTGACGGCATATCGGCCTGTCTTATCGATGTAGCCGACTTGGTTGCCTAGCTTGACCATTGCGATCCCCTCAAAAAATGGCCGAGCGAGGTCGAATTGCGCTGGTATCGCCGGATTTCCGCCACTGTCGATATAACCCCATTTCCCATCTTTAAGGACTGCGCCAAGACCTTCATTGAAAACGACAGTTTGGTCCGAAACAAACTCCAACGAAATGCCGTCCCACTGCGGCTGGATGAGAACCTTGCCGTCGGCGTCGATGAAGCCCCACTTGACGGTCTTTCCGTCCGCGCTCAAGCCTTGAAACGGGTAGATCCCCGGGTCCTTGACCTGGTAAGCCGGGGCGGGACGGTGGAACCACCACCATGCCACGCCGCCTAGAACCACCAACAGGGCCGCCAGCGCGTAGAAGAGTTTGCGCCGCCGCGAGGGCGGAGCCTTCACCGTAGCCACAACCGGCGAAGGAGCGTTGGCCGACGCTGCGCCTTCTTTTGCGGTTGCATTCAGCCGCGCGCCGCATTTTCCGCAAAAGGTGCGGTCTTCGGCCACAGTAGAACCACAATCCGGACAGAACATGGAATGCCTCGCTTTCTTCGCTGTTTCAGCGCACCGTTTTTCCCATGGTGCCGATGGTGATCAAGCCGCCCGCGGCGATCGAGCAATAGCCAAGCCCAACCAGCCAGAAGCCTGCTCCGGACACGGACTGGATCATCGGGATGAAGAATAATGCCCCGATAAAGCCGGGCCCAAACAGAGATCCGATCAACACCTGAAAGCCTGCCATCAGGAGCTTGTGCGCGGTGGCCGCTTTCTTGGAGAAATAGAGGAGTATGCCTGCGGCAATTGCGGCCAGCAGAATGAAATAGACGGCACCCACAAATTTGGCCACGTCGAGGCCTGAAAGGCTGACGTGGGTAGACCCCATTTGGGCCATGGGGCCCAGCAAGGCGCCGAGATCGCCGAGGTCCGGCGATGAAACCCAGGGCAGGAAAAAGCCCACCACGGAGGCAATCACGCCCACGCCGACGAATTTCTCCCCAAGCGATAGAGAATTGAGAAACGACTTTCCCAACTGCGCAACTTCTGAGGCCGAAGGAGCCGCGGGCTGGGCGGGGGCAGCAGGAGCCACGTATGGCGCAGCCGCTACCGGGGTGGTTGCCGATTGAGCATGCATGTTCGCTCCACAGTATTCGCAGAACGACACGCCGTCCGCATTTGCCTTGCCGCAGGCAGAACAGTTCATCGCACGTCTCCTTTTATTTTTTGGCCCGGTGTTTTGTTGCGTATGGATCCGGAATTACGGTTTCTGACCCATATGCAGGCAAAAGCGCATGCACAGAGGCGGCCGTGTGAAGCCAGCGCTCCAAGCCGGAAGCGCATCGCGAAGTTGAATTGAGAAGACAGAGAATCTTAGAACCTGTTTAAAAACTAGGTTCAGGAGCCGACGAAAGACTATGCGAGCAGGGGTTTGGCGGTTAGTTTGTGGTCATGTACCCCAGCGATTTGACGGATTTACAGTGGGCCAAGCTGG
>Ga0181533_1005288_pt1 | contig 12493 bp, 9 predicted proteins | sample PEATcosm2014_Bin_45_FD_119772 | JGI IMG/M metagenome (GOLD analysis project Ga0181533, IMG submission 119772) | Peatland microbial communities from MTU Mesocosm Facility, Houghton, MI, USA - PEATcosm2014_Bin11_60_metaG | ecosystem: Environmental > Terrestrial > Soil > Wetlands > Peat | place...
GATAAGAGCTGGCAGTGATGAATATGACAGCATCATGCAACATTCTTTGAATAATTACTGTCTGCCAATAATTCATGATATAGACCCAGAAAGAATTATCGTTGTCGGCAAGATGGTTTATGACAGATTGTTGCAGTTTGTAAATGATGACTTTATAGATCAATTTCATCTGGATTGGATACACCAGCCAAATGCAAAATTAAGGACTGCGAACCGAAAAACGCTGGCTGATATTATTTAGCAACTTTGCAAAGTAGGCACTTCATTGCGGGCCTTAGTTACGATCGGCATTCAACACCTCTGGCGAGATGTTGGCGGTGCGGACTTTCAGGTGGAATGTGGAGCTCCACATTCCACCTGTCATGTGTAGTTCTCCGTAATGTGAAGTAAACGGTACGGGCATAGTAACCACACCAATTCCCGAAGAATCTACTTCACATATCGAGGAGGCTCACGGCGGTTCGAATCGACATATGATGGCTTCGCTTCGTTTTGATCAGGTACTTCACATTCTCTGGCATATAGGCTCACAAGAAGCCAGTGCCCTACGTTTCATCTCAAGATCAATTTTAACTTATCCATGGGCCGCCTCAAATAATTACGTGGATATCTAATGTGACGTAGCCTTATTACGTGAAGTAAAATCTTGCTGAAGCCCTATCTAATAAGGATTGAAGCCGAATACTTCACATTACGGAGAACTACACATGACAGGTGCTATATGCAAACTCAGACGGTGCGATGTGATCTCACGAGGGAGAAATTAACGTGAGCTTTGATTTCTCGATTCTGAATGTCAGAAAGACACAGAATTCATAAAATTGAAACGATTTTAGAGTTAAAAAAAAGTACTTTCCATTTGGATTTAGGCCTGCCACAAAGTATTCTCACAGATCCGGATATGTCTTGGCCGCTGCTTTAATTCTTTCTCTCCAGTTTTACTGAGGTCAAGGACAAAACAGATACGATTGGCAACGCCTGATTGACTTCCTCTGCAGGGTATGTTATTTGTTTTTCTCCCCAAAAATCTGATCATAGTATTCCGGATAAAGTTTTTTCGCGCATTCGGGACAGATGCCGTGAGTGAACGTGGCCTCGGAATGCTCAATTAAGTATGTTTCAACCTGGTTCCAGTAGCCTTTGTCGTCGCGTATTTTTTTGCATGAGGCACATATCGGCAATAAGCCGCTAAGTAATTTGACTTTGGCAAGGGATTCCTGAAGTTCGCGGATAAGGAGTTCCTTTTCGTTTTCCAACTGTTTGCGTTCAATGGCATAACGAATGGCCTTTATCAGCAGGCCGCCGTTTGTTTGCCCCTTTATCAAATAGTCCTGCGCACCCTCCTGAACAGCCTGTATTCCGACCTGTTCAGCGGATAGCCCGGTAAATACAATAATGGGCAAGTGTCCGTACCTCTCAGAAAGTTTTTTTACACTGGTGATCCCCTGGCTGTCGGGAAGGCCGAGGTCCAGCAAGACCAAATCGATTTCACCGGCATCTATCCTGGCAAGCCCTTTTTCGAGACTGTCGGCACATTCAATGATAACGTGATTCGACCTCTCTGACAACATTTCGCGAATCAGATAGACATCAGCCGGGCAGTCCTCAATCAGTAATATGGTAACTTCTTTCCCGCTGCTCATAACGTATTCTCCCCCTTTCCGGTATGCGGCTCCCAATATAATCGGCTCCATTTCCAAAAATCACAAACTTGCTTATGTTACTGCAGACGGGCCGCAATTCGGGCCCTCGATACAGCCCCGACAGCTTATGTCTCCGATATTTTTGGGAGAGTAAAATAAAATGCGGCGCCCTGTCCCGCAACACCTTCGGCCCAGACTCTCCCGCCATGACGGGCAATGATGCGCTGCACATTTGCCAGTCCGATACCTGTGCCTTCAAATTCTTTCTGGCTATGGAGACGCTGGAATACGCCGAAGAGTTTATCCACATATTTCATATCAAATCCTACTCCATTGTCAGTGACGGAACAAGTGAATTTATCTCCCCCATCTTTGCATCCGATTTTGATTTCAGCTTGTGGACGAGTACTTGTGAACTTCACTGCATTGGAGACGAGATTGACCACCAAAAGTCTCAGTAACGACTGGTCACCGAATACGTCAGGCAGTTCATCGATCTCCCATTTAATCTTACGTTCCTTTAGCTCGTACTGGATCTCACTAACAACGTCGCTTACAATGGCATATAAATTGACCTTTGTCTTCTGCATCTGCACATGTCCAAGACGGGAAAAGTTCAGGATATCATCGATAAGCATACTCATTTTTTTCGAGGCCCCGGATATCATTTCCATATAATCGTGGATTTTGGCATCAGGGTAGTCTCTAAGCCTTTGTTGCATCAGTTCCACAAAGCCCCACATGTGCCTGAGGGGGGCCCGAAGATCGTGAGAGACGGAATAGCTGAATCTCTCCAGTTCCTGATTCGCAGCAGTCAGTTCGGCTGTACGCTCCTCCACCAATTCCTCCAGATGCACCCGATATCGCTCCAGCTCTTTCTCAGCCTGTTTGCGTTCGGTGATATCGCGGGCGACATGTACACCTCCAACCAACCTGCCGTCCTTGCCGCGAAGAGGAGAAACGGTCACCAGGTAATAGGCATCCAAACGGTCGTCGTGCATCTCCACCTTGCATTCATGCCCATCCTCAAGGACCCGGCTGTATGGACAATGCAGCGGGATATCGCTCTCCCCACAGACTGAGCCATAGCATGTAAGTCCGACACATTCTTCCGGCGTTTTGCCGAGCTTCTTCGCCATAGCTTTATTCGCACGGACAATCCGGTACTCAAGGTCCAGTAAGACGATCGCGTCGGGTACTGCTTCAAATGTACGTTCCCAGTCGTCCTTGGCCTGAAATACGGCCATCTCCGAAATTTTGCGTGAGTATGTTGCTCCAATAAGACCCGCGACCGCCAGATAGAGATCAAGGGTTTCATTTTCCAGAGGAGTGGCCGACAGGCGCCCCACCAGCATCACGGAGATAACATGATTTTCATGAAGGATGGGAAAGAAGGCTGCAGCGGCAGGATCATCGGATTGAATGGAAATAAAAGTGAGAAAGCTGCTCTCAAAAACATCGTCCACCGCTGCGATCATTTCATTTTCCGGAATCCGCGCCGAGGCGCCTCTATCGGAAAATGACCAGTGATCGATCTCAATTGCTCCGGCGGCATTGCGTCTTCCAAAGGCGGCAAAGTCAGATCCGAAGAACCTGACCAGTACCTTTCCCGCCTGTTCCCAGATGTCTTGTCCGGATGTCAGGCCGGCCAAATATTGTGCGGCATTTATAAATGCCTTCAACTGCTGTTTGTCGGAAAACGATTTAGTCATGGCCCATATTCCCGGATGTAGGTCTTAGATAGAGATTTTCAAGGAAAAGCGATTCGAACCCGGCAACGGTGGACAAATTTACAAAAACCGCGTGACTCCTGATATCCTGCATCCGCTCCCGGGCCTCGGGCGAAAGGAGCAAGGTTTCACATCCGGAGAGTGCCGTGTTGCCGGAAGTTTCTATCAGCAGCCCGGGGATTGCCGGCAGAAGCCCTATCTCCTGGGCATTGACTATATTGAGATATTGGCCGAAAACTCCGCCAATGCATATCCGCCGCAACTCACGATATTCCATGCCTGCTTTTGTAAGAAGGACCTCAACCGCTACTCCGATGGCGGCTTTTGCGCGTTGAAAAATATCGATGTCTCTCTTGGTCAGGACGATCTCCCGAGCGTCGTGCAGAAGAGGAAACCCATATTCAGGAACGGACGATACGAATTGTCCCTTAATATTCAATGTTCTGTTTCTGACAAGGCATGCAAGCAGGTCTACCATGCCGGACCCGCACAAACCCCGAGGTCCGGCATCGGCAACGACATCGAATGCAAGTTCTCCTGTCGTATCCGAAACATAGACACGGAAAATAGCGCCCGGATCCGCAGGCATTCCGCAGCTCATGCCGCAACCCTCAAAAGCGGGGCCTCCGGCTGCAGATGTCACCCATATCTTATTCCCGTCCCAAAGGGCCACTTCCGAATTGGTCCCGAAATCGACCAGAAGTGCCCCGCGACCCTCTTCATCCAAGTTAGTTGCCATGACACCGGAGAGAAGATCTGAACCGACAAAGCCTGCCAGGGGAGCAATGACGTCGATAGCCGCCTGAGGACTGATCCCCCAGTCCGCAGCCCACGAGGTCGTTTCCAAGGGGAGGCATTCAATAGATTCACTCCAGTAGCGAGGCTGCAACAAAAGGTGACGGTTTTGCCCCGACAACAGGGACAGCATTGCTGTGTTTCCAACTAAAGCAACATGCTCAACCCTTCTCAAGTCGATCCCCTCCCGGGACCCGATATCGCGCAATCCCTCACCTATTGCCTGAATAACCTGACGGCTGAACTTTTCACCCTGTTCGTCCGTTTGCGCCGATATCAGGCGCGTAAGGACATCCGCGCCGCTGTCTGATTGAGGATTAAGACCTCGGCGCCCTGCCAACCGGCAGCAGGCGTGAATATCCAGTAAAGAAATCGAGATGTGGGTAGTCCCGATGTCTACACTGGCGCCGATGGTATGTTCTGTTTCCGGGTGGTGCGCCAGTGCTGTGCCCGGGACGCATGTTTTGATCCACCCCTGGTCAAGGCTGCGCCATACTGATTGGCGCGCAGGGCTGAGTATCTCTATCTCCAGATCGCTCTCCGCTTTAACCTGGCAGGCAAGGCGCACCCCTTGAGCAAGCAAACCGGCGCCGAGGTTTGCCAGCTCATTTACTGACGGCTCTCCCGCGCTGTCATTCAGGACTCTGATGCGGCACATGCCGCAGGCTCCCGCGCCATCACATCCGCTCCGTACACGAAGGTCTGTTTCATCGAGGATGTCGCGGACGGAACGACCGGACAGGAATGTTAAGTGTCGATCTTTATCTGCCTGCTTAACGGTGAGAATAGGCATTTATGACCTGGCGTGTGGAGCGCGGACCATTGCGACCACATTCTCGGTTTTGGCTTCCAGCGGGATTTCACATCCTGAAGATAGGATGAGACCGCCATGCGGACTGAAAAGTTCCAGCAAACTGGCCGAGTCCTCAGCAATATCGTTTGGTGTTGCTTCAACAAAGGAAAGCGGTTTTATATTTCCGTCGAGACAGGTCCGGGGTAGAATCTGCCGTGCACGAAGCGGGTCGATGCAGTAATCGAAATTGGCTATGTCGACTCCGGCCTCGGGATAAAAAGGAAAGATCGCTTCAGCCGGGCCGGCTATATGAAGCCAGTTGGCGAACGATCCTCCGGACTTTAATGCAGAAAAAAGCCTTTTGGTGCGGGGCAGAACGAACTCGCGGAAAAACTGAGGAGGGATGACTGCCGGCGAGGCCGAAGGATCGAATACCAACGGCAGATGTGCACCTGCTTCGATCTGCGCCAAACCGAAAGAAACAGCTACTTCCAAGGCAAAGTCGAGAACTCCGGCAAACAGGTCCGGTTCGTCTGCTGCAAGGAAAAGAGTCTTCTCCGGCCCCATCAATTGCATAGCGAGAGTCATGGGTCCCAATACGCAGCCGACAATCAGGACCTCGTCCTGAAGCTCACGGCGCAGAACCTGCGCAGCCTTGAGCACTTCAGGCATGCGCCCGCTCCGCCTGGGATCCGGCATAGAGAACTTGTCCACCTCCCTGGCATCCGCAATCGCATACTGTTCGACATAGGGGTACATATCAGTGCGGTAGGTCAGGCTCGACCCAACCGCTTCGGTCTCCACGCCGGAGTCCATTAGCGCGAAGACTGCATCATAGCCATAGCGAGACAGGGCCTTCAACTGGCAGTTCGCCAACAGCTCGCCATCTCTGACATAAGCTCCCAGAGACACATCACTAAGGACAGCAGCGTGACCGAAAACCTGGGCGATCACCGGCACACGGTCAGGTTTTCCAAAACTTAACGCGGCCTGAATTCGGTCCAGGCTGTTCATCTTATTTCCTCGCGCGGAAGTTCGAGGAACCGAATGCCGTCAAAAACGGAATCTGCTACATAATCCACATTGAGAAGGTCCGCAGTCGCCTGCTTCAATGCCGCCCCTCCGGCAAGCACCTTCACCTTTGTTACGCCGCGAGTTCGCGCCAAAGGGACGACCTGACGCACCAAAGGGACGATGCTCGTTATGAGGCCGCTTATAGCAATTATCACTGCCCCTTCCCGGACGGCTGCATCAACCAGTTTCTCCACCGGACAATCCTTGCCGCAATCGACTACCCTGTACCCCTTTGCGCTCATAATAGTCTTTACAATGTTTTTCCCCAGGTCATGAACATCGCCTTCAAGGCTTGCAATTACGGCGGTCCCCCGTGTTGCTATAGGGGGGAAATCAGGATAAAGTGTTTTTATCACTCCCATCACCGCCCGGCCTACAAGCATTATTTCAAGCAGGTTGAACTGCTCAAGGGTGCATTTTGTGTCGAGCAACCCCATTGCTTTCTCAATGCCCTGGTTAATGAGAACTTCATTATCAATACTGGCATTTCGCAGGATTGAGGCCTCGGCAACGGCACGCGCCTGATCACCCTCCAGCAACGCTTCAATAAGTTTGTCCAGAGATTGGTCATTCATAGATAAATCCCGCATTTTTTATTATAATTCCATTGTTTAAAAGAATTCCAGCATAGTCGCAGGGTAGGGTGGGCGTCATGGATGTGGGGCGCGCCAAGACGTCATTCCCTCTTGTCGGGAATCTAACAGTAAGTAGTGAGTAGTAAGTAGTGAATGGTGAATGGCTCAGCCTTCATATCTTTTCTACTTACTACTTACTATTTACTACTTACTGGTTAACTCAGTCTGGAAAAGTCTGCGATCTGAACGGCAAGCTGCTGTATGGTTTTAAGCAACGAAAGGCGGTTCTGCTTTATTTCCTCGTTTTTATCCATGATCAACACCTTATCGAAGAATCTGTTTATGGGCTCTGTAAGCTCCTGAAGCACTTTGATGGCGTCATAGTAAAGGTGTCCTCTCGCAAGAGAAGTCACTTTTGCCGCGCGTGCTTCAGTCTCTTTGAAAAGTGATGCCTCCTCCTCCTGAACGAACAACGCTTTATCGGCAGCGGGAACTTCGCCGCCGGGCGCTATATTGGTGATTCTTTTAAGCGCAAGGAGAAAGGAGTCATAAGCGCCTTCGGCCCTGAATTTCATGAGCGAGTCGAGTCGTTCTTTCACTGTAAAAAGCGGTTGATCTTTGATAAAGTGCAGCACTGAGGACACGGCGTCGTAAGGATATCCATTGGCTTGAAAGAGAGCATCGGCTCTTTGTTCGAAGAACTTGATTATATCATCGGCAACAGGTTCTTTCTTTTTGAGTTTAAACGGTTGCAACGCCTTGTCCACGAGCGAACAAATATGGAGCATGCACTTGGTATCGAGCAAAATGGCGATTATCCCCAGTGTTTGTCGCCTGAGGGCAAACGGGTCTTCCGATCCGGTAGGGGACAAGCCAAGCATGAAAAAAGATGCGACATTGTCGAGTTTATCGGAAAGACTGAGGATAGAGCCTATAGGGGTTTCAGGGAGACGGTCTCCGGAATGGGCAGGAAGGTACTGTTCGGCAAGCGCCCGTGAAATCTTTTCGTCATGACCTTCATGAAAGGCGTAGTAGCTGCCCATTGTCCCCTGAAGTTCGGGGAATTCCCTTACCACACCGGAAACGAGGTCTGCTTTTGACAACAGCGCCGCTGTGCTGACATCTTTCTTTTTTTCTTTAAAACAGTGCGCAGCAATATGGTCAGCTATCGAAGCAATACGCATGGTCTTATCGTACAGTGTCCCCAGTTTCTCATGGTATACAACTTTTTTGAGACCTTCAAGGCATTCCTTGAGAGGAAGCTTCAAGTCCTCTTCGTAATAAAAGCGCGCGTCTTCAAAACGCGCCTTTAAAACGCGTTCAGCGCCTTTCCTGACGTTTTCTGAATTGTTCTGTGTTGTGTTGCTGACTATAATAAAATGATTGACCAGTTTTCCTTCATGGTCCTCAAGGGCAAAATATTTCTGGTGACCTTTCATGACCGTGGTAAGCAATTCTTTAGGAAGCGCAAGATATGCTTCGGAAAAAGTCCCGAGCACAGGGGTCGGATATTCCACAAGAAAAACCACATGCTGCAAAAGCTCGGCATCGCTTATAAGAACGGCGTCGACGGATGCCGCGAGTTTTTTGGCCCCCTCTGTTATCATCCTGGTCCTCTCTTCAATATCCAGGATGACGAAATTGTTTCTGAGGAGATTAATATATGTCCTGGTGTCTTTTATCTCGAACGCCGCCGGAGCAAGAAAACGGTGTCCCCGCGTCATGCCTATGCTTTTAATCCCCTCTATTTCAAAAGACACGCGCTTGTTGTTAAATAGAGCGAGGATCCAGTGAATAGGACGGGCGAACTTGAAATCTCCATTACCCCACCGCATTGATTTCGGGAAGTGGAGCGACATGATGAGCCCCGGTAATATTTCGGGAAGAAGCGCCTCAGTGGATTTTGCAGTTCCTTTGATTGTCGCGACAATGTAGCTGCCTTTGCCTTTCTGCTTTTTATAAATATCTCCCAGCGAGACGTTATTGGTCTTTGCGAACGCCTCAGCCGCCCTGGTGGGGTTACCTTCGCCGTCGAAAGCAACATTTACCGGAGGCCCCCATATCTCTTTTTCCAAGGCATGTTGTGCTGTATTAAGCTCGGCAATGAGAGAAAGTCTCCGTGGTGTTGCATACGTTCGGATTGATTTCACGTCCAGCGCATGTTCGGAGAAAAGTTTTTCTGCATTTGCCCGAAGCTTCTCAATGGCCTCGGGCAGGAAGCGGGCCGGTATTTCTTCGGTCCCTATTTCAAGGAGAAACTGGGGGCTGGCTTCCGCAGTATTTTCCGGGGTATTTGTCGTAGCCATATTTACCTTTCGCAAAGAGGAAAACCTTTTTCCTCACGCTGTTTCAGAAATGCTTCAGCACATAGTTTGGCAAGGGCCCTCACACGCGCGATATAACCGGTCCGCTCCGTTACCGACAGGACCCCCCGTGCATCAAGGAGATTGAACGCATGGGAGCACTTCAGGCAATATTCATATGACGGCAGCACCAGTCCAAGCTCATTCATTTTTTTTGACTCGCATTCGTATGCATCGAACTGTTTCACAAGAAGATCGGTGTTGGCGAAGTCGAAATTGAATTTTGAGAACTCGATCTCTCCCTGCTTATGAATCTCTCCGTATCTGATGCCTTTACACCATTCTATCTCATACAAATTATCGATTCCCTGCAGGTACATTGCGATCCTTTCAAGACCGTAGGTGATTTCGAGAGAAACGGGCTTGACATCAATGCCGCCGACCTGCTGGAAGTAGGTGAACTGGGTGATTTCCATGCCGTCCAGCCATATTTCCCATCCAAGGCCCCAGGCCCCGAGCGTAGGAGACTCCCAATCATCTTCGACAAAACGGATATCATGCCTGATAGGATCAATGCCGATATGCGCCATGCTTTCAAGGTACAAATCCTGGCTTTCCAGGGGAGAGGGCTTAAGGACCACCTGGTACTGGTAATACTGCTGCAGTCTGTTGGGGTTTTCGCCGTAGCGTCCGTCAGTCGGACGCCTGCATGGCTCGACATACGCCGTTTTCCAAGGCTCGGGGCCCAGCACTCTGAAAAATGTTGCAGGATGAAATGTGCCTGCCCCTACTTCGGTATCATAAGGCTGAAGAAGAATACAACCCTTCTTAGACCAGAAATCATTCAAAGATCCAATTAAATCCTGAAAATACATTGACCTCTCACTATTATGATTGAAGATTCCCCGTGGCAACCCCGCAGGGAATACGCTCTCTATACCTGTAAATGTGAATGTACATGTTATAAAAAAGACAAATCCTTTGTCAAACAAAGACGGACCACAGGCTATCCCTTCAGTTACGGGTGACTGAGATAAGCACCCGCATAGTTTAGAAAAACAGGAGAAGGGTCGGTTATTTTCAGAAAAGCTATTGCTGCTTTGTATGGTCCGGTCTCACACTTTAAACCTTCCCACGAGCCGCTGGAGCATCGAGGAGAGTTCTGCCAAGCCCGACGCAGACCGGGCTATTTGCCCTGAGGTTGACAATGTCTCTTTTGTCACGGATGCTATGGTTTCGATATCACCGCTCATATCTTCCGACGTCTTCGACATCTCCTCTGTGGCAGACGCTATCTGCTGTACCATAGTCTGAAGACCCTGTACGCTGCTCACTATGCTGTGCAATGCATCGCCGGCCTTTGTGGCAAAATCTACGCCCACGACAACTCTTTTTGTGCCATCGCTCATATTCAGGACAGCTTTTTCGACTTCATGCTGGATAGCCGTAATCATAGATCCTATTTCAGTCGTGGCCTTAGACGTCCTCTCAGCAAGTTTCCTGACCTCATCCGCCACTACTGCAAATCCTCTGCCCTGGTCGCCCGCTCTTGCAGCCTCGATTGCGGCATTCAAGGCCAGGAGATTTGTCTGATCAGCTATGTCCTTAATCACATCTACGATGTCCCCTATCTGCTTTGAGCGTTCGCCCAGTGAGCTCATGAGTTTGGCAGATTCGTTAACGGTATCGGCGATAGCTTTTACCTCCTGGATCGATCTATCGACTATATTTTCGCCCTCGTGTGCTATGACGGTCGTTTCCGCTGCAGAGGTGGCCATATCAGAAGCATTTTTTGCGATATCCATGACCGTCTGTGACATCTCCTGCGCAGAGGTAGCTATTTGGGAGGACCTGTTGGACTGCTCTGCAACTCCCCTTGACATCTGTTCCGAATTCGCGCTCAACTCCTGACTTGAAGAAGCAAGATTATCCGCGGCAGTCCTGGTTTCAGTAAGCACTTCTTTTAGCTTCTCGCCCATGTTCTTTATGGCTTCCATAAGCCTGCCTATCTCATCATGTGAGGCCACATCGACCTGCTGCAACAGATCGCCTTCGGCAATCTTTGTAGTGACCCCGATCGCTTCCAGCACCGGTCTTATGATGGCCTCCCGTATGAAAAGACTTACCAGCAGCGACAATACTATGGATGCAGCCATTACAATTACAAAGATAATAATGGTAGCGTTAAAGTTCTTGATAGAATAGTCGTACCGATCTTTGCTCAGTTTCTTCTCCAGACCGATCAGGACCTGCATGCTCTTGTGGAGAGTCTCATATTTATTGTCCGCTGTCCCCATGTACATGGTCGCCATATTCAGATCGGAACTAGCCAAATCAATTTCCGAGAGGGCAGCCTTCTTATACTCCGCGAAGTTCCCCACGACAGTCTGGAAAACTTTTTTTTCTTCCTGGTCAAGCGCCTGGACCTGGAGAGTACTTTTTATTGTCTCCTCCGATTTGTTCAGAACAGCCTCCTGTTCTTTTCCAAGCGCCTCAATCTTCTTTTCATCATATTTGGCATTGGCCCAGGTTATGATCTTGTATAAATTAGCCTGAACATTGACGATATCCGCATCTAAATCCGTGCTTGATTGAAAGATGGCAAAGCGGTTATTGAAAATGTCGTTGATGGCTGATTTTTGATTGCCGAGGCTTACATATGATACTCCACCCAGAATAAGCAGAAAGATAATAACAATTGCCGGAGCGATGAGTAATTTTTTCGATAGTGTCAGATTATAGAACAGTTGCTTCATAACATCCACCCCTTATTTCTATATTTTTGTTTATTATATGGATGGGCAGAGGAGGGGTCCGTCTGTCCCCCTATAAAATAGATCCGTTACTTTTTATAAGCGCCGGAACAAACGATCATGTCCTCGTATTTCTCGAGATAGACTGTCTTGGGTTCGATCTGTTTTGTGACCGGGTTGGTAAACTTATAGTCCTGCCAGCCTTTGCCTTTAGTTTTGGCAATTTCTATCCTCTCTTTTACGAAAGGTACCCCGTCAGGATCTTTCATGTCTATCATGTCCTTGCCGACCATCTTCTGATTTGCCCCGTGGGCAAGGACCTTTCCGTTCATGTCATAAACCATTATGTACAGGTCCCTATCGACAAACTTCCCCTTCTTATTGTTGAATTCTGCGAGGGCCTTTTCCTTGCCATGCTCTTTTATATATGCGACAGCCTTCTTTACCATCGACTCTGCCTCGGCCTTAGTGGCGTAACCTCCTGCGAATGCAATACTCGTTACGCTAACCAGAAAGAACGCCATCAATGCAGCCACAAAATACTTCTTCATTTGTGTCCTCCTCTTCTGAAATTGATTAAAAAACTTCCTTCATCAAAAATGCCCCCGTAAGTTGTTAAAACAGGAAGCGACCCCATTAGTCCGCTCCTATTAAACAAAAGATATAGGAATTTGCAAAAAAAAAGCAAGCGCAGGAATGAGAAAGGGATACTTAGTACTCCATTTCATAAATACGGTTACATTCGACCGCCGCTGCATCCTCGCCGGCTTCGTTGCACTCCTTCGCCGTACGCAACGGTACGCCTCAGTCGCGCGCCTTGCCGCCGC
>Ga0181533_1005292_pt1 | contig 12488 bp, 16 predicted proteins | sample PEATcosm2014_Bin_45_FD_119772 | JGI IMG/M metagenome (GOLD analysis project Ga0181533, IMG submission 119772) | Peatland microbial communities from MTU Mesocosm Facility, Houghton, MI, USA - PEATcosm2014_Bin11_60_metaG | ecosystem: Environmental > Terrestrial > Soil > Wetlands > Peat | place...
CAACCAGGCGCTCACAGACCGCCCGGCGGAATTCCCTCGCATAACGCTTGGGCATGGACTACCTCCTGGTAGCTCACGACCAAACTCTTATATCGCTGGCTCGGCCTATGGGGTCTAGGCCAGTTTGCAGCCCCAACGGGGTTCGAACCCGTGTCTCCACCTTGAGAGGGTGGTGTCCTTGGCCGCTAGACGATGGGGCCGTCGTGCGCCCTTAGGTTACTGGACAACTGAACAGGTCAAAGCAGAGGCCGAAGCGACATCCGGGTCTCGAACTCCCGCCAGCCCTGTTCGGCCACGTCCATGCTCTTCACAAACATCCAGGTGAAAAATCCACCCTTGACCCGTAGACGACAACCACATGTCGGCCATCCGGGACGGTCACGGTCGCAGCGGACGTTGACGATAGTTGGAACGCGGCGTGAGCCTAGCCGGTGGGGACCGCGGTTACCGAGCTGTTTAGAGCAAGTCGCCATTCAGAAGACCCCGAGATGCAATTGATGTTCGTGCGGTCATGCCACTAAGAGATATGACAAGTGACGTGAGCATCCGAAAGTTTACCGGCAAACGTGCTTCCTTTGATCGACACCGGCATGGACAACGACGAGGAATGCCCGACCGCCGCACTCGCTTCGATGGAGGTGCTCCCGACAAACTTGCCCGAGTGCCACACCTCGATCGTGCACGCGATAGAAGTGGAAGAGGAGCGGCCAACGGTGAAGCCGACCTGCTCGGCCGGTAGGCCCGCAGATGCGAACTCGGGGTTGTAGGGCATCAAAGTTGCGGTGACGGAAGTCACTTTTGCAGGCAGAGTTCCTGAGGTTGTAGGTGCGGCCCTAGAACTCGTAGACGAGGTACTGCAGCCGAGGACAGTCGTCCCGATGAGAAGCGTCCTCACTAGCCCGGCAAGTGCCTGTCTCACATCGCCAAGTTACGCCCTTACCGTCCGTCGCGGCGCGCGCAAAGTGATGCCTGATTCGCAACGCCTCCCAACCATCCAGCGTGAGATCATCGTGGAGGTACGTCGCCTGACTCTTCGGGGAGTTGCCGGGGTTCGGGGGCGCGGAGTTCTTGGACTTGGCGTGGCTCTACTGGTTGGGCTCGGCTCTGCGTGTTCCTCGCCCCAGAGGGTGGGAACGCCCAAGTCGTCAACGAGTGAATCGTCGACGACTTCTCCAAGCAAGAAAGTTGCGCGTAGCCCTTCCCCGCCTCTGGTTGCGGGAACCCCGGTGCCTGGGTACCGAGTGGACTCGCTGTCTTTCGTCTCTCCATCTCGTGGCTACGGATTGGTCGAGTTCGACACGACGGGGCTGTCGACGAACCAGCAGCTCGTTGTGACCGAGAACGGCGGAGTCACCTGGCAGACGGCCACGTCCACCCCGCTCCCTGCATGGGCTTCCACTTTGGAGTTCACCGACTCCGAAGATGGCATGGTGGTGAGCACTGGGCGATGTCACTCGCCGTCGACGATGGCAACGAGGCTGTGTCGCCCATCGGCAAGAACATCTGGGCTATCTCGTCATCTGATGTGCTGGAGACCACTATCGACGGCGGAAGCTCCTGGCTAAGGGCCGTCCAGCCATCGGTTTCTGACCCGGCTGTTTTGAGCCGGGTAAACACCAGCGTGGCGTACGTGCTCGGCTGCGGTCAGATCACCCACAATGACTCCCAGCCGGGTGATCTGGCGCGCACCGACGACGGGGGAAAGACGTGGCAGACCGCTCCTCTCCCCCAGGGCTGTCCCGCTGATTCCGCACGGCCTTGGGATTCGTGCTCGAGGAATCCTTGACCTCTGAGCTCGCTCGCTCAGGTTCGGGACGCCGCACCTATGAGAGGACGCAACCATCTGACAAAATCCCTGGCCTTCCCTGGCGTTGCCATGTACTATGTGAGGCATCGTACCGGCAAGTCGGCCTGCGCCGCTCGCTCAGATGCGTCGGGGTGCCATCGAGTATTGCGTCTTGGCCCTTGTCAGGAACGAGGAACGCTATGGCTTCGAGCTTGTGCGTGAGCTGGCAGCCGCGGATGGACTCGTAACCAGCGAGGGCACGGTGTATCCGCTGCTCACGCGCCTGCGCCAGGAAGGACTTGTTGAGACTACGTGGCGCGAGTCGAACCAGGGACCCCCCCGTCGCTATTACCGCATCACGAGGGACGGCAAACGAGCACTCGAGACGTTTCTCGGACAGTGGGAGAGATTTCGAGATGCCGTGGATCAACTGCTGGTAGGTGGAGATTCGCGATGACCGCTCACGATTCGGACACTGTGGCAGATGGATATCTAAGGAGCCTCGACGTCGCACTGAGCTCGATGCCTGCTGCAAGGCGTGAACAGCTACTCGAAGAGATCGCCCAGCATGTAGCCGAAGGGCGCAGAGAGCTCTCAGAAGAGTCCCCTGCGGCGTTGCTTCAACTCCTTGACCGAATCGGTCGTCCCGAGGACATTGCGGCTGCTGCCTTGGAGGAGGACCAGGAACAGAGGGTTTCCTCCTCATATCCGGAATCCCGGGGGGGCGACCTGTTCGAGGTGTTCACCCTCGGCCTACTTCTATTCGGTGGTTTCCTCTTCGTCATCGGATGGCTCGTCGGCGTGGCCCTCCTGTGGAGCTCGAGTGCGTGGCGGATCCGCGACAAGATACTTGGCACCCTTATCTTCCCTGGTGGCTTTCTCCTGCCCGTCTACCTGTTCGGAGTCGTATTGGTCGTCGCGCACGGGACTTCGTGCGTGCACAACGTTCCTGCGAACGGAACTCCCACAACTCAATGCGTGACGACGACCACGGGAACCGTCCTGCCCCAATGGGCGGGAATCGTCCTTTTAGCGGTTCTTGTGATTGCTCCGTTCCTCATGGCAGTACACCTTCACCGAGCGAAGCAGTCGACGACAGCGAACTGATCCGCTTGTATCAGAAAGACAAGCATCCATCTGCCCCAGGCGCAACGTGCCGGAATGGAGCACTCGGTTCACACTGCCCTGACACGCCAACCATCCTGTAATCACCGAGTCGAGTAATCCTGATTGGACGACGGTCGGAGTCCGCCTCGGCCTGGGGTAGCACAAGCCGGCAGGAAATCAATACCGAACGGTCTGGCCTCCGGTATCAACATGCCGATCTCAGGCGGGACCGACGGACTTCGTCAACGGATTCGCGTGTTCCGACGTGGAAACATCGTGGACATACGCCGACTCGCCATTGCCGTCTCGACAATTCTGCCGTTGATCCTGCTCGCCGGGTGTGCCGGTCGCGGTGTGACAGTCGCAAGCCACGGAGTGACGGTGCCGAATGTCGTAGGTCTCCCGACGGAAAAGGCCGCGGGTCGGGTGCGGGCTGTCGGACTCGTTCCCTCCGTGATATGTCAGGTGGACCGCAGAGAAGGCGACATCGCTATTGCCCAGGAACCGCTGGGAGGAACCATGGCAGCAAAAGCCGCCAAGGTGAAGATCACCGGTGGAGCACAAACGTGTGAGAGGCCCAAAGTCCCTTCGATCCCCACGACAATGACATATGCGTCAGGACTCGTCCCTGCACTTCAGACTCATAATCCGACAGTCGCGGTGACACCTGCGGCGGGCCTCTTTGATGACCAACAAGTCCTTGTCACTGTCACGGGTTTCGGAATCGGGGGCAAGGTTTCGTTGTCTGAGTGTGCCACTGCTTCTGATGCCAACAGCCTTGGCTGTGGTCACGGGTTACCCGTACAGACATCCCTATCCACTGATAACAACGGCGGCGGTTCGGCGGCCTTTCAGCTCCAATCGTCCGCTTCTGCCCAACCCAGCAACCTGAACGACATCCAGCCTTGTACGAACAACTGCGTGCTCGTAGCGACAGTGGGGGGGAATTACGGATTCGCGTACACCGCCTTGCACTTCGGTGGATCGGCTCCTCCCAATTGCACGACGGCGCAACTCCACGTCAGTGCGGGCAAGACAGTGACGACAACGGGGCATTCCGGCTTTCCGTTGCTCTTCAGCAACACGAGCTCACACGAGTGCCGGCTCTCCGGCTATCCGGGGGTGGCTGGTCTCGATGCCGACGGCCGGCAGGTCATCCAGGCCCAGCGCGAAACGAGTGGGTTCTTCGGTGGACTCCCCGGCTACTCAGGTGGGCCGATTCCGGCGATTGGACTCGCACCCGGGGAAACCACCTCGGCATTCGTCGAGGGGGACGACGTCCAGCTGAATGATGCTGCGCCTTGTCTCCCATTCGCGGCGATGCTCGTGACCCCACCGAACGCTGTGCAATCGGTACGGGTCGAGGTCGCGATGCCCGGGTGTTCAGACCTCCAGGTGCAACCTGTAGTGCTTGGCATTGCAGGCCAGGGCTGAAGGTGCAGCCCGATCGCAAAGTGTCTGATCCATCACCCCATGGCCGAGGTATCTTCCGCGCGTAGCCGTCCGGGATCGACCCGGCTGAGCGCTATCGCTCAGGTCCAGTCGCGGGCGATCGTTCGATGACGAGACCAACACCGCCAATGCCGAGCGGCTAGGTACGCTTTCAGTCGGTGACGAAAGTGGGGTTTCCCGTCGGCGAGTGGCGGATCAGGCCTGCAACCCGCCACCGCCGAACCCGCCACCGCCGAACCCGCCACCGCCGAACTCCGAGCACCCGTTAGGTCCCGCGGGTCGAAGGCTGATCGCGGAGGCCGCGACCACACCCGATGACGACGACGAACCGAAGGCCGTCGCGCACTGGCCGCTGGAAACCGACGACGCCTTCGCCGATTGGACCTTCGTGAACGTCGTTGTCGACTCGTAGCTGAAGGTCGTGGTGGTCGATCCCGACGACGACGTGCCCTTCACGGTCAGGGTCCCGTTCTCGACCGAAATCACGCTTCCGAAGGCACTGGTGAAGGATGGCGCGCCGCCGCCGAACCCACCACCACCACCGCCGCCGCCGCCGCCGAACGGCCTGCCGGAGACGCCGCTCGGTCGCGTGCACCCGGCCGATGTGGGCATCGAGACGGACACCGTGCGCGCTACGGCAGGGCCCGATGAAGCGGAAGCACCGAGCACCTGGGCACAGTCCCCGATCGCGAGATCGGACGCGCTCACCGTCACGGTCTGGTTGAACGTGGTGGACGACGACCAGTCGACGGTAATCGAGTTGCCGGTTCGCGCATTCTGGACCACCATGGACGACGAGCTCACCGATGAGATCGACCCTGATGCCAGGGGACGTCCCTGGGTGCCAGGCTTCGCCGCCGCTGCCGGGGATGTCGAAGACGTTGCGCTCGAGCTACATGCTCCGAGTACCAGCGCGCCCACGGCCACGACGGCGATCTTCAGCCCCACGGAGATGCCAGGACGGGCGCTGGCACGTGAATGGTTCTGCATCGATCTGTGCTCCTGGTCGGGTCATCGATCGTCGACTGTAACGACCGATGAGATGATCCCCGACTTCCCTGTGAAAATGCTGTGATCCGGAACCGATCGGATCGCACCGCTTTCGGAAACGCCTGACTTTCCACCGAGCTTCGCAGTACAGCTCAGAAGGAGAACAACCGTTTGGTGTGTCCCCGAATCTCCCTGCGTCGGCGCGGAACGCAGCATCCGGTAACGAACCCTCCTGCATGATGCTGCTCATACGCTGCTCCGACGGGTCAATCTGGAGTCGCGCAACTCGGCGATATGAGCTAGACGAGAATGACCCGCGTCAGCCTTCGGTTGGACGAAGGAGCACCAACGGTATCTCTCGATTCGTCTTTCGCTGATAACCAGCATAGTTGCGATGACTGGTGGTGATGAGCGGCCACAACCTTGCGCGCTCATCTGAGTCAGCGATTTCAGCCCGCATCCGCTGCGCTGGTTTGCCGCGCACTGACACCGTGACCTCTGGCTGCTCGCGAAGATTGAGGAACCAAGCTGGATGGTGGTCGTCACCTCCCCGTGACGCCACGATGACGATGGTCGATCCTTCCTGGTGCGGCGACGTCAGCATGGTCGTACGAGATTGGCCGCTGCGCCGCCCTGTAGTTGTCAGCTCGATCACCGGCATTCCGTAGGCCGACCAACCGAGTCGACCTCCCGTTGCATCGAGCACCAGGCGGTGAACACGATTCATGGCTTTCAGGACCAGGTTCGATGGCACGGTGAGATGCTAGAGCGAGATCCGCTTCGAGCGGGACGCCCGCTGCTTCATGTCCCGGCATTTGCGGATGGTCCTTTGCTGGCATCATTGACCTGTGAGCGACGTCGATGACGAAGCGCGCGTCCCAGCGGCGCCGGAAGCGCTGAAGGGGCGGGGGGGTCGCGCGTGAAGGCCTCGGAGTGCATCGACCAGCACATCGCGGGGATCCCGGACTGGCGCGGCAAGGTGCTGGCCACCATCCGGAGGATCATGCTCGAGTCCGACTCCGGGATCACCGAGGACTGGAAGTGGATGGGGACGCCCGTCTGGTACTGCGACGGGATGGTCGCGCTCGCGAACCCCCACAAGGGGAAGGTGAAATGGACTTTCGTCCAAGGGGCGAACTTCCCAGACGCGGACCATCTCTTCAACGCGGGGCTAGGAGGGAACGCCTGGCGCGCGATCGACATCTTCGAGAAGGACCGGCTCGACGAGGCGGCGCTCCGGCGGCTCGTCCGGACTGCTATCGCCTACAACCGTTCCAAGTTGAAAAGCAAGGAAGACCCTGGGCCGGCCAAGAAGCCGTCCCGTCCCTCGGCGCGAAAAAAGAAAGGGCCTTGAGGGACCCGTTCGCCACGATGGTTCAGTGCCGCAGCCGCGCGGCCGGCAACACAGGACACCCGGCACTACCATTCAATCTCCGACTGCACGACACCTCGGCCACCGAGGTGACACTGTCGGCGTCGAGGGGAGATCGCGATGTTGGTATCAACCACGTGGAATGTCGGTGGTCACCGAGTTGTTCAGACACGAGGCGAGGTCTTCGGTCTGACGGTACGAAGCCGTGGATTGTTCGCGAATATAGGGGCAGCAATTCGGTCGCTGTTCGGTGGTGAAATCCGCTTCTACACCAATCTCTTGGAGGTCTCGCGCCAACAGGCCGTAGACCGAATGGTGGAGAAGGCTCAGTCACTTGAAGCTAATGCTGTCTTATCCATGCGTTTCGATGCCTCACAGCTCTCTAGCTTCATGACGGAGGTGGTGGCTTATGGTACCGCTGCGGTGATCGAGCCAAGCGAAAGACCAGAAGAAGTGGCTATCTCGAATCTGGCCTGAAGACCTCGGTTGTCATAGCTGGGCAGCCGATCGCCGTGTGTGACGTCCTCGGCACGCACGCGACCGCTGGGAGACTCGCTTTGACTCGGCTGTCGTTCGATTCTCAGCAAATACACAGGAGTTTCTTAGTGTCCGCCAACGTGCAGGGTCAGAATGGATCCCACGACCATGATTCCACTCACTTCCCCGTCCGCGAACGACGACGCGCCACCAGATGTAGACGTGGTCTTGCCCGCGTACAACGAGATGCGACAGCTGGCAGCCAGCGTCAGGACCTTGCGGTCCTTCCTGGACGAGTCGTTTCCCTACCGCGCCCGCATCGTAATCGTCGACAATGCCAGCACCGACCGTACCTGGGCTGTAGCGCGTCACCTGGCAGACACGGTCGCCGGTGTCGACGCCGTTCATCTCGACCGCAAGGGACGGGGACGAGCTCTCCGGGCAGCATGGACGCGGAGTACTGCCGCGGTGGTGGCCTACATGGACGTCGACCTGGCCACCGACCTCCGGGCGTTCCTCCCTCTGGTGGCTCCGCTTGTCGCCGGGCACAGCGACATCGCCATCGGTACCCGGTTAGCTCCCGGCGCTCACGTCGCCAGAGGTGCGCGGCGCGAACTGCTCTCCCGCAGCTACAACCTTCTCGTGCGAACAGCGCTTAACGGTTCCTGCAGTGATACACAGTGCGGGTTCAAGGCCATGCGCCGAGAAGCCGCCGCCGAGCTCCTCCCACTGGTCGAAGACAACGAGTGGTTCTTCGACACCGAGCTGCTCATCGTCGCGGAGCGAATCGGGCTGCGCATACACGAGCTCCCGGTCGATTGGGTCGACGATCTCGACTCGCGGGTCGACATCCTGCAGACCGCATGGAAGGACCTACGCGGGGTGATCCGTTTGGTTCGATCCGGGGCGCGTCGCCGGTATACAGTTCATCCGACCCGGCCACCGGACAACGGCTGCCCTACTGGACCTGTCGACCGCTCGGCAGTGCCGGTGAAGCCACCGGGATCGAATCCATCGATCACGAGTCCTCCCCACTTCCGAAGCAGGCAACCGGACCTTCGACGACGACGGTGGGTTTTCCCTCCTCGGTTCAGCACGAGCCCGGGTTCCGCACAGGCAGCTTTTCAAACAGACCGACGGGCAGCCGAGATAGAAGCTGAGACAGAAAGAACGACGGAGGGCGAACACGAGACGCGGATCCCGACGGTGAAGGAATCATGAGCGACACGCACCTCGCTGTCGCCACCACCATCGCCCCGCCTGAGGTCGCGCCGTACCCCCCTCGCCAGAACGAGGATCCCGTACGGACGCCCGACCGCCCATCGCCGCCAGCCAACGGGTTGAGGCGACTCATCCGCGGCCGAGAAGATGACCCGACCTGGGTCCGGCCGTCACTCGTCACCCTCCTCCTAGCGACCGGCGTGCTCTATATCTGGGATCTTGGCGCTTCGGGATGGGCCAACAGCTTCTACTCCGCCGCGGTTCAAGCCGGTACCCAGAACTGGAAGGCCTTCTTCTTCGGCTCGTTCGACGCCTCCAACTTCATCACCGTGGACAAGCCGCCAGCGTTCCTGTGGGTGATGGACCTCTCGGCACGCATCTTCGGCCTGAACTCGTGGAGCATCCTCGTGCCCGAGGCCCTCGCAGGGGTGGCCACGGTGTGGCTCGTCTACGCCTGCGTCCGCCGGTGGTTCAACCCGACCGCCGGTCTCATCGCCGGCGCGGTGACCGCCCTCACACCGGTCGCCGCCCTCATGTTCCGGTACAACAACCCCGACGCGCTTCTCACGCTCTTGCTTACGGCCTCCGTGTACACCACCATCCGTGCTCTCGAGCGGGGCCGATCACTATGGCTGGTGCTGGCCGGGACGTTCCTCGGGCTCGGCTTCATCACAAAGATGCTCGAGGCCTTCATCATCGCTCCGGTCCTGGCCCTCGTCTACCTGCTGTGCGGACCGCCCAAGCTCGGCCGTCGCCTGCTCCAAGTCGTCTACCTCGGCCTTGCCACGCTCGTGAGCGGTGGCTGGTGGGTAGCGGTCGTCCAGTTGACCCCGGCGGCGATCCGACCATACGTCGGGGGCTCCACCGACAACAGCGAGCTGAACCTCATCTTCGGGTACAACGGGTTCGGCCGCGTCAGCGGCAACGAGACGGGCAGCGTGGGGGGCACCGGCATCGCCGGCAGTGCGTGGGGCCCGACCGGTTGGGACCGGTTGTTCATGAAGCAGATGGGCGGTCAGGTCAGCTGGCTGATCCCCGGCGCTCTCATCTTCTTGGCAGTCGGCCTCTTGCTCACGCTGCGTACCAAGAGGACGGACCGGACCAGGGCCGCGTTCCTGCTCTTCGGCGGCTGGCTCCTCCTCATGGGGGCCGTCTTGAGCTTCTCGCACGGGATCATCCACCCCTATTACACAGTCGCCCTGGCCCCGCCCGTGGGCGCGCTGATCGGGATGGGCGCCTCTGCCCTGTGGGCGCGTCGCAAGTCGATCTTCCCCCGCCTGGCCTTGGCCGCCGCCGTGGTAGCCAGCATCGCCTGGGCATTCGCCGTCCTCGACTGGAGCCCACAGTGGTACCCGCCGCTTCGCTGGGCGATCGTCGTGGCAGGAGGGCTGGCCGCCGCGGGCATCGTCCTCCTACCCCGGGCACGCGGCCTGTTGCTGACCGGCGTCGGTGGTCTCGGTGTGGTCGCGGTCCTGGCCGGTCCGGCGGCCTACTCGCTCAACACGGCGTCGACACCCCACACCGGCGCCATTCCCTCGGCCGGGCCCGCTCTGCAAAGCGGGCCTGGTGGCTTGGGTGGCTTTGGTGGCTTGGGTGGCTTCGGCCGTACGAGGGCTGGCGGTGCCCGACCGGCGGGTGGACTCGGCGGCGGGTTCGGCGGTCCCGGCGGGACCGCTGGTGGCGGTGGGTTCGGCCAGATCTTGCGGAACATCAACCAGCACGGCATCACCCTGCCACCTGGCTTCCGCCTCCCCAACGGAATTACGTTCCACAACGGCTTGCACCTACCGCCAGGAGCGCTCGGTCAACTGGCTCGCGGTCTCGGCGGCGCTCGCGGTCTCGGCGGCGGCGCCGGGGGCTTGCTGAGTGCCTCGACTCCGGGTCAGCAGCTCGTGTCCGTGCTCGAGCACGACGCGGGGCATTACTCGTGGGTGGCCGCCACGACCGGGGCCAACTCGGCTGCCGGATATCAGCTGGCAACCGACGACCCGGTCATGGCCATAGGCGGTTTCAACGGCACCGACCCGGCGCCGACCCTTGCAGCTTTCGAGAAGGACGTGGCCGAGGGGCGCATCCACTACTACATTGCCGGCGGCATCGGGAACTTCGGCAGCGGTCCGCAGTCATCCACCGTCGGGGCGTCGGCCGTCTCAACATGGGTGACCTCGCACTTCACCGCACAGACGGTGGACGGGGTAACCATCTACGACTTGATGGCGCCCAAGACAGCGTCCGCGGCAACCACCGGCTGAGCCGACCGTGAAGTTGACCGGCACGGCGTTCATAACGCCGGTCGATGACCGAGGTTCCAGTCGGAGGCTTGAGCACCGCCGTCAACCCTCGCGGCATCCATAGATGCTTGGTCATCCCGGGCTGTCCGTCCAAGAATACGACTGGATCCGAAGTGAAGGAAACGTTTTGCGAGGTATTGTCCTCGTCGTGCCAGACCACTCGCACCCAGAATCACCTTCACCGATGCTTCGTTACCTGGATGATGCCCTCGAGAACGCTCTGCCCGACGACGAGTACGCAAAGTTGACCGCTCACGACGCTGAGATCGCCAAGACCACGAGTCATGGGGACTTCCACCGATGCCTCCGTTGCGCCGAGTGGGCAGTGAGGCTGACTGCGAGACCTGAACACTCCCATCTGGCTCATCTCGTCCACGAGCTTCGAGCTACTGTCCACGAGTTTCACGAAACAGGTTGGGCTGTCGACTTTGGCATCTTCACGCCCGGTCGAACGATCACCGATGTCGAGTTGACGTGGGTGGACGACGCTGTCAAGGTGGCCAAAGCAGCTGCTGAGAAGTCGGGATGGGAAAACGTCCCATGGGAATCACTGCTTCAGGAGCTCATAGCTATCGAGCCCTGAATAGGCCGAGACGAACGTTTCAGAACTCGTTCATATGGCGCAGCAACTGTCGGAATTAAAGGGCGATACTCGGTCCGTAGACCACAACCATATGTTGGCCAACCCCAGAGCTCGTGGTCCCCAGCGGAACGCTTCAGCGAGTGTTGAGATACGCCGAGTGCTGGCGGTCACGTTGCCCACGTGAATGTCAGCGCGATCACGAGGACGACGGTGAGTGCCACAAAGAGCCGACGAAACCTCAACATCGGCGTGGGCTGCCAGTACCACTGGAATACGGTTCGCAGTCGCCTACGACTGGCTGGCTCGCCTCGTGAGGAACGGGACAGCCGCCACTCGTCGGCTGCACGTGACAGGTCTTGACGGCGTTGCTCGGCGATTTGATAGGCGAGGTATGGGTGCACGGCGAACTCCTATGGCCGTCGACTGCAGTTGACGCACGGTTACCGAAAGAGGCGAATCGCATGACTACAACGTGCTCAGTTACCTCGGTATTTCCCGTCTTATGGCAAAGGCCAGAGGAAACCGCCAAATTGGGAGATTCGTGTGAGAACGGGCACCCCATGTGAGGGAACGGCCACAGCAAGACAGGGTCGGCACCCCATCCTCGAAGCGCTTTCCGAGCATGATCGCTACCTGATCAAGCGACTACTGGCATGATCGAATGATCCCGAACGCCGTCCCCTTGATCTACAACGAGTTGGCTCCCGCAGTCGCGTTCTGGGTCACGTTCGCCATATTGTCGATCGGGGAACGGCTTCTGATCTTCAGGGATCACAGGTCAGGACGGACTTCTCAGGGATCCCAGGATGCCGGTACCTTTCTGTGGACGGCGGGTGGCCTTATCTCTGGTGTCCTGGCCGGTCTGGTGCTCGCCGTTGTCTCGGTCTTCGACCTTCCCGATCCGGTCACATGGCTGGTCATTGGGCTTGTCGTCGCCTGGCTCGGGATCCTGTTGCGATTCTGGTCTGTTCGCACCCTCGGGCAGTTCTTCACTACGACCATCGTCATCCAGCCGGAGCACCGGGTGATCTCCAATGGCGGCGGTTTCAAGGGATCCACGCACCACCTCGGCTGACAGCGGAGGCTGTCGCCAATCAGGAGGTGCGAAATGTACGTGCGGTTCTCAGCCGCTGAGCAATCCGAAGTCTGGGATCGATACGAAGCCGGCGAGTACATGCGGCCCATCGCCAGAGCCATCGGACGTTCCCA
>Ga0181533_1005299_pt1 | contig 12480 bp, 10 predicted proteins | sample PEATcosm2014_Bin_45_FD_119772 | JGI IMG/M metagenome (GOLD analysis project Ga0181533, IMG submission 119772) | Peatland microbial communities from MTU Mesocosm Facility, Houghton, MI, USA - PEATcosm2014_Bin11_60_metaG | ecosystem: Environmental > Terrestrial > Soil > Wetlands > Peat | place...
AGCGCTTGATCGCCTCCTGCGTCCAGCGCCGGCCTTCGTCGGTCAGCGCATAAGTCATGCCAATGGGACTCTCGGAGTTGCGCGATCCCAGTGTGTACAGCAACTGCCGCTCGATCGCGAGATGAGTCAGGTCGATCATGATCGGCAGCGGCAGCTTGATGGCATCCGTAAACTGGGCGATGTTGCTCAGACCGAAGGAATAAATCGCCTTCATCAGCAGGGCCAGCAGTTCGGTTTCCTCGATGCCGGTGGCTGCAATATCTTTGGGTTCCCTCGGAATGCAGTGGAGAAACCCATCCAGCGCCGCCTGGCTGATGGCGCCCATGGCGGCAAGGTTGTCGCCCAGACGTCCGCCGTGCGTCTTCAGCCGCTCCAGTCCCGCCGCCACATCCTCTTCGGAGACCAGCTTTGCGCGGATTAATAGATCGCCCAGTCGCACTCGCGATTCGATGGTATCCCCCCGGCAACTCTTCCTGCCCTTTGAAAAGCGCGCGCTCGAAGCTGCACCGCGAAAGGGCACGACTTCAGTCGTGCCGGAATTGGCGCAAAAACGGCGGGCTTTAGCCCCTGATGATCGAACCCTTTTGAATCTCTACTTCGGCCATCAAGGCATTCTCCTGCACTATCAACTTTAAGTGGTGGCTCACAAGTAAAAAATCCCTCTTTCGGGGGGGCAGAGTCACCGGACTGTTACGTTTTCGGTCAATGCTGGGTTCGGGTGCAGCCCGATACCATGGCCCGGGGTGCCAACTTGACTCCCGCGGGAAAACCGCGCAGGCCTTTTTAAATCAGAGTGATAGGTCGACAAGATGGGGCGAATGAACGCCGGAAACTCCACCGCAGCCTGGCGTTCTAAATGAAGCGGCCGGCATCCCTCGCGATTTAAACTGGAACTGTGAAGATTGCGCTGGCCCAGATCGACCCCACGGTCGGTGATTTTACCGGTAACCTCGAGAAAATCGTTGCCGCCAGCCGCCGCGCGGCGGAGATGGGCGCGCGCCTTGCGGTCTTCTCCGAGCTCGCCATCTGCGGCTATCCTCCCGCCGACTTCCTTGAGGAACCCAGCTTCCTGGCGCGGTGCCGATCGGCCGTGGACGAACTGGCCGCGGCGACGCGTGAGCTGCCGACAGCCGTGCTTGCCGGCGTCGCCCTTCCTGCAGATGGAAAGGATGGAAAGCCGGCCTTCAACGCCGCAGTCCTCCTCGACAGGGGCCAATTGCTTCTCGAGCAGCACAAGCGGCTCCTGCCGTTTTACGACGTCTTCGACGAGCAGCGTTACTTCTCGCCGTCTGAACCCCAGAAGGTGATCGAGCTGGATGGCGTCCGCCTGGCCATCACCATCTGCGAGGACGCGTGGAACGACAAAGACTTCTGGCCGCGCCGTCTCTACACCGTCGATCCCGTGGAAGAGCTGATGCGCCAGAAGCCCGCGCTGCACATCAACCTTTCCTCGTCGCCGTTCTGGCACTCCAAGCGCACCATCCGCCGCGAAATGCTGGCCGCCATGGCCCGCCGCGACGGCATTCCGGTGCTGATGTCGAATCAAGCGGGCGGCAACGACAGCCTGATCTTCGACGGCTCTTCAATCGCGCTCAACGGGCGCGGCGAGCTGATCGCACAGGCCGCTTCCTTCGCCGAGGATTTGGTTCTTGTCGATCCTTTCCACGCCACGCCAGTTCCGGTTCCTGAAGACGATGCCACCGAAGCCGCTTATCGCGCCCTGGTGCTGGGCACACGCGATTACGTGCGCAAGTGCGGCTTCCGCAAAGCCATCGTGGGCTTGAGCGGCGGCATCGACTCCGCTCTCGTGGCCGCCATCGCCGCCGAGGCCCTCGGCGCGGAGAACGTGATCGGCGTCGGCATGCCCAGCCCCTATTCTTCCGCGGGTTCCATTGACGACAGCCAACGCCTGGCCGCGAACCTTGGCATCCGCTTTGAAACCATCTCGATCAAATCTCTCTTTGGGGAATTCACTCAGGCTCTCGATCCGCTCTTTCACGGCATGAAGGAAGACATTACCGAGGAGAACATCCAGCCGCGCATTCGTGGCACGCTTCTGATGGCGCTTTCCAACAAGTTCGGCGCCCTGGTGCTTACCACCGGCAACAAGTCGGAGATGGCGGTGGGCTACTGCACGCTTTACGGCGACATGGTGGGGGCTCTCGCGGTCATCGGCGATCTGGTCAAGACGCGCGTCTACGCCGTCTGCAATTGGCTTAACCGGGACCAGGAAGTGATCCCCGCCGCCATTCTGACCAAGCCGCCCTCCGCCGAACTGCGCCCCGGCCAGATGGACACTGATTCGTTGCCGCCCTACGACGTACTCGATCCCATCGTTGAGGCCTACGTGGAGCGCTACGAAACGCCGGAGCGCATTGCCGCCGAGCACGGATTTCCGCTCGATCTGGTCCGGCAAACGGTGCGCCTCATCGAGCGCTCCGAGTACAAGCGCCAGCAGGCCGCCCCGGTTCTGAAGGTCACCGCCAAGTCGTTTGGCATGGGGCGCAGATTCCCGATTGCCGTCAAAGTCCAGGTATAGGGCCCGGCCTCCCAAGCCAGCGTTATAAGCTATTGGGAGGGAGCTTTCCCGCGTTTAAGGAGAACCGCTTGATCCGTCCGTCTGCTCGTTTGCTCAGCGCCGCAGCGCTGATTGCCCTCTTCGTTCCGGTAATCCAGGCCGTTGCCCAGCAGCATGTGCCACCGGCGCCCGATGCCGGCGCCCCGCAGGCGCCTGCCGCACCGGGGCAGCCCGCCGCTGAACCCTCGGCCCCGGCTCCGAATGCCGCGCCGACTTTTCCCAAGCCCAATCCCGCCGACTTCACCGCCGCCTCGCCGACCAAGGAAACCGTCGATGCCTTTCTCACGGCGAACTGGGGATTCGACGAGAATCGCGTCTGGCAGGTGCAGGGCATCCTCAAGACTGCCGTGGATAACGTGAGCAAGGTGGTTGTCTACATCGGCGACAAGACGGGCAAGGAAAAGCCCGCGGCGTTCGCGTTCTTTGTGCTGCCCGACGGCAGGCACATCATCAGCGGCGATAGCATCATCAACTTTGGCGATCATCCTTTCGCTGAGGTCCGCCAGCAGATGCAGGCACACGCCGATGGCCCATATCGCGGTGCGGCAGCGAAGGATCTGGAGCTCGTGGAGTTCGCCGACTTCCAGTGCCCGCACTGCAAAGAGGCGCAGGCCAACATGGATAAGCTGGTCGCGGACTTTCCCAAGGCGCGCATCGTCTTTCAGGTCCTCCCCATCGCGGCCATCCATCCCCAGTCCGTCCAGGCGGCCGAGTACGGCCTGTGCGTGAGCAAGCTGGGCGGCAGCAACGCCTTCTTCCAATTTGCCGCGGCCGTCTTCGATGGCCAGGATGGGCTCGCCACTCCCGACGGCGCCGCCCTCACCCTCAACAGCGCCCTTATCAAGGCGGGACTCGATCCGGCGAAGGTCTCGGCGTGCGCCGCGACGCCTGAGATCAAGGCCAATGTCGATGCCTCGGTCAAGCTTGGCACCGACGTGGGCGTTAACGCGGTTCCGACCCTCGTCATCAACGGCCGCGAGATTCCCATCGGCCAGGTTCCCTACGATGTTCTGAAGAAGATCATCGAATTCCAGGCCAAGCTGGACGGCGTCGACGCCCACTAGCTAATTCCTGATGCATTACGCCCCGTCCCCGCTTTGCGAGGGCGGGGCAGATACTTTTTCGTCACAGACCTCTTGGCCGCCATCCTCGCGCCCGGTTTCCGCTGCGCCTCATCCGGCCGACACACTCTTGCGGAGTTCCCGGAGCCTGGAGATTTGGCTCTGGGGATTGGGATTGACAATCCAATCCGCATGTTGCGCATGACGCTGCGGCATCATGCGCGCGGCAAGCTCCAGTAATGACGCGGGGCTGAGGAATCCATGGGGCTTATCGAGATAGAGAGCTATTGTGGGAATGCGTTGACTATAGCGCTTCAGCGGTTCTGAAACACCATGAACGAAAACAAGGCTCGAAAAGCCTTGCCGAATGAGCGATTCGATCAAATAACCACGTAAGACCATCGACAGCGAACTCGCTGGATGTTCCCGGTCGCGATTCATTTGCAGATACACGGTGGGTTGGCCGTGGCTGTACCAGCCTCCCAGAACCGCAAGCCACTTGCCGCTGTCCGCCCGCAAGCCGGCCAGCATCGGCCGGTCCGCAGTGGAACACAACCGAGCCCTGAACTCTATGATCTCCCTCTGTGCCGGCGTCGGCGAGTTGCCTGACAGCTCAAACACAGCAGCGCAAAACTCGGGAATGGTCAATGGCTCTGCATATGCATGTCCATGCTTTTCGAACCGGCGTCGATAATAGCGAAGGTTCCGGCGCGTGTGAGATCCCAGTTGGCTCAGGAATGCTTCGTAACTGGAAGCCAGAGGGAGTAGAGCATTGCTCAACTCCTCGTCGCGGTACGAGGCAACCGCGCCGATAGGATTGACAATTCTCTCTTCTGCATAAAGCTCGTACTCCGATAATGGGATGGCGAGCCTGACGCCAAGAACCGTTTTGCGGGTCAGGAGATGGGTAACCGCGCTGCGCCATACGGCTTCCCAATCTTCCATCCTGGACGCGATCATGGGGCCGAGCCGCGTGTCGCCAAAGATCATGCCCGTGCGAATCCCCGCGAGCTTTTGCTCTATTGCGTAAACGATGCCAATGACCTCACCCGCGCGCCTTACCACAACCACGCGCGGAAGGCATTGCTCTCGCGGAATTGACGCCAAAAAGAATTTCGGGCAAAGAGACCCCAATGCATCGCCGATCAGCCGTTTGGCGTCATCGGCGAAGCGCAGAATGTCTTTGGCGCTGTGGACGCTCTCTGCGCGGCAACGATCTGATTCCGGCGAGGTCATCATCTGAAATACATGCGAAAATCTGAGGACGGCGGAGGTCCCGAGCGAGAAGGAATAGCATCCACGGTTTCTGGAAGAGCTTTGAATTGAACCGTGGCCCGAGAGCGGGGGAGGGGGAGCCTGAGTTCTCGCGAAAACGACAAAAATGACGCCGGATTCTCTTCTCCACGCCAAGCAGTGGCTCGACCCGTCGGTTGCCGCCTCAACCACAAGGAACTGTGCGACGAGTATAGCTGTGCGCCGCCGCCAAAAGCAATGAGAATGCAACCCGGGGTGGGGGGTCAAACCTATGCACAGAAATGACAAGTGGGGAGCCCATGCTATGCGAGGACGAAGAAGGCTCTTTTACTGCGCTCCGCTCTTTTCCACCCGCATCATCGCTGTGTGTCCCGCCGCCTGCGGCCCTCGCAACACGTGCGGCGTCATCACAATCACCAGCGTGGCGTAGCTCTTCTGCGCGTTCTTGTCCGTCACGTTGTTTAAGCCCGGAATCTCGCTCAACCCCGGAGTTCCGCTGACGGCCTGGCTCTGCGACTTGTCCATCTCGGTGGCCACCACCGTCGCCTCGCCCTCCTTGAGCGTTACCACGGCGGTATACTCCCGGTTGTTGAGCACCGGATTGCCGTCGATCGAGGTTCCCGCAAGGGCGTTGAGCTTCATTTCAAGGGTCAGCGCCACGTCGCCATTGCGCAGCGCCTTGGGCGTGACCGTCAGCGTCAAACCCAGGTCCTGGTACTGCACCATGGGAATGTTCGGCACCGTGCTCGTCAGTGAAGAGAGCAGGGAACTCAGGCTGCTCGAAGTGCCGGCCCTTGTCAGTCCCGGAATGCTCGCGAGGCTTCCCGACAAGCTCGAAAAGGAAGAGGTTTGGATGGGGTATTTTTCGCCGAGCTTGATCTCGCCCTTCTCGCCGTCCTCGAGGCGAAGCTGCACTTGATCGAGCTCGCGCGAGTCCGAGCTGTTCAGGCTGAGGTTGAAGGTGGTCGCCCCCGGAACCAGCGCCGACTCCGCAATCCCGCCGCCGAACAAGGCAAAGCCGCTGGAGAGCAGGGGACTGGAAACCTGGCCCGAGGCGATGAGTATGCCCAGAATCGCCAGGGGATTATTGGGCGAAGCCAGTCCCGACGAAATGATCTGCTGCACCAGGCTCGCGTTGGCGCTGAGAATCGACTGTTCCTCGGCATAAACATTGAAGGCCGCGATGCTCTGCGGCAATTGGGCGCCGGTGTTGCGGTTGCTGGTGTGCGCCACCTGAATGAGGCGCACGTCGAGCACCACCTGGCTGCGCCCCTCGATAAGGCTCTCGAGGGTCGCGTTAAAGGCTTCCAGAGTGCGCTGGGGAGCACGCAGCGTAAGGGCGCGCTCGCTGAGCGAAAGCGTCGCCTGCTGCACCATGAAGATATCCTTTGCCACCGAGGCCACGTCGTTCAGCTCATCGTTGCTCAACCCGGTCAGGTAGACCGTTTCCACGTCCTGGCGCAGAAATTGATTCCGGTTCGTGACGGTGTCGGCGGCTACCAGCACGCGGTGCGCGTCCAGCGGCACGAAGAACGTGTTCGTGTCCAGATTCAGCACGCGCGCCGCCTGCTCAAAGCTGGCGTCGTCCACATCGAACCGGGTCAGGAATGGGTGCACGCTGGCGTCGAGCATGGCCGTCAGGCCGTAGGCGCGAAACACCTGCGGGATAAGTTGCTCTCGATCGGCGCGCAGGTGAAAGCTGTGCACGCCCGGAGCTGGTTCCAGCTGTACGGGTCCAGCCAGTGTGCCGCTGCCCTGGTCGTAAATCGGTTGCGGCTGGCTGCGCACGGCGTCGTCGGCCAGCTCGTCGAGATGCTGGTTGATTTCAATGTTCGTGGGGTCGAGCGCGCGGGCGCGCTCCAGCGCAACACGCGCTGCGGCCTCGTTGCCCAGCAGCCGATCCTTGGCTGCATCCTGAATCAGCGCCGTGATCGCATGGCTGCGCGCCACGCCGGCTGCCAGCCGGTAGTCCGCGTCCGTGGGATCGAGCGCGGCGGCCTGCTCAAAGCCCTTCATGGCCTCTTCAAACTGGCGATCGAGGAACAGTTTGCTGGCAGCGAGATAGAGTTTGGCGGCGCGCCGCTTATCGCTCGAGCGCGGCTGGGCAGCTTCGTGATCCGGAGCAGTACCGGGTGCGGCCGCTGGCGTGGTTTCGCCTTGCGGCGCACTTTGCCCTGCAGGCGCTGCCGTGCTTTGGCCTGAGGGCGAGGCCAGAGCCTCCGTTTGCGCCCGGAGCGCGCCGGCCAACAGGAGCAGCGCCAACCCCGCAGCGCTTCCCAATGCCATGAGTTCCCAACCTCGCGACGATTTCGCTTCTGTCGCCACGGCGTGGTCAAATGCTGAACCGGTGACTCGCTGAGCCGCTGACTCGCTGACTTGCTGACTCGCTGACTTGCTCCACGCCCGCACGCCTGGGTTTTGCCGCTGCGCTTTCATGGCCGGCTCCTCATGCCCTGCTCTTGAGCGTCGCCAGCAAATCGGCCAACGAAGAGACACAGGCTTCGGGCTTGCATTCGAGCAGCTCGTCAAAGCTGCATCGTCCGGTGGCCACGGCAATTACCGGGAGGGAATTGGAGTGTGCGGCCTCGATGTCGCGCGGCGTGTCGCCCACCACGCATACGTTGGCGTCGCGCCCTGCCATCTCGCGCGCCTTCCACGCCGCGTGGGCGATCAGTTCCCCGCGGATGGGGAAGTGATCGCTGAAGCCGCCGAAACGGAACCACTCCCGCAGGCCGGCCTTCTCAATCTTTATCCAGCCGATGGTTTCCAGATTGCCCGTGGCCACACCCAGCAGGGCGCCCTTCCGGGCCAGGTGGCGCAGCACGTCTTCCACACCGGGCATCAGCGCCAGGTCCAGCTCGTGGCGCCGCTCGGCAACGCTGTTGCGCATGGCCTCCAGGATGGCGTCCACGCGTTCCTCCAGCAGCTGGGCGGGAATGCCCGCCTGGCGGCAGGCCTCGCGCAGGATGGCGGTATCGGTATTGCCGTGCAGCAGGATGCCGCCCAGCGTGATCTCAAAACCTGTCACGCGTTGCACGCTGGCGGCGAAGGAGTCAAAGTGCACGCGGTCGCGGCTGCGCAGCAGGGTGCCGTCAATGTCGAAGAGATAGGCGTCCTGCCCGTCCCAGGCGAAATCCGGCTGTATCGCGATGCGGGCTGTGGGGTGCTGCGAAGTTGTTGGCATCATGTCGGGCTGCGTCTTCAGCCCTGGCGGTAGCCCTGGCGAAGCACGCTGAATACAGGACGTTCGCTGCGCGGTGGACGCTTGAGCCCGGCGCGCACCTCGGCCAGGTCCAGTCCCAGGTCCGCCATGACGCGGCTCAGCGTGTTGCGGTGCATGCCCAACTCTTCGGCCGCCTTGCATTGGTTCCCCCGGTGTGCCACCAGCACTTCGCGCAGATACTGCTTCTTGAATTCCCGCACGGCTTCCTCATAGCGGAGGCCGCTCGAGTGCATTTGCGTCACCAGGCTGTCCAGTTCTCGTCTCACACTTCCCTCGTGCTCGTGTTGCTCAAATAGTGTAACCGGCAAAATTCCGCCGTGCCGCCGATTTTTTCACGAACCGCCATTTTTTTCGTGCATCCATTTCGGCGATTCGCGCTCCAGTGTCCTCAGGCCGTCAAGAACGTGGCCCGACAGCTCGTCCGGACTCACGTCCGTACTCACATGGAGAGCCCCGAAAAACATCCTCGGCAGCGTGGCCTGGGTGAGCCACTGCGTTTGCGGGAAAAACGCCACCGTGACCAGAATGCAGACCGCAACCAGCAATATGCCCTGCACAAACCCCACTATGGCCCCGCCCAGGAAGTCAATGCAGCCCAGTCCCATCCAGTGGAACATCTTTTTCAGCATGGCCCCGGCCACGTTGGCCAAAAACATCACCACGATCGCGATCAGCAGAAATCCAATGGCGTCAGCTACGGCTTCAATGCGCACGATCGGCTTGAATACCACTGCCACACGCGCGTAATTCCACACCGCCAGCACAATTCCCAGGATCAGGCCGAGCAGCGAACAGATCGAGCGGAAGAATCCCTGCGCCATTCCTCCCAGCACGGATCCCACCAGTACCGCGAGAATGATCCAATCCACCCATTCCATAATCAGCTCCGCCTTCTCTCACGGCAACGTTGAAACCCAAGGCAACGCCAATAGAGACTACGATGCAATTCCCCGGCCGGTCAAACGCCGGAAAGCTTCAAGATACTTGGCCCGCGTGCGTTCCACCACCTCGTCCGGCAAACCCGGCGCCGGCGCCTGCTTGTTCCAGTGGATTTCTTCCAGGTAATCGCGTACGAATTGCTTGTCAAACGAGGGCTGTGCCCCGCCGGGCTTCCAGGCCTTCCCGTCCCAGAAACGCGAGGAGTCCGGCGTTAAGACCTCATCGGCAAGAATAACCCCTTCCGGCGTTTTGCCAAACTCAAATTTTGTGTCGGCCAGGATCAGTCCGCAGGCCTCGGCGTGGGCCGCGGCCCGGCCGTAGATCGCAAGCGTCAGCTGCCGCAATTCCGCGGCCTCCGCCGCGCCCACAATGGCCTCGACCTTGTCATAAGAGATGTTCTCGTCGTGCGCGCCGTCCTGGCTCTTGGTTGCCGGCGTAAAAATCGGCTCCGGCAGCCGCGAACCGTCCTTGAGCCCGCCGGGAAGGCGAATGCCGCAGACCGTCCCCTCGGCGCGATACTCCTTCCAGCCCGATCCGGCCAGATACCCGCGTGCCACGCACTCCACGGGAAACATGGCCGCCCGTTTCACCAGCATGGAGCGGCCTTGCAACTGGTCGCGGTAAGGCTGGAGGGACGCGGGATACTCTTGAACGTCCGCCGTGATCAGGTGGTTGGGCGCCACATCCTTCAGCAGATCGAACCAGAACAGCGAAATCTGCGTCAGGATCTTGCCTTTATCCGGGATTCCTGTGCCCAGCACGTGATCGAAGGCGGAAATCCGGTCGGTGGCCACCAGCAAAAGTGCGCCGTCCACGGAGTAGAGATCGCGTACCTTACCCCGCCCCACGAGCGGTGTAGGGCCCAGGTCGGTGGTGAGCAAAGCTGCCATGGGGAATCTTCCTCGGAGTCGTTTGAATCTCCGATTCTCGTGCGGCAGGCAGACTTTGTCAATCGTCCGCACAGCATTCCCGAAACCGAAAGTTTTGTGCTCCGGCAGGCCGCACCCGAGGCCCGAATCAATCGCTTTATTCAACCCTTTTCGCAGATTTTGTTCTTGATACAAACCCCTGTGACGGCCATCACGGACCGGCAGTTCATCTTCGGCGACACTTCGATTGTCAACATGGTTCGGGGGGCGTGTAAGAAAGCTCTCTTTGAGCCGGGCGACACGAGGCAGCAGTGGAAAGGGGAAGCCGCGGCTAGCTTCGTTTAGTGCAGGGATCACCAGTAGCCGCGTGCTACCGACCTCCAGTGCCGGCTACTGGTCCCCGTCTTTATCTTGTGTTATAAGCTCGACAAGCGCCTCCGAAGAGACGTGTTCCTTCGGGGGCGATTTTTTGCCCGCGATGCCTTCTTGAACATTGGTCGATCTTGCGCAAAACTTTCTTCGCTTTTCGGCTCACCTGCCGCTCCGTTCGGGTGTATACAGGATCGTTGCGTAAAGGTCGCTTCCATGCGCAATCTAATCATTGCCTTCTCTCTCGCTCTCGTCGCCGCCGGAGCAGCGGCAAAAGATTCGAAAATCTCCCAGTTGCCCAGTGGAACGCTCAACGGGGACCTCTACACCAACGACGCGATCGGGGTAAACTACCAATTCCCGAGTGGTTGGAGCGCCACGATGGAACCAAAGGGCTCCGCACTCCTTGATCCTGAGCACCCCAACGCGCCAGGGAATCAATGCTCAAAAGTTCTTCTTTTGCTTGATGCCCCCGGAAAGTCTGAGGGAAGGTTTTCCTCCCTGGCTGCTCTGATTGCCGTCGACCCCGATTGCCTGTCTGGCCCGGTGTTTCCCCAGACGCTTCAAGAGATCGACAAAGTGAACAAGGTGGTGGACGTTGTCATCAAACGGTTCAAAAACTCGCCGTTCTTTTCGCCATACGGCGTCAAAATCCTCGAATACGAGCTGGACGGCCATGTCGTTATCTTGCTCAATGGCGGAATGACCATCAATGCCGTCGAAGGGCACCCCGCGGCAACCAAGGCGCCGTTGGTTGTCAGCACTTCCTTTTCATTAGCGAAGTCAAACGGATTCTGGATTGTTTGGGCTTACGTTGCCGACGATCCATCCGCAGAGCAACTCGAGAAGGCCAAGCCTCAGTTTGCCAGCCAGCCACCGCAGTAGCACTCGATGCAACCGGTGCGTTCACGCGCTTGACTCGTCGTGATTGGAGCGGCAGCTTATTAGCTGACTCGCTGACTCGCTGACTCGCGGACCCGCTAATGCGGCCTTCCCGGCAGCACAAAATGCTCCTCGCAGCGCGGCTCGTAGTTGTCGCCGGCCATGATGATGGGGCTTGTGTAGTGGGCAGGCTTGCCGTCGACCAGCCGTTGCGGATAAAGCGCCTTGGCCCCGCAACTGCAATAGGCCACCAGCTCGGTTACGTTGCCTGCGTAGGTGCGCACCAGCCACGAGAGATCGAGCATTTCGCCGAAAGGCATGCCGCGAAAGTCCAGCTCCAGTCCCGAAACCATCACGTCGTAGCCGGAGTCGAGCAGCCGCTTGGTGAACAGGAACAAATCCTGCACGAACTGGCCCTCGTCGAGAGCGATGCACTCGATGTGCTTGCCGATGCGTTGCTCGGTGGACGCAATGACCGGCAGCACGGTCCAGGGATCGTTGCCAGGGAACTCGACCGCCTCCATCTTGCCGCAGCCGTTCGGATTGCGGCTTTCCACCAGTCCCGCGGCGGCCTTGGTGTCGGCGCTCGGCTTCAGCAGCATCACGTATTGTTTTGCATATTCGCGGCGGGTCTCGATCCTGCGCAGCAACTCGGCTGTCTTGTTGCTGCGCATCGGCCCGACAATCATTTCCAGTTTGCCAAGCACGGTTGTCTCCACCTGTCGCTGTAGGTGCCCCATCCTTGCGCGGCATTTTGCGCAAGGGTGGGAAACCACCTCCGCAAAAGCACCAGCACTGGGAAACCACAAACGCGAGCCCCGCCACTGCCGAAGCCAGGAGCTAGAAGCTGCTTTACGCCGTCGCCCGCTTCTGCTCGCGGTGCCCCAGCCGCACGCTCACAATCTTCGACACGCCCGGCTCCTGCATGGTCACGCCATAGATCATGTCGCCGGCCTGCATCATGCGTTTGGAGTGCGTCACGATCAGGAACTGGGTATCGTGGCTGAGCGAGTCGAGCAGGTCGGCGAAGCGGCCCACGTTGGTCTCGTCCAGCGCCGCGTCCACTTCGTCGAGCACGCAGAAGGGGCTGGGCCGGAACTGGAAGATGCCCACCAGCAGCGCCAGCGCGGTCAGCGCCTTCTCGCCGCCCGAAAGCAGCAGCACGTTCTGCAGCTTCTTGCCCGGCGGCGATACCACGATATCCAGCCCGCTTTCCGCCTGGTTCTCTTCGTCGCTCACGCGCAGGAAGGCCTGCCCGCCCTGGAAAAGCCGCGCAAACACCTGCCCGAAGTTCACGTTGATCTG
>Ga0181533_1005301_pt1 | contig 12478 bp, 12 predicted proteins | sample PEATcosm2014_Bin_45_FD_119772 | JGI IMG/M metagenome (GOLD analysis project Ga0181533, IMG submission 119772) | Peatland microbial communities from MTU Mesocosm Facility, Houghton, MI, USA - PEATcosm2014_Bin11_60_metaG | ecosystem: Environmental > Terrestrial > Soil > Wetlands > Peat | place...
ATCCCCTGGCTCTACAATTTCAAGATCGATTTCCGCTTTAAATAATCGGCCGGGCAGGCCAAATCCGAAATGTGTCAAATTATCTGCCCCTTAAAAATCTCTGCCTCCGGGGTGCCGCGGGATGACCCCCACCAACTGACCGGGGGTCGCAGCTCCGCTACGACCCCCGGCTACCATCTTGCAGCCCTCCGGGTTGCGAAAAGCGGCCCAGACCCGCTTGGTATCGGTCAGGCCAAAGGTTGGGGTCGAATCACCTTGGGCCCCCGAAGATCCGTGTAAGGAGCAGGCCCCATCCTGCTTTGGCTCGCCCCCCCGCCGCCAGTGATCGATTACTCAAGAATTCCTTGACGGCCTGCATGCTCTTTCATAGTGAATGATGAACCACATCCAATGAGAATGCAAAACGCTGAGCGCAACCCCGCAATTCCCCGAGGCATCCTCCCGGCCCTGGCCGGCCTGGCGATGTTCGGGATGATATACTCGCCCGCCCTGGCCCCGGCCCAGGACCTGATCGTCAACACCTTCGACACCGGGATAAGCGGGATCGACTGGGAGGTTTTCAGAAGTTATGTTTACGGCCACACCCAGGTCTGGGACCCAACGCAGGACGCCAATGGAAACACGAACAGCGGGTCGATGTACCTGACCGTGTATTGGCCGACCAACTCCGATCCCAGGTGGAACAAGGGCTGGAACGACGTGCAGATTGGCTTTTACACCGGGTCGTTCGACTCCTCCAACTACACAACATTCGACGTCGATATTAAGGTCGATGTCCCAAACTCGTTTCCCGCCCTGGACGGGACTTACGGGGCTGTGGAGCTCATCGCGAACAATCCCTGGAAGACAGTGCTGGGTTGGGCCTCGCTGATGCCGACGAACGGCTGGCAGCATATCCAGGGCTATTTTTCGGCAATCCCGAGCGGAACCTACAGCGAGGCTGTGATTGGGTTTATCTCCTACGGTGGAAGCGCCCTCACCAACACCGTGTCTTACTGGATCGACAACATTCAATTGACGGCGCCACCGTCCGCCAATACGAATCGCCCCGTTTTGAGCATGGCCAAAGCTCCCCCGCCGGGGCTGACCTGCATTTGCAGCCAGCCGGGTCAAAATCACCGGCTCCGCCAACTCGATCGACGATGATTTCGTGTCGGCCGGAACCTCTGGACAGCCCTACGTTCTGGATGCCGCCACGTGGGCAAAAAATACCGCCGACCCGCTGGGCGTTTTCATCACCGCTCCGGATGCAAAACATTGGGCGACCTGGCCTACGCCAGACGGAGGCTTTACCAACCTTTACGCCACCGACAATCTCACGAGTCAACTGGGAGGCTCCGGGTGGGTGGGCCTGCCGGCAGCCTCCACAGGTTGGCTTTTGGTGGGAGGCGCCGAACGTTTGGCCGTCATCAACCAGTCAACATTGAGCGCGGCATTTTCACATCCGCCTACCAATTGTTTTTTCGGACTCTACCAGCCTTGATGTAACTTCAGGAGTATCTCCGGCAATCCTATCTCGATTCACGAATTCCGTCAGGTGCCAGCAGCAATTGCCTTTTGACGATTGGTTCCAGGCGCGCGCCCAGGTCCGGCGGCATGCATCTGCCGAGCCGGTTCTCGACCTTATAGACGCGAAAGTGGAACAGGGTTTGGTAGAACAGGCCTGCCGGACCCGCTTCGACCGAATAGGCCCGCGGGCGCGCAATCGCCTCACCGGCATAGAGGTGGAGCGCGTCCAGGTTGTCCAGCACCAGCGGGCTGGACAAAAAGCCGGCCTCCAGCATTCGGGCTGGCGCCCAAAACTTGTCTTGCCTCGCCTCCGGCCCGTCGCACTGGACCTTGAGCCAAACCTGTGGCGGCTTGTAAAGAAACTGCCGTATCCGGCCAAGGAGCGTCGGCTCTAATTTTATCTCGAGCCAGGTGTCGAGGCCGCCGAAGTCCTTGAGCTCAATCGGTTCCCCCGGGCGCGCGGCGCCCTCGCGCAGCAAAGTGAGCCTGGGCGCGGCAGAGGATTTGGATTTGAGCAGCAGGAAAGGCCCCTCCGCCTCTACCGGCTCATAGTTTTGCAGCAGGAGCCGAAGCACGAGGGAATCCTCCACGGGTGGAAACTTCGAATAGTCCGTGGCGAGCCTGAATAAGACGTACTCGGGCGCCGTTGCCGGGGAGAGGTAAAACCGCTCGTTCAAGCGCATGAGTGGGGGGCTGTAGGCCGCATAGCTCTGGAAGACCGGGCGGGGCCGGTAGTTCAAGCGGTTGTAGAGAGCAAACGACTGGTTCCAACCGAAAACATCCACCGTGGCGGCGCCAATCCTCTGGCGGAACCGCGTCAACTCGGCGCGGCGGAGCGCTACCTGCTCCTCCTTGCTCATCTGACGCCAATAGTCCGCGGGCCTCAAGAGAGCCTGAACGTGGCGGGCGCAGCGGCGCAACGAGCCAAAGGAGAGGAAGTAGAGTGGGTCGCCAAGGCCCATAAGCGGGCTGGCGAACACATAGCAGCAGCACGCCAGGGCCATCCCCTGCCCCCATCTGCGCGCCGCCGCGTTCCTCGCCGGCAACGCGCCAAACGCCAAGGCCAGGACGGGCACGACGGCCAGAAAGGCGCTCACGTGCCAGTGGTCCGCGTTTACGAAGCCGTGCTTCCAGATTAGGAAAAGCAGGGCGCATGACCAAACCAACAGCAGGCCGCGGCGCCAATGGGAAACCGTCCCTCCGCCGGCAAACGCCGCGAGGGATCGGAACATGACCGTTGCGCTCGCGCACAGGACCGTGAGGAACCCGTGCCATGCGAAGCCCGCGTCGGTTTTGTTTCCCATGGCCAGGTTGTAGTCCTTCGAGACAGTCCAGGCGCCGGCCAGGAGGGCTGGGAGGTGCGACAGGCCTTGGCCGAGGGCGACCCACAAAATGAGCGCGCCCGCGGCAAAGCCGGGCACGAGCATCATGCCCAGTGCCCGAGGGCCTCGAACGGCGAAATCGCACGCGATTGCCGCAAGACACAGCGCCACGGCGGGAAGCAACGATAGCTTCGTCAGGGCTGCAAACACCGCCAGTAGCACAAGGGTCAAGGCGTAAGCCCATAGGCCCGGGCCGGACTCGGCCAGGCAAAGGACCCCCCAGCAGATCAGCCCGGTCTCGAGCATAATGTCAGTTCCGAGAGGGCTGGGGAACGACCAAACCAGGAACGTGACGAGCAGCAGGCACCGCCAGAGGAAGCCAAGACGCCAGGCGACCAGGCTGACCCCGAGAGATACGACGAAGGCCAGCACGAGGCTGGCCATCATTGGCAGCCCCGCCAGATGGAGCGAGAAGTCCGGGATCGCGAGGAATCCCAACGGTCCATAGGTGAATACCAGGTCCGTGCCGAACTGGAGTCCATGCTCGTAGGCGTGGCCCAGGACCGCGCGCCAGGAAGGGTCGGAGTTGGTGTCAATGACCGCGGTAGGTATGTGGACGACGATCGAGGTCAGGAGAAGCGCGGCAAGCAACTGCCCCGCTCGACGCGCGGCCGAGCAGAGACGCGGCCCTCCCTGCTCATGGTCGTGCTCCAACCGGGCTCGAGCACAGCCGAGCAGAAGGCCGCCGGTCGTCCCCAGCAACACCGCCGACGCCGCTGCGGCGCGTAAGACGGCGGCAAGACCGACCAAAGACAAAGAAGCCAGGCAGCCCAGCACCGCTCCGCCAACCGCACCCGGCCAGGCTCCGCGCCAGAATGCCCGGCGATGATCAAAAAACAGGTGGCAGAAGAACAGGAATGACCCAAACGTCCACCACAGGGCCACAGCCGCCAGCACCGCCGAACCCAGGCCCGCGGCCGAAGCCCCGGCCAGCTTCGCCGCCCGGGAATCGCTGTTGCCGTTGAGAACATAAGCTCCAATGCCTGCCCCGAGCAAAGCGCAGAGCATCCACACGACGATTCGGAACCGCCGAAGGAGCCTTGGTTGGGCCTGCTCCGGTTTCGCCTTCGCTTTTGGCAAGGGGAAGGCCTGCTGATTCGCCTGTTCGCTGTTTCCCATGCGGGTCCCCCTACGGTATCGGCGGGCTTGGGCATTCCTTAAGTATAAGCGGGGGCGCGAGACAGGGCCTGGTAAAAAGCGTCCAAGCCGGCCAGCGGCGCATTGGGAGGAACATCACACCCCGAGGAGAGGACGAAATTGCGGTGCGGGGCGGTTGCGCGCAGAAGGGCGTCTGCCCTGGCCGCCACTTCGGCAGGCTTGAGCTGCACGAACACGCCGCTCGGGTCAAGGTTCCCGCACACGACGACGTCAGCCGGCACTTTGCCCAGGGCGGCCACCATGTCCATGGGCGCCCCGAAATGAAAGGTGCTCACGCCGGATTGGAGCAGCGACGGCAAGTGCAATGGTCTGGCTGCGCAGTTGTGCAGAATGAGGGCGAAGTGACCGTCCGCTCTGCTCGCTCCTATGGTGTTGATGTAAGCCGCGGAGTAAGCGGCCAGCCCGCGCGGCGACAAAAGACCGCCCACCGGTTCCGCCATGATGACCCCGTCCGCCCCGGCGTCCTTAAATGCGCGCAAGTAAGCCGCCAAAAACGCCGAAGCCTTCTCGACCAGCGTGTGCATCAATTCCGGGTCGGTCAGCGTTAGTTCCATGGCCTCGCTGACGCCGACCACGCGGGCGGCCAGGGAGAAGGGGCCGATGCAGCCGCCCAGGACCAGCGGTTTGTCCGGCAGTTTCTTAAGCCGGCGAACCGTTTCGAGGTACACGCCTGTGCGTCCGTCTCCCGGTTTGGGAACCACCAGGCGCTGCGCCTGTTCCAGGCTGGTGACCCGGCGGCCGGTAACCGAAGGAATCTCGGTGTCGGACATGTGAATCGAGCAGCCAAAGGCCTCCGCTTCAACGCTCAGGTCCATGGCGGAGAGCGCCACGGCGGTGCGATAGCGGTCGTGAAGCGCCGCCTGAGCATCGAATTGCGCTTGCGCGTTCGTGACCACGTCCCGCACCCGGGCCGCCGTCAACGCGAGGCCGGGATAAACCGCAATCGGCAGCGCAACGCGCTGCCGGGACCCCAGCACCAAGCGGTTGAAACAATTTGTGCCCATGAACCCGTGAAAAATCCAGGTTACCTCCGCTGGCGCCGCTTGACTTTGAGCAGGGCCATGGAATGGGCCAGGGCGGCGTTCACCATCGCGGCTTCCTCGTCCTCCAGATGCTCAGCCAGGCGGGCCTCGGCGCGTCGGCGGGCCTCCTCGACCTTGGCCTCGTCGATGCTCTCTGCGCGGAGGGCCATGTCCGTGGTGATGGCGACCCGCCGGCCCGTGATTTGCACGAACCCTTCGCCCACGGCAAGGGATTCCTCGCGCCCCTGTCTGCGCGCGATGACCTCCCCGGGGACGACTTGGGTCAGGAGCGGAACGTGTTCGGGGTAGATTCCCATTTCCCCTTCCACGCCCGGCAAGGTGACCATCTCGACATCCTCCGAATAGGCTATCCCCTCGGGGGTCACAATGTCCAGTTTGAGAGTCATGCGGCCAAGCGTGGTTACTTCTTGATCTCCTCAATTCCGCCCTTCATGTAGAAGTTGCCCTCGGGGACATCGTCATGGTTGCCTTGGAGGATTTCTTTGAAGCCGCGAACGGTTTCAGCCACCGGCACCTGCCTGCCTTCGTGGCCGGTGAAGACCTCGGCGACACTGAAGGGCTGGCTCAGGAACCGTTGAATCTTCCGGGCGCGGAAGACGGTGAGTTTGTCCTCCGGCGAGAGTTCGTCCATGCCCAGGATGGCGATGATGTCCTGGAGGTCTTTGTAGCGCTGGAGGACGCGCTGGACGCCGCGGGCCACCTCGTAGTGTTCCTGGCCGACGATGTCCGGCGCCAGGGCCCGCGAGGTCGAGGCCAGGGGATCGACGGCGGGGTAGATGCCCAATTCGGCGATGGAACGTTCGAGGACGATCGTGGCGTCCAGGTGCGCGAACGTCGTCGCCGGAGCGGGGTCCGTCAGGTCGTCGGCCGGCACATAGACCGCCTGGAATGAGGTGATCGAGCCTTTCTTGGTCGAGGTGATTCGTTCCTGGAGTTCGCCCATCTCGGCGGCCAGGGTGGGTTGGTAGCCCACGGCGCTGGGCGTGCGGCCGAGCAAGGCGGACACTTCCGAACCGGCCTGCGAAAAGCGGAATATATTGTCGATGAACAGCAGCACGTCCTGGTTCTTCTCGTCCCGGAAATACTCGGTGACTGCCAGGCCGGACAGGGCCACTCGGAGGCGGGCGCCGGGCGGTTCGTTCATCTGCCCATAGACGAGGGCAATTTTGGACTCGCTCAGGTTGGCCTGCTTGATCACTTTGGCTTCGGACATTTCGTTGTAGAGGTCGTTGCCCTCGCGAGTGCGCTCGCCGACCCCCGCGAACACCGACACTCCCCCGTGGAGCTTGGCGATGTTGTTGATCAGTTCCATGATCACCACCGTTTTGCCGACACCGGCCCCGCCGAAGGCGCCGACCTTGCCGCCCTTGAGGAAGGGGCAAATCAAATCAATGACCTTGATGCCGGTGGTCAGGACTTGGGGGGAAGTGGACTGGTCCAAGAGGGTCGGCGCCGGGCGGTGAATGGGGTAGCGACTCTCGGCCACGACCGGGCCCCGCTCATCCACCGGGTTGCCCGTCACATCAAAAACCCGCCCCATCACCCCCGGCCCGACGGGCATGGAGATGGGACCGCCGGTGTCCACGACTTCATATCCGCGTTTGAGTCCCTCGGTGCTGGACATGGCGACCGTGCGGACCCACTTGTTGCCCAGGTCCTGCTGGACCTCCAGGGTCAGCTTGACGGGCTTATCGTTGACTTTGAAATCCACTGTCAGCGCGCCGTAGATGGGCGGCAGCGACTCGGGAAACTCCACGTCCACCACGGGACCGATGACCTGAACGATTTTGCCTTTATTCATTACGATTTCAAGGATTCCGAAAAGCTCATTTTGACGCCTGCTCTTTATCCCAGGGCCATGGCGGCGGTGGAGATCTCCAGCAGTTCATTGGTGATATTGCCCTGGCGCAGTTTGTTGTATTCCAGGGTCAGGTCCTTAATAAGCTGGTTGGCGTTGTCGGTGGCGCTCTTCATCGCCACCATGCGCGCGCTCTGTTCGCTGGCTTTGGCCTCCAGAAGGACCTGAAAGACCTGGAAATTCAAGCTGTGCGGAAGCAATGCGCCCAGCACTTGCTCGGCATCGGGCTCGAAGAGGAACTCGGTCGCGGCGGCAAAGGGTTTTTCGGACGCCTGCGGCTCCTGAACTCCGGCAGTCAGAGGCTTGAGCTCGCCCACGGGCAGGAACGGGCGCATCTCGGGCCGTTGCACCAGCGTGGAAAAGAACTTCGTGTAGAGAATGTCCACCCGGTCCGCCTCCCCCTTGAGAAACAGGTCGCGGGCGAACTTCGATATGGCGCGCGCCTCGGCGAAGAGCGGGGCGTCCTTGCAGGTGAATTCGACAGCCAGCCGACGCCTGGTTCGGGCGACGAACTGGGCCGCCTTCCGTCCGGAGGTGATGAAAATGGTGTCCTGGTCCAGCTTGGCCGCCTCCCGCATCAGGTTGCTGTTGAGCGCCCCGCACAGCCCCTTGCTGGTGCTGATGAGAATGACCGCCCGCCTTCTCTCCTGGCGGACTCCCATCAGCGGATGGGTAAAGTCCCCCGCATTGCGGGTGGCGCTGGCCAGCACCTCGTTCATCAGCGTGGCATAAGGCCGGCCCGCCAGGGCCGCTTGCTGGGCCCTGCGCATTTTGGAGGCGGCCACCATCTGCATCGCCTTGGTGATCTGGGCGGTGTTCTTGACCGATTTGATCCGCCGGCGTATGTCGCGAGTGCTGGGCATGCGAGTGAGTTGGACCTGTCTCTGCTATAGGGACGCTCTCCCGGCCGGAGGCGTGTAGGTCTGCTTGAACTCAGCCACGGCCCCCTTCAAATCGGCGATGAGGGCGTCGTTGAGCGCCTTTTCTTTGGCGATGCGGGCCATCAGTTCGGATTTTCGGCTGGCCAGATAATCGGTGAGTTTGGCCTGGAAATCCTTGATCCGCTCGACCGGCACGTCATCCATGAAGCCGTTTTGGACGGTCCACAGGACGGCGATCTGGACCTCGACGCGGATGGGATTGTATTGGGGTTGCTTGAAGACCTCAATGATGCGCTTGCCACGCTCGATTTGCCCCTGGGTCTTGGCGTCCAGGTCCGAGCCGAACTGGGCGAAAGCGGCCATTTCCCGGAACTGGGCCAACTCCAGTTTTATGGACCCGGCCACCTGCTTCATGCCCTTGACCTGGGCGGCCGAACCGACCCTGGAAACGGAGATGCCCACCGAGATGGCCGGGCGGATTCCCTGGTAGAAAAGGTCGGTCTCCAGGAATATCTGGCCATCAGTGATGGAGATGACGTTGGTGGGAATGTAGGCGGATACGTCTCCGGCCTGGGTTTCGATGATCGGCAGGGCCGTGAGCGAGCCGTTGCCGTATTTCTCGCTGACGCGGGCGGCCCGCTCGAGGAGGCGGCTGTGGAGGTAAAAGACATCGCCCGGGTAGGCCTCGCGGCCGGAGGGGCGTTTGAGGACGAGCGAGACCTGGCGATAGGCGACGGCGTGCTTGGAGAGGTCGTCGTAAATGATCAGGGCGTCCATCCCGTTGTCCATGAACCATTCACCCATGGCGGCGCCTGCGAACGGGGCGAGGTACTGATTGGTGGCCGAATCCGAGGCCGGGGCGGCCATCACGATCGAGTAGGGCATCGCTTGGGCTTGCTCGAGCACGGCGATGATCCGGGCGATAGTGGACTGCTTCTGCCCGATTGCCACGTAGATGCAGTAGAGCGGGCGGTAGGTTTTGTCCCCGGCCTCCTCGGCGGCGCGATTCAACTGGGCCTGGCTGATGATCGTATCGATGCCCAGCGTCGTCTTGCCCGTGGACCGATCGCCGATGATGAGCTCCCGCTGCCCGCGCCCGATGGGAATCATGGCGTCCACTGCCATGATGCCCGTTTGGACCGGCTGGCTCACCGGCTGGCGCTTGATGATGCCCGGGGCGATTTTCTCCACCGGGTAGGCCGTGTCGCTGGCAACCGGTCCTTTGCCGTCCAGCGGCCAGCCCAAGGCATTGACTACGCGGCCCAGGAGGCCCTTGCCCACCGGCACCTGCAAGAGCTTGCCCGTCGTCCGAACCTCGTCGCCTTCCTCGATCTGCGTATAGTCGCCCAGGATGATCGCGCCCACGTCGGTTTCCTCCAGATTCAAGGCCAGCCCGACGACCCCTTTGCCGAAATCGAGCATCTCGTTCAGCATCGCATCGGTCAGACCTTCAATCCGGGCGACGCCGTCGCCTATCTCGCGGACGACGCCGACATTCTGCCGGGCGGCGGCGGTCTTGACGCCTGCGATTTGGGCTTCAATTTCCTGCAATAAGTTGCTCATAAAATCAGGCTTCAGGTCCAGAGTGCGGATTTAACCGTCATTGCGCTCGAAACTCTCTTCCAGGCCGGCCAACCGGGCTTTAATACTGCCGTCATAAACATCGCTCCCAACCTTGATGCGCAACCCGCCGATGAGAGACGGGTTTTGCGCAACCGAGACGTACAAGCCCGGTCCATAGACGCGGGCCAGGCCCGCCTGGATGGACGCTTGCAAATCGGGGGGCAGGGCCATGGGGCCCTCGATTCGGGCGGTCCGCCGCTGGACCTCCAGCTTCACGAGCCGCTGAAAATGGGACAGTATCCCGAGATAGCCGCGCGGCCTTGTCTCCAGCACCAGCCGCACTGCGGTCCGAGCGCGGCCTTCGTCCATAAGCGCCCCGACCTGGCAGCAGCGGAACAGTTCCTTGGCCTGACGTTTGGCTTGTTTGGAAACGGTCATAGAAAGTTCAGGTCGCCACTTCCCTGGCCGTCTCTTCCGCCAGGCGGCGCTGGTCCTCGGCGGTGAGGACCTTGCCGGTGACGGCGGCGGTTGTCTGAACGACCAGCCGGCCGACCTCGCGTTTGAGCTCGGCCAGCATTCGGGCGTGGTCCTGGGCGGCGGCCTCGCGGGCCTTGGCAATGATCTGCTCGGCTGCGGCGATGGCTTTTTGGGTCTCCTCCGCCTGAACGCGCGCCGCGGCCTGGCGTCCCTCCTCGATCAGGCGCACCGCCTGGGTGTTGGCTTGGGAGACAATCTGGAGCCGCTGGGCCTCTGTCCGGGCCAGTTCGGCCTTGATCTTCTCGGCATTCGCCAGGCCCTCGGCGATGCGCTGCCGGCGCTCCTCGAGCATGGCCAGCACGCGTTTGTAAGCCAGGAAGTAGAGGAAGATGCAGACGATGGCGAAGCTGATGACCTGGGCGATAAGGTGGGCCCAGTTCACCCCGAAGGTGCGGGCAATTTGCTCGACGGGTCCCCCGTCGCCTGCTTGGGCCAATAGAATAAACTGGTTCATAACACCGCCAATGGGCCGGCTCAGGCGCAGAGTTCAATTGGCGCTGCGCCCAGGCAATGGCCTTTTGTCAATGGACCAGGAACAAGGCGTAGAACACGATGGCCTCGGCGAAGGCAATGGCCAGGAGCGACTGGACCAGGATCTTCGTGGCCGCGCCGGGATTGCGCCCGACCGCTTCGGAGGCCTTCATCCCGATGAGCCCCACACCCAGGGCCCCGCCCAGCGCCGCCAGACCGACGTGAAGATTGCCTGCGAGTCCTTCTGCCAGGATTGGCATTAACGACATATATGTTTTTCCTTTCTTTTCTGTTGCTCGGCGGCTCCCGCGATTGAACACGGTCAAGCCGTCGAAAGTCTCTTTCACTGGTGGACTGCCGCTTGGTGCCCTTCCTCGTGCGCGCAGACGAGCATCGTGAAGACGGCCGTCAGGAGCATGAAAACCAGGGCCTGCACAAGCCCGACGATCAATTCCATGAAATAGAAGGGGACCGGCAGCAGCCAGCCCAGCCTCGGCACCAGGTTGGACATTGCCTCGAGCATGTTCTCGCCCGCGAACATGTTGCCGTAGAGACGGAAGCTCAGGGACACGGGGCGGAAGAGGATGGAAACGACCTCCAGGCACCCGACCGCGAAGAATACGACGACCATTAGCAACTTGAGCACCCCCCCGGTTTCGCCCTTTGGCCCAAAGAGGTCCTTCAGAAAGCCAGCCAGGCCGACCTCCCCCAGACCCCAGTAGAGCCAGCAGGCGAAGAAAACCAGGGCCATCGCCAGGGTCATGTTCAAGTCCGCATTGGCGCCCCGGAACCAGGGATTATCCACGACAAACCCCTGTGGCGTCTGATGGCCCCAGCCGATGGTTCCCACGCCGGGAACCAGGCCCATCCAGTTGGCGGACAGGATGAAAATGAAGATAGTGGCGAAGAACCAGAACGTCCGTTTCGCCAGGTGCGCTCCGATGATCCCCTCCAAAAAACCGTAAAGGTCCTCGACCAACCACTCCCAGAGGTTCTGGGCGCCCTCCGGCACCTCCTTCATCTTTCGAGTGGCGACGTGGGCAAAGAGGATGAGGCCCGCCGCCACGATCCAGCTCACCAACATCGAGTTCGTGATCGGAAACGGCCCCCAAGGCGTCTTAATGCGGTTGATTTCGACCGCCTGCTGCGGCAGACCCTGCTCCGCCCGCCCGGTCGTGACGGCTGGCGCCGACGCCCCCTCGGGCGCGGCCACGGAGGCTTGAGGCCGGCTGCCGAATGCCGGCACGCCTGCCAAAAGGACCCACATCATTATGACTCTGAGCAATCGCATGTGCGCTAAAAGACTGTTCGAAATGGCGCCCTTGCCCCGGACCGGACCCACAAGGGGCCGGAAGCCGGAAAAAACTGCATCATGCCGCCTTGTGACTCAAGCTAATTCTTTCGCCTTGCGGGCCGGGGGGCGGCCGGCGCGCGGACCAAAACGCAACCATTCAGCTCTCAACGGTAGGGCCTGCTCCTTACACGGATCTGCGATGGCGTGTACGCGACCCCTTCTCGAAATCCCAAGCTCGCTACGGTCAGGCCATTCATCCCGGAGGGATGAAAGAAGCCGGGGGTCGAAGCCAGGCGAGACCCCCGGAACGACGGCGTGGATGGCCTGCACCCCGGAAGGGTGCCAGAGGGGCAACCCCGTTTTCTGGCACCCCTCCGGGTGCCGCGGGATACCCCCACCAACTGACCGGGGGTCGCAGCTCCGCTGCGACCCCCGGCCACCATCTGGCAGCCCTCCGGGTTGCGAAAAGCGGCCCAGACCCGCTTGGTATCGGTCAGGCCACAGGTTGGGGTCGAATCACCTTGGGCCCCCGAAGATCCGTGTAAGGAGCAGGGCAGGGCGCCTCACTCTGTGCGCGCCGTCGGTCGCTTCCTGACGGACCGGATGCGATGCCACTGCCGGCGGCGGGCAGAGGACTGCCCGCCCCTGGAGTTTGGACATCTTGCGGCACCGCGAAGCGGTGATTTGAAGGTAGCCGTGGGGCTTCAGCCCACGGAATCAGCGGCCCGTAGCCGTCGCGTCGCGCCAGCGACGCTTGCACCCCCCGGCTTGCCTTGTCAATC
>Ga0181533_1005308_pt1 | contig 12466 bp, 11 predicted proteins | sample PEATcosm2014_Bin_45_FD_119772 | JGI IMG/M metagenome (GOLD analysis project Ga0181533, IMG submission 119772) | Peatland microbial communities from MTU Mesocosm Facility, Houghton, MI, USA - PEATcosm2014_Bin11_60_metaG | ecosystem: Environmental > Terrestrial > Soil > Wetlands > Peat | place...
ACCACTTCCCGCTTGAACTCCTCACTGTGCCGCCGCCTCGTCTGCTTCTCCGACATCCGTTTTCCTCCATTCCCTGTATAGACTATGGGCTCACGAATGTCTCACTTTTGGGGTTCACTCCACCATTCCCAAGACGAATTGCCCATGGCTACTCCGGGTCACCCAACCTCAGGTGCCAAGAGATGTCTATAAATCACGGAAAATAAACAAAAAATAATTCTTGACATGCAGGCACTCATATTTTATTATAGCCATGTACTAAGGAAAGTGGAAGATCATTGAATGGAGGCACACTACTATGGCGATTGTCAGATTTGACTGCGGCCCGGTGGCCGTACAGAATCAATTTGAGCGCTTTTTACGCGAAGCCTTCTCTCCCGCATCCGGTGAGGGAGAGGTTTCGACCCGGACTTGGGCGCCGCCCGTGGACATCTACGAAAACGGCGACAACCTGGTACTGAAGGCGGAACTGCCCGGCTTCAATCCCGACGACGTGGAAATTCGCGTCGAGGACAACACCCTCTATCTGAAGGGTGAGCGCAAGTTCGAAAAGGATGTGAAGGAGCAGAACTACCATCGCGTCGAGCGTTCTTATGGAACCTTCGCGCGCTCCTTCTCTCTCCCCAACAGTGTCGATGCGGACAAGGTTGTGGCAAGCTACAAGGACGGCGTTCTGACGCTGACGATGCCCAAGAAAGAAGAAGCGAAACCGAAGACCATCAAGATCAACGTCAGCAAGGCCGCCTAAACCGGCTCCTCCGTGCGGGTGGGGGGTGACCAGTCGGCAAGACGCCGGCGCTACCCCTCCCGCATGGCGGGTTTTCTGCCGCGTCGCGAGCGCTGGGACAGACTGAACGTCCTGGCAATCTCGGACGCGGTTTTTGTTTAAGGAAGCTGTCAGCGGTCAGCTTTCAGCTAATGAGCAGGGAAGCGCGCATGTTTTTGCGAAAAACTGAAGGCTGAACGCTAAAATGGAAGACCTGTTAATACTCAGCCACGCAAGATCATCCAAAGGTTAGGGGAAGGCAAGTGCATTGGCTGATCGCTGAAAGCTGAAAGCTGATAGCTGACCGCTAGAAAGGTGTTTAACATGGCCACACGATTTGACAAATTCACGGTAAAAGCCCAGGAAGCGCTCCAGGCGATGCAGGACGTTGCGGGTCGCAATGGCAACCAGCAAATGGAACCGGTACACTTATTGCTGGCATTGGTCGAGCAGCCGGAGGGCATTGTTCCGGGCATTCTCCAGCGCCTGGGCACAACGCCCGCGGCGGTGAGCCAGGAAGCCACCAAGGTGATCGAGGCGCTTCCCAAAGTGGGCGGGACGACGGACCACTATATTTCCCCCGCCTTGAAGGAAGTCTTTGACCAGTCGTTCAAGGAAACCGAGCAGTTTAAGGACGAATACGTCTCGACCGAGCACCTGCTGCTGGCCTTGGCGAAGAAGTCGAGCGACCCGGTGGGGCGGATCCTGAAGCGATTGGGCGTCACGCACGATGCCATTTTGCAGGCGCTCGTGGCGGTGCGAGGCACGCAACGCGTTACCGACCAGAATCCCGAGGCCAAGTACCAGGCGCTGGAGAAGTACGCGCGCGACCTCACGGAACTGGCCCGGCGCGGCAAGCTCGACCCGGTGATCGGCCGCGATGAGGAAGTTCGCCGCGTTATCCAGGTGCTTTCGCGACGCACTAAGAACAATCCCGTGCTGATCGGTGAGCCGGGAGTTGGCAAGACGGCCATTGTGGAAGGTATCGCCCAGCGTATCGTCGCCGGCGACGTTCCGGAATCGCTCAAGTCGAAGCGCATCGTGGCGCTGGACCTGGGCGCGATGGTGGCGGGTTCGAAATACCGCGGCGAGTTTGAAGACCGCCTGAAGGCCGTGCTCAAAGAGATTGAAGAAGCCAGCGGCCAGATTATTCTCTTCATCGACGAGTTGCACACCCTGGTGGGCGCGGGAGCGGCGGAGGGGTCGATTGACGCTTCCAACATGCTCAAGCCGGCCCTGGCGCGCGGCGAGCTGCGCTGCATCGGCGCCACCACGCTCAACGAATACAAGAAATATGTGGAGAAGGACGCGGCGCTGGAGCGGCGTTTTCAGCCCGTCCAGGTGGGTGAGCCCTCCGTGGAAGACACCATCGCCATTCTGCGCGGCCTCAAGGAGCGCTACGAGGTTCACCACAAGGTGCGCATCAAGGATTCGGCCATTGTCGCCGCCGCGGTGCTTTCCAACCGGTATATCTCTGACCGCTTTCTGCCCGACAAGGCCATTGACCTGATTGACGAGGCCGCCTCCGGGCTGCGCATTGAAATCGATTCCATGCCCGCCGAAATCGACCAGATTGGGCGCCGCGTGACGCAGCTTGAAATCGAGCGCCAGGCGCTGCGCAAGGAAGACGATGCCGCCTCGCGCGAGCGTTTGCAGGTACTCGAAAAAGAACTGGCAGGCCTCAAGGAGAAATCCGACCACTTGAAGCTGCGCTGGAAGGCGGAGAAGGAAGTCATCGCGAAAATCGGCGAGCTGAAGGAAAAGATTGAGCAGGCGAAAACCGAGGAAACGCGGGTCACGCGCGAGGGCGACCTGAACAAAGCGGCGGAGATCCGCTACGGCAGGCTGGTGTCTTTGGAGAAAGAATTGACCGCCGCCAACGCTAAGCTCGAGAGTATCGACAAGACAGGCCGCATGTTGAAGGAAGAAGTGGACGAAGAAGATGTGGCGCGCGTGGTCTCGCGCTGGACGCGGATTCCCGTCTCCAAAATGCTGGAAGGCGAAGTAGCGAAGCTGGTGAAAATGGAAGAGCGCCTGCGCCTGCGCGTGGTAGGCCAGGAAGACGGTCTACGCCTGGTGGCGAACGCCGTGCGCCGCAGCCGCGCGGGCCTTGCGGACCCGAACCGCCCCATCGGCTCGTTCCTGTTCCTCGGTCCCACGGGTGTGGGCAAGACGGAACTGGCTCGCGCCCTCGCCGAATTTCTCTTTGACGACGAGCGCGCCATGCTCCGCATGGATATGTCGGAGTACATGGAAAAGCACGCCGTGGCGCGCCTGATTGGCGCTCCGCCCGGATACGTGGGCTATGAGGAAGGCGGCCAGTTGACCGAACTGGTACGGCGCCGGCCGTATGCCGTTCTGCTCTTCGACGAAATCGAAAAGGCGCACCCCGACGTCTTCAATATCTTCCTGCAAATTCTCGAAGACGGCCGCCTGACCGACGGCAAGGGCCGCACGGTGGATTTCAAGAATACCGTCATTATCATGACCTCGAACATCGGCAGCCACCTGATTCACGAGGCCATGAACGGCGTCGATCACGCCATCGGTATGACTACGAAGAAGGGAAGTGCGGTGGGTGAGGCGGGAGTGCTGAGCGAAGGATTGAAGAAGCAGATCCAAGACTTGCTTCTCCAGCACTTCCGTCCGGAGTTCCTGAACCGTATCGATGAAATTGTGATCTTCAACGCCCTCGGAAAGCAGGAAATCGGGAAGATCATCGACCTTCAGCTTGAGAACCTCCGCCGTATGCTCGCGGAGCGCAAGATCGAGATCACGTTGACGGAGAAGGCTCACGAGCTGCTCTTCCGCGAAGGGTACGATCCGCAGTTCGGGGCGCGGCCGCTCAAGCGCGCGATCCAGCGGCTCATCCAGGACCCGCTCGCCATGAAGCTGCTCGATGGCGAGGTTGTCCCCGGCGACGCGCTCACTGTTGACGCCGATATGAAGAAGGGCGTGATGACCTTCACGCCCGCCAAGGCGAAGGCGGCAAGGAAGTGATTACCGAATGAAAATGCCTGTCCTATTCGTTGGCCACGGATCGCCGATGAATGCCATCGAGCAGAACCGCTTTACGGAGACGCTGGCCGGGCTCACCAAGCGGCTGCCGCGACCGGAGGCGGTGTGCGTGGTCTCAGCGCATTGGGTGACGCGCGGCTCCGAGGTTCTGGCCGTCGCCAAGCCGCGCACCATTCATGACTTCTACGGCTTCCCGGCTCCGCTTTATGAGGTCGAGTACCCGGCGCCAGGCGCGCCCACCGAGGCCGAACGCGTGGCCCGCGAACTCGCAACCCAACCGGACGAGACGTGGGGGTTCGATCACGGGGCGTGGAGCGTCCTGCGGCATCTTTATCCCCAAGCCGACGTGCCGGTGTTTCAGATCAGCCTCGATGAGCGCCGCAGCCTGCCGCGCCACCTTGAACTGGGTAGCGAGCTCGCCCGGCTGCGTGACCGAGGCGTACTGATTCTGGGCAGCGGGAACATCGTGCACAATTTGCTCCGCATGGAGGGCGAAAAGGACGCACAACCTTTTCCCTGGACCATCGAATTCGACTCGGATGTGAAAAAGGCGATCGAGACTCGCGACCTCGCTTCGCTGGCTGCGCCCGAGTCATGGGGCAAGCCGCTGGCGGCGCTCGCCCATCCCACGCTCGAACATTACGTGCCGCTGCTTTACTGTATGGGGAGCACCACCGAGCACGACGCGGTGAGCTATCCTTACGAGGGCTTTGAGTACGCCAGCCTCTCGATGCGCATGGTGTTGTTTGGAGAGGAGGCAGTGGAGCCGTTTTCGCAGCCGCGGATTGCATCATGATATCAAAGTGATATCATTGAAAATGAGGGGGCCGAGAATGCCTAATTTGACCGTGCGCAGAATACCAAAAGAGGTTTACAGAAGGCTGAAGGTGACCGCCAAGCGTAACCACCGGAGCCTGAACGCGGAAATCCTGGCGGTCCTGACGGATGAGGATGCCTGGGCCCTTCGCCGATTGCAAATCGCGGCCGTGCTGCCCGAATTGGCCAAAGCGCGTGAAGAAATTGCCCGGGAATTCCCGAACGCTCCCGAGAGCGTGGAGTTGATCCGCGAGGATCGCGACAGTCGATGAACATCGTCGTGGATGCGAGCGTTGCCGCGAAATGGCTCTTCTCAGAACGAGACTCCGACCGCGCCGCGGCGCTATTGCGCGAGATTGTGGAGGGACGGCTGAGATCCGTGGCGCCAGAGATTCTGCCCGCGGAGATTGGGAATGTCCTCGCCCTGCGAGTCCTGCGAGGATTGCTGCGAGAGCAACAGGCTTTAGCTGAATACGAACGGTTTCAACGATGTTGCCCGGCGCTGATCAGCAACAAAACGCTCGCCGAGCCGGCTCTAAGATGGGCACTACGGCAGCGGCACCCAATCTATGATTGCCTTTACCTCGCTTTGGCGTTAGAGGCCGGCTGTGACCTCATTACGGCGGATGAGAAACTGCACCGCGCATTCTCTCCTGACTTCCCTCAAGTTCGTCTCCTGCACGATTGGCAGCCGCAAGCGTGACCTGAAGGGCTGGTCCGGCATCTAATAGAGTGACTTGGTGGAAGACATAGGGAGCGACAGAAGATGTGGAATAATCTCAAAACAACGCTCTTACTCGCGGCCATGACCGGCTTGGTTTTGGGCATCGGCGAGTGGTGGGGCGGCCAGAACGGACTGATACTCGCCTTAGTGATCGCTGCGGTGATGAACCTGGGCACTTACTTCTTTTCGGACAAGATCGCGCTGGCCTCCTCCGGCGCGCAGCCCATTTCGCGCGAGGACGGCCCGCGCATTTACCAGATTGTCGAGCGCCTGGCCGCCAAGGCGAACATCCCTGTTCCCAAAATCTATTTCATTCCCACCGAATCGCCCAATGCTTTTGCCACGGGCCGCAATCCCAGCCACGCCTCGGTGGCGGTGACGCGCGGCATTCTGGACATTTGCGACGACGAGGAAATCGAGGGCGTGCTGGCGCATGAGCTCGGGCACGTGAAGAATCGCGATATCCTCACCAGCGCGGTGGTGGCCACTCTCGCCGGCGCCATCACCATGATTGGACACATGCTTTGGTATGCCGAACTGCTCGGAGGGTTTGGTGGCGGCGGGCGGGGCAACGACCGGCGAGGCGGCGCGCTTTCCGCCCTCGCCATGATGATTCTGGCGCCGCTGGCGGCCACGCTCATCCAACTCGCTATTTCGCGCTCGCGCGAGTACGAAGCCGACGCCACCGGCGCGCGCATCACCGGTAATCCCCAAGGCCTTGCCCGCGCCCTCGACAAGATCGACAAATGGGCGAAGCGCATCCCCATGCAAGTCGCGCCCTCGATGGCGCACCTGTATATCTATCAGCCCCTCACTTCGGGTGAAATCTTTTCCAGCCTGTTCTCCACGCATCCGCCGATTCGCAAGCGCATTGAGCGCCTGATCGGGCGTGACTTCGTTTAAGCGACCATGCTTGCCTGAGCGCATCGAATCACGTTACGATGGATGTGTTCTCCCGGCCTGCGGCGCTGACGGAGCCTGAAAACTCCAAACGTGGCAGGCTCAAAGGGTGGGGCAAGAAATCGTGCCGCCTTCCGTGTTTGGAAAAGAGAACGCCGCCGGCTCCAAACACACGCCGGATTATTTGTTTGGGGCTCTTCACAGGGAACAGGCTAGAGGGAAGGAAGAGCAAACCGACTGCTTTCATTCTCCGATAACCTACTCCCTGTCACCTGTAATCTGAAACCTGCTCTTATGCTGCGCGATAAACTCGGGCGCGAAATTCACGACTTGCGCATTTCGGTGACGGACCGCTGCAACTTCAGTTGCGTTTACTGCAAGTCTGCCGATCCGAAAAACTACTTCCCGCACCGCGACCTGCTGACCTGGGAGGAATTCCTGCGCCTCAGCCGCGTCCTGGTGGGCTTGGGGATTCGCAAAATTCGCGTGACCGGGGGCGAACCGTTGTTGCGCGAGGGCGTGGTGGATTTCATCGCGCGCCTCCGCCAAATCGACGGGCTGACGGATGTAGCGCTGACCACCAATGGATACCTGCTGCCGGAGATGGCGCGGGAGCTCGCCGCTGCCGGGGCTCCAAGGGTCACCGTCAGCCTGGATTCCACGAACCCGGAAAAGTTCGCCAGGATGACGCGGACGCCCCGCTCCTACGAAAAAGTGATGGCGGGCATTGACGCCGCTCTGGAAGCAGGTTTGCGCCCGGTGAAGGTGAACATCGTTCTGGTGCGCGGCTTCAACGACGATGAGATTGTGGAATTCGCGCGCTTGGCGCGCCGCCGCGACATTGTCGTGCGCTTCATCGAGTTCATGCCGCTCGACGCCGACCATGCCTGGAAGCGCGAGTTGGTGGTAACGGCCAAGGAAATTGCGGACGCCATTCAGCCCGTGTTTCCGCTCCAGGAAATTCCCCGTCACTCGCCCAGTGAAACGGCGCTGCGCTATCGCTTCGCGGATGGCCAGGGCGAGCTCGGCATCATCGCGCCGGTTTCCATCCCTTTCTGCGGGCAGTGCAGTCGCATCCGGGTGACCGCCGACGGCAAATTGCGCACCTGCCTCTTCTCCCTGCGCGAGCACGATGTGCGCCACTTGGTCCGCAACGGCTCGACCGACCACGACATCGCCAGGTTTATGGAAAAGGTGGTGCACCAAAAGGAGCCCAGCCACCGCATCAACGAGCCCGATTTCGTTCAGCCTTCGCGGACCATGGTTTATATTGGGGGATAAGAACTCGGGATTAGGGGTTAGGGATTCGGGGTTAGGGAAAAGAGATTTCGAACCGCTAATTCCTAATCCCGAACCCCTAGCCCCTGTTCTTAAGCTAAAATAGCAGCAGGGCAAATATGGCGACGGAAACTATAGACATGTTCCTCTCAACCGGCGCTGACCTCTCGGCGCAGGAGCTCGACGAGCGTATTACGCGGGCCAAGAACGAACTCGGCTCGCGGCTGGTGATTCTGGGGCATCATTATCAACGCGATGAGGTGGTGAAGTTCGCCGACTACCGCGGCGATTCGCTGCGCCTTTCGCAACTCGCTGCCCGCCGCCCGGAGGCTGAGTACATCGTTTTCTGCGGCGTACACTTCATGGCGGAGAGCGCCGACATCCTGAGTGGCGATCACCAGGCGGTGATTCTTCCTGACCTGCACGCCGGCTGCTCCATGGCCGACATGGCAAACCTTGAGCAAGTGGAGGTTTGCTGGGAAGCGCTCACGGCGGAGAATAGCGACAGGATCGTGCCCGTCACCTACATTAACTCCACCGCGGCCATCAAGGCTTTTGTGGGTAAGAACGGTGGGGCCGTTTGCACTTCCTCCAACGCCCGCAAGGTCATGGAGTGGGCGCTCGCCCGCGGGGAGAAGGCATTGTTCCTGCCTGATGAGCACCTGGGCCGCAACACGGGCTATGGGCTGGGAATTCCCCTCGATCAGATGGCGGTATGGAATCCAGGGGAAGAAAACGGCGGGCTTACAGACAGCGAGATTGCCGGAGCGCGGATTTATTTGTGGAAAGGCCACTGCTCCGTCCATCAGCGTTTTCGCCCCGAACACGTGGCGCGCGTGCGGAAGAGCCATCCGGGCATTCGGGTGATCGCGCACCCCGAATGCTCGTGGGAAGTCTGCCAAGCGGCAGACGAGGTGGGCTCGACGGAATACATTTTAAAGCGTATTGTGGAAGCTCCTCCGGGAGGCGCGTGGGCCGTGGGCACGGAAATCCACATGATTCGCCGCCTGGCCAACGAGCACCCTGACCGGCTCGTCGTTTCGCTCGACGACTGTGTTTGCATGTGCAGCACCATGTTCCGGATCTCGCCCCAGCATCTCTGCTGGACGCTCGAAAGTTTGCGCTCCGGCCAGGTGGTTAACCGCGTGAGCGTTGATCCCGAGACCAAACGTTGGGCGCTGGTTGCCCTGAATCGCATGTTGGAGATCAGGTAGCCGACAGCTTACAGCTAACAGCCGACAGTTAGCATAAACCAATGGCTGTGGGTTGTGCGCAGTCAATGCCAGTCCCAACATGGGGGGAAGACACGCAACTGCATACGGTGTCTACCAACTGTTAGCTGTGAGCTGTCAGCTCAATATGGCCGACAAATATTTTGACCGCCGAGAAGCGGAAGAACTTCTAGTCACCATTGCGCCATGGCTGGAGGAAGCGCGAAGCGAGAAGGAGAAGATCGAGTCCTTCAAGACCGACTTGGCGCAGGTGGCGTCACGCATCATGGTGTTGGGCGGCACTTTCCCTCCCCTGGCTGATCTGTTGCGGAAAAAATCCGAGCACGACGAGGCGGCCGAGCGCTTGGTGGAGATCGTCAACCGCATTCAGGATACCGGCGTCCTGGTGAAGGATCTCGACGTCGGCTTGGTGGATTTTCCCAGTCTGCTCGAAGGAGAAGAGATTTACCTGTGCTGGAAACTCGGTGAAGAGCACATCGCCTTCTGGCACGGCATTGACGAGGGATTCGCCGGCCGCAAGCCGCTCGACGAACCCGGCACAGGGCGTACACCGCCGCAGGGTCCCCGGTTGCAATGAGATTTGACGCGGCCCTGAATCGCCACGGGCTCGCCTTGAAGACGCCAGCACGGAGTGTTAGAGTTTATAGGTGATGAAGATGAAGACCCTTCTTTCGATCGATGAATTCGAAAGGCTCCCTGAGCCGGAGCAGGGCGGCGGCTATGAGCTGGATGAAGGAGAACCCGTCTACGTGTCCCCCAACAGCTTCGAACAAGGCGAAATTATCCACCGAATCTACGCGCTCCTGAAGGAATGGGCGCAGACCGGCAACCGCGGTTTGGTCGCTGCCGACACTTGGATCGAACTAGCCCCCGGTATAGTGCGTGCCCCCGACGTTGCCTTCGTCCCGCGCGAGCGAATTTCCAATCTTGATCCCAAGCACTCTTTGAAGGTCGTTCCGGCGTTGGCTGTCGAGGTCCTTTCTGCGTATAACACGGCGCGTGAGATGAGCCGGAAGATTCAGCAGTATCGCGATGCCGGTATTGAGTTGATCTGGGTGGTTGACGCGGAGAAGTGCGAGGTCGACGTTTATAGCTCACTCCCCCTGCGAACCCTTCGACAGGGCGACACCCTAAGAGACGACAATATTCTCCCGGGCTTTTTACTTCCCCTATCTTTGGTCTTTGAGCCCGTGCTCTGAGCACTGTGGATAACCGCGAAACTGCCAGCACAGACGGGCAGCCTTACGTCCGGTTAGGCTCTGGCAACTTCGACGTGGGCCTAAGCTCTCCATTTTTGACGATGCGACAGGATAGAATCGATGAATTCTGAGAACCCCGGCAATGAACTGGCGAAGGCCGCGAGCGCCTACCTGCGCTCCGCCGCGCATCAGCCCGTGCTTTGGCGCGAATGGAACAGCGCCGCCTTCGCACAGGCGGAGGCGGAGGATAAACCCATCCTGCTCGACATTGGCGCCGTGTGGTGCCACTGGTGCCACGTGATGGACCGCGAGAGTTACGAAAACGCGGAGGTGGCGCGCGTCATCAACGAGTCGTTCATCCCCGTAAAGGTCGATCGCGACGAGCGCCCCGACATCGACGCCCGCTACCAGGTGGCGGTGAGCGCCTTGACGGGCCAGGGCGGCTGGCCGCTCACGGCCTTTCTCACTCCGGACGGCAGGCCGTTTTTTGGGGGCACTTACTTCCCCCCGGACGACCGCTCCGGCCGCCCGGGCATGAAGCGCTTGCTGGAAGCCATCGCGCACAACTACCGCACGCATCGCGACCAGATCCATGAAAGCGCCGCGAAGATTGCCGAGGCTCTCAGCGAAGTGGAACGCTTTAAAGAAGGGGAGACGGCGGCCGACGAACAGGTTCTGAAAGCGATCGTCGAAGGCATCGGCGGCATGTTCGATGCGCAGAACGGCGGGTTCAGCAACGCCCCCAAGTTTCCCCACCCCACGGCGATCGATCTGCTCCTCGAGGTTTATCTCGAGACCCGCCAGGAGTGGCTGCTGACCATCGTGACCACCACCCTCGAACATATGGGGCGGGGCGGCGTCTACGACCAGATCGGAGGCGGCTTTCACCGCTACTCGGTGGACGAGCGTTGGATTGTGCCCCACTTCGAGAAAATGTCTTACGACAACGCCGGCCTGCTGGGAAATTACCTTCGCGCCTACCAGCTTGCCGGCAACAAATTCTTTCGCGAAATTGCCTTGGGGATTCTCGCTTTCCTTGAAAATGTGTTGTCGCATCCGGAGGCCGGCTTTTACTCGAGCCAGGACGCGGACATCAACCTAGACGACGACGGCGATTACTTCACTTGGACGCTGGACGAGTTGAATGCGATGCTCGACGGGCCGGAAGCGCGCGTTGCCGCCCTTTACTATCAGATTGATGCGCAGGGCGAAATGCATCACAACCCCGCGAAAAACGTGCTGTTCATTGACCAGCCCCTCCATGCCATCGCCGCGCGCATGCAGCTTGACGAAACCCAGGTGGCGGAACTCCTGGCGAGCGCCCGGCGCAAGATGGCCGATGCCCGCGACCACCGGCAAACGCCGTTCATCGACAAGTCGATCTATACGAGTTGGAATGGCATGCTGATATCCGCCCTGTTGGAGGCTTACCGAGTTCTGGGAAAAGAGGGCGAGCGCAACCGTGCCCTGGCCACTCTCGACATGTTGGTGAGCAAAGCCTTCGATCACGAGAAAGGCATGTACCACACCCTGGTGGAGGGAACGCCGCGCATTGAGGGCTTGCTCGAAGACCAGGTGTTCATCATTGCCGCGCTTCTCGACGCGTACGAGATTACCGGAACACGCCTCTATTTCGATCGCGCGCTCGAACTGATGGAAATCACCCTGCGGCGCTTCTGGGATGAGAAGGAGGGAGGGTTCTTCGACACCGCCCAGGATCTGGCCGACCGCCACGGGAGCCTTACTACCCAACGCAAGCCCTTCCAGGATTCACCCACGCCGGCGGCGAATGCGGTGGCCGCGCAAGTGCTCGACCGTCTGGACGTGCTCGCGGACCGCGAGGATTTCGGCGAAAAGGCGGCAGCCACCCTTGCGCTCTTTGCGCCCAAGGCGGGGCAGTACGGGTTGTTCGCGGCGACTTACGGTTTGGCGCTTCTTCATCACCTGCGCGCGCCGGTGGACGTGGTGGTAGTGGGCCCCGCCGGCGATGAGCGCACTGTGAACCTCCTCCGCGCGGCTTATGAAACCCCGCGCGCCGGCAAACGCGTTTTCGCATTCGAGCCCCGCACCGTGCAAGCCCGCGACCTGCCCGCCGGTCTTGCCGCTACGCTGCCGGAACTGCCCTTCGATGGCGTTCCTGTGGCGCTGGTGTGCCAAGGCTCCGCCTGCCACCCGCCGGTGCAAACCCCGGATGCCCTCCGCGAGTTGCTCGCCCCCAAGCCCGCTTGAAGCGGCGAATTGGAGATGCGATCTCCCTGAGCCGCGGCCTTGCCGGAAGAGAGTCCGGATCGCAGGCGCGCAGAAGCAACGGTCTGCGCCCGGGCGCGATTGCACTAGCTTGAATTCTTCTTGCCAGTTCTTGACGACGGCATTACTATCGCCCGAGTCTTTATTATGGAGACAAGCCTATGAAACGCTAGTGCTTTATCGGAAGCGCGCCGACGAGAAATCGGTCGGTCGGCGGGAGGGTGACAACGGCGCGCTTTCGATAAAGCCGTTTGAACGAGGCCGCGTCACGACCCTATGGGATTTG
>Ga0181533_1005310_pt1 | contig 12459 bp, 8 predicted proteins | sample PEATcosm2014_Bin_45_FD_119772 | JGI IMG/M metagenome (GOLD analysis project Ga0181533, IMG submission 119772) | Peatland microbial communities from MTU Mesocosm Facility, Houghton, MI, USA - PEATcosm2014_Bin11_60_metaG | ecosystem: Environmental > Terrestrial > Soil > Wetlands > Peat | place...
ACTCTCCCCCGGACGCATCGTCCAGATCTTTAAGAGCATCACTGCCCGGGAGATATTCACACGAAAGCCCTCAGTCAAGAAGCACCTCTGGGGCGGTGAGTTCTGGACAGATGGGTACTATGTGGCAACTGTCGGAGAAAGGGCCGATTGGAGAACGGTCGAAAAATACGTCCAGAAGCAAGGATTGCCAAAGCAAGACCTCAAACAGTTACCGCTTTTTGGTTTTTAATACCCTGTAGCTTGCTACAGGGTAGTTTATTGCTGTCGCAGACGGTTACCAGCGAGAAATTGGCTTTAACTTAGCGGGAGACAGGGTACCGATTTGCGAGGGCACATTGGCGCAGGGTTGGGGTTTGCTCAAGTCGGGGGTTCATGGAAAAATGCCTTCCGGGCAGCTGAATACCACGCGGGAAAGCAGAGAGTCTCACGAAGGAGCCCGGAAGAAAGTGACGTTGCCAAAAAAGGGGGGGTTATGGCAAGGAGATGGCGATATGAATACACGGTCGTATTGATCCACTGGTTCATCTGGGGGTTCGTTGCAATGGACCGGCTGGTTATTGGGTATCTTTTTCCGATGATAGTGCCCGACCTCAAACTGGACTTCACGCAAGTCGGTATAGTCATGTCGTTGATAGGCATCACCATGGGGCTCATGGGTATTTTTGGCGGGGCTTTGTCCGACAAATTCGGACGAAAAGCAATCATCGTCCCGAGCACTATAATATTCTCGCTGCTCTCATGGGGAACGGGACTGGCAAGAAGCTTTGTCCAATTAGCCATGGTGAGGACAGTCCTGGGTATTGCCGAGGGGCCGTACTATCCCGCGGCTGTCGCTACTATTGCAGAGGAGGCGACGCCTAAGAGAAGGGGCCTGATGATCGGACTCCACCAGACAGCGTGGGGAGTCTGGGGCGGGTTTTTTGCAGCCATTTATGCAACGCAGGTCGGAAGCCTCCTCGGTTGGAGGTGGGTCTTCTATTTTACCCTGCCACCCGGCATCATACTGGCCATTGTCCATCGGATCTATGTGAAGGAGCCTAAATCGGTGGCGGCGAGGATTGAGGCGAGAAAAAAAGGTATCGCCCACAAGATTGTAACTCAAACGGGAGAACATGTGACGGTAGGAGATGTCCTGAAGTTCCGCAACATCATTCTGACAGCGCTGATCAGCATTTGTTTCATGACATGGCTTTTCTTCATTATTGCCTTTGGAACCCTCTACCTGACAAAGGTCCAGAACCTCGCCATCACAACTGCCGGATTCGTCATGTCGGCGTGGGGCCTCGGGGCTCTGTTCGGATATATTTGCGTTCCCTGGGTCTCTGATTTTGTTGGCCGGAAACCTGCCCTGATCCTTAGTGCCTTTCTAGCTGGGCTCGCGACTTTGTGGTTCGCGCGTGCGGGAGGAAATCCGACATCGCTCTATTTTATCATGCTCCTAGTAGGGTTTTTTGGATATGGCTGTTATCCTGTTTTCATGTCACTTATCCCTAGCGAGACAGTTCCTTTTGGACTCGCCGGCCTTGCCATTGGGATACCGACGGGCATAGGGGATATCATTGGTGGAGGCGTTCTTCCCACTTTCGGGGGCATGCTGGCAGACGCCTTTGGCTTGGGTGCGCCTATGCTGGTGACGGCCGTCGCGCTTTTTGTGGCAACCGTCATAGGTTTTTTTATCATTGAAACCTGCCCCAGGAAGGTGCAGGCCAAGAGTACCGCGACAGCGGCGGCTATGTAGAATACGAGATGCTCCGACGGTATCGCGAAGAGACGCAGGCAGGACTGGCGGTCCTGCCTGCTATGCCGAATGCAAAATGATGGAGGAGCAAAACAACTTTGACCGAGAAAAGCTTTTCCCCGCATGGAAGCGCCGGTGTCGAGCTGTGAGCTGATAGTGCGCGTGCATCGCACACCAAGTTAACGAGCCAGGAGGATCGGGCTGTGGAAGAATGGTTACAGAACTCAATGAGCAGCATCGCGCAAACGTTTGAAAATGTTGTACGAACTTATGCAGACAGAGAAGCATTAGTTTTCAAAGAGGAGCGGCTGACTTACAAGCAGTTTGGGGACCACGTGGACCAATTTGCGAAAGGGCTGATAAAAATCGGGGTAAAGAAGGGTGATCATGTCGCGATCTGGGATACCAACAATCTTGAGTGGCTCTACGCGCAGTTTGCCGTACACAGGCTCGGCGCCACCGTCATCACCGTCAACACCCGCTACAGACCTTCGGAGCTGGAGTATGTGCTGGAGCAGGCAGACTGCAGCACATTGATCTTCAAGGACGGTTTTCTCGATAAGATAGATACAGTAAGTATGGTAAACGCGATAATACCGACGCTTCAAAATTCGGAACCAGGACAGTGTGCAGGCGAGAAACTGCCAATGCTGAAAAACGTCATCTGTCTGAGTAATAGGAAGCATCCAGGAATGTTTAGTTTCCGAGAGCTGATCGAGTCAGGCAGTGATGACAGCATGAGTCAAGCATTGACACAAGCTGTCGCTGAAACTTCATCGGCTGATATCGGCTATATCATGTACACCTCAGGAACCACCGGCACGTCGAAGGGCGCAATGATCCCGTGCCTCAACACATTGGCGCTCTGCTACCAGTATAACCATTTTCACATGCTCACGGAAAAAAGTAGGGTTATCTGTGCGGCTCCCCTGCATAGTAATTTCGGGTGCAACACGTCGGTGTTGACGGCCCTTGTCTGCGGTGCCTGCGCGTGCATCCTGGAAAGCTGGGATACCGATCAGGTGCTTGATCTGATCCAGAAAGAGAGAATTACTCATCTAACAGTCGTCCCCTCAATGGCAATTATGATGTTCAACCACGCCAATCTGGCTGATTATGATTTGACATCTATCAAAGTCTGGGCGTCCGGGGGAGCGCCTCTTCCTAAGGAATTGGCGCGCGGCTTCATGGAAAAGCTGAAGATAGACGTACTGGTACACGGCTACGGGCTCGTTGAGGGGGCTGGAATTATCAGTACGTGCTCCACGCAGGAGGCGCCCGTCGAGGTGGTAGCGACGACAGTGGGCAGACCCTGGCCTTACTGCAGAGTCAAGATAGTGGACCCGGAAACATGTGAAGAGGTGCCCGAGGGTGAAGACGGGGAGATATGGAGTACGGACAACTGTGACCCTCCGTGTCATGTCATGAAGGGCTATTATAAGAAACCAAAAGAGACTGCCGAGGCAATTACAGAAGGCTGGCTGCGAACCGGAGATATAGGGGTCATAAAGGATGGGCTTCTCACCGTCACAGGACGATTGAAAGACATGATCCTGGTGGGTGGCTTTAACGTCTTTCCTGCCGAAATAGAGGACGTTATTCGTACCCATCCCCGGGTAAGGGATGTGTCCGTCGTCGGGGTGCCCGACCAGAGACTTCAGGAAGTACCGATGGCGTTCGTGCAGTTGAAGGAGGGCAAAGAGGCAAGCGAGCCCGAACTCATCGATTTCTGCCGGGATAGGGTATCTAACCTTAAAGTGCCAAGATACATCAGATTTGTGGATGAATTTCCCCTTACTCCGGTGGGAAAAGTGCAAAAATTCAAGTTGAGAGAAATGGCTGTCAAGGAGCTTAATATAGGGAGCTGAGGCACCGCATTAGTACCCGGCATATTATGACATGGACCATAAGGGGATGATGATGTCGATTAACGGTAGAGATTTGGTGAGACGTCTTTTTGCGTCTTCCCCGCTTCCCAGGATTCCATTTATTCCCTTGATTTGTTCTCATGCGGCCAGGATCGAGCAAACGTCGACACATGACATGCTTACGGACCCGACTCAGCTCAGTAAAGCGCTTAAGAATGCACAGTCGCTCTATAACTACGACGCAGTGACATGTGTCTTCGACCCGAGCTTGGAAGCCGAAGCGTGCGGGTGCCCGGTCATCTGGGGTGACGATTATGATATCCCTTCTGTTTCCGCACACCCTGCCGGTGATCTTGCCGAAATCTCCCGGATTGATATTACTGATATTGCCACGCGGGGCAGATTGCCTGTAGTGGTTGAAGCTGCCAAAAGACTGAAGATAGCGTTGGGGCGGCGGGTCGCGATCGTCGGCGTGGTGACGGGTCCGTTAACCCTGGCAGGCTCGTTAATCGGCCGGGATATAATCGAGGCGCTCGACGAAAGACAGGAGGAGGCGCAAAGCCTAGTGGCAGTTGCGGCAAGAGTTGCTGTTGAGGTGTGTAAAGCTTACTGCAGTCTTGAGCTCGACGGTGTGATGGTGGCGGACAGGTTCGCATCACGCCTGCCCCTCAAGCACTCCGACAAGCTGCGCTCACTGCTCACCCCGTTATGGAATATAGTGCGATTCCATAACGCGTACTCAATCTTGTGGAGCGAGAAAGGCGACCCCAGCGCGCTGGAGTGTCTCTGCAGTGCAGGGGCGGACGCTGTGGCGGCCGCTGTCACGCCCGGTTTTGCCGATCTGAAAACAATGATGGTGAATAAAAGCAATCTGGTTTTCGGTGCCGCCATCCCCTCTACACTGCTCGCGTCGGGCGCAACAGAACTCGAAGAATACGTGACAAATTATCTCAGGGCAGGAACTGACAGGAGGATGTTCCTGACGACCGAAGGGGAGGTCCCGGGTAATACCTCTCCCGAACATATACACGGGATTATGAAAGCCATTGCTTCCCCGAGGTAGGGAGACGACGTTAAGATAGAGAGGCACACGAGATGAATGAAGATGAGATCATCCTTGAAAGAGAAGCTGGTGTAGCAATCTTGACTCTGAACAAACCCGAAACGCTCAACGCGATGACGGCAGATATGTGGGCGCGATTACCGGCATTGGTTGGAGAGGTGCGTACCGACGACAGCGTCAAGGTGCTGATCGTCACGGGCGCGGGCAAGGGTTTTTGTGCAGGATCGGATGTGGGCCGTCTTGCCTCCCGCATTGCCGGCGAAAAAGCCGCGGAAGGCCCGAAAGACATCACCGCGCCGCTGGGCTCCGAAGTCCTCTGCCTGGCCACACTCCAGAAGCCCACGATCGCTGCTCTGAATGGAGTGGTTGCCGGCGCAGGCGTTTCCATAGCCCTCGCCTGTGATATGAGGATAGCGTCCGAGCAAGCGAGGTTCGTGCTGGCCTGGGTAAAGATGGGACTGGTACCCGACGGTGGAGCGACATATTTGTTAACACGACTTGTGGGTCCGTCGAAGGCCCTCGAGTTTGCACTCACCGGCAGCACCATTGATGCCCAAACAGCAGAACGACTAGGCATGATCAACAAGGTTGTACCTCATGCTGAATTGATGGCGGCAGCAAAAGAATTGGCGGCCACCATAGCTCACGGCCCTCCAATCGCCATTCAACTGATGAAAAAAGGGATATACAGGGCGTTGACGCACGACCTTGAGTCTCAACTTGATTACGAAAGCTACATTCAGAGCATTTGCCGCGGAACGGAAGATCATAAAGAAGGCGTCAAGGCTTTTATGGAAAAGCGGAAGCCCGAGTTTAAAGGGAAATAGCTATGTCCGACAGCGACGAGCAAAAAATAGAAGAAATGGCAAGACGCTTCAAGGCGCCCCGGGAATTTGTCGAGGCGTCCCAGAGTATCAAGCAGGCCAAAACCGTGCTGGCCAGACTGCAGGCTTTCAATAAAGAAAAGGTATCGATTGAACAGGGAGACACACACGCAATCGCGAAGCAACACGAGAGCGGAAGACTCACTGCTCGGGAGAGAGTGGCGAAGCTGCTGGACCACGCCAGCTTTGAGGAATTGGATCTGTGGCATCGCCCCTATGAAACTGGCTTCGACATCGGGGAGGAAAGGGGCAGAGGCGACGGTGTCGTTATCGGCTATGGCAATGTGCACAGGCGGCCAATAACGGTCTGGGCGCAGGATGCTACGGTCATGGGAGGAACCGTAGGCACGGTCCACGCGAGGAAGATAAGCATGATCATGGAGAATTCGCTGAATGCCCGGACGCCCCTCGTAGGTATCTTTGACTCCCAGGGGCTGAGGGCCCATGATGTCATCCAGTATCCTGAATTTTATTCGACCAGCACGATGGTTCGCTTTCAGACCATTTCTTCCGGCGTGATCCCCCGGATATCCCTCATAATGGGGCCCTGCTTGGCGGACATGGCAATTGTTGCTGCCCTGTCCGATTTTGCTTTTATGGTCAAAAATACCAGCTACATGCATCTCGCTCAGCCTCCTTCCGGCAAAACCGGCCAGGAAATGGGGGACCCTTTGAACGTACATGCGAGGCTGACCGGTAGCTGTCATGTTCTTGCCGACAGTGAGGAAGAGTGCCTCCGAAAATGCAGGGAATTACTCGCTTATCTACCGGCCAACAACATGGAAAAGGCGCCCGTCGTTGACACAGGGGATGATCCTAATCGCTGTGAGGAAGGGCTTTTGGAACTGGTGCCTCTCGATTCTTCCAAGCCCTACAGCATGTATAAGCTCATCTCTCTGGTTGTCGATCAGGCAGAGTTTTTTGAGATCAGAGGTCAATGGGCGCGGAATCTCATCACAGGATTTGCCCGGCTTGACGGACAGACGGTCGGCATTATCGCCAACAACCCTCAGGAGAAGGGGGGATGCATGACCCTCGACGCGGCGGACAAAATGTCCCATTTTGTGAGGTTCTGTGATGCTTTTGGCATTCCCTGCATCTGGCTAGCCGATACACCCGCATTCTTACCTGCGGTCGACGAGGAGAGACGGGGGTTAATCCGGCATGGCAGCGGCATGATCTTTGCCAATACCGAGGCAACTGTTCCACAAATAACTGTCTTTATTCGTAAGGCATATGGTGGAGGTAGGCTGGCTATGCCCGGACAATTTCTCATGGGCGATCTTCAGGTTGCCTGGCCGACCTACGAACCCGGTTTGATGGGGGCGGCGGGTGCGATTTCCATCATCTACAGGAAAGAACTTTCATCCATCCCGGATGAAAAGGCGAGAGAGGAACAGAAGTCGAAACGCATGGAGGAAATGCAGTGGGGATTGGATATGCTCCTGCGCGAATCGACGCAAAAATTTATCGATCCGAGGGAGACGAGGCCTTTTCTGATCCGAGCGCTAAAATGGTTGAAGAATCGACAACAGAATCTGCCGCCAAGAAAACACGAGAATATAAGGCTTTGAGCGGTGATTTGAGGAACCAAGAATATGCAGGATAAGATCAAAGCTGTTGAAGACAGGAGGAGACGTCTTCTCGAGGGCGGAGACACAAAAGAGATCGAGAGGCAGCACCAGCAGGGCAAGCTCACTGCGCGGGAGAGATTAGCAAGGCTATTTGATGAGGGATCTTTTCAGGAGATTGCGCTGTGGATTCGCCCCATCAAAACAGGCTTTGACATCGACCGCCGCGATCTCCCGGGTGACGCGGTTATCACCGGGTTCGGGATGATACACGGCCGCACAGTGTATGCGTATCTTCACGACTTCACCGTAGTGGGCGGGAGCATGTCCTCAGGGCAGGACCACAAGGTCACCAGGCTGATGGAAATGGCTATGGAGGCGAGAGCGCCTTACGTCGGAGTGGTTGATTCCGGCGGAGTGCGTATCCACGATCTCTTTGGCCGGCCCGCGTTTCGGCCTATACAGGCGGGTCGACTCGGGATCGGCGGTACATCGGGAATCTTCGCCGCTCCTTCAATTGCCTCCGGCGTTATCCCTCAGGTCTCCCTTCTGCTGGGGCCTTGTTATGCGGGATCCGCATATTCTCCGACGCTGGCCGATTTTCTCGTGATGCAGAAGGAGACGAGCTTCATGTCGGTAGCATCTCCCCAAGTGCTCAAAACGGTGACGTACAAAAACGTCACCCATGAAGAAATAGGCGGCGCCGAGCTTCACGCCACCGTTACAGGGACTGCTGACTACCTCGCCGGGACGGACCAAGAGGCTATCGGCTTCTTTAGGGAATTAATCACGTACTTGCCGCTCAGCAATGATCCGACGACTTTGCCGGTTGTCGATACCCATGATGCACCCGACCGCAGGGATGAGGAGTTGCTCAACATCGTACCTGCTGATCTTTCCCGGCCATACGACATGCATGACATAATAAATCGCATAGTAGATGATGGTCGGTTCCTCGAACTTCAGGCGCTTTTTGCGAAGAGTATTATAATAGGCTTCGCACGCTTCGAGGGGCGGACAGTGGGGATTGTCGCCAATAACCCGGCTCAGGATAACGCGGTTTTGAACGTTAACACATGCGATAAACAGGCGCGATTCATAAGGTTCTGCGATTCCTTCAATATACCGCTCGTTTTCCTGGTCGATACGCCAGGGTTTTCATCGAACGCCGATGAAGAAAGATCGCGCGATGGTCTCATAAGAACTGCAGCCAGACCCGTCTTTGCGATATGCGAAGCTTCAGTCCCCATGATCGTCATCCATATCGGCAGGTGCTTCGGTCCGGCCAGGTTGATTATGGGCACACCGCGCATGGGCGTGGACATGACCTATTCCTGGCCCTCGGCGCAGGTCGCACGGATGAACCCGGAAGAGACAGTGGAAGTTATCTACGGAAGAGAGATAAACGCTTCGGATACTCCCGGCAGTGTAAAACGAGAAAGACTCAACGAGTTCATGAAGAATTATATTGCGCACCCCTACCATGCAGCCGAGCAGCTTCTGGCGGATGACATAATTGACCCGCGCGACAGCAGGTTCACGATAATACGGACATTGAGGGCATTCGCAAATAAAGAGCCTGGACCGAGGCCGTGGAGAAAGCATGGGCTTATTCCTCGTTAATCGCGGTTCTTTCGTGCGGCGCTTGCTGTCAGGAGTCGGCCGGGTAGTGCAAGAATAACTATTTGGAGGTGTACAGATGTCAGCTACAGCAGAAAAAAGCATAACGGAAAACATGAGGGATGAAGCGCCTTTCCAGCTCAAGCAGAAGAGGGCTTTTTCCAGGGTTGGCGACAAAAAAGTGGAAGATTATATGCCGTACCGCCCCGGTGTAAAGCTCTGTATCGAACGTGCAAGGCTCATCACACAGTCCTACAAGGAAACAGAGGGAGAGCCCATTGTGCTCAGAAGGGCCAAAGCATTGGCCTATCTCCTCGACAACATGACAATATGGATAGGCGGGCATGAGCGCATTGTCGGCAATTACGCCAGCACTCCGGACAGTATCATCACTTACCCGGAGCTGTTCTGGAGGTGGTTGGACAAGAGCATCGAGAAGGAGTATCGGGTGCTTCTCACTAACGAGGAGAGAAAAGAGCTCCACGAGATTCATAAATACTGGAAGAATTTAGCTGTTCACGGAAAAGAGCGGGAGCTGCTGCCGGAACACGTACTGCCATACTGGCGCTACGACAATCACGGGGTTTTCCTGTGGCTGCATGGTGGACGGACGGGTGTGCCGAACTACGAGAAAGTCTTTAAAATGGGCCTGAACGGGATAATTAAAGAGGCTGAAGCGAGATTGACCGCCATTTCTTCCGATCCGGAAATCTATCTCAACGGCAGGGAATATCTCGAGCAAAAAAGCTTCTTGGATGCGGCGATCATAACGATGAAAGCTGCGATCAGATGGGCAAAGAGATATGCTGAAATGGCCCGCGAACTGGCCGCAGAGGAAAAGGCTCCCGTGCGCAGAAAGGCACTTGAGGAAATTGCCGAGATCTGTGATTGGGTTCCGGGGAATCCTCCCCGCACTTTACATGAGGCTCTCCAGTCCTACTACTTCATTCTTCTTCTCACAAAGGTGATCGACCTCCAGTCTCCGGGAACAGGGGACAGATTCGACCAGATCATATATCCGTTCTATCAAAAGGACAGACAAAAGGGGCGGATTACCAGGGAACAAGCTCAGGAACTGGTCGAGTTCTTGTGGCTCAAGGAGAACGAATTCGGGGATCTCGTACCCCCTTTGATGGAGGCCCTCACCCTGCGCGTCTCCACTGTTGGGGGAGTCACACCCGAAGGTGACGATGCGACCAACGAGATGACATATATCGCTATGGACGCCAAAGATGCGATGGGACTCGCCCAGCCCGCCCTTGCAGTCAGACTCCATAACAAGACACCAAAGGCATTCATCAACAGGATTGTAAAATCACTCCGGACTAATGCGGGCGCCTATTCTTTTTTCAATGATAATTTCTACATGCAGCATTTGACCGGGCTCGGCATACCTCTCGAAGATGCTCGAAATTATGCGATAGAGGGTTGCATGAGGTGGATCATACCCGGTAAGGCCATGGGCATGAGGGCTCTGGGAGGAAATTTTGCATTACCCAAGTGTCTCGAGTATGCAATGAACGAGGGGATCGACAAATTTTCCGGCAAACAGTGGGGGTATCCCACTCCGGACCCTCGCACTTTTACCTCTATTGAAGATCTCATACAATCCTATCTGACGCAGGTGAGATTCTTCACGGAAAAGCTGGTCGCTATATACAATCTTGTCGATGCCCTCGATGAGCAGTATCTGCCCCAGCCCTTTCTATCCGCCCTCATGGATGGCTGTATCGAACGAGGCCGGGATTGCAGGGTCTATAAGTATTTCGCAAAAACCATCATCCAGCCGGTCGGTCACATAACTGTGGCCAATTCAATCGCGGCCGTGAAGAAGTTGATCTTTGATGATAAGGTGGTGTCTATGGATGAGCTTCTGGATGCCCTGAAGAACAATTGGGAGGGCAGCGAGGATCTTCGCTTGAAATTCCTTCAGGCGCCGAAGTTCGGGAATGATGACGATTCCGTTGACCTGATAGCGCGGGATATCATACAGAGGTCAACAGATGTGGTGAACAGCTTCAAGAATATTTACGGCGGCCACTTCATGTGCGACGGCACGGGAGGGGCCAGTTACTTTCGCTACAGCGGGCTTACAGGCGCTACACCTGACGGTAGAAGGGATCGCGACATATTTAATGACGGCACTATCTCGCCGACAATCGGGACAGACGTGAAAGGACCAAGTGCCGTGCTCAATTCTGTCGGAAAGGTCGATCATGTAAGGACCTTTACTCAGCTATTTAATCAGAAATTCATGCCCCAGTTCCTCGATGACGATTACAGAGATGTTTTTGCTGCCTATCTCAAAACCTGGCTCGATCTTGGCATCCATCACATACAGTTCAATGTGATGGATAAAAAGATACTCGTGGATGCGAAAGAACATCCGGAAAAGTATCCTCGCCTTGTTGTAAGGGTGGCAGGTTTCAGTGCATATTTCATAGATCTTGCTCCGGGTGTTCAGGACCAGATAATCGCGCGCACCGAACAGTGTTTCGGATGAGAGGCGGTAATAACGCGAAGGGTGTGAAACTGACACGATATGACACGCATGGTCGACCACGGCTAGGAGGCTGTCGGAATATTCTTCTTCCAAAATGCCCTGATTCCTTTGTAAAATAAGGGAAAAATAGGGAGCTTTACGTGAGCGGACACTACAAGACCTACGATCCGGACCAGTTCTTCCTCCTGCCTCCGTCACTCCGTGAGTGGCTGCCTGAAGGACACCTCGCATACTTCGTCTCGGACGTCGTGGATGAGCTCAATCTGACCGAGATAGAGAAGAAGTACAGTAATCGGCTGCAGGGCCAGCCCTTACCCATAATCTATTGAAGCTGTACCGAAGGAGGGGTGCGCAGGCAGCAGCATAGAAGAAAGGCAGACAGGGAGGGAGAAGAGGGGAGCTGTTGCCTCTTCCGCAACCCTACTACGCCCGGTCGCAGTAGGCGGTATGGATCATAATACTGATAATCAAACGCTGAACAGGTTGACTTGGAGCCGGTGGTTTTTCGACAGGCTCCTAGGCGGGTTTCACGGCTTTTTTCGGTAAGGGCGTGTGGATGCGGATGCCAGGCAGCCATAATGGTGAAAGGCATCGGCTGGTTATATTCAGGGGGGCTCATGGACAGCTACAATAGTGAGAGCCATGGATTCGTATTCGATCTCCAGCGGTTTTGCGTCCATGATGGGCCAGGCATTAGAACCACTGTTTTTCTGAAGGGTTGCCCGCTCCGTTGTCGATGGTGCAGTAACCCAGAATCGATAAACACTTATCCAGACGTCATGGTGTACGACTTACGATGCGTTCGCTGTGGAAGGTGCGTCGAGGCGTGCCCCCAGCAGGCGATCACGCTTGGCAAGGCAAAGAGGATCGATCGGTTGAGATGCGATCTTTGTCTGAAATGCGCGCAGGTCTGTCCAACAGGCGCCATAAGAGGTGTTGGCCAATTGCTGAGTGTCGAGGAGGTCTTGTTGGAGATCAAGAAGGATGACCTCTTGTACCGCAACTCGGATGGCGGCGTGACGATTTCGGGAGGTGAGCCTCTACTGCAGTGGAGGTTCTTACGGAGACTCCTGAAGGAATGCCAGCAACAGGGATTTCATGTTGCTTTGGACACGAGCGGCTATGCGCCGTGGAACATATTCCGCGAAGTACTCGAGTACACGGATCTATGTCTCTACGACCTCAAACACGTGGAGGCTCACAACCACGCGA
>Ga0181533_1005313_pt1 | contig 12451 bp, 13 predicted proteins | sample PEATcosm2014_Bin_45_FD_119772 | JGI IMG/M metagenome (GOLD analysis project Ga0181533, IMG submission 119772) | Peatland microbial communities from MTU Mesocosm Facility, Houghton, MI, USA - PEATcosm2014_Bin11_60_metaG | ecosystem: Environmental > Terrestrial > Soil > Wetlands > Peat | place...
AACTTCGGGAATTCATGGAAAAGGACCTGCAGGAAGAAGGATTGAGAAAATCGGTGGTAGTGGTCGCTACATCGGACCAGCCTCCTCTGGTAAGAACGAGGGGTGCCTATATTGCCACTACCATCGCCGAATATTTTCAGGCACAGGGGAAGAGGGTACTGTTAATGATGGACTCGGCAACACGATTTGCCATGGCTATGCGTGAAGTCGGCCTTGCCATAGGCGAGCCCCCCACCACAAAGGGATATACCCCTTCGGTATTTGCCGCGCTGCCGAGACTTCTGGAACGGACCGGAAATTTTTCCAAGGGAAGCATTACCGGTTTGTACACGGTTCTGGTTGAAGGGGACGATTTCAACGAACCAATCTCCGACGCCATGCGCAGTATTCTGGATGGACATATTGTACTTTCCAGGGAACTGGCGGCAAGGTCCATTTACCCTCCCATTGACATCCTTGCAAGTGCAAGCAGGGTGATGACGAATGTCACCGACAAGGGACATCAAAAACTTGCGGGGAAATTCAGGGAAGCGCTCGCTCTCTACCGCCAGTCGGAAGATCTAATCAACATCGGTGCGTACAAACCGGGAAGCAATCCGAAGATCGATTACGTCATCAGCAAGATGGATGAAATGATCGCTTACCAGAGACAGGAAGTCCATGATAATTGTTGTGTCGAATCCTCGATCACAATGCTGCAGAGGATATTCGACGATGGTTTTATGCTGTGATCTTTAATTGTAACTGTCACAAAAGCATAAAGAATGGAGTAATAAAATGCACAAAAATGGCTTCAAGCTGGATCAGGTGTTGAAGTACCGGAAGGAAATGGAAAAAGTGAGCAAGCTGGAATTAGCCGAAGCCAAACTGGAGCTTGATAATGCCAATTCGCGCCTTAAATGCGAGGAAGAAGAAGCTGACCGCCTCAATTCGGAATTCATGTACCGTCAACAGAAAGGGATAACCGGATTTGAATTCCAGATTTATTCGTACTTTTCCAGGAAGAAGGGTGAGGATATCAAGGATCAGCGAGCGAATGTCGGCCTTTTGAATCATGAAGTGATAAGAAAGCGGGAAACCCTTCTGGAAGCCTCAAAGGGGAAAAAGATGCTCGAAACCCTGGAGAAGAAGAGTTCCCAGGCGAGGAAGCGGGAGATAGCCGTCAAGGAAAATCATTTAATGGAAGAAAACGCCCTGCGGGGAAAGGGCAAGTTGTAGGGAAAGTAACAGGCAAAGGATAGAAAAATTGCAACTGGTTAGTTGTTAATCTTATCTATAGAAAGGAGGTGAGAAAATGGAAATCGCAACGACAATGTCGTCACCTTCACAGATGCCGCAGGCTTTGGCTGACATCTCCCTGTCGGACGAAGCAGGGGGCATCCAGAGTCAAACAGCGCAGTCGCCCTGCTTTGGTCTGCTTTTTGACCAATGTGCGGCAATGGCTGGAGGAGAACGATTGCCGGCTGATTCGGGAAGCAACCAATTGTTTCAATCGAGGCCCCTGGGAAGGGCTCACTCGGAACTAGCAACGGACGATGCACAACTTAATGATCCGTCCCATGGATCGTTGCTGAGGGTAACGGATTCTTTTACCGAGGGTCAGTTCAAAATGGCAATAGCAGCATCTGATAAAACTGTCCAGGAGCTGTCTGAGCAAACAGTTGCGGATCCGGGAGAATCTGATCCTGGGAAAGGGGTAAATTCTGCAGCGGGGCCAACTCCCGGAGGAAATAACGTACCGGAAACATCGATCCTGCAGATGCTTCTCGGATTGCGGCAAAAAATCGTGAAAGGCGGCAATACGGGAGAAATAATCACGGAAACTTTTGGGGAATTGAGTTCAGAGAAAGCGCGCAAAGAGCAAGTCATGTCAGAAAACCCCGCGGCACTTAAGATTCCCCATGGATCGCCGATCTTAGCGGCAGAAGGAGGTCATTTAGCCGATTCCTCGTCGGCGGAGAATCCGCGTAGATTGAGTGGGCAAAAGGAGGGAACAGATTCAGTTTGGACTTCTATGTTTGCAGTGGGCAATCTTTTCCGCGAAGGAGATAATCCCACTTCTTTGCCGGAATCTGCGGGACCGGTCCAACAACAGGGTAATACCCAAGCGGTGAACAACGCAGACCACTCCGTGATGAAGCCGGGCGATCTTCTTCAAGCGGCAGCGGGTGGAGCAACCGGGTTCTCTTGCCAGGTTCCCGCGACATCGCTCACGGCCGGTTCCCTTCCGACGTCCGCAACCACGTCACAAACATCTATCCTGAAGGGAGCGGAGATCGATTACAACACTCTTCTCGAAACCGCAGCCTCCCCGGGAAACTTTGGGAGAGCCACGGGAAGCGCGATTAAAGCAGGGAGTGATGTGGTCATTCCAGAGACAAAAGGTAATATCCAGGCAAGTCAGGATATTCTCATTTCCCGGACAAAGGGGAAAAACAGTGAAGCGGTTGAGATCTCTCAACCGGAAGCGGACGTATCTTCTCCGGAAGCGGTGCTGGCAAGCCGGATTCAAAACCGTATTAGCAGCGAGTCAGCCGGAAATGCGTACCGGGCCGCGGCAGCTGATGCCATACAGCCTGGGAAGAACGAAGTTTCATCGCTGTCTGGCAACGTTGCACAGGGGAACCCGCCGGCAACTCCGGATGCAACTGCCGCCAATTCGGTTATGGTTCCTGATCTGGTTAAGATTGTTTTCGCGGAGGAGCCGGGAACGAATCGGAAAGATCAAGGCGAAACGCTTCCTCTTAAGTCTCAGGAGGGTAAAACGGCCGATAACATGTCCACTCCGGCCTTAGTTACGAATCCGGCGGAATCGCAGACCCCGGGAGAAAGCATTATAGCAAGCCCGCCACCTGACACACAGAATCCCCTGGGGGAGCATATAACCAACCAGATAAGGGAAAAACTGGACGCCGGGGGGGCAGGTTCCAACAACGGCCAGATCACATTGAAACTTCATCCGGAAGAGCTCGGCGAGCTGAAGATCAATATGCGGATGGATAACCAGCATCTCAAGGTCGAGATAACGACTCAAAACCAGTCGGTGAAAGATGCCTTGATGCAGAACCTCGACACATTGAAGGAGACCCTTTCCCGACAGAACATTGCCATGGACAGGTTTGACGTTTCCGCCGAGTTACGGCAGGGATCACATCAAGGGGGGAGGGACGAGAGGCAGATGACGCAGGACAACAGGGCAACCAATACCGGGTTCCAGCAAACTGCAGCGATTGAGGAAAATACGACCCCCAATCTTCAATACAGCTGGGAAGGTGAAAATTCGTTGGTAAATCTGGTGCTTTAAGGAAAGGAGAAATGAGTTATGATAAACTCGGTTTCCACTAGTACATCGACTGCCGCAAGCGCAGCAGCCACGCAAGCAGATACGAGCCTGACCTCGGCCGACTTTATGCAAATGCTTGTTGCCGAACTCAAAAACCAGGACCCGACGAGTCCCCAGGACAGTTCGGCGTTTGTCACACAGTTGGCACAGATGAACCAGTTGGAACAGACGGCCGATATCAACACCAATCTGCAGAACCTTTTGAACAGTCAGAATAGCGCCGCGAATCTCTCCTCGGTCTCGCTCATCGGCCAGCAGGTCACGGCCCCGGGCTCTCAGGTATCCCTTACCTCCGGCAGCCAGTCCACCCTCGCCTTCACCCTTCCCTCGGCGGCGGCGCAAGTAAACGTGCAAATCACCGATGCAAACGGCAACACGGTCAGTACGTTGACACAGGGCGCGACCGCCGCCGGCGTCAACAGCATTTCATGGAACGGCTTGAACGCTTCGAACCAGCCTCTTCCAACTGGTACTTACACCTTTACCGTTACCGGCACTGATGCGTCCGGACAAGCGATCCAGGGGACACCGATGATCCAAGGGCTGGTGACCGGCGTAAACCTCTCCGGCACATCTCCTGTCCTTACCGTGAACGGACAGAATGTACCGCTCAGTTCAGTAGTTCAAGTACAATGAAGGGGGGATTTATGTGAGCGAAAACGTTTATTTACCTACTCCGTTAACAGGCACGGCCTGTCAAGACCCGGGATCTCGGCCCGTCGCTCCCGTAAAAAGCGCGAATGGCTTTGCCGGGGTTCTTGAGGCTAAACTAAATGAATCCATGGTGAAATTTTCCGGTCATGCCATGGAAAGGCTTAAGGAACGGGGTATCAACCTGGGTGAAACGGAGCTTGCGAAACTCGAAGGGGCCGTGTCAAGCGTGGCCGCGAAAGGGGGGAGGGAATCCCTTATCATAGTCGGAGATGCGGCATTAGTGGTCAGTGTCAAAAACCGGACGGTCATAACCGCTTTCGACCGGAACAACTTAGACGGAAATGTCTTTACCAAGATCGACTCAGCAGCAGTTTTTTGATCCACGTGGCTACTGACTTTTATTAACAAATCCATATGGGCCGGACCTCACGAAGGAAGCCCGGGATTGCCTGACGAATCGGGCGTCCAGAAACAAACAACTTATCAGCGTTCAAACCAGGCCTTTCACAGGCCTTGGCTTAACTGAAAAAAGGAGGCAGGAAATGAGTGTTACATCGGCAATGCAAGCGGGCGTCAGCGGTCTTTTATCAAGTGGCGAAGCTATATCAGTCATAGGCAATAACCTTGCGAACGTCAGTACAACCGGTTTCAAGGAGGGGAGGACACTTTTCGCCAACCTGCTCTCCTCAACGATCAACAACGGGCAGATCGGCGATGGCAGTCAGGTCCAGGGCGTGCAGAACATCTTCAGCCAGGGGACCCTGGAAACCACCGGCAGCTCCACGGACCTGGCCATCCAGGGAAACGGCCTGTTCGTCCTGCAGGCCCCGAACAGTACACAACAGTATTACTCACGGGCAGGCGCATTCGCATTCAACAACAACAACATCCTTACCGATCCCAGCGGTAATCAGGTCCTTGGATACGGCATGTCAGATATGATAAAAGGCACCTCCAACGGGGTGTTGGGGACGATCGATCTTGCCAATTTCAGTACAATGGCGCCCAAAGCCACGGCCACGCTTTCGGTGGCCGCCAATCTCGATTCGTCCTCGTCCGTTCCTGCAGCTACCTGGGACCCAACTCTAGCCAATTTCAATCCGACAACGGCCTCCAATTTTTCGACCAGCGCTACGGTTTATGACGCCCAGGGGAATGCGAAATCTCTCACCCTTTATTTCGCGAATACCGGGGCAAATACCTGGAATCTCTATACCTACGACGGCACAACCTATACCGCCGCAGGAGCCGGCACAGCGCTGACATTCAGTGGAACCACCGGCGCATTGACAAATCCCAGTCCAGCCACCATTAGCACCAACGGCCTGACCGTTGATTTGACCGGCACCACCCAGTTTGCCAGCGCATCTGCCGTTTCTTCCCAGTCCCAAGACGGTTATGCCGCAGGTACAGAGACAGGTGTTTCGATAGATTCACAAGGTATGGTCAATGTTCAATATTCCAATTCTCAGATCCAGAAAGTCGCACAGGTCGCCTTGGCAACGTTTGCCTCTCCCACCAGCCTCAATAGTGTGGGAGGAAACCTCTACTCCGCAACCACGGCATCCGGTGCGGCGGTGATCAATAATACTTCCAATCTCAGCAGCAACACGATCGCCTCCAATTCCCTTGAACAGAGCAATGTGGACCTGGGGGATCAACTGACCCAGTTGATCACGGTCCAGCAGGCTTACGAGGCAAACTCCAAAACCATCACCACCGCCGACGAGATGATGCAGAGTGTGCTTGGTATCGTCAAATAATTTTGGTATGGAACAGGGGTGAAGCGGATGCATCATGCTTCACCCCTGCCCCCGCCGATTTTCCCCACCATCACCTGCACCTTGTCAAAATCTTGACCTCCCGGTACAAAAAAACAATCCCATTTCAAACATCTGACATATGTCAGACGATTTTCCGGTCGGGCTTCTTTGCCACAGCACACGTATCGGCCTGTTATCTCATACTCTGGTTCTTCAGGAGAAAAAAGGGAAACGCTGGCATCGCAGTTGCATTAACTGACAATGAATAAAAAAATGGCCATTCAAGAATAAATAAAGGGGGAGAATTGTGGCGGCTAAAGATGAGCAATTCAAGGGAAAAGAGAAGCCCTCAGGCAGATCCGGTAAAAAACGTCTGATTATAATCGGAAGCATATCGGTTGTTGTCATAGCGATAGCTGTGTCGGTGTTCCTGTTCATGCGAGGCAGAGGCGAAGAAGGTGAGGATTCCGCGGAAGCCGGTGTCGAAAAGAAGCAAGAACCAGGCGACGCCAAGAAATTGCCGGCAATCTATCCGCTTGAACCTTTTATTGTCAACATTTCCGACGGACAGAACCTGCGCTACCTGAAGATCAAACTAGAATTCGAAATAAGCAACGCCGAAACAAAGGCGGAGATCGATCCTTTGCAGGCACCCCTGCGGGATGCCATTCTGGTGCTTTTGAGCAGCAAACATATGGAAGAGATCACTTCGACAGAGGGGAAGAACAAGCTTCGCAATGAAGTGATGGCAATCGTTGGCAAAACTGTGCCTCCCGGCAAGATCAGCCGGGTTTATTTCACCGATTTTGTCGTGCAATAGTGATGACCCTGCCGGAGGGAGTATGAAAAAGATACTCACAAGAGAAGAGATTGACGCCCTGTTGAACGATTTCGTAGAGGGACGCATCGACCCGGAAAAGGAACTGGCAAAGGAACAGGGAGGTGTGCTTAATTGCGACCTGTTCAATACCATGACCCACAAAGGGATGATGCCCAATCTGGATATCGTTTACGACAGCTTTATCAGGTCCTTCAGGGTCACCATGTCAAACCGGTTGCGCCGGATTGTCGAGATAAAGAAGATTGGTGCGCGCCCATACAAATTCGATGATTTCCTGGTCTCTCTGCCATCGCCGGTCTGCATGGCCATATACAAAATTGAACCACTGAAAGGTGCGTCCATGATTGCCATGGACAACAAGCTGGTCTTCGCCGTCATGGAAGGAATTCTGGGTGGAACCGGCGGCACCCCACGTCAACCTGAAAATAACAGAATGTTCACATCGATTGAACTCAGGATCATGCAAAAAATCGTACGAGACGCCCTGCAGGATATGGAAAAGGCCTGGGCGCCGCTCCAATCTACCAAAATGAGCCTGGTGCGCATGGAGATGAATCCGAGGCTCGTCAACATCGTTCCTCCGGAATATCATGTTGTTACCATGCAACTGGAAATCCAGATCGAAAATATGAAAGGGACCATGGTATTCGCCGTTCCCTATATGACCGTCGAACCTATACGCGAAAAACTTAAAAATGGGATCCAATTCGATCTGGTGGCTGTAGATCCGAAATGGTCGTACAGGCTGTCTACAGAACTGGCGGAAGCCCCACTGGATGTAACCGTGGAGATGGGCAATACCATGATCACATTGCAGGAATTGATGAATCTCGCTCCCGGCGACACGATCATGCTCGACAAGGAGTGCCGGAGTGAGCTTTTGATTAAAGTCGGCGGGATAGGCAAATATCTTGGAGTGCCGGGAGTGCGTTGCGGCAATAAGGCGGTCCAGGTTACCAGGATCATAAAAAGGGAGGAAGACAGTGAGTGAAGAGAACATTAATGAACTGACGAAAGAACCGGCCGTAGATACGAGCAAGCTGGATTTCATAATGGATATCCCTTTACATGTGACGGTTGAACTGGGACGGACCAGACTTCTTGTTAGAGAAATCCTGCAGCTTAATCAGGGCGCGGTCGTGGAGCTCTCTAAAATGGCGGGAGAGCCTCTCGACGTTTTTGTCAATTCGAAGCTGGTGGCCCGTGGAGAAGCGGTTGTTGTCAACGAGAAATTTGCCATCCGCTTAGTTGATATAGTGAGCCCCAATGAGCGTATGGAGAGGGTGTTATGAGGCTGACCGCTGTTGCTGTTTTCCTCTGCTCCCCTGCTGTTGCGAGCGCCGCGAGCCCGAAGGGGAATGAAGGGGGGAGCATGGCGGTCGCCGTTTTGCAGATGATGGCGTCTCTGGCCGTTGTCATCGGGATAATATATCTTCTCTACTATATATCTAACCGCTGGTTCAAGGGAATTGGGGTGGGGAAGGCGGATCCTGGTCACATACGAATCGTTGAAACCCGGCATCTGGCGCCGAAGAAGTCGCTTATGATCATCGAAGTGGCTGGCGAGTACCTTTTGCTCGACAACGGAAGCGAAGGAATGCGTTTGATCAAGAAACTCGAAAATGGAGATGAACTTGCCGCAGATAAAACTGCTATGCCTCTCCAGTCGATTCCAGAAGTTTTCCGAATGAAAATTGATAGCGTTATGGAAAAAGCCAGGGATGGGTTTCACGATGCGATCGAAAGTAATTTCGTGATAAAAACGGTTTTTCCCATTAAGGAAGGTGAGCGAAAGTGATGCGGGGGAAACGCCTGATTTTTGTAATGTGTATAGTTGTGTCTCTGGCAGCCGGAGCAGCCTGGGCGGAACCTCTTGCCATCCCCACCATCAGTGTTGGTGTGGGCAAAGTCTCTCAACCGGGAGATGTATCGACAATTCTCCAGATATTCTTCCTGATGACCGTCCTTTCCCTTGCTCCGGGACTTCTTATCATGACGACATCATTCACCAGGACGGTTGTTGTCCTTTCTTTTCTCCGCACTGCCATGGGCACTCAGCAGGCTCCTTCCAACCAGATTATCCTCGGGCTTTCAATGTTTCTTACTTTTTTCATCATGGCCCCGGTTTGGCAGCAAATCAACACCCAGGCTCTCCAGCCTTACAAAGCCGGAGCCATTACCCAGGAAGTGGCCTTTAAAAAGGCAGTGGCGCCAGTTAGAAAATTCATGTTCTCGCAGGTCCGGGAAAAAGATCTCGCCCTGTTTCTAAGCCTGTCGAAAATGCCCAGGCCAGCGAATGCCGATGATATACCGACCATGACCCTGATCCCGGCTTTCATGATATCGGAACTAAGGACGGCATTTCAGATCGGTTTCCTTATTTACATACCATTTCTGGTTGTGGATATGGTGGTTGCTTCGGTACTCATGTCGATGGGGATGATGATGCTGCCGCCAGCCATGATATCGCTCCCCTTCAAGATACTTCTGTTCGTTCTCGTGGACGGCTGGGGACTTGTTATCGGCTCACTGATGAAGAGCTTCGCTTGAGAAAAACAAGTTCAGGCACCAAAACATACCTGAACCTAAATCTTAATCTTGACATGGAGGTTCCATGACCCCAGATATGGTTATTCAGTTGGCCCGACGCACGTTCGAAACCATCCTTCTTATTGCCTCGCCGCTTTTGCTCTTTAGCCTTGTGGTTGGTCTCACCATCAGCATCTTTCAGGCGGTCACCTCCATAAACGAGCAAACGCTCACCTTCGTACCGAAGATCGTGGCGGTCATGCTGGCTATAATCATCTTTTTCCCGTGGATGATGACCTACATGTGCGATTTTACCCGTGAGATTTTTGCTCTTATTCCCCAAATGAGACAATGACCTATGAACGGGATATTACCCTTCCTGACACTCAGTGATTTCACCTGTTTTACCCTAGTGCTGGGGAGGATTGCGGGTTTATTCGCGGCCATTCCTCTTTTTGGCGGGCAGCGGACGCCCCTGACGGTGAAGGTCGCGGCAATTCTGGCAATGACCCTGGTTCTTTTTCCAATTGTGCGCGACAATATCCGGCAGTTGCCGGTCGATGGCATCTCCCTTGCCATCCTCGTCATCCGCGAGATACTGGTCGGGTTCTCTCTCAGTCTTCTTTCCCAGGTAATTTTCTCAGCCGTCGAATTCGGCGGGCAGCTGGCCGCGATGCAGATGGGTCTTTCTATGGCCTCCCTGCTTGATCCCGATGCAGGACAGCAGACACCGGTGGTTGCCACCTTTCAGGGCCTCCTGGCCATGCTGCTCTTCATGACCTTCGGGATTCACCATGTATTCATCAGGGCGATCGTTGAGAGCTATGCGCTGATCCCGGTCGGCGCATGGCATATGAGCGATGGGCTTATCCATTTCCTTATCGTAGCGATTTCAGGGCTGTTCATTCTGGCAGTGAAGCTTGTGGCGCCCGTAATGGTGTCACTTCTGGCGTCAGACGTGGTATTGGGTATCATGGCACGCTCCTTCCCGCGGATGAATATATTCATGATCAGCTTTCCCCTCAAAATAGGCTTGGGCTTCCTAGTCCTCGGTTTTTCGCTTTATGTTTTCAGCCAGACACTGACAGATGCATTCAACGCTCTTTCGATGCAGATCACAACGCTTTTCAAGCTCATGGCCTAATCGGGGGGGAGCGGAAAAAAATTTTGCCAGGCACCTGTAACTGGCTGACAGGACTTGACTCATGGCCGACGAAGACAAACAATCCAAAACCGAACAACCTACAGCTAAACGCCGTTCGGAATCGGAAAAGAAGAGCGGCCCCCCCCGCAGTCGTGAACTGACATCAACGTTGACCCTGCTGGCTTCATTCCTGTTCCTATACTGGACAGGCGGCTCGATGTTCGGCAAGATAAAAGAGTTAAGTATCGACCTTCTCGGAGGGGCCTGGGCCTTCACGTTGACTCAGACGGGCGTATATAGCCTCCTGCTCAAACTCATGGGGACACTGGCGTACATCCTCGGCCCTTTTCTCATTGCCGTAGTGACGGCTGGCTTGGTCGTAACAGTCAGCCAGGGGGGGGCGTCATTCTCTCCCGAGCGGATATCCTTCGATTTCGACCGCCTCAACCCCCTGAATGGCGCAAAGAAGTTATTCAATAAGGATGCCCTGATCGAGCTCTTCAAGTCTGTCCTGAAGCTGGCAGTTGTAGCGTACGTAGCTTACCATACCCTCCAGCAGGAAATGGAGGGGCTGATTTTCTTGGGAGGCCGAGGCATAACTGCAATAATCGAATCCTTTGGCCAGATCGCCTTCAAGCTGATTCTGCATATCGGCGGGATACTGCTGGTTCTCGGGATTCTGGATTATTTTTTAGTCAGGTGGCAATTCACTCAGAATCTCAAGATGACAAAGCATGAGGTGAAAGAGGAGAGCAGGGAATCCGAAGGGGACCCGCTGGTGAAGCGGAAAATGCGGAGCATTCAGCTGCAGCGGACACGGAAAAGGTATATGAAGATCATTCCCACCGCCGACGTGGTCATTACCAATCCGACCCATTATGCAGTGGCTCTGAAATACGACCGTGACAGGATGTTCGCGCCGGTGGTTATCGCCAAAGGGGCTGATTTTCTTGCCCTGAAGATCAAGGAAATTGCCCGGAAAAACCTGGTAATGCAGGTCGAAAACCGGTTTCTGGCCCGTGAACTCTATGCGCAGGTGAAGGAAGGGGAGCCAATACCCGAGGCCCTCTACGCTGCAGTCGCGGAAGTGCTTGCATACGTCTACGGACTCAAGGGGAAAATATAACGAGGAACGAGGAACGAGGACAACCTCGAACCTCGAACCTCGAACCTGTTTTCTCAGCGGAAAACGAGCATGGTCGCCGTCTGGTTGATGTGGCCGATGTATTGCTCGCCGTATGTGCTGAACCCAACCGTGGGCACCGCTTCAAACACCATCCCATATTCTTCGGTCAACCCTTTCTGGCCCAATTCCAGAGTGCGCAGGATGCAGTTGAAATTAACAATTCCTGAAAGCTCGCCCAGTTCCTTCTTCGCATCATCGAGCGACTTTTTCGTGCTGGCGATGATATCCGTCGCTTCCAATAGACTCAGTTCCATGCCTTCCTTGACGCTGCAATAAAAGAGCATGCTGTCTCCCTTGATCTGCTGCGGGCTCCGGACAAAAGGCTCACCTTCAAAGACAAGGCCGATCGGATTATGCATGAAACGCTTCTTGGCCTCTTCAACGGAAACGCCCAGGGCTTCGGCATAGGCAATTGCCGCGGGTTTGCCGTTGAATTCGAAGACTTCCCGTGTGAATTCGTTTGCCTTAGTGACCACCAGTTTTTTGGGGAGTTGGCAAAAACTCTGGGTCTTTATAAACGAGAATTCGGTCGTCGGCTTCAAGATGGCCAGCACCGCTGAATTGCTGTAGCTTTTGCCATTGGCGTAGACGTAGGTTTTTTCAAATTTAAGGTCATCCCCGGCGGAGCCGCCGATAAAAGTTACGTTTGTCAGGTCCCCCATCTTGTCCATGATCAGCTCTTCCTTGCAGCAGAGGCCGTCAATGAGGATGATTCCAACATACTTTTGAGGGTCCAATTCCTTCATCGGTTTTTTAAAATGACGCTGGAAGGCGTTGAAGGCCCTGTAACTCTCTTTATTGAGGTTTTCTATAACCTCAACCTTGCAATCCTTGACTGCCTGTTTGTTGAATGCCATGGCGACAATGGATTTCGTCAGCATCTTGCCGGTGACTATTTCTCCGGCAGTGGAACAGCCAAACGTCTCTGCGCTGGGAAACGCCTCCTCCATCCGCTCGGCGACTTCGTCCGGGGCAAAAGCGGAAGAAGCAA
>Ga0181533_1005316_pt1 | contig 12438 bp, 13 predicted proteins | sample PEATcosm2014_Bin_45_FD_119772 | JGI IMG/M metagenome (GOLD analysis project Ga0181533, IMG submission 119772) | Peatland microbial communities from MTU Mesocosm Facility, Houghton, MI, USA - PEATcosm2014_Bin11_60_metaG | ecosystem: Environmental > Terrestrial > Soil > Wetlands > Peat | place...
GCCGCGTTGAGCCGGTCCTCCGATCCGACGTGGCGGGCCACGACCTGGCCGCGCCGCTCAACGGCTCCCATCACCACGCGCTCACGGAGACTACGGCCCTGCTGCCCGACGGGCTGGTTGCGGCGACGGCGGGGGTTGAGGTAGGTCGCGTCCATCTCGACCTCACCCGAGAGGGTCACCCCATCCTCGGCCATGAGCGAGTTACGGATGACGTTGAACATCCGCCAGGCGGTCTTGTAGGTCACGCCGAGTTCGCGTTCGAGCTGCTTCGCGGAGATGCCGCATCGGGTGCTCGTGATCAGGTAGAGCGCGTAAAACCAGAGGTGGAGCGAGGTGGACGACTTGTGGAAGATCGTCCCGGCGGTGGGGTGAACGTGGAGCCCGCAAGCGGAGCACGTCCAGGACTGGCGCTGCTGGGCGGTGTGGTAGCGGTGGAAGGTCCGCTCGATCTGGCATCGGGGGCAGACGGCGTGCTCTCCGTCGGGCGAGTAGCGGGACCGCCAGAGGTACATCAGACAGGCATCGTCGTCCGGGAACTCGTCCATGAACTCCATGAGCGAGTACCGGGATTCCGAGGACGCGGCCCGGGTGGGGTCCTTGCGATTAGACATTGGAGGGGATGCCGTGAAGGCGGATGAACTGGCAGTTCAGGCAGTAGATGAGAATGGCGTGGAAGGCCGCGGCCTCCCCGTGCGAGGGCTCCGCAAGGGTCAGGCCGACGTCTCGGCTGTAGGTGCCCCAGTCCGTGTGTCCGCACATGGGACAAGGTGGCTCCCCGATCGTCCGAAGGAGCCTTTCGTGGGTACGGCGGACGGCTGGGTCAAGGGGCAAGTCCCGCTGCTCGCCCTGCCGGTTGGAGGTGGGGGTTGGGTTGTCGTTGGCCATATCTGAATTCTCGCACATCCGTCCTCTACAGTCAAGGGATACTTGCCCTATTCCGTATGGTCGCGACCGACATAAGTTGTGCCGTCCAGGGGCTCTCCGGCGTCCCCGTGACGGTGGAGGTGGATGTCGCCAACGGGCTGCCCAGCTTCACCATCGTGGGGCTGACCGACCGGTCCAGCCAGGAGGCGCGGGAGCGGGTGCGGGCGGCGGTCCGCAACGCCGGCTTCGACTTCCCTGCCCGGCGGGTCACCGTCAACCTCGCGTCCGCCGAGGTCGCGAAAGGTCTATAGGGGGGTGATATGATCCGCCCGCGAGGATCGTCAAGCCCGATCACGTTCGACGGAGGGTCGCACGATGACCCGAGCGGCGCTGTACTGCCGGATCAGCCGGGATAGGGATGGCGAGGCGCTTGGCGTCGAGCGTCAGGCGACTGACACCCGCTCACTGGCCCTCAGGCGCGGCTGGACGGTCATTGAGCCGCCGTACGTGGATAACGACGTCTCGGCCTCCAGCGGCCGGCGTAGGCCCGCGTACAGCCGCCTGGTGGCCGACATCGAGGCGGGGAAGGTCGGCGCCGTCGTCGTGTACCGCCTGGACCGCCTCCATCGGCGGCCGATCGAACTTGAGACGTTCATGCCGCTCTGTGAGAAGCACGGCGTCGCGCTGGCCTCAGTGACCGGCGACGTTGACCTAGCGACTGATGGCGGGCGCCTATACGCTCGGATCATGGGCGCCGTAGCCGCGTCCGAGGCGGACGCGACGGCCACCCGGCAGCGTCGCAAGGCCCAGGAGACGGCCGAGAACGGAGGCCATCACGGCGGCCCGCGGCCGTACGGCTTCGAGGCGGACGGATTGACGGTGAGCCCGCACGAGGCCGATGTCATTCGAGACGCGACCCGGCGAATCCTCGCTGGCCAATCGCTCCGGTCCGTGACCCTGGCGCTGAACCGGGCTGGCGAGTGCGGGGTGAGCGGCAAGCCGTTCCAAGCGGCCCGGCTGGCCCGCATTCTGCTTGGCCCGCGTGTGATCGGCCTTCGAGCGCATAACGGGGCGACGTACCCGGCTCAGTGGCCCGCACTCATCTCCGAGACGGATCAGATCGAGCTACGGGCGATCCTCCGTGACCCGGCGCGCTCAATGCCCGGCCGCCCGGCGCGGCACCTACTCGCCGGCCTGGTCCGCTGCGGCCATTGCGGCGCGCCGATGAAGTGGAAGGGGGCGACCCGGCGGAATCGCGCGAGCTACGCGTGCATGGCGCCGCCCCGCGGATGCGGGCGCATCCTGATCCGTGCCGACAAGGCCGAGGCGAGCGTCATTGAGCGCGTCATCGAGCGCAACTTCTCGGGCCGGCGGCGCGTCGCGGACGTGCTGGGCTCGCCGGCGAGCACCGAGCCGGCATTGCCCGACCTGGCGGCCGAACGCGGCCGTCTGGACGCCCTGGCCGACGCATACGCCCGCGGCGACGTGACCCTGGAGCAGCTGACCCGGGCGACCGCGGCCATCCGCGAGCGGATCGCCGACACGGAAGAACGGATCGCGACGGCGGCCTACGCGCGGGCTGCCGCAGCGGCGAGCGAAAGCCTCCGGCAACGATGGACCGAGTTAACGGAGGATGAGCGGCGGACGGCCCTAGCGTCACTGGTCAAGTCGATCACTGTTCAGCCCGCGGCCAAGCGACCCGGGCGGCCAACCTTCGACCCGAGCCGCATCGCCATTGAGTGGCCCGACTTCGACGGCGAGGAATAGCCGCCCGACGCCGCACGCTTACCTCGGCCGCCCGTCCGCATCATCGCATCACGGATTAAGCGCGCGGAGAAGAGGGTATCTATCCGTTATGAAGATTCGCGGCCGGGCAAGCCGGTACACCGAGGCACAGGGGCGCGAGATGATCGCTTTGCATCGCGCCGGCTGGTCAACCTATCGCATCGGCAAGGCGTACGGCTGCACGCAACAGACGGCATGGCGGATGGTGACCGGGTCCACGCACAAGTTCCGGCCCGAGCCGCCGACCGTCCGGCGCCGGGCTGTCGCCCTCGCCGACGCGCCGGCAGAGCACGATGTCGCCGCGAGCACTCAGCTTGTCGTCGCGTAGATAGAGAACGACCGTCGCCGGCCGAGCAACGCAGCGACGGTCATTGAGAACGCGATGACTAGAGTAACCGATTCCGACGAAGGTAGTCATGCGGACGTGCGCATCCATCGGCCGCGACCGCTGCCTCGCGAGGACGAGCCCGGAGCTCTCGTGGCCTCGCGTCAGCCACCCGTCCGTGTGGTCGCACCCGTCGCGGACGTCGCGCTGCCCGTCACCGAGCCACCCGACCCCGGGCGCGCTCCTGGCACGAGGCCTCATCGCCGTACCCGATTCTCTGCCAGTCAGATCGCGGCCATGCAGGCCGAGGCCGAGAGCGGATGGTCAACCGCTAAGGTCGGTCGCGTCCACGGTATCTCGCAGATTCAGGCTTGGCGCTACGTCCACGGCCAGGTCAGCACCGCGCCCGGCGGCTGCCGGCCGCCGCGCCGCCACCGTGCCTCGGAGCGCGAGCGCGCTATGGAGATGCTTCGCCGGCAGCTGGATGACGGACCGGTGCCTGAGCGCATCCTCCGCATGGTCGCACGGCACGAGATCATCAGCCTGCCGACATTGCGCCGGGCAAAGACCGCCCTGCGCGTCGAGTCGGTCAAGACCTTGCTCGACGGCTGGTACTGGCGGCTACCCGATGCCGCCTAGTCGTCAACTCGTGCGAAGGTGCTCAGCTTCCGTGCGAAGGTGCTCAATCAGTCGTTTCGTTAGTCGTCTATCGTGCGAAGGTGCTCATTTCCCGACTTCTAGGCCTTGCGCCATGAGCACCTTGCTCACCTTAGGCCCGACCACCCTTAGAAGTGATCTTCTTCTCTCTCTTCTAGTCGTTTTCAGGGTAGGCCGCGCTAGATGCTCTACATGCGCACCTGGAAGGTCCAGAAAACCCAAAGTGATCACCTTCGCACAATTCGCGAATAGTGAAACGACTAATTGAGTACCTTGCCGTGAGAGCAGCGTCCTGTGACTAACCCGACGACGGTCGCTGACCGTGTCCATTGGGGCGAAGCCGCCCGGCGCAGCTATCACGACCTGGACGCGGCAGCGCGCGTCGAGGCAGCGCTCTTTCGCGGCGATCGCCCGTTGACTGTTGACGACCTCGTCGCTGCGACACACCTTCGCGATGCCACCGTGCGCACGGCGTTGGACGACCTACAGAGGATCGAACGGATGGCAAGGCAGGCCGCGCCCGGTGAATGGCTGCATGTGACACATGACCCGGCGTCCTGGTCGCTCGATTCCCCGTGCCGGCGTGAGGCGGATAGACGACGTGTCGCTGAGTACCGACAGCGAGCGCGGTCATGAGCGAAATCCTGCGCCGTGTGTTGTGTCACTGTCGGCAGTCGTCGTCATAGGTCGGGACGTGGCGTCTAGGTGGCCTCGCAGACGCTCGAAATCAGGTCGTACGGCGTCGTGTGGCGGCATCGTTCACGAAATGTACAGTGATCTCGGCGGTGTACCCGGCCGTAGGTGCACGCGAAGGTTTTGCAGATTCCGCGTTTCCACGCAAGTTCCTGGGGTATTGCCTTGACCAGACTATCGAAGATCGCCGAACTAGCAGCCCGGATGGCGCAGTCGTATTCGGGATGGTGCCCTCGGTGCGGTGCGAGGTTCCCATGCGAGTGCGGCTACTTCATGAAGAAGGCCGCGAAGCGAATCCGCGAGCGCCGTGCGAATGGTCCTTGAGTGTGCACGGCTGAATTCAGCAATTGTGCAGATTCCTGCTCGAATCTGCACGGGGCGACTGACCGCGCGCAATTGTTGCTGTCCCGCGTTTGGCAGCTTGTCACGCGCGGTACAAGAACAGCATGGCCGCTACCGCTGACTTGACTGTGTTTCGACTGGAGGACGTCGCCCGCGTGCTCGGTTGTCATCCGCGCACCGTGCGGCGCCGCATCGCCGATGACTATCAGCTGCGCGATGGACTCCTGGTCGCGGGCGGCCGGGTCATCGCCACGCGTCAGGCGGCGTATGACTTCCTGGCTCGGCAACTCGGGATCGATCCCGAGTTAGCGGAGCGCGACGCCGAGGAGGAGCGTGAGCGCGAGGCCGCGGGCCGCGACGCGCAGGCATTCCAGACGTTCGCGATCGGGCTGGACGAGCCGATCCCGGAAGGGGCTGAGGTTGTGGGCGAGAGCCGCAACGTCGCGGGGCAGGTTGCCGGGCGCATCTGCCGGCGGCCGTGGGCGGTTCTCGATGCAATCAAGAAGCGCGAAGCCGCACGCGGCCAAGCGGATGCTAACCGGGCGCTTGGCTCGGCCGACTCGTTCATCAGGGTTTGAGGACGATGCCCGTCACTGTTAGGACCGCCGATCAACTGGACGCGTGGATGCGTTCGCATGGGAGCCGAAACGCTGGCGCCCGATACATGGCCGATGGAAGCTACGGCGAGGCCGAGCGGCTCTGGCTGGGGCTGCCCGATAGTGAGCAGTTGCGGTTCATCGACCTCCAACAGCGGCGGGGCGACGACGTGATCCGCTCTGGCCCGAAGATGAGCGCGGCGACCTTGCGCGCGGTGCGCGACATACAGCGGGCCGAAGATGCCGGGCTCCACGACTTTGTCGTGCGGGGCGCGGGTGGGCAAACGTGGCGCGAGCTTCGCGCATCCCATCCCGAGGTTCGGGATATGGGCGAGGCGTCGGGAAGCACGGGCGGCTACACCGTCCCGCAGTTCTTCACCGAGCAGCTTTACGAACGCCTCAAGCTGTTCAGCCCCGTCTACGCGCTGTGCGAGCAGTACGGCGCCGTCTGGCGGACGACCACGGGCGCCCCGCTCCCTGTGCCGGCGCTGGACGACACGGCCAACTCCGCGACGCCGCTGCCCGAGAACATGCAGATCACGGAGGGCGCGGACCCGTCCTTCAGCCTCGTGACCTCGGCGTTCGGCGTCTGGCCGTACCTGACCTCAAGCCTCCGCGTGCCCAATACCTTGCTGACCGACGCAAGCGCGATCGGCGAGGGCCACGAGCAGACCTGGGGCGACCCTGCCAGCTGGATCGGCGGCATTCTCCAGACCCGCATCAGCCGCGGTGTCGCGGCCGACCTGAGCGCAGGCGCCGGGAGCGCCGGCTGCCAGGGCTATCAGACCGGCATCACGTCGGCTCTGACCGCGGCGTCTGCGTCCGCCATCACCACGGCGAACCTCCAGGCGCTGCGCGACAGCGTTGATCCTGCGTACGCGCAGCACCCGTCCGCGTGCTGGCTCATGCCGCGTAGCACCTTGACCGTCTGCGAGGGGCTCTACTACGGCTCGGGCACCGGAGCGAGCTACCCGGTTGTCAACTACTCGACCGGCCGGCCGCGTATCTTCGGCGAGCCCGTCGTGATCGACCCGAGCATCCCTGGCACCGCGGCGACGAGCGGACAGCCGCTGGTCGTCTTCGGCGCCGTGCCGGTCGGCTTCCTGATTCGCGAAGTGGTCGCGCCGACTCTTATCCGCCTGTCTGAAAGGTACTCGGACTGGTACCAAACTGCCTTCCTGATGTTGCACCGGATAGGCAGTATCACCGTGCTGCCGTCCGCGTTCGCAGCAATCACTCACTCGTAAGACACGGTCGCTCAATCGTCTGACGGGTGCCGGTCCCCCACTCAGCCGGCACCCGTCATCCCTCCCCGAGCGTCAAAGGAAACCGAAATGGCGATCATCACTAAGAGCATCCCGATCCCGTCGTACGTCAAGCCCGTTGGCCCGGCCAAGCCGCCGGTCAAGCCCTCGGGCGATCCCCAGCTGGACGCGCTCGCGGCAGGAGTCGGCTTCTCGATCCCGTCCGCCGACACGCCGTCCGCAAAGCCCGTTGGCCCCTTGCACGGGGCGACCGGGCTCGAAATGCATCCTCAGCCGAACGTCATCCGGCGCGTCTGAGGCGCACGCGTGAGCGGCCAGGTCATTCACCAGCGCGATTCCCTCGGGGCGACCATCAGGGATATACAGACCCGGCTGAGGAAGCTAGAGGCGAACTCTGGCGTCGCGGGTACGGTCACCATCCCGAATCCGGGCGGAAGCACGCTACCGCCGCTCGTGCAGCTTGGCCGGCTGACGACGGGCGGGCTCGGGCTGGCGATCGCCGACAACGCAGGCGACATTCGGATGATCGCGGGCGAGGATGCCGCGATCCCGGGCGGCTACGGGGTACGTGTTAACAACGCGGCGGGCACCGACATTTGGGACACGATGGGGCTGGTGGGCGTCGCGTCCGTCCTGTCGGTCGCCGCCCTTCCGCTGACCGGCGGTACGGCCAATTCGTCGTGGGCGACGATCGGCGGCAGTACGCTCAACTTCACGGTCGGCGGCACGCGTACGCAGAATGTCATGGTGCTGAGTAGCGTCTGTATGACGACGAACAACTCTAGCGGCGCGTCGTGGCTGTACGCGCGGCTGGCCGCGAGCACCGGGACGTCCAGCATCGGGACCGTCATCCCGCCGACCGGAACGACCTCGACCGGGCTCGGTAACTTCACGGCGTTCGTGTTTCTGGGCGGGATTGCCCCTGGTACGTACTCGTCCTACTGGCAGGTCGAGACGAATGCCGGAACCGCGAGCTACGGCGCCGTGGGTAGTTCCGAGACGATAGTCCTGCAGCTGGGGACGTAGGTCGCTGTCCCCGCGGATATTTACCGCGGAGGCAGAATCACCCCGCGTGCCGCTGCCCCCGAACGTGAAAGTTACTAGGGCGCGCCGCTGTCGGCCGGAAGCGGCCCAAATATGCAGACTGGCCGCCCAGGCACGATCACACGAGGGCGGTCAGTGCGGGTGCGTTGCCGATCTCGCGTTTATGCGGTCTAAGGCGGATCCAGTGTACCAAGTGGACGCCCGGGCTAAGGCGCCGGAACGGACATTGCGGGAGCGTGCTGCGGGTTGCCTGCATCAATCTTGTCTATTGCGGCCAGAGGGTCCTCGTTTGCCCTAATTGCCATCAGGGCGGCCAGGATCCGCAACACCTCGAACGGAAGGTACTTCGTGAATTCGCATTGACGCTCAAGTCTCTTGACGTCGATGAGCTCCGACGTCACCCGCCGTCTGGATACGCGCTGTGAGCGCCATTGAAAGAAACGATCCCAATCGATCTTCCCCTCAACGATCGCCTCCAGGTTGTAGTCCACTGTCGAATGGGCTTGCTCGTTGCGGATGTCATTTGCACGGCGTAAGCGAGGGAATGTGGCGCTGACCTTGTCCTTGATGCCCAGCGCTTCCGCAGCTTCTTCCAGGATGACGATCTTGTCGGCGAGTGTGATCCTCCCAAGCACCCAGGTACGAAACTGAAGGTTTCCGGCCAACTTGAGGAAGTAGACTTCGAGCACCCAACTCACGGTGTTCTCTAGGTCAGCGACGTCGGACACGATCTGGCCGCGGCATCTGTATATTTCTTGACGCACGGCATTTGCCGGTTCCGCCGCAGGATGAGGTCGCGGTTCGGGGTCGGGCGTCACCGCTGGTAGGTGGTCGATAGGATCGTGTGTCGCAGGCGGTAACAGCGCTGGGTCGTTGGTTGTCATCACGTCAGCCCAGGAGCGTCGGGAGGAATGATCGGACGCCCGCAAGCATGGCGGTGACGTCCTCCGGCGTGAACTGATCGACGTGCCCATGGTCGGCCTGATTTCGAACGCCGGCCCAGACTTCAACCTCCTTTCGTCTAACGATCGTGTAGACACCGGCCGCGCCGTACTTCTGATTCAACGTGCTGAGGTCGTCCGTTGCACGAGCGGAGAGGTTGTGACGTGGCGCGGCGTCACGCATGGCCGCCTCAAGTGCCGCCCCGCAGAGGCTGGCCGCGGCAACGTGATAGCCAGCCTTCTTCAAATGTGTGGCTTGGTCGAAGAGGTCGTCAAATATCTCGGCGGCTACTAGAGTGTGCGCCGTCTCGAGCGCGCGGCCGTTGAGCACATCGTCTCGGACGGCACGGAGAATGCCGAGTTGAGTTTCGAGTTGCGTCTCCTGGCCCCCTTTTTCGGCCGCCACGAAGCGGTTGGCGTACACGGACTGAGCACCAAGCAGGCCGGCGAGGCACGCGTGCGCCTGCGCCTGGAACTCGGCCATCGACATCTGATCCGCTACAGCCCACCCCGCAATGTCACGAGTGCTCGCCTTGGCCGCGACCCCTTTCGCGGTGACTGCGTCCAAGTGCGCGACTGCCGCAGTTCGTGCATCCATGAATTCTCGCCTTCGGCGGACGCTCGGCTGATAGCCTCAGTCTCAGCGCACGCATGTTCGGGGACTATTCTAGCGCGCGGGCTAGCGGCCTGCCGGCGGGTACCAAAGAGCCCGGAGCCGTGTGACAGCTGGTCGGGCTGTCTGGCCCCGGGCTCAACCCCTAGGTTGTAGACCGGCTACCGCGAAGCCTCGCTCCAGGCTCCCGGCGCCGGGAAGGGACCGTGAGGCCGAATCTGGCGGGACGCCGGCCCATCGTTGACCATCTGACGGGAGGGCCGTTGACCGTCTAACCCGTGAGCCCGTATTCCGGGGCGCTGAGTCTCTTGTCACGAGCCGACGGGGCCGGTTCGCCCTTAGCCGAGTACGCCGCTGCCGAGCGGGGCGCCTACCCGCTGGAACTCGTCGGGATGGGGGCCATCCATGACGATGATCGCCGCGTCCGCGCTCATGTCCGCCAGGGGCAGCCTGACGGCGTCGTCTGCGCAGCGGTACTCACGAGGGCCAAGCCGCCGCCCGTCTGCGGCGAGGACGTAGAAGCTGAACGTCGCCGGCTTTCCGCATCCAGCGGAGCACATTGGTTGGGTCATTGCCGTCTCCCTCTCAAGGGGGCGTTGGGCGGCCGATCGCCCGGCCGTCGCGAACGCACGTTCGCTTATGGATGCTAGCATCCTTCCGGGTGGCGCCGCAACGGGTTGCCACCAGCGCGGACTGCTCAGGGCAAGTCCATACCTGTCCCTTTCCGCCCGCCGAGGTGCCCAAGGAGGGGACCGGCTTCGACCTGGCGATCGCCCTGGGGCTGCTGCGCACCGAACGGGAGATGCCCCTCGATGAGGTCGCATGCATCGGAGAGCTCGCCCTGGACGGCGGGGTGCGCGGAGTGGCGGGAGTGCTGCCGATGGCGCGCCGGCTGGCCGTGTCGGGGGTCCGGAACCTCATCGTTCCCGCGGAGAACGCCACCGAGGCGGCGCTGGTCGAGGGCATCAGCGTGGTCGGGGTCGACAGCCTCGCGATGGCGGCGGCGCACCTCCAGGGGCGCCTCCGCCTGGAGCCGGTCACGGCCCCGGTGCTCGGCGGTCCCGCACCGGATGCGCTGGACCTTGCCACCGTGCGCGGTCAGGCGCTGGCCAAGCGAGCCCTGGAGATCGCCGCAGCCGGCCGGCACAACCTGCTCATGCTCGGCCCGCCCGGGGCGGGCAAGACGATGCTGGCGCGAGCGTTCGCCGGCCTGCTCCCCGATCTGGGATCGGACGACGCCCTGGAGGTGGCCGCGCTCTACTCGCTCCGCGGCCGCCTCGCCGACCGGCCCCCCACCAGCCTCCGCCCGCCGTTCCGCTCCCCGCACCACTCGGTCTCGCGGGCCGGGCTGATCGGAGGCGGGGCAGGGATCGCCCAGCCCGGCGAGGTCAGCCTGGCTCACGTCACGGTGCCGTTACCTGCCCGTCACCAAACCGTTCAAACGGTCCAGGGCCGCGTCCTCGAGCCTAGTCTCCTGATGATGAAGTCAGCGCTCACCCCAAGGCTCAGGTGAAACGCGTGCGACCTTCCTCGACAGACACACCCCGCGGCCCGGCCGGCCCGGCGGCCCCACGGCGCAGGCGGCCCAACCTCGCGAGCCCTACGACACCGAGGATCGGGCTCGGCCTCATCGTCGCGGCCGCCGTGCTGGTGGTCTGCGCCTGCGCACCCGCTCGCCCACCGACCTCGGAGTTCGCGAAGACCGCCAGCGCCATCCTGGCGGATGCCCAGCGCGACTACACGCAGAGCCCGGCCGTCCACCTCGTCGTCAGCAGTCACCCAACGACCGGCCCAGCTCTCGAACTCAACGTGCTCATCGTCCGCGCCGGTGGGGGATCCCTCACCTTTCAGGCAGAGGGCCAGCCCCAGCCGCTTATGCAGGCCACCGTCGTCCAGGGCAAGGAGTACCTCTACGTTTCTACGGCGTACGAGAGCCTTCCCGACCAGCCGTCAATGCCACCCGACCAGGTCGGCCGCTGGGTGTTGATGGGCCAGTTGTCCCCGACCGTCTCCGCTCAGTTATTCGCCGGCGCCCTCACCGACATGACACAGGCCTCCCAGGTCTTCGATCAGGTGCCCCCGATCACCAGGAGCGGCACCGAGGAGGTCCGAGGCCAGCGGGCGATCGCGATCCGGTGGCAGGACGACTCGGGGGTCTACGTGACAGTTGCGGTGGGCAGATCAGGCCGCCTCCTGGCATGGCAGGGCGCTACGGCCGACGGCACCCCCACCTTCTCGGCCCAGGTCTTCACGGATATTGCGGTACCCACGATCACTCCCCCACCGGTTCCAGTCCCCTATACCCCAACTGCAGCGGAAGCCACCCAGGGCCTGCCGCGACCAGGGTCCACTTCATGCTTGCGGCCCTCGGCGCCAGCACCCCCGCCGCCCACGGCAACTGAGGCCGCTCCACTGCTCGGCTTGGACCCTCCCTGTTATCCGGTCAACTAACCGCCGCTGGCGCATCGCGCCGGGTGTCTCGCCACCTCAGGGGCGCTGCGACTCATCTCGCCCCCGATCTCGTCGTCGCCACCGGGTTCCGCGGCGGCTGAGGAGCGGTCGGCGGCAAGCCGCGGACCGACCCTCAAGGGTGATTCCAGGACACGGGGCAGCCGAGTGACGCACGCCCCTAACCCGGTGGCTCTCGTCGCGCGCGACAAGAGGCCAGGCCTTGTCAGCCGGCCAACTCACATTAGGGGTTGGCCAAGACCCTTCACGTCTGACATGGTTAGCATGGGTAGACGGGCCCGCGGTGGACGCCGGCGGCGGTACCTACCCGCAGCCGTCGATGGTGGGACGAGCCGATGAGCACCGAGGTGGTGTTCCGATGACGCAGTCTGTCCAAGCTCTGCCCAATCGGGCGAGAGGTAGCCGGTGGCAGCGACCGCCCCTTGCTCGCGGATGGCCTCGGCTTCGGTACGCGCTCACGCTCGGGCTGGTCTGTGGCCTCCCGCCCGATGCGAATCTGCTGGCTCGCGTCCCTGTCCCCTTCCCACCGGTGTTTGTCATCGGCTTCGTCAGCATCGTCGGCATCGAGATGGGGTACGGCCTAGCCGTCATTGCCACCTCGCGGGGCGGACGGGTGGGCAGCCGGCTCTGGGCCGGGCTGCCGTTTACGGCGAATCCCCTCGCCCGGCTCTGGTGGGGGCTGGCGTTCGTGGTGGGCGCGCCGGTCGGCTACGCGACGGGCTATGCGACCGGACTTCTCTGGCCAGCCGCCTCAGCCACTCCGGGGATCGCCTGGGGCCCGCTATGGGCGGCTGGGACCGTGGCCTCCGCCGGCTGCCTTCTCCTCTCCGCAGCCTGCTCCAAC
>Ga0181533_1005318_pt1 | contig 12433 bp, 10 predicted proteins | sample PEATcosm2014_Bin_45_FD_119772 | JGI IMG/M metagenome (GOLD analysis project Ga0181533, IMG submission 119772) | Peatland microbial communities from MTU Mesocosm Facility, Houghton, MI, USA - PEATcosm2014_Bin11_60_metaG | ecosystem: Environmental > Terrestrial > Soil > Wetlands > Peat | place...
GCGCCTCGACCGGCCTGGCGGCGGCCGTGGCGCTGATCTGGGCGCTCCATCCGCTGCAGACCGAATCGGTGACCTACATCGTCCAGCGCGTCGAGTCGCTCATGGGTCTCTGTTACCTGTTGACGCTCTACGCCCTGATCCGCGGCGCGGCCAGCGAACGGCCGCGGCCCTGGTACGCGGCCTCCGTCGTCGCCTGCGCGCTGGGGATGGGCGCGAAGGAAGTCATAGCCACCGCGCCGGTCGTCGTGCTGCTGTACGACCGCATGTTCCTCTCCGGCTCGTTCCGCGAAACGTTCCGCCGGCGCGGCGGACTCTATCTGGGGCTGGCGGCGACCTGGGCGGTCCTCGGCTCGATGATGCTTCTGTACAAGGGGTCGGGCGCCTCCGGCTTTGGGGTCAGTGTGGTCACGCCGTGGCAGTATGCGCGGACTCAGTTCGGCGTCATTGTCCATTACCTCGCGCTGTCGTTCCGGCCGTGGCCGCTGTGCCTCGACTATGGCTGGCCGGTCGCTTGGGACTTGTGGGACATCCTGCCGCCGGCATTGATCGTGCTGGCGCTCGCCGGCGCGACGATCGCCTGCCTGCGGCGCGCTTCGCCGCTGGCGTTTCTCGGCATCTGGTTCTTCGTCATCCTGGCGCCGACGTCGAGCATCATGCCGATCCGCGACCTGTGCTTTGAGCATCGCATGTACCTGCCGCTGGCGGCGGTGATCGCGTTGGTGGTCACGGGCGCGTACGCCCTGGGCCGGCGCGCGATCGAGTTCGTCGTTCCCGCCGAGCACCCTCAGTCCCGCCGGCGGCTCGGAACCGCGGTCGCCGCGCTTTCCTGCCTCGTGGTCGCCGCATTCCTGGGCAGCCTGACGTTCCTGCGCAACCAGTTTTATCAGAATGACGCGACGATCTGGAAGGACGTCACAATCCACCAGCCGCGGAACGCCCGGGCCTTCTTCAACCTCGGCTCCGCGCTGGCTGCTGAGAACCAAAACGAGGAGGCCATCCAGTGTTTCCTCCATGCGCTCCAGATCAAACAAGGCTACCCCGCCACGCGCAATAACCTGGGCTTGACGCTTACGGAGTCCGGACGGGCCGCCGCACACAATAAGCTGGGCATAGCGCTATCGGAAGTCGGGCGGTACGAGGAAGCGATGGGGAACTTCGTCGAGGGACTTTCCTTGCAGCCGGATGATGCGCCCGCGCAGTGCTATTTCGGAAACACGCTCGTCGCGCTCGGGAAAGCGCCGGAGGCCATCGCCCACTATCGCAAAGCCATCCAGTTGAATCCGGAATTCGCCGACGCGCACTACAACCTGGCGAGGGCGCTCGCCGATCAGGGCCACGCGGACGAAGCGATCATCGAGTACGAAGAGGCGCTCCGCCTGGCGCCCGACAACGGCCAGGCGCACAATAATCTCGGCCGGCTTCTAGCGCTTCAAGGCCACGCGGCCGAGGCGCTCGCGCACTACCGGGAAGCTCTCCGGCTGCTGCCGGATGCGCCAGTCGTGCGCGCGAATTTAGCGTGGCTCCGCGCCACCTGCCCAGACCCGAAATTCCGCGACGCCGGCGAGGCGCTGCGCCTGGCCCGCGGACAGGCCGGCGCCGGGAATGCCCGCGCGCTCGACGTGCTGGCAGCGGCCTGCGCGGAAGCGGGACTGTTCGACGAAGCCGTCACGGCGGCGCGCCAGGCGATCGAGGCCGCCGAGCATAGCGGAGAGAAGACCGCAGCGGCGGAAATTCGAGCCCGGCTCAACCTCTACGAATCCCGGAGGCCGTACCGGGAGCGAGTCGCCGGAAAGGCAACCCGGATCGAGCCATGACCCCGCGCGCGAGCCCGCTTCCGGTCGCGGTTCCAACCGAAACCGCCCCTTTCCACGCAGCCATCGCCTCCGGCCGACCTGCGCGCGTCCTCCCGCAACTATCCACTCACATAGATGTTACGACACGTCCAGCCCGCCGCCTGGCTCCCAACCGAACCAGCCCCCCGTACCGCGAACCGCCTTCCGATCAACCGCCCGCAACAGCGACCTGCCTGCGCGCCGCGATCACGCTCTAGAGCGGGTTCAACAAGCTCGCAAATGCAAGGCATACGCACTTCACACAAACATCACTGTAAGGAAAAACCTTCATATCGTCACCCCTGCATCACGGTCGCTTCCTCCCGCCGCCCGCGTGCAGACCCTTTCCTGGCCAGTCAAACAAGCCCGGGCCGACGACCGCCGGCCGCGCAGGCCGGATTCGCCCATCTCCCTCGGCCCTCACGCCCGCGCATTCCACAAGCCGCGTCTCCCGCACGTCCCGGCTCGACGCCGCGCTTGCCGGGCGAACTGCAGTTCATAATATGAACATCCTTATCGCGCACTCCCCGCTCACCCCTTTTCCGTGTGCGGCGTTCATCTTATGAACGCACCTTTCGCCCGGCCCTTCCAGCCGGCTTCCAACGAATGATGCTCATCGCGCGAACGCTGCTGCCGCTTATATCCGCCCGACGTGGCTACCGGGCTATTCTGAAATCGGAGAATTCGCCTGTAGCGGGGAGCAATTTCTTATCCACGCGGCGGATGTACGGCGCCATTGCATCTCCCAGGGCCGCGATAAACGCGCTCACCTGTTCCTCCGGGCCTTCCGCTACGACCTCCACCCGACCGTCCGGCAGATTACGGACAAAACCCGCCATTTCGGGGAATCGCTCGGCAATATCAACGCCAGTAAAGCGAAACCCGACGCCCTGAACGTGGCCCGAGAAATATGCCTCGATCCTCACGTTTTCAGCCATATTTGCCTCCTGAGAACATAACTCTAGCAGTGCAGCACCGCTTTTGCAAGCTTCGAGAAGCAAGAATCGGTTGCATCTTACGGCGTCCACATGTATAGTTAGTCCGACGCTGTGTGGGGTGTCAGCAGAGTTCATTCCGTGAAAGGTGGGCGTCATGAGCGAACGAAGACTGGGACGAGGGCTGGAGTCGCTGCTGGGGAATTTGAAAGAAGAGACACCGCCGGCTCCCGCCTTATCCGGCGGGATTCAGACGGTCCCGATTGCGAAGATACGGGCGAACCCACAGCAGCCACGCACCGCTTTTGCCGAGCGGGAGCTATCTGAACTGGCGGAATCCGTCAAGGCGGTCGGCATCCTTCAGCCGTTGATTGTCCGGCCGGAAGGGGACGGCTACCAGTTGATCACAGGCGAGCGCCGGCTGAGGGCGGCGAAGCTGGCCGGGCTGGAGACCGTCCCGGTTATCGAGCGGACAGCGAGTGACGATGAGCTGCTCACACTCGCCCTTGTCGAAAACCTCCAGCGAGAGGACCTCAACCCAATCGAGAAAGCAAAGGGGTTCAAAGAGCTCATCGAAAGGCATAATTTGACACAAGAGGCTGCTGCAAAACGGCTTGGCAAGGATCGCTCTACGATGGCGAATTTCATCCGGTTGCTCGATCTCCCGGAGGCGGTCCAGCACATTGTTTCACGTGGAACAATTTCGATGGGCCATGCCAGGGCGCTTCTGACAATTCCGCATCCTTCGGCGCAGCAGGCCCTGGCTCTTCGGATCGAGGAGGAAGGGCTGTCTGTCCGGGAAATCGAGCGGATCGCTGCGTCCTACCGAACTGAAAGAAAGAGCCGGAAACGCAAGCCAATCGCCCCCAAAGACGCCCATATCCGCGACTTGGAGGACCGCGCCCGCCAGCGCTTGGGAACCAAAGTTGAGATCGAGTACCAGGAGGGCAAAGGCCGGATGATCGTCCACCTGTTCTCCGACGACGACTTCCAGCGCGTGCTGGATGTGATGGGAATATCGGGATGATCGAACCAGCCTATATGTTCGTTCCATGTTAGTGTTACTACCCCTGTTTTATCCGGTTTTTCTGAGACTTCTCTGACGGAGAATGAGTACGTCATGCCGCTGGAATGGGATATTTCGACGCCGGATCCACAACACATGCGGTCACGGCCTAAATTGGCGCGCGACCCGGAGCCGGTCCAGGGAGAAGCGGCGGAACGCGCGGCGGACGAAATTCTGACAGGAGAGTTTTGACGGAATTTACCGGTCGGAGAGTGGCCATCGCACCAGGTGGTTCACTCGTGAGACCCGCCTGCCGAATCGCACGATGAGTCTTTGCAGGAAGAACTGCGGAGGTTATATTGTGCGTCCGGAATCTACGGGCACCTTTTTGGACATTACGCCCGGCAGTCCGCGCCGTCGGCATTTAGGAACAAATCATGCGCGCAGGGTACTTCCAGTTCCAGCCGCGATTCGGTGAGCCGGAGGTTAATCGCCAGCGGATGGCCGAAACGCTCAGTGCCGTGCAGGCCGACCTTCTGGTCTTGCCGGAGCTGTCGAACACCGGTTACAACTTCAATGCAATTAGCGAGGTTACCGCCTGGGCTGAAAGCGCGGAAACGGGGGACACGCTCCAGCTCTGGCGCGACATGGCTCGCAAACGCCGGATGACGTTGGTGGGCGGTTTCGCGGAACGCGACGGCAACCAGCTCTACAACAGTGCAGCGGTAGCGCTGCCGGACGGGCGCATCGCGGTATACCGCAAGACGCACCTCTTCCACAAGGAGCCGGAGTTCTTCAGTCCCGGCGGCGCGCCGCCGCTTGTGGTGGACGCGCCCGGCGCGCGGATTGGCGTGATGATCTGTTTCGACTGGGCCTTCCCGGAAGTGGCGCGCAGCCTGGCCTTGCGCGGTGCGGAGGTGATCTGCCATCCGAGCAACATCGTCACCCCTTTCCCGCAGCGGACGATGGTCATCCGGGGTGTGGAGAATCGTGTCTTCACGATCACGGCCAACCGCACAGGGGAGGAGCGCGGCGCTGCGGGTCAGCTGCGGTTTAGCGGGCAGAGCCAGGTCACAACGCCTGATGGGGCCGTCCTGGCAGCCTCGGATGAGCACACCGCAGAAGTGCGGACCGTTGATATTGACGTTGCCAGAGCGCGCGACAAGCGCCTCGCAGGCTTCACGGACTTGTTCAAGGCACGACGCCCCGAGCTGTACGGCGACATCGTTGACCGGCACTGAGGCGCGTGCTCAGGAGGCTCATTTGCCGACGATCAGAACCGTGAAGCTATCCTTGACCATGACTTGGCGGTCTTCGGGCACGGGAGTTGCATCGATTTGCGCGGTCACCAGGTAGAGGTTGTGGGTCTTGGGGGCCAGCGCCATCGTTCGGGCGGCGGACGAAATTCTGACGGGAGAGTTTTGACGGGATTTACCGGATACACGGGATTTTTTCACGGCAACGACGTTGGGGGCCATAACAACTTCATCCGGTTGATCCTGTTGATCTTGTCAAAGAGGAAATTTTGACAGGATTTACCGGATAGACGGGATTCCTGTTCACGGGAACGGCAGCGCTGGCCGCAGCGTCACGAGAACCATCAGGATCGTCGCCGTATCCCGCCTTCCCCTGGACCGGATTGCATCGAACGCCCCTTGACAATCCCTCTGCCGACGGATAGAGTCCGCTTCGGCGAGACGGGAGGGACAACTCACATAATGTCGCGGAAACCCCAATGAGCACAGAATCCAAACCTGACGATCTCTCTGACGTCCCCAAGCTGGTTTTCGACAAGTTCCTCCAAGCACTTGCCGGCGCTAACGCTCCTCCTGACGTTGTAGGCCGGCTCCGAAAGACCCTGTTGGACGACAAAAAGTTCACGGAGCGCACTCTACGAGAGGCTGTCCTGCCTGAGGAGCAACCTCGATGATTAGGGTTGACTCCATTACCATCACTGAGTTTCGAGGTATTCGCGACCTGACTCTGAATTTCAAGGATAGGAATTTCGCTGTCTGTGGTCCGAACGGCACTGGCAAGAGTGGTGTTGTTGATGCGCTGGAATTTGTCCTGACAGGCAACGTCTCTAGGCTTTCCGGAGAGGGACGGGGCGATATTTCCCTGAAACAGCACGGCCCTCATGTGGACATTCGAAACAGTCCGGGCAGGGCGCATGTTAAGGCAACGATCACAATCCCGAGCCTCGGCAAGACTGTTGCGATCCGACGAACCGTTAAGACGCCGACACGTCTGCAGGTCACGCCCAGCGATCCCGCTGTCCTTGAAGTTCTCCGGCAAGTACAGGGGCATCCAGAGATCGTGCTATCGCGCCGTGAGGTGATCCGGTACGTGATTGCTACACCCGGCGATAGGGCCAAAGAGGTCCAGCCTCTCCTTCACCTTGACCAGGTTGAAGATGTGCGGATTAATCTGCAAAAGATTGCAAACGATTGCCAGAGACAATTGCCTCCCATCACCTCAGAGCTCGATCAAGCCCGTGTGCGGCTACTGCAGGCGCTGCAAATTGCGGACTTGACAGAGGAGAAGGTGCTCATAGCCGTAAACGCTCAGCGCGTAACTCTCGGCCTCAAGGCACTTGGCTCTTTCACTGAAACAACGTCTTTCAAAGACGGAATCGCAGTGCCAGCGCCGGCAGTTCCGCGGCGCATTCCGAAAGCCCCGGCGCTTACAGACATCCGCGCTGCGCGCGAGGCGCTTGCGGAAATCTGCTCGACTAATACAACTACCGTTGTTGCAGGTGCTGCGGCCGAACTCAAAGCAATTGCCGGCGATCCAACTGTTGCGGCATGTGCAAAACGGGAAGCTTTCTATACGGCAGGAATGGAACTCATTCAAACCGATGCATGCCCGTTCTGCGATATTCACTGGGATCTAGTTGAGATCAAGAAGCACGTGCAGGGGAAAATTGATGAATTGGAGGAGTTGGCTCGTAAACGGAGGGAGATAGAAGGCAAGATTGCTCCCCTAATACACATTCTAGCCAACGTGCAGTCAATGATGAAAACCTTGGTCGGCTATGCTGCGCTTGCGACTCCGCCCATCACAATGGAGGCGGCCCGCGACTATGGTGAGGAATGCGGAAGGTCAATTGAGATGCTGAGATCAGTTCTTCCAGCCCAAGAAGCGCTCTTGGCCCTCAACTATTTCCGAAGCGTTCCCCAAGCTATCGCTACCTTTATCAGCGACCTTGAGGGGCTTGTTGCGGCACTCCCTGAGCCTACGAAACTGGATGCGGCCATAGAGTGGCTTACAATTGCCCAAGAGCGGTTTGAAGTCTTCCTTCATATAGTGCATAAACAAAAGGTCGCCGTAAAACGGGCGGAAACGACCCGCCTAGTGTCCGACATTTATGCGGCCACTAGTGACACTGTTCTACCTTGAGTACACGTCGGCAGAGCTTTGTCACCGGCTACGCGCGCCGGTGGTTTTTCACGCCGATGGTCGTTACGAACTCGGGGAACTTCTTCCGTCGGCAATCGCTAAGATGCGGAAAATCTATAGCAGCGGAAGGGAAGCTGCGTCTTCTTGGGGCCAGCGAGACGCTCTAGTTGGTATAGTTAATCGGGCGTCTGCGTTTTCGCGGGCCGCAGACGCCTCGAATGCCGAACAATGGCAAGTGAACGCCGCGGTTCACTACAATTCTTGGGACAATCTTGGGCAAGGGGACTTTGCTCCCGTTGCAAAGGCATTTCAAGAACTTCTCGCTGGATTCACTTGCCCGGACTGTGGTGAGTATCTCTGCTTATCGTCAGATCAGGAATACCGTGAGCGCCTCCACTGCGACTGCGGCAAGTCGAGTATTAATCTTTGCAAGAAGGGGTCGTGATTATTCGCGCGGCATAACTGTCCTTGGGCAACCCCCTGAAATGTCGCGGGGCGTTCGCTTGTGAGGAGGACGGCGGAAGGATGAAGTTTACCTTTGCGGCGCTTTCCGCAAGCGACGGTGGCGAACGCCTCTTGACAATGTCTCTGCGCACGGATAGAGTCCGCACGGGGAGACGGAAATGCTGGTCATCGCCTGACGCCGCTGCGGGCTGCGGAATGGAGGTGTGCGCTGATGATTATTGATTCTCACGCGCATTTGAAGCATGGGGACGCGGCGCATACGGAGTATTCGCCACAGCAGATCGTCGCGACGATGGACGCGGCGGGGATTGATAAGGCGGTGGTGTTCGGGATCTGCACGACGCCAGAACGCGCGATCGAGATGGCGCGGGCGGCGGCGGAACAGTTCCCTGCGCGGCTGATCCCCTATGCCTACGGGCTGCCTAGTTATACCGGAAACGTGCTGCGGCTGGTCGAGAGGGCTGTCCGGGAGTACGGGTTCAAGGGGATTAAGATTCACGCGGGCGAGTGCACGCTGTCGGATTACGTGAGCGACCCGATTTTCGCGCTGGCCGGCGACCTGGGCGTGCCCTGCCTGGTGGATTGCTGCGGGAATTGCACGGCGATGGAGCGGCCGGCGGCCAAGTTCCCGAAGACGCGGATTATCGTGGCGCACCTGGGGTTGTACCTGGCGACGGACGTGCGGGTGATTGATAATTTCATCGCTCTGGCGGAGCGGCGGCCGAATGTGCTGCTGGACGTGAGCGGCGTGGTGCAGTCGTGGAAGATCCGCGAGGCGGTCCAGCGGATCGGCTCGTCGCGGATCGTCTGGGGGACCGACGGGCCGCATCCATGCCCGGATACGGCGACTTTCGCCCGCGACGAGCTGGCGAGGGTCCGCGCGCTGCGGCTGGCGCCGGCGGATGAGGAGGCGGTGCTCGGCGGGGCGATCGCGCGCGTGCTCGGAGTTCATTGATCTTCATGTAAGAAAAGAAAGGGTCTCTCGCAAAGACGCAAAGAGCGCCAAGAACAAATTCATCGGGTAGCTTTTCGTTCTTTGCGGCCTTGGCGTCTTGGCGAGAGCATTCCTTTCTTTATGCGAACGTCAATAGAGTGCGGAATGAGGAGCTTGCTCGTTGTAGGAGGGTGAAGAGTGCAGAGTATCGAACCGGCGGCGGTGGAGGAGCGGATACGGAAGCTGCGGTCCGGAGAGATGCGCGTGGTGGTCCGCGGGGCGGGCGGGAAGGCTGTGCCCGGAGCGGATGTCCGCGTTGAGATGACGCGGAGCGCGTTCCTCTTCGGCTGCAATTTCTACAGCCTGGACCCGCAGAGCAGGGAGCCGTGGCAGATCGCGTACCAGCGGGAGTTCATGGAGCTTTTCAACTACGCGACGCTTCCGTTCTACTGGGGAAGCTTTGAGTCGGAGCGCGGGAAGCCGCAGTACGAAAGACTCGAGGCCATGGCGCGCTGGTGCCGGGATCACGGCATCGAACGGAAAGGCCATCCGCTCGTCTGGCACGAGGTGTGGCCGAAATGGGCGCCGTCGAGCGCGGACGAGGCGGTCCCGCTCCTGCGCGAGCGCGTGTTCGCGATCATTCGACGGTATCGCGGACTGATCAACTATTGGGACGTGCTGAACGAGGCGAATAATGCGGCGGACTTCGCCGACCACGTCGGCGAGGGCGCCTGGATCAAGCGCGACGGCGCGGCGGCGGCCGTCGTTACGGCTCTCGGGTGGGCGCGCGAGGCGGTCGGCTCGGACAAAAGCACGCTGCTCTACAACGATTTCAATACGGGCGAGGAAAACGTGCGGTTGCTCGGACAACTGCAGGAACGCAACGCGCTGCCGGAGGCGATCGGGATCCAGTCGCACATGCACGGCGGCGCCTGGCCGCTGAGCCGCGCCTGGGAGACGTGCGAGCGTTTCGCGGTTTTCAACCGGCCGATCCATTTCACGGAAACGACCGTGCTGAGTTCGATGAAGAGGCCGAAATCTTACGACGACGTCCGGCGCGGCGATTGGCCGACGACGCCGGAAGGCGAGGCGGCGCAGGCGGAATACGTCGAGAAGCTTTACGCGCTGCTGTTCAGCCACCCGGCGGTGGAGGCGATTACGTGGTGGGATTTCAGCGACCGCAACGCGTGGCGCAATGCGCCGTCGGGGCTGGTTCGCGAGGACATGTCGCCGAAGCCGGCGTACGAGAAGCTGCGCGGGCTGATCCGGGGAAAATGGTGGACGGAGGCGGAGGGGAAGACGGATGCGTCGGGGAGGTTTTCCGCGCGCGCATTCCACGGCGATTACCGGATCACCGCGACGTCCGCCGAGGGCCGTCGCGCCGAAACGGCGGCGCATTTTGCGCCCGGCACGCGGGAGCCGATAGAATGCATTTTGCTTTAACGGCTTTGCCACGGATTCCACGGATTACGCGGATTACCGGCAACGAACGGCAAACACAGGAACAGCTGTTGCCGTGGTTATAACGGCTTTGCCACGGATTTCACGGATTACGCGGATTACCGGCAACGAACGGCAAACACAGGAACAGCTGTTGCCGTGGTTATAACGGCTTTGCCACGGATTTCACGGATTGCACGGATTCCGGCAACGAACGGCAAACACAAGAAAAGCCGTTGCCGTCGTTTTAGCGGCTTTGCCACGGATTTCACGGATTGCACGGATTACCGGCAACGAACTGTGAAAACAGGAAGAGCCTTTGCCTTTGTTTTCCTGTAATCCGTGGGAATCCGTGAAATCCGTGGCGACGTTTGCGTTGGAACTTTAATCTGTGGCGAGAAAAACGGAGAATAAACGCCATGTCTGCGAAGGGCCTGGGGTTCAAGGACCGGCCGCTGACGGAAGATGAGGTGCGGCAGATTTTCACGGGGGCGATTGAGGCGGCGGGGCTGCGCGGGAAGAGGGTCGTCTGCCTGATCCCGGACAGCACGCGCACCTGCCCGCTGCCGGTGCTGTTCCGGCTGATGTGCGAGACGGCGGGGGCAGCGGCGGCGAAGCTCGATTTCATCATCGCGCTGGGGACCCATCCGCCGATGAGCGAGGAGGCGATCAACCTGATGCTGAAAATCCCCGCCTCCGAGCGCAAGAGGAAGTTCGGCAAGTTCGGCGTCTTCAACCATCGCTGGGACGAGCCGAAGGAACTCAAGCACATCGGCACGATCAGGGCCGACGAGGTCGAGCGCATCTCGCACTGCCTACTGAAAGAGGACGTGCGCGTGGAGATCAACCGGCGGCTCGGCGAGTACGACCAGGTGGTAATCATCGGGCCGACGTTCCCGCACGAGGTGATCGGGTTCTCCGGGGGGAACAAGTATTTCTTCCCGGGCATCTCGGGGCCGGAGGTGCTGAACTTCTTCCATTGGCTCGGGGCGATGATGACGATCCCGGTGATCATCGGGGCGAAGCACACGCCGGTGCGGCAGGTGGTGGACAAGGCGGCGGGGTTCATCACGATGCCGAAGCTGTGCTTGAGCCTGGTGATCCACCACGCGGAGATCCACGGCCTCTACGCCGGGACGCCGGAAGAGGCGTACGACCGCGCGGCGGACCTGTCGAAGGAGCTGCACATCACATACGTGCAGAGGCCGTTCCGCCGGGTGCTCTCGTGCGCGCCGGAGATGTACGACGACATCTGGACGGCCGGCAAGTGCATGTACAAGCTCGAACCGGCGCTCGCCGACGGGGCGGAGCTGATCATCTACGCGCCTCACATCAGCGAGGTGTCGTACACGCACGGCAAGGTGCTCGACCGGATCGGCTATCACGTGCGCGATTATTTCCGGACGCGGATGAACCAGTTCAAGGAGTACCCGCGCGGCGTGATCGCGCATTCGACGCACGTGAAGGGAATCGGCACGTTCCAGGACGGGGTGGAGCGGCCGCGCGTGAACGTGGTGCTGGCGACGCAGATCCCGAAAGAGCGCTGCGAGCGGATCAACCTGGGCTACCGGGACCCGCGCTCGATCACGCCGGCGGAGTGGGACCGGCGCGAGTCGGAAGGGGTCGCGCGCATCCCGAAGGCCGGCGAGGTGCTCTACCGGCTGGCCGACGGCACGGTGCCGCGGATTCCGGGGGATGACGGATACGTGCTGTAAGGCTTCGGCGCGTAAGAGACGATTCGGCCGGCTCGTGCTCGTGCTCAGTTACAATTGACGTGATATGTCGAGCGAAAGCAAGACGCGTCGTTGAAATAGTCATTCCGAGCGTAGCGAGGAATCTCATACGCAGCGCGCTGTGAACGATTCAGCGAATGAGACCCCTCGCTTCGCTCGGGGTGACGGCGACTATCATCTGCCGTTTAACAGAGCACTCGTCCGCGTCCTCGTCCTCGAACGGTTCTAACGAACGGCCGAGGACGAGGACGATTGGCCCGCGGCCGAGGAGGATGGGCAAGCCTTCGCGCGTCCAATCTCGTTGACAGCCGCAGGGTCCGGCGGTATCATCGCCTGGGCGTTTCGGCGTCCCCAATCGCGCCCGCCGCTTGTTGAGGTGCCGCCATGGGAGAGCAGCGTTCGGAAGAGACCCTCGGGCCGTATCGGCTGACGGAGTGCCGCGCCGAGGGGCAGATCGCGCGCATCTGCAAAGGGCTCGATCGCGCGACCGGGCAGAAGGTCCTGATCCGCATCGTGGACCCGCTGGCCAGCCGCAACGAGCGCATCCGCGCGGTGCTCGAAGAGCTGCGCGACCCGGCCTGTCCGAGGCGCGTGCTGGATCCGCACATCCTGAAAATCCTTGACGTCGGCGTCCACCGGGAGTCCTATTACATCGTCCACGAGGACTTCGGCATCCCGCTGGATGAATA
>Ga0181533_1005319_pt1 | contig 12431 bp, 10 predicted proteins | sample PEATcosm2014_Bin_45_FD_119772 | JGI IMG/M metagenome (GOLD analysis project Ga0181533, IMG submission 119772) | Peatland microbial communities from MTU Mesocosm Facility, Houghton, MI, USA - PEATcosm2014_Bin11_60_metaG | ecosystem: Environmental > Terrestrial > Soil > Wetlands > Peat | place...
GTGTCCAAGACAGCTAAAGAAAGCTTAAGCAAGTCTTTTTTGACTTCTGGTGAAATGTTCCAGTTGTGCTCCATTATTTCAACTAAATAATAAGCGATTCCTTCTGAGAAATCGGCTATTTCGCTTGATAAATTTGTAAATCTCAAGAAGTCTTCACGGGCAATCAAAATGGCGCCTATCTCTGCTAGCTCTTGAGAAACCATACGTCTTGCCTTGACAACTTCTTCTTCGCCTGTTCTGATTTCGCTGAAGAGCTTTCTTGCGTTTTCCCTGTCGCCGCTTGCAAAACACTCAGCAAGTTGAGGAATTTTCCTTGAGACATCGACAACCTTACGTAGGTTATCTTGACAAGCGTTTAGGGCTCTCCGTTTCACGCGCTCTTCTGTTTCTGATGGAAGTACCACTTGTTCCCCCGCCTACGAATATCCCTGATTTATCATGTTACTATCAAGTGTTCATTAAAAAAGTTAGCTGCTTAACTTTCAATTAATAAACCTAAATTTCCGAAGTTTATTTTTCCTTGGAAGTAACTGTGTAAGAGTTCTGGTAGGTCTTTGACTTGGGTTCGAACTTGTTGCCAACTATCGCGGTCTCGTATGGTTACTGTGTTATCTTTTAGCGTATCGTAATCTATGGTTATTCCTAATTGTACGCCTGCCTCATCAGCTCTTGCATAACGGCGACCGATGGAGCCTGTTTCGTCTAATTCAACCATGAAACCCTCGTTCGCCAGCATCCTTTGCACTTCCGCTGCTTTGGTATCTAAGCCGTCTTTGCTCATTAAGGGATAAACGCCAACTTGGACTGGTGCAATGCTTCTTGGAAAACTCATGACAACGCGGTCATCCTTGATGCCGTAAGCATACTCCAATGCCGCGTAAAAGAGCCTATCAGAGCCAAAACTTGGTTCCACCACATGCGGTATGAAGCGGGTGCCGCGAACAATCGTTTTTTGCCTGCTAATGTCTACTTGGTCAGCTTTGACTTCATAGTTTTCAACCATAAAGTAACCTTGCTTTTGCATGGCGTCAGCAACTTCCTGCGCAGGAAACTTAGCAAGCAGTGCCGCTACTTTTGAGGCTTCTTTCTTGTATATTGGACCAAGCTTAGCCATAATTGGCTTGACAACAAGCTCTTCTTTTTCGACAGGATTAGTGTATTCTTTGTAAACGGTCATGTCGACGCCGCTTGCTTTCATGTGGCACTTCAAATCGTAATCTGTTCGGTATGCATGTCCAGAAACTTCTACCCAGCCCCAACGGTCAACTAAGACTTCTTGGTCGAAGCTTTGGCTTGAGTAATGCGCTTTTTCCCAAGTGAGTTTTTCGATAAACCGCTGTTTCTCTGCTGGTACGCCGAGCTCCATTAAAAGTTTCTTCGCCATCACCATGAAAAACGCTTGCCATTCTGAGCGAATTATTTTCCGGTCAAGCGCTTCTCTAACTGTAAGGTCTGTTGTGTCCTCGCATTCTTTCAGCCTTGTTTCGCATAGTAGAATGGGCAATACTTCGTTTTCCACTTCCGGAAGCAAATGGCAGCATGGCTCTTCAGGATCAAAGAAGAACTCTAAATCAGCAATAGTGAACTCTCTCAACCTAATCAAGCCTTGCCTTGGCGAAATCTCGTTACGCAAAGCGTGACCGATTTGGATAACTCCGAAAGGAAGTCTTTCCCGCGCAACATTGTAGAGGCGGTTAAACTCCACGAAAATATTTTGTGCTGCTTCCGGTCTCCCGTAACCAACCGCACCCGAGTAAGGACCAATAGTGGTTTTAAACATTGTTAAGAAATGCTGTGGCTCGCCAAATTTGCCGCCGCAGTCGGGGCATAAAATGCCATGGCGCTCGATTTCTTCTTTAATCTCGTTTAAACTCATTTTTTCAGCTTCAGCCGAGCTAATGCCTGCTTTTTCCTCAAGCAAATGGTCAGCTCGGAAGCGACCCTGACAGTTTTGGCACTCAACCATCGGCTCCTTGAAATGGTCCACGTGACCTGATGCTTCAAAGACTTTTTCGGGCGCAATTACCGATGATTCTATTTCGTAAATCCCGATTTTTTTAATGAAAAGGTCTCTAAGCTTAGCCTCAATATTCTGTTTCAACCGTGCGCCAAGGGGACCATAAGTTACAAAGCCGCCGCTACCACCGTAAATCTCAAACGATGGCCAGAAAAATCCTCTGCGGCGTGCCAACTCGTTTATGGCTGTGAACTTGTCGCATTCTGGTTTTGAGCATTTGGCGTCGTCGTTCAATTTAGTTTACCTTTTTATGCTTAGTACCGTGAGTAGATTAAAAGGTTACTAACGAATTAGCGTGGTTATTCAAGCGATAGAGAGTAAAATTTTGGAACAGGCGATGTTGCTTGGTTTTTTTCGCTTATCAAAAGAGAGGATTGAGGCTTTTAGTGAACTAGCGTATGGTGCCTGTGACTGAAGCAAGCTCCCACTTGTTTTGCTACGCCTAAGCCTTCACGCATGTGGCGTCTATCTTCTTGGGCGAATGGACTGGTGGTCTGTCTTTTTAGGATGCTGCGCGGGAGTCGTTCTGCCTGTTCATCAGCCGGGTCAACTTGTCGATGATTTCTGGGAAGCTCCCTTGAATATGTCCGGTAATAGGTTGCCAATACCAATCCCACTGCTTATGTTTGCTTTTAGCCAAGCTTTTTCCAAAGGGGGAAATTATATGCTATACTGCCCTAAAAAATGTTAGCAGACAACTATACGCAAGTTTTATAAATAAACTAAGCCCTAGTGGTATCTATAAAATTTTAGGAGAAAAGAAAAATGCAAAAGCTAAAAGGTAAAACTATGGCTATTTTATTTGCAGTAATTTTGACACTTTCAATGGAAGGTTCAATGATACTAATACCAACTACTAGCGCACATTCACCTGGATGGAATATTCCAACATTTTCTTTCTGCAGTGTTTCACCTAATCCTGTAGGCAAAGGTCAAACCGTTAACGTTAACTTCTGGGTTAACATGCCTCCACCAACAGCGAGTGCACAATACGGCGACAGATGGATGGGTATGACAGTGCTAGTTACACTGCCAGACAAAACCACTACGACTCTAGGACCATTTACATCCGATGACACAGGAGGATCACACAGTACCTACACGCCTACCCAAGTCGGCAACTACACTTTCCAAATGAGCTTTCCTGGACAAACATTAGCAGGCGCCAATGCAGCTCCGGGAACTCCCCCGGGAGTTGCGGGTAACCCGAGTGTTGGTGATTATTACCAACCCAGCAAAAGCAACGTATTTACTCTTGATGTGCAATCGACGCCAATAGGATATGTACCGGTAAATCCGCTTCCAACAAACTATTGGACACGCCCGATTAACGCTATAAACAACAATTGGTATTCGATTGGCGGGAACTGGCTTGGTCTTTCTGCATCGACATTTGCTGCGACTGGACAGTACAATGCTACCGGAGACTATAATCCGTATACTACAGCGCCACTCACCAGCCACATATTATGGACAAAGCCGATAGCGTTCGGAGGCACAATCGGAGGAGAATTCGGCGGTAGCGAAGAAAGCAACTACTACGCAACTGCGCAGTACGAACCTAAATTTGCGCCAATAATCATGCAAGGCATACTCTACTACACTGATTATCCAGACACTTCGACTGACCCGACAGGCTGGACTGCAGTAAACTTACAAACTGGACAAGTAATATGGCAAAATAATATTACCAATGAAGTATTAAAATGCGGCCAAATACTCGATATGATAACACCTAACCAGTACGGAGCACTCACATACCTGTGGGCTGAGCCCTTAAGTGCAGCCGGCTTTATGGCTGCGGGTGCGTCTTTATCGATGTACGATGCAATGACAGGAAGCTATATACTAACCATTACCAACACTCCTGCGATGACACTTACTGAAGATTCACACGGCGACTTGATAGGCTACTACACTAATACTAGTTATGGCTTCGGACCTTCTGGGATGTTTGTCAGCGGGGCGTCGCTTACTATGTGGAACTCAACCGTATGCATCAATCTAGAAGTAGGAAACTATGCAGGTGGTCCAAATGTTGCAAATCAATGGATGTGGAGACCTCCACTAGATGCACAAATTCCGTTCGCTCCGGGAGTACAATGGTCAGCACCACTACCACTTACAGACAAGACAGGCAGCCCATTAACTTACATGATGAGCTATTTCGGTGAGACTTTCCCCGCGTATTTGCTAGGGATTTCGGCAGTTCAGAGCAATGTAGTATACTTGACAGGGTATAATTCGGGTAGCGGAGGAATGTTCTTCCAGTCTGGATGGGAAGAAGAACTAGGCGCCAGTGCAACCGACGGCACAATACTATGGGGCGCAATTAACCGGACCGAAGTACCATATTCAATTGTCTACTCTGGTGGTGTTTGGTCTGGAAGCGACGCTTACGTAGAACTCACTGAATCCACATTGTCAATCAGCAGTTACAGCCTCAGCACAGGCGCCCTACTATGGGGACCAACTGCACTTCCAAATGTCAGTCCATATAGTTCACTCGGAGCAAACTCTTTAGTCGCTAATGGCAATATTTACATATGGGGCTACGGAGGAGACGTTTATTCCTACAACATCCTTACTGGAGCTTTGAATTGGCAATATCACACGCCGCCCGGTGGCTACGAGTCTCCCTATGGTGTAGAGCCTATATGGACTTTCACCGTAGGAACAATCGCTGGTGGTATACTATTCCTTCCCGAAGGCCACATGTACAGTCCACCACTATTCAGAAATGCACAGCAACTGGCTTTGAACATTACTAATGGAAAAGTAGTATGGAGCATGGATGCTTTCGACGTTACTAGCGCTCCCGCAGTGTCAGACGGCATCGCAACAACACTAAACGCCTATGACAACCAGATATACGCCTGGGGAATGGGTCCTACCAAAACAACAGTTACGGCACCTGACATTGGCGTGACAACTGCCACACCAGTGACGATAACGGGTTCAGTAATGGACATCTCTGCCGGCTCACAACAAAACGCAGTAGCAGCAAACTTCCCCAACGGTCTTCCATGCGTATCTGACGCAAGCATGAGTCAGTGGATGGAATTCGTTTACGAGCAGCAGCCGTGCCCAACAAACGTGACTGGTGTTCCAGTTACCCTGAGTGTTATTGACGCCAACGGCAACAACAGACCAATCGGCACTACCACAACTAATGGCATGGGGACGTTCGCTTATACTTGGACACCTGACATTTCAGGCAATTACACTGTCATCGCCACCTTTGCAGGTACAAACGCATACTATGGATCTTCAGCTGACACATACTTCTATGCTAGCTCGCCACCGGCAACACCAGCGCCAACCGCTACACCTGTAACAGGCCTAGCAACAATGTCAGCCCTAACTTATGGAATCGCCGCTGCAATAATCGTAATAATCATCGCAATCGCCATAGTCGGCTTACTCTTACTAAGAAAAAAGCCATAAAAACAAAACAATAAAACAACCACAATCCCTCTTTCTTTTTCTTTTTTATTTTTAAACGAAATTAATTCCGTTTCTATTTTGGCCTTATCAACCTTTGCTTTTATCCCTACCGTTTATGTTGGTCTTTAGCCAAGGCTTCTCTTAAGAAAAAGTGAACCTTTACATAAGTTGCTTTAAACTGAATTAGCCGATAATCCTGCTTTGTGGAAACGCTTAAAACTATCAGTTGATATTTTAGCGGTTGAATAGGAGAAATGCCTTTTGGTTTCAGCAGAAAAAGGTAAACCAACCGTTGATGAGTTGCTTGCGAAAGCCAAGAAGCCTGCACAGTTAGCTTCTCCAATGCACAGGTTTTATGAGGGAAAAATGCAGGTCATCCCTAAATGCGCTATCAGAAGCGTTGACGACTTTGCCGTTTGGTACACCCCAGGCGTGGCTACGCCATGTAGAGAAATTCAAGCTGACCCTGACAAATCATTTGAATTAACTAATCGCTGGAATTACGTAGCAGTGGTTTCAGATGGAACGCGTGTTTTAGGTTTAGGCGACATAGGTCCTGAAGCGGCGTTGCCTGTGATGGAGGGAAAAGCGCTTTTGTTCAAGTATTTAGGCGGCGTTGACGCGTTTCCAATTTGCCTAGGAACCAAGGACCCAGATGAAATAGTTAGGATTTGTAAAGCTCTTGAACCGTCTTTCGGCGGCATTAACCTTGAAGATATTGAGAAACCAAAATGTTTTCATATTCTTGAGAAATCCTGCGAACAACTGAATATTCCAGTTTGGCATGATGACCAGCAGGGAACCGCCACGGTGATCTTGGCAGGGCTAATTAACTCTTTCAGAATCGTGGGCAAAAAACCGCAAGAAAGCTTAATCACATTGGTTGGGTCAGGAGCAGCAAATATTCGGACAGCTTATGTGCTTATGCGGTGGGGCATTAAACCAGGCAACATAATACTTGCCGACAGCAAAGGCGTTGTTCATAAGAGCAGAAAAGACATCACAAAAGAAGAAGATCCATGGAAATATGATGTTGCACAGAAAACTAACGCTGAAGGCAGAACCGGCGACATCCAAGAAGCATTCAAAGGCGTGGATGCAGTTGTTGCTGCTTCAAAACCCGGTCCAGGCACCATTAAGAAAGAATGGATTAAAACAATGGCTAAAGATGCAATAATCTTTGCATGCGCTAACCCAATACCTGAAATTTGGCCTTGGGACGCAGAGGAAGCAGGAGCACGAATTGTAGCGACAGGTAGAAGCGACTTTCCCAACCAAGTGAACAACAGCTTAGGGTTTCCAGGTATTTTCCGAGGAGTCTTAGACGTTAAGGCAAAAACTGTCACAGACGACATGTGCATTGCAGCAGCGCAGGAACTGGCAAATTACGCCCAAGAACGTGGAATAAACGAGAAGGATATCTTGCCTAGAATGGATGAGTGGGAAGTTTTTCCAAGAGAAGCGGTTGCATGCGCATTAAAATCAATCGAGCAAGGCGTTGCAAGAATAAAACCCAGCAAGAAAGAATTATACGAACGGGCTTCCGCCATAATACAAAACGCCAGGCAATCAACTGAACTGTTGATGAAGCATGGATTAATTAAGCAGCCTCCAACTGAGAGCGAACTTTTGAAACAATCTTCGAAGTTCGCCCAGTTTGCTTGAAAAGTTAGAGGTTGCATGGGAAGTTATTTAGGTAAAATCAGTCGTAGCCCAAATGGATTCACGAAGCAAAAAAGTTTAACAAAAATAAAAAATGTGGTTTTGAATTAAAGTGGTGTAATTTTTACTATATTTCTTTTTTCAAGCCTTCGCAGCGCATCTAAGCACTCATCTTTTTTCTCGCCAGTAATATTTAGGTTGAGCATTATGTCCCTAACTGAAACTTCTGCTTTACCGAAATTTTGATGACGCTTGTAAAGATGTTGGACAATAGATTTTTCAAGCTTCCCACATCGCCAAGTAGTGTTGCGAATTAAAACAACGATGGTTCGGACAAGTGTCTGCTCTTTTGATTTTCTTCCTCGCGAATCTCCCATCTCGCCCCACTGCTCCATGTAAAATGCACCATAGTTTTTAAACGTTTGTTCCTCAGTGGAATAAAGCTTTAATCTTGGGAGATGGCAATTGTTTTATAGTGTTTTTTTGAGGTACAAGCCGTGTTTTTTGCCGTAGTATTTTTCTAGTCTACTGATTTTTTGGTACCCGTTGCTTTGGTAGAGTTTTAATGCGGTTGTGTTGTCTTCGCGGACTTCTAAATGACATTCGGTTATACCCTTTTGCTTGAGAATGTCTTCTGTTTCTTTTAGCATTTTGCTTGCAATGCCTTTTCGTCGGTAGGTTGGGGTCACGTTTATTGTTATTATATGCCCGTAGAGTGTATTGTTTTCTATTTCTACTTGTGCTATTATGAATCCTGCTATGTCGCTGTTTGCTTTGGCTGCTAATGCGATTGTATTGTAATCTGTAAGCAAGTAGGCTATTTGTCGTTTTGTGAAGGCTTCTTGGTCAAAGCATTGCTCTTCAATTTCACAGAGCTTATCGATTAGCCTGATGGAAGCGGTTTCAATTTTTATTTCCATTTTATTATCTTAAGAATAATTAGGGTAGAGGGTCGATTTTAATTTTTTCTGTGTTTACCGCTGAGGATACAGCTGGTTTTAGTTCAAGCCATTGCTGGGCTCCAAAGCCTATAATGAAGAATAACCACAATGTTATGATTCTTGTAAGTATAGTGGCTGTGGCGCTCAGTGCTCCAGGGACACCCATTGAAATGAAAAGGGTAGTCATTACTGCCTCTGGAAGCCCAACTTCAAACGGTATACCTACGGGAATTGATTTGACAGCTAAGAATATGGCTGAAGTGACGAGAATTATGCTCCATGAAACTGGGTGCCCAAGCGATATAAAGACAAGGTATGGTATGCTCAGACTAAAAACCCAAGATATAAGCAAATAGAACAGTGAGTAAGATATAGTCCTTGGGTTATGCCGGAACTGTTTCATTGAATCGTGAAAATGGCTAGTAATTTCGACGGCTTCTTCTTTCAATTTTTCCAGTTGTGTTTTGCCAACACGGATTTTTTGCGCAAACTTTGTTACCCAATTGACTAGTTTTAAGGTCCATTGCTGCTTGAACGACAAGGCAATCATTAAAACAAGTATTGCTATTATTGCTGCCGCAACCAATATAATTAGGTTGAAGACTAGGGGGTTAACGTTGCCTCCAAAAGTAAGTAATACTAATCCTGCGATTAGTGCAAAAGCGTTTATTGCGGTGCCAAGAAGCCTATGAGTATAGAGTGACGCTACAACTTTTCCGAATGAGCCGCATCCGTCTCTTGTGAGCAGATATGTTCGGGTTACTTCTCCGCTAATAGATTGTGCTGGAACGATGGTGTCAACGTACATGCCGTACCAAACATAGAGGTAAGCTCGAACTATTGTCATTTTGATGGAAAGATGATTGGTCAACACATGCCAGGAAACTGTAAAGAATAATACTTGAAATAAACCGAACACTATGGCTATCGAATAAATAAATGGATTGGCTGTTTTCGCGGTGGCAAATATTCCTAAAATGTTTACTTTGAACAGATAAATGTACAAGAAAAATCCAAATAAACCTAGCAGTGGAAAAAGCATGGACTTCCAAGATAATTTCGGTTTAGGCGGTTGCATTTTGTTTTTTTGCACCCATGGCAAACGGTGAGATGTCTATTTGCTATTATATACTTTGCCTAAATCCATGCCTATGTTCCTTCAAGCAAGCATGTTCTTCAACAGTTAGAGAAAGCGAACACCAAAAAGGTTAGGCAACCAACTTAATTCAGAGATAGCCCATATGGAATTTGCTGTTTTCCATAAGAGATATTATTATTTAAAACATTATTTACAATTAAAAATTATAAAAAGACAAAAAAAGATTAAGTTTTGTTAAGACTTGAAGCTTTTAGTATCTTGGTCTGTAACCGCCGCCAGAGCCTCTTCGATCTCTGTCTCTGTTGCCGCCGTAACCGCCGCCGCCACCGCGTCTGTCTCTGCCACCGTAGCCGCCGCCTCCGTACCCTCTGCCGCCTCTGTATGGTCGTCTTTCTTGCTCGTATGTTTTGCTAGATACATTGTTTTCAGTGTTTACTTCTACTGTAAGTGGTTCTTTTGCTGGTTCGAGTTTGCCGTATTTGCCGATGTTTAGGCGAATGTTGCCTTTGAATAGGGTTACGTAGCCGTTTTCTACGCGGATTGTGTCGTTTTCGTTGACTTTTTCAATGTTGTCATCCCAGAGTGTCACGTATACTACGCCTGTTTCGTCGCCGACCAGTGCGTCGCTTACTTTGTGTGGGGATCCGTCTCTGCCCATTGGGATTTCGCGGATTTCTGTTTTGGATACTACTTTGGCTGTAACGTTAACCGCTTTTGATTGTGGGGTTAAGTCGCCGACTTTTGCTTCTACTGGTTGCTTTTTGTTTTCGAAAAAACCTTCAACCGCCAATTGATTCAACATCCTAGTTTTTGATTCTTAAACAAAACTACATGTTCTCTACACTTAAGTTTTTCGCTTTTACTATTGTGGTTTTTTTGGTGTGCGTTTTGGGAGGTTGTTGGAGGTGTTTTTTTTGGTTTAATTTTTAAGTTGCGACTTTGTGGGCTGTGTAAGTTGCGACTTTTTGGGGGGTGCGGTTTGGTTGGTGTGTTTTTGTGGGTTGTTTGGTTTTGGGTTCGTTTTGGTTTTTTGTTTTGGGGTGGGGTTTGTGGGGTTGCGTAATTTTTATTAGGGTAGTGCTTTGAAAGGTTTGTTTTATGCGTGTGCTCGTTGAGCTTAAGGCTAAGGCGAATTGTGTTTATGATTTGATGTACCATCATAAACTGTAGCGTGGTCACTACGACTACATAAGAAATTAAAAAAGGGTGTTTAGGCTGGTATTGTTTCGGCTTTTGGTTGTTTGGCTTGTTCTTCGTTTGCGATTTCTTTGTCTGCAATTTTTTGGCATTCCTGGGCTGCTAGTTCCAGGGCGAATTTTTGGAGGAGTTGGGATGCCTGATTGTCGGTGTTGAGTTTGTACATTTTAGCGCGTCCTACGATTCTTGTTTGTTTTATTAATCCTAATTGTTCGAGTTTTTCTATTTCTCTTAAGGTGTGTCTGAAGCTTACTCCGCTGTTTTTGGCTATGTCGGCTTTGCTGTAGTCGTAGTCTTGGAATAGGGTTAGGAAGTCTAGTATTTTCGCTGGGGCTATGCCGTTGTATAAGCGTTCTAGTGGTCCGCTTTCTAGGGCTTTTTCGTTTTTGTTTTTTGTCATTTTGTTTTCTCCTTCAATTCATATTTGTGGTTATCCTTAAGTTTATGCTTAAGTATATTGTAAATATTTATAAATGTTACGCTAATGGCAATTTAATGTGACATTCAGGTAACATTAACTATAAGTGTGACATATAGGTAATAATTGAAAGCGAGCAAACGATGATAAGCGAGCTTGAAAAGAAAATCCTAAAGAAAATGCTTTACGAGCGTTATGTAGGTGGCAAGCATACCTCAGCCGATAATATTCCGAAGGGTTTTGCTAGGCATGAACGAGGCGACTTTAAAAAAGCCTTAAAAAATCTTATTCGTGAAGGCTATGTATTGCCAAAAATAACTAGTTATGGCTTAGAGGTTTCTCTCAATCCAAGACGGATAGCTGAAATAAGTAAGCTTGTCAATGAATCTTAACTTTCAATTCCCGTTCTTTGGATTTTTCATGCAGAATTGGTGAAATTACATGTAGAATTGCATGCAAATGCCTTCTCCAGGCGTAGGTGCTGCCATGCTTCCACCTTCAGAAAAGCTTCCTCCTTTAGAAAAGGTTAAGCCTCTTTCGTCCGCTCCTTTCTGGCAAGCTTTTGTTTCTAAAATTCAACAAGACTACTGCCAAGCTAGCGAATAGTTTACTTGTGATTTATCCAGTTGTAGGATTATCCTGAAATTGGATAAAATTGCTGGTGGATGTTGGCTTTATGATTTTTTTCACAGCTAACACGATGGCAATAGATGCTAGGACGACAACGATGGATAATGTTGCAATCAACGGGAATTCTGGAATCTTAGGTGTTGGGGTGGGCGACGATGACGAGGATGTCGGAGATGAAGATGGTGAAGATGAACTTGAGGTGGCATCAACTGTGCCGCTTAAGTCGTTGTGAGCGATGGGCTCTGAAATTCCACCGGGTGCGTAGTCAGCAAGCGTGCTTACCAGCGTCAAAGATGATTTTCCTGCACCTGTTACCGTGAACTTCAAAGTTGCTATAGTTCCGCTTCCGCTGAACCCGGTTGCTGGACTCACTGAAGTCGCGACAAGGTGGAATTCGCCTGCTGCTTGGGAAGCCGAATCCAAAACCCCCGATATTTGAGGATTCAGCACCCCGTTGGAGACACCTAAAAAGGTCTGATTTGAATTTGTCTGAAAGCTTAGCAACGCCGTTTTCCAATTAAGTTTTACATCAATTCCATAAAGATTCTGCACGTTGTTTAAAGTAATGCTAATTGTTATGGTTTGACCAACGACAGGTGTACTAGTTTGTGGTGTAACGGTAACGGTCGTCGTTGAGGTTTGAGCCTTGACCATTTGAATAGGTAAAACAACTAATAATGAAGCAACAAATAATAGTACAATTATGCTCGTTTTCTTTCGGTTAAAACGCATTATTTTTCGCCCTTTGCATGTTCATTAAGGTTCACTATTTTATCCCTTCCCTTTTTATACCTTCGCACAATCCCCTTTGCCTCCAGAGCACTCAGTAATTGACTTGTTTTAGCTTTAGAAAACCTGCACTGCTCCGTAATAGCAGACTGGTATGCACTGCCACCATTTGAGCGAAGCACCTTGAGAACTTTTTCTTCCTCAGTCTCCAACAAAGTCACAGTTGACGCCACAGTTAATTCTTTACTGTTTTGTTTATGACGTCGATTAGCAAGGAAGAACCATCCTGCA
>Ga0181533_1005320_pt1 | contig 12427 bp, 10 predicted proteins | sample PEATcosm2014_Bin_45_FD_119772 | JGI IMG/M metagenome (GOLD analysis project Ga0181533, IMG submission 119772) | Peatland microbial communities from MTU Mesocosm Facility, Houghton, MI, USA - PEATcosm2014_Bin11_60_metaG | ecosystem: Environmental > Terrestrial > Soil > Wetlands > Peat | place...
AATTACAATCACGTAATATAGGCCCCGGATGGTGTAGGATGACCCCCTACCACGAGGGTCTCCTTGCCCCGAAGAAGCCCGTTCTCGATCGATCTATCGCCGGAGGAACTCCAGGCTCTGGAGGCTCAGGCGCGGCGCTATACGTTGCCGTATCGGGACGTGGTGCGGGCCAAGATCGTGCTGATGGCGGCCCAGGGCTTGGACAACGACGAGATCGCGCTGCGCCTCGACACCCGTCGGGAGATCGTCTCCAAGTGGCGGAAGCGGTTCTTCGAAGAACGCCTGCCTGGGCTCGAGGAGCGCCCCCGGCAGGGACGGCCGGGGGTTTTCCCCCCCAGAGGTGGTCGTCGAGGTCAAGGCCATCGCGTGCCAGCTTCCCAGCGAGCTCGGCCTCCCCCTCAGCCGCCTTCACGTCCCCGACATCCGCCAGGAGGTCCTGCGGCGCGGCCTGGTGGCGAAGATCTCGGGGAGCACGATCTGGCGCTGGCTCTCGGAAGACGCCATCCGCCCCTGGGCCCACCGCAGCTGGATCTTCCCCCGCGACCCCCAGTTCGAGGCCAAGGCAGGGCAGGTCCTGGATCTCTACGCCGGGACCTTCGAGGGCAAGCGGCTGCGCCGCGACGAGTACGTCGTCTCGGCGGACGAGATGCCGTCCATCCAGGCGCTCGCCCGCTGCCATCCGACCCAGCCGGCGGGACCAGGCCGGCCAATGCGCGTGGAGCATGAGTACAAGCGCCGGGGAACGCTCGCCTACATGGCCGCATGGGACGTCCACCGAGCCAAGGTCTTCGGCCGCTGCGAGCCCACAACCGGCATCGTCCCGTTCGCCCGGCTGGTGGCTCAGGTCATGGGACAGGAGCCCTACGCATCGGCCCGACGGGTGTTCTGGGTCGTCGACAACGGGAGCTCCCACAACGGTGCCGCCGCCGTCCGCCGCCTTCAGGAGGCCTGGCCCCGTTCCGTCCTCGTCCACACCCCGATCCACGCCTCCTGGCTGAACCAGGTCGAGATTTACCTGTCCATCACCAAGCGCAAAGCGCTGACGCCTCGGGACTTCGTCGATCTCACCGATGCGGAGGACCGCCTGCTCCGCTTCGAGTGGTACTACGAAGCCAGCGCTGCCCCGTTCGAGTGGAAGTTCACGCGCGTCGATCTCGCGGCGCTGCTTCGGCGCCTCGCCGCTCACCAGTCACTCCCGTCCGCGGCTTGAGCCCGGCCCCCGGAATACGTGATCGAACTTCCGGCTGGAGCCACTAGCCGGCGGCGACGATGCGGGGGTCCAGGCCCTCCCACCTCAGCAGGTAGACGCGGCGGTCCTGGCGGAGCTGCTCCACCAGGCGCCGGTACTCGTCGTCACGTCCCTGGCGCGCGTAGAGGCGGCGCGGCTGGAGGATCTCGAGGTCGTCGACCCCGGGCACCACCGCGGCCACCTCGTAGCCGAAGTCCGGGTCGCCCTCCCAGGAGATCGAACCCTCGGCGATCGCCTTGACGATGGCGCTGGAGTGGGGGATGGTCACCTTCTTGCTGCGGTCGTCGCCGTCGGGCCCGCCCACCCAGCCGGTGTTCATCAGGAAGACCTCGAAATCGCAGCTGCCGAGCAGCTCCAGGAAGCGGTTGCCCTGCTGCTCGTGACGGAGCGGGAAGAACGGGTTGGTCCCCGGCACGCGCAGGAACTTCCCCTCCTCGTCCTTGCCGCCGGCGCTGGTGCCCTTGGTCTCGCCCAGCATGAAGTACGCGGCCGCCTGCGCGTGGTTGAGACGGGCGACCCCGGGGATGATGTTCTCGTTGCGGTTGAGGATCAGCAGCTGGTCCACGCTGTTCAGCTCGCGCGCGTCGCGGTGCCAGCCGAGCGCCTCCATGCGGAAGACCGACCGGCCATTCGGGGTGTAGGTGGTGTCGAAGAAGTCCACCTCGCCGGCGTCGTTCTGGGAGACGTTCTCCAGGTAGGCCTCGCGCTTGCAGACCGCGCCGTGGATCGAGGGCTCGAACTTGGGGTCGAGGCTGAATGTCTTGGCGAAGCAGCCGTTCTCGGTGGCCACCACCCGGCCGCCGGGGTAGAGGGCGACGAAGTCGTCCTGCACCGGCTTGGAGTCGTTCTGGCGGGTGAAGGTGGTGGTGGTCTTGCCGGTCCCCGAGAGCCCCACGATGAGCATGGTCTGCTCTCCCCGTGGCGTGGGAATCACCTTGCAGCCGGCGTGCAGCGCCAGCCCGCCGCGGTCGTACACCAGGGTGTTCCACATCCGCAGGCCGCCCTTCTTGGACTCTCCGAAGTAGTCGGAGTTCAGCACCCGGGTGATCCCCGCCTCGAGGTCGACGGCGATGATGCGGTCTCCCGGGTATCCCGGAGCGGCCAGGTTCGGGGTGTCGATGACGGTGAGGCGCGGCTCGAAGGCCGGGCCGGCATCGTCGGCGTCGAAATACAGCCAGCGCTGCATCCCGGCGATGTTGGCGTTGGCGGCCTCGATGTAGAGGCGGGCCGGGACCCGGTCGGCGGGGTCGTTGCCGATGTAGCCGTCCACGACCAGCATCTCCTGATCACGGATGTACTCGTCCTGGAGCCGGGCCAGGCGGGCACCCTCCGCCCGGGTGATGGTCTGGTCGCTGTGCCGCTCGGGGGTGTCGGTGACGACGTAGGTGCTCGCCTTGCTGCGCGAGGTCACCCTGGTCTGCACGTTGTAGTTGTCGAAGACGGTCCGCCGAGCGTTGGGCATCCGCGAGGTCAGCTCCCGGAGCTCCTCCGGGCTCGGATTCCAGCGGACGCTGCGTGCCTCGGCTAGCCTTCCGGTGGGGGTGTCGAGGGTCATGACCGGTCTCCTGTTCACTCCGAACCGATCAAAACCACCGCGGCCCGGCGGGCTGTTCCGGTCGAGGCGGCCAGAGATGGTGGCCGGCTACTGTATCAAGCCGTCCCGGCCTGCTGCGGGGCACCCCGGAGCAGCTCGTCGAAGGCCTCGGCGGGGACCGGCCGGCTGAACAGGAAACCCTGAAGCAGATCGCAGCCGTTGCGGCGGAGGAAGGCGAGCTGGGCCGCCGTCTCCACCCCCTCGGCGGTGACCTCCAGGCCGAGGCGGTGACCCATGCCGATCATCGCGGCGACCAGCGGCTCGTCGTCGGTCTCCTGCTTGATCATGGTGAGGAAGGAGCGGTCGATCTTGAGCCGGTCGACCGGGAAGGTCGACAGCTTGCTGAGGCTGGAGTAGCCGGTCCCGAAGTCGTCGATGGCGACGGTGATCCCGGCCCGGCGGAGCTGGCGCAGCTCCTCGAGGGCCTCGGCCGACTGCACCGCCGCGGTGCTCTCGGTGATCTCGACCTCCAGGTATGCCGGGGACAGCCCGCTCTCGACCATGGCCGCCTCGACCCGGTCCACCAGGTCGGCGCGTCCCAGCTCCCGCCCGGAGACGTTGATGGCCACGAAGAGATCGCCGTGACCGGCCGCGTGCCAGGCGGCAGCCTGGGTGCAGGCGGTGCGGAGCACCCAGGTGTCGATGGCGGTGATCACCCCGGTCTCCTCGGCGAGCGGGATGAAGCTGTCGGGGGGGACCAGGCCCCGGACCGGGTGCTGCCAGCGGACCAGCGCTTCGCAACCCACGATCTCGCCGCTCTGGGTGGCGATCAGGGGCTGGTAGAAGAGCCGCAGCTCGCCGCGATCCACGGCGCGGCGGAGGTCCTGCTCCAGGCTCAGCCGCTCCGCGGCCGTGGCCTGCATGCTCGGCTCGAAGACGGTCACCCGGCCCCGGCCCTCCGACTTGGCCGCGTACATGGCCAGCTCGGCGTTGCCGAGCAGCTCCCCGGCGCTGCTCTGGCTGTTGGCGGAGGCCGCGACCCCGATGCTGAGGGTCATGACCAGGCTGCCGTTGGCGAAGTCGAGCGGGTCGGCGAAGGCCTCGGCGAGGCGCTCGGCGGCCTCGACGGCTCCCTCCCGGTGCCCGACCTCCTCGAGCAGGATGGCGAACTCGTCGGCGCTCAGCCGCGCGACGGTGTCGCCGGGACGCAGGGTGAGCTGAATCCGGGCGGCGGCGGCCTGGAGGAGGGCGTCGCCGGCTGCGTGCCCCATGCTGTCGTTGACGTGCTTGAAGTGGTCGATGTCGGCGACCAGCACCGCGATGGTGGCGCTGTGGCGGCGCATCCTGGTCAGCGCATGGGCCACCCGCTCGGTGAAGAGGGTTCGGTTGGCCCCGCCGGTCAGCGCGTCGTGGAAGGCGCCGTCGCGCAGCTCTCTGTAGAGGCGGTTCCGCTCGGTCACATCGTTGACGATCGAGAGCAAGGCGGGCCGGCCATTGAACTCCTGGGGCCCGGCGGTGATCTCCACGTCGATGATCCGGCCGTCGCGCAGCCGGTGCTTGGCGCTGATGGTCGTGGTCTCCCGCATGGCCCGGGCGAAGTCGGCGTGGAACTTCTCGGTGTCGGGCCGGAGCGCGTCGGCGCTCTGCGCCGCGAACTCCTCGGCGGAGTACCCGTACCTGGCGATCGCGGCATCGTTGACGGCGAGGAAGCGCCGGGTCTCCGCGTCCAGCACCCACATCGGCTGGGGGTTCTCGTAGAAGAGCCGGCGGAAGAACGATTCGCGGTTGACCAGCGCGGTCACGTGCTCCAGGTCCGCCCGGCGCATGGCCTCGATGAGGCGCAGCCTCATGAGCGATGCGGCGACCCGGCGGCCCAGCAGCTTGAGCAGGGCGATGTGCCGCTCATCGAAGGCGCCGGCCCGCGACGAGGCTGCCGCCACGGTTCCCAGCAGCACGTTCCGCCGGCGCAGCGGGACGCTCACCAGTGACCTGATCCCGAGGGGGCGGCACGTCTCCCCATCCACCCGGGGGTCGGCCTGGGTGTCGGCGCAGACCCGGAGGGTGCTCGCCGCCCGAGTCCGCCATGGCTGGTCGGGGATGGCGCCCGAACCGGAGGTCGCCCGCCGGAGAGAGCCCCCGCTGTCGGTCACCTCGACCACGACCCCGTCCGCGCCGCTCAGCCGGCGCGCCCGCCGTGCCACCCGCTCCAGCACCTCGTCCTGGTCGGCTCTCAGGTGGACCGCCTCCATTCGGTATGAGTCCAGATCACGGATGGACATGCCCGCGGTGCTGAGCGCGAAACCCCGCTCCGCGGCGCGGAGGGCGATCACGCTCAGCTCGGCATCCAGCGCGCTCAGCTCCCGCTCGGAGGCGTAGAGGTCGTCGACGGACCGGCGGGGGGAGCCGAACGGCAGGCTCGGCTGCACCGAGGCGGCGGGTGCCTGCCGCGGCCCGGGCGCAGGCGCGGTGGCGGGTGCTCGTCGACGCGGGCTGGACGCCATGGCTTCTATTCAGCCTAGTCGGCTCCGATCTCCGCCGGACGTACGGGGAGTCACAACCTCGTCACCGTGGCGACACCCCGTGGCCACGGGCTGAGCGATCGAGTGGACGCGCCCTGGACCCGGCGGCGCCGGCGCGCCAGCCTTCCGGCCACCCGCAGTCATATCTGTCTGAGACAGAATTGATACAATGCTTCCGTGCCCACACCTCCGACCGGCACCGATTCCCTGGCCGCGGACCTGGCCCGGTCGGTCGGTCGGCTCCGCCGCTCGCTCAACCGCGAGGTCCGCGCCGGGTCGGAGCTCCCGCCCCTGCCGGAGGCCCAGCTGGAGATCCTCCGCCTGGTCGACCGCCGCCCCGGGCTGCGCGTCCAGGACGCCGCCGCCGAGCTCCGACTCGCCCCCAACACGGTGAGCACCCTGGTGCACCGGCTGGTCGATGCCGGGCTGGTGCGTCGGGTGGCCGACCCCGCCGACGGGCGGGTCGCCCACCTCCGGCTGAGCGCGGCCGCGGAGCAGCGGCTCCGGCGCTGGCGCGACCGCCGCCAGGAGGTCCTCGCCGCCCGGCTGGCAGACCTCGACAGCGCCGATCGGTTGGTGGTGGAGCGTGCCGTGCCGGTGCTGGAGCGGGTCGCCGCCTGGCTCGAGGGGGGTCGATCGCCCGAGCCGGGGCGGGCCGCCGTCGCGTCCCCGAGCCGGTCGGGATCCCCGGCCGACGGCGGGTCCTCGGTGGAGGCCGGCCATGGTCGTTGAGATGGCCCGCGCCGGCGGGGGAGCCGCGCGGACCGCGCTCCCGGTCGACTGCTCGGAGCTCCAGGTCAGCTTCGGCGCGGTGAGGGCGGTCGACGGCATCTCCTTCCACATCGAGCCGGGCGAGGTGTTCGCCCTCCTCGGTCCCAACGGCGCCGGCAAGACCACCACCATCCGGGTGCTGACCACCCTGATCGCTCCCGACTCGGGCCGGGCGACCGTCTTCGGCCATGACGTCCGCCGGGCGGCGATGCTGGTCCGGCATCTGATCGGCTATCTGCCCCAGCAGCTCTCCGCCGACTTCCAGCTGAGCGGGTATGAGAATGTCTGGCTCTTCGCCCGCCTCTTCGACCTGCCCCGCCGCGAGCGGGAGGCGCGGGTGCGCGAGGTGCTAGCGGTGATGGGGCTGGACGACGTGCGCGACCGCCTGGTGCGCACCTACTCCGGAGGGATGATCCGCCGCCTCGAGCTGGCTCAGGCGCTGGTCAACCGGCCGGCGCTGCTGGTGCTCGACGAGCCCACCATCGGCCTCGACCCGCTGGCCCGCGCGGACGTCTGGGAGCGGGTGCGGACGCTCCGCCAGGAGACCGGCATGGCGGTCCTGCTCACCACCCATTACATGGAGGAGGCGGACGTGCTCAGCGACCGGGTCGCGCTGATGCACCACGGTCGCTTCCGGGCCGAGGGGACGCCCACCAGCCTCAAGTCCGCGCTGGGGCCGGGAGCCACGCTGGACGACGTCTTCCGTCACCACGTCGGTGCCGCCATCGAGGACGAGGAGCTGTCAGGAGGAGGTCGCGATGTCCGCAGCACGCGTCGCACCGCGCAGCGTCTCGGCTGAGGCCCGGGTCGACTCGGCGGTGCTGCCGGCCTGGTGGCGGCTCTACCCCAGCCGGGTGGTCACCTTCTGGCTGGTGGAGCTCCGCAAGATCCGCCATGACCGCTCCGAGCTCTACCTCCGCGCGGTCCAGCCGGTGCTGTGGCTGCTCATCTTCGGCGAGACCTTCAGCCACCTGCACGCCATCCCCACCCCCAAGGGGATCGGCTACCTCGCCTACCTCTCGCCGGGGATCATGGCCCAGTCAGCCCTCTTCATCGCCATCTTCTTCGGCATCCAGATCATCTGGGAGCGCGACTCCGGGATCCTCACCAAGCTGATGGCCACGCCCACCCCGCGGCTCGCCCTGATCAGCGGCAAGGCGTTCGCCGCCGGGGTCCGCTCGCTCGCGCAGGTGGTGGTCATCCTGGTGCTCTCGGTCCTGCTCCAGGTCCGCTTCGACTGGAACCCGCTCAACCTCCTCGGGGTGGCGCTGTTCGTGGTGCTGGGAGCCGCCTTCTTCTCCTGTCTCTCCATGACCATCGCCGGGATCGTGCTCCACCGGGAGCGCCTGATGGGGGTCGGTCAGGCGATCACCATGCCCCTCTTCTTCGCCTCCAACGCGCTCTACCCAGTGCGGGTCATGCCGGGCTGGCTCCAGGGGCTGAGCGCGGCCAATCCGATGAGCTACGAGGTCGACGCCCTGCGCGGCCTGCTCCTGGGCACCCCCTCATCCATGCTCCTCGACCTGGGTGTCCTGGTGCTCGCGGTCAGCGTGGGCATCGCCGCGTCGGCGAGCCTGCTGCCCCGCCTGGCGCGGTGAACCGGCCCCAGGCCGGCCCCGGCGCGCCGGGTGTACGCTGCGCCCATGACCCAGACCGCCACCCCCACCGCCACCGACGAAACCACCCGACGCGAGGACTCGTGGGTCTACTTCGACGGTGAGTTCCGCCGCTACCGAGACGCCAAGATCGGCCTCCTCACCCAGGGCCTCAACTACGGCACCGGGTGTTTCGAGGGCATTCGCGCCTACTGGAGCGAGCAGCGGGAACAGCTCTACGGCCTCTGGTTTCCCGAGCACTACCGGCGGCTGCACCGGAACGCCAGGACGCTGCAGATGAAGGTCCCGCACAGCGTCCAGGAGCTCTGCGACATCACCCACGAGCTGCTCCGGCGCAACGGCTCCCGGGAGACCACCTACATCCGCCCGCTGGTCTTCAAGTCGGCCGAGGCGATCGGCTTCCGGCTCCATGACATGCCGGACAGCTTCGCCATCGTCACCGCGCCGATGGGTGACTACGTGCCCACCGGCGGCATGCGCTGCATGGTCTCGTCGTGGCGCCGCATCGACGACAACATGGCTCCGCCGCGGACCAAGTGCACCGGCATCTACATCAACAGCGCACTCGCCAAGTCCGAGGCACTCCAGGCCGGCTTCGACGAGGCGGTGATGCTCACCGCTTCCGGCAGCGTCTGCGAGGGCACCGGGGAGAACATCTTCATCATCCGGGAGGGGGTGATCTCGACCCCGGCCGCCTCGGACAACATCCTCGAAGGGATCACCCGCAAGGGGATCATCCACCTCTTCCGCGAGGAGCTGGGCCTGGACGTGATCGAGCGCTCCATCGGCCGCAGCGAGCTGTACATGGCCGACGAGGTCTTCATGTGCGGGACCGGCGCGCAGGTGGCCCCGGTGACCGAGATCGATCGCCGGCGCGTCGGCGACGGCGAGCCGGGACCGCTCACCCTGCGGATCCAGGACCTGTACCAGCACATCGTCACCGGAGCCAACCCGAAGTACGCGGAGTGGCTGCGCCCGATCTGGTGAGCCCGTTCAGCTCGGCCTGACTGTGGTCGCGGTTCGCGGCCCGCTTCAGGCGCCCCTGAGGACAGTGCGGTAGCGGCCCGCCTCAGGCGCCCCTGAGGCCAGCGCGGACGATCCCGGCTCCCACCCGGCGCAGCAGGCGCCGCGGGACCCTCTCCGGGTCCTCCCCCGGCCTGGCGACATCGGTCAGCGCGATGGCGTGGTGGAACCCCGCGGGAACCGACGTGACGACGCCTGCGACCGCGATGCAGGGGACGCCCAGCCGGGCGGCTCGCCGGGCCACCTCGATCGGGGCCTTGCCAGCGCCGGTCTGCGCGTCCAGCCGGCCCTCGCCGGTGACCACCAGGTCCGCTGCCGCGATGGCCCTGTCGATCCCGACCGCTTCAGCCACCAGCGCGGCCCCCGGGACCAGCCGCGCGCCGGCCGCTGCCAGACCGTAGCCGCTGCCGCCCGCGGCCCCTGCGCCGGGCAGGTCGCGCAGCGCGGGCGCAACCCCGGCATCGCGCTCCAGCACCTCGGCGAGACGGTGCAGGCCCGTCTCCAGGCGCGCGACCTGGGCCGGGCTCGCTCCCTTCTGCGGACCGAAGACGGCGGCCGCCCCGCGCTCGCCGAGCAGCGGGCTGTTGACGTCGGTGGCGACCTCGACACTGCACCCGCGCAGCCGGGGGTCGAGGCCCCCGAGGTCGGCCCGCTCCAGATCCACGAGCGCGCCCCCGCCGGCCGCGATCCGGCGGCCCCGCGCGTCGAGCAGTCGAGCTCCGAGAGCGGTCAGCAGCCCGGCCCCGCCGTCGGTGCAGGCCGACCCCCCGATCCCCACCAGGATCCGTGAGGCGCCGCCGTCGAGGGCGTGGCGGATCAGGTCACCGGCTCCGCGCGAGGAGGCGCGGAGAGGCTCGCGCCGGCCCGGCAGGCGCCGGAGTCCGGCGGCCTCGGCCAGCTCGACCACGGCGGTGGTGGCGTCGAGCCAGCCCAGCCGGGCCATCAGGCGTCCGCCCAGAGGTCCGTGCACCGGCCGGCGGTCGCAGCGGGCCGCGCCGGACCCGGCGAGCAGCGTGTCGAGCGTGCCGTCGCCCCCGTCGGCCATCGGCACCATGCTCGCCTCCGCTCCGGCGTCGCGCACCCCGGCCGCCAGCGCCACGGCCGCCGCGGGCGCGCTCAGCGTCCCCTTGAACGCGTTGGGGGCACAGAGGACGCGCAGCGGACGCCCGGCTGGCCCGGGCCCGGCCTCCAGGGCGCGCCGATCCCCGCTCACCGCGGGCCGATCAGGTCGAAGTAGTCGCTCATCTCCCGCTCGGTCCAGATGTGGCCGTCGCACTTGTCCACGCTCACGAGGAGTCCCGTGTCCGGTCCGGCCGGCGCCCTCTCCGCTCCCGCCACGGGGACGACGAAGGTGAAGAACATCGGGTGGTCGGCGTGGAAGCGGGGAGCCTCGGGACGCAGCCCGGGTTGGCTCCGCCGGGCGGCGGCGGCCGCCAGGCGGGCGGCATCGGACAGGGCGGTCCCGGCGGTGCGGTACCGCTCCGGCACGATCAGGGCGGTGGTCCCGTGCCGGTCGACCGCACGGCGCCGAGCCCGCGCCGCCTCCAGGGAGAGGGAGGACCCCTCGAACTCGAAGTCGAGCTGCAGCAGCGAGGCGGTCCGGGGACGGGCGGCGTCCCAATGCCGCGCCCGGACGTAGACCAGGTCGTACCCCGCGGAGTCGGGGGAGGGGGCGGCGTCGCGCGGAGCGGGGACCACGCCGGGAGACTCTCAGCCGGGTGCGGTGGCTGTCAATCCGGGCACCGCCGCGGTCTCAGACGCCTCGACCGACCCGGGCGATCCACCGCGCCGGGGCCCGCAGCTCGGCCAGCGTCGGCATCAGCTCGGGTCCCTCCCAGACCCGGTTGAGCAGCGGGTATCCGCCCTCGGCGATGAGGGCCTCGGCGAAGCGCTCGCCGAGGTCGTACTGGCGCAGCTTGAGCGAGATGCCGGTGAGCCCCAGGACGAGCCGCTCGACGAGGGTCCGCTGGGTCTGGCGCCGGTGGAAGGCGGCCTCCAGCTCGTCGAACTCCTCGATGTGGTCCCTCCCGACCCGGTGCATCACCAGGTTGCTGTACCCCTCGAGCACGCTCATGACCGCCTGGAGCCGGCCCACCCCGCGGAGCTGTCCGGCGACGCTCACGCCGAGGCGGTGGAGCAGGTCGGGGGTCAGCTTCGCGGACCCGCCCCCCCTGGGTGGACGCGTCCCCGCGGGCGGCTCGGTGAGCCCGACCGCCAGCAGCTCGTTCATCAGGCCGCCGATGTAGGGGCCGAGCCAGGCGTGGGCTTCGAACTGCCAGGCGTGGGTGGCCTCATGGAGGATCAGCCACCTCCGGAGGGGCTCGGCCGGAGCGTCCTGGCCGCGCTGGAGCAGCTCGACGTTGGGCTCGACCAGGAAGAGGGCGGTAGCCGGCCGTGCGGCCCCGCCGCCGGGACCGGCCGTCTCGGGCGCGAGGGTCGGACCGGGGAGCATCAGCACCGGGTCGTACTGCCCCAGCACCCGCTGCGACATGAAGCCGAAGACCTCGCCGATGTAGCGGCTCGTCAGCCGCCGGCCGAGAGCGGTGAGCGTCGTCTCCGGGACGGTGGCGCGCAAGCCTTCGACGGGGTCGAGGAGCCGGCGCACGATCAGCAGGTTGGCGTCGATGAACCCGTGGCGGTCGAGGACGGTGATCCGGGGGACCTCGGCAGGCGGCGCGCCGCACACGTCGGCCAGCAGCGGCACCAGCTCGGCGGCGATCGCGTCGTACTGGGCGGCGAGGCGCGCGGCCTTCTCCGGCCGCAGCCGGACCCGCTCGCCGGAACGGGCGCCGGCGGTGCGCCGCACCGCGCCCCAGTCGATCAGCCGGTGCTCGGTCGCGGGTCGGGGGCGGGAGAGGGCCCTCACCGAGAGCGCGACCGCCCCGCCGGCGGCGGACAGCGCGGCGGCGCGGCGGATCAGCGGGCGTTCGGCCGACATGCCGCGATCATATTCGCTCCCCCTCGGGGCCAGGCCCCGGAGCGGCCGCCGGGGTTGGCACTCGAAGCCCGGGGCCGCTAGCACTCGCCCACCCCGAGTGCTAATATGGCCGCTGACACTTCGTCCCTACGGTTCCAGGAGCCCTGCCCACCGGGCAGGCGGTGGAGGAGGTCCATGGCCAAACAGCTGATCTATGACGTGGACGCCCGCGCCGCGCTCAAGCGCGGCGTCGATGCGGTCGCCAACGCGGTGCGAATCACCCTCGGCCCCAAGGGGCGCAACGTCGTCCTCGACAAGAAGTTCGGGTCCCCGACGATCACCAACGACGGGGTGACCATCGCCAAGGAGATCGAGCTGGAGGAGCCCTTCGCCAACATGGGCGCCCAGCTGGTCAAGGAGGTCGCCTCCAAGACCAACGACATCGCCGGCGACGGGACCACGACCGCCACCGTCCTCGCCCAGTCGCTCATCGAGGCCGGCCTCCGCCAGGTCGGCACCGGCGCCAACCCGATCCTGCTCAAGCGGGGCATCGACAAGGGCGTGGCAGCAGTCGTCGAGGCCATCAAGGCCCAGTCGCTGCCCGTCACCGAGCGGGAGAGGATCGCCCAGGTGGCGTCGATCTCCGCGGCCGACCCGGCGGTCGGCGAGACCGTGGCCAACGCCATGGAGAAGGTGGGCAAGGACGGGGTCATCACCGTCGAGGAGTCCAAGGGCCTGGAGACCGAGCTGGAGCTGGTCGAGGGGATGCAGTTCGACAAGGGCTACATCTCGGCCTAC
>Ga0181533_1005324_pt1 | contig 12423 bp, 12 predicted proteins | sample PEATcosm2014_Bin_45_FD_119772 | JGI IMG/M metagenome (GOLD analysis project Ga0181533, IMG submission 119772) | Peatland microbial communities from MTU Mesocosm Facility, Houghton, MI, USA - PEATcosm2014_Bin11_60_metaG | ecosystem: Environmental > Terrestrial > Soil > Wetlands > Peat | place...
ATGGGGCATGCAACACGGGAGCGTTTCATGAAGGAACCAACCTAATTGCAGTGTGGAAACTGCCCGTTCTGCTATTCTGTGAGAATAACCAGTACGCAATGTCAACTCCTGTAAAACGCGCCGTCTCTAGTCCAAGTATCGCCGAAAGAGGAAGATCCTACGGGATGGAAACGATTGTCGCTGACGGGAACGACGTCATCTCGGTCTATCTGGCTGCAAAGACGGCTGCCGAACGGGCACGATCCAAATCTGAACCCACATTCATTGAATGCGTGACATACAAGACCAAGGGCCACGGAGTATATGACAAAGGAGAATACCGTCCAAAAGAGGAGGTTGAAAAATGGCTCGCGCGCGATCCAGTCATCGTCTTCAAGAAGAGACTGTTAGATAGCAAAACACTAACGCAAAGTGAGATCGACACAGTTGAAGAGATAGTGAAAGACGAAATTGAGGAATCTGTAGCGTTCGCAATGCAAGGATCGGTTTTACCCTTCAATACGATACAAGATTACGTGTACGCGGAGGAATAGAAGTTGCGAGAACTCACCTATGCTGATGCTCTCCGAGAGGGACTCCGCGAAGAAATGTTGCGAGACCCTAATGTCATACTACTGGGCGAGGAAATCGGAGTCTTCCAGGGAGTCTACAAGGTTACTCGCGGATTGTTAGAAGAGTTCGGCCCTGAAAGAGTTCGAGATACTCCCATATCTGAAGCCGCCATTGCAGGTGCAGCAGTCGGACTTGCCTTGACAGGCTTTAAGCCAGTCGCTGAAATCATGTACATGGATTTCTTGCCCATCTGCATGGACCAGCTTGCCACACAGGCAGCGAAAATGCGCTTCATGAGCGGCGGACAATTGAAGGTGCCGCTGGTCCTGAGAACTCAATACAGTCTAGGCCGGCAACATGGCTCGCAACATTCACAGTTCACACCAGCATGGTTCTTGCAAGTTCCAGGACTCAAGATCGTATTACCAGCTAATCCGTACGACGCCAAGGGCCTACTCAAATCTGCAATTCGTGATTCGAACCCTGTCCTATTCCTGGAAAGCGGCCTTCTGTACCGAACCAAAGGCCCCGTCCCAGAGGAAGAGTACACTATACCCTTAGGGCAGGCAGAGGTGAAGAGAAAAGGTGACGACATCACGATTCTTGGCATTTCAAGGCAAGTAGGAGAAGCCCTTACAGCAGCTAGGAAGTTAGAGCAGACTAGCATATCAGCCGAAGTAATCGATGTTCGTACCCTGCAACCTCTAGACCTCAAAACGATTGTAGAATCAGTGAAGAGGACATCAAGGCTGATCATAGCCTCCGATGACGTCAAGACTGGAGGCGTCGGGGCTGAAATCTCCGCATCGGTTAGCGAGAACGCGTTCGGCTATTTAGACGCGCCAATCGCTCGAATAGCATGCCCAGACACACCCATCCCATTCTCCCCGCCATTAGAGCAATTGTATATGCCTAATGCTGACAAGATCGTTGAGATAGCGAAAACGATCATGGGACGATGAGACTATGACAGAAGTTCTGATGCCAAGACTAGATCCGGGGATGCAGAGTGGAAAGATCGTTGAATGGCTCAAAAAAGAAGGCGAGACGGTTCAGAAGGGCCAGCCAATCGTAGTAATTGAAGGGGAAAAGACAACATTCGAAGTCGAAGCTCCTGAAACTGGTACGCTGAGTAAACTCCTCGCCGCAGTTGGCGATGATGTCCAGGTCTCGCAACCAATAGCGATCATAGGTCTCTCCGGAGCCACAACACCTGCTCAAGCTGAAAGACCTAGATCCCAGCCGTCCACGGCTGCAGCATCATTAGCGCAACCAACCATACCAGGCGAGCGCGCTGTTGCCTCTCCTGCTGCAAGACGATTAGCCCAAGAAGCGGGCATCGATCTCTCCCAAGTTCGAGGGACTGGCCCAGGCGGAAGAATTTCGCGAGAGGACGTTCTAGCCGCAGCAAATCCGCAGAAGGCTGTGCAACCAACTGTACCAGTATCAAAGACACGCCAGCCACAAGTCATCAAGAAGATGAAACTCGAGGGAATAAGAAAAGCAGTTGCTGAGCGACTTTCGTTCAGTGAAAGAAACACCGTGCCAGTTACGCTCACAATGGAAACGGATGCATCCAAACTCGTGAAACTCAAAGACACTGAACACGCGAGTTTCAATTCTTTCGTAGTCAAAGCGGTTGCTAAAGCGCTTGAGGTTCACCCTATGATGAATTCAAGCATCGAGGGTGACGAAGTAACAACTTACTCTGACATCAACGTGTGCGTAGCGATAAACACTGACCAGGGATTAGTCGCTCCAACCATCGTGAACGCCAATAAGAAATCGCTAAAAGAGATTAACGACGAAGTTTTACTGCTAGCGGAAAAAGCCAAATTCAATCAGCTCACAATTGAAGAGCTCACAGGCGGCACTTTCACAATCTCCAACCTAGGCGCGTACGATATCGAATCGTTTGCCCCGATAATCAATCCGCCTCAATGCGGAATTCTCGGATTAGGAAGAATAGTCTACAAGCCATACGCAGCTGGCGAGCAAATCACAACCCGCCCGCTGACCGTTTTGACTCTCGTGTTTGATCACCGTATAATCGACGGATTACCTGCTGCGAAATTCCTTCAGACGGTGAAGAGGAACCTAGAGGACCCAGAACCGTTACTTTGAATGCTACGTTGGTCGCAAGGCAATCTTCAGTGCTTTACCCTCACCCATCACTTTCAATGCTTCTTCAGCTTTTTCGAGGGGCATTTCCTCTGAGATCAACGGTCCAATCATCACCCGATTCGAAACGATAAGGTTGAAGGCGCGTTCGACCGCCGAGGGCGTATGATGAAAAGCTCCTTGAAGATGCAATTCACCATAGTGTATGTTGTCAGCATCGAATGTCACAGTTGTTCCGCCTTGACATCCTCCGAATAGTAGAAGTGTTCCCCCTTTCCTAACCAGTTTGCTAGCGGTTTCCCATGTTTCTTTTCTTCCGACGGCCTCAATCACGATATCGGCTCCCCTGCCGGCAGTAAGCCCCGCAACAAGTTTGACTGGATCGTCTAAAGAGGAATTGATGGTAGTGATGTCCACCCCCATTTTCTTTGCTTCTTCAAGTCTCTGATCAACAACGTCACACAATACTATTCGCTTCGCGCCGTGAAGGCTAGCAAGTTGTAAGTGGAGTAATCCAATCGGGCCGCCTCCGATTACGATTGCGGTTTCCCCTGGCTGTGATCTCACTAGGTCCCAGCCATGCACAACACAAGCCAACGGTTCAAGACTCGCAACATGCTCCAATCGAACGTTATCTGGAATCTCGAACGTGTTCTGGCGAACAATCCTTTCTGGAATACGAACATACTCAGCGTAGCTTCCAGGCCATGAGAAACCGATCAGGCTCTCTTCAAGATGTTCACAGAGATTCGGCTGCCGGGTAAGGCAGTAGAAGCATTTGTTGCATGGAGCAGAATTGGCGGCGACGACATTCATTCCAGGGGCAAATTTCTTCACACCGTCACCCACCTCTGTCACTACGCCCGCAAATTCGTGGCCAATGATTTGTGGCGGATGCACCAGTCGATGTCCTCGTTTGTACATTTTCACATCAGTTCCGCAAGTTAATGTAACAATGCATTTTGCGACTAATTCTCCTGGACCAGCCCGCGGAATGGGAGTATTCTCGAGCTTCAATTCGCCCGGATTGTAGAATCTAACAGAGCGCATAGAAGACAATATCGAGGCGTCCTTTGATCATTCTATTAACGATATGACAGAAATCAAGTATTCTCGACGATAATTTTGCCCGCTGCCTTACCATTCTGTGCTACATGAAATGCGTCAAGCAGCTTGTCAAGAGGCAATCTGTGAGTTATCATCTGGGTTGTATCTATCCTTTTTTGTTCGACAAGTTCAAGCGCCATCCTCATCTCGAGTTCAGAAGTGGAGTAACTGGACTGCATTGTAATTTCGCGGAGAAAGAGACGACTGATATCGAGTGAGAGAAGAGAGCCCCGGGGAGGAGCCCCGAACAATAGCACACGCCCTCCCTTCCTAACTATTCCAATAGCTGATTCTAGTGCCTTTGGATTGCCCGTGGCAACAATTGCGTAATCAACTCCTTGGTTATTCGTTTGCTTGAGAATTGTTTGGAGAGCGTTCATTCCCGGATCAAGAACAACGTCAGCGCCTAATTTTGAAGCTAGGTTCCGTCGGTTTTCTATCAGATCAACTGCAAAGATCACTCCAACTCCGTATAGGCGTAGAAGTTGAACATGCGTGAGGCCGATAGGTCCCACGCCGAAGACTGCAACGCTTGAGCCTGCGCGAACGTCAGCCTTCCGGAGTCCCCTTATGCAACATGCGGTTGGCTCGACCTGCGAGCCTTCCTCGAAACTAATGTTTGAAGGAAGGGGATACACGGTGCCTCCTTTGACAAGGGAGGCAGGAACACGGAAGTATTCTGAAAAGCCGCATGGGTCCAGGTTGCTTTTCGGATATTCTTCACAAAGAGTTTCTAATCCGTTCTTGCAGAAGGTGCAACTTCCGCAGGAGATATGATGATGTACGATCACCCTCTCTCCTAATTCGACTCCTCGCACATTTTCTCCTTTCTTCTCCACAACGCCCGCAACCTCATGCCCTAGGATTGGTGGTGTAATTTGCTCTCCAGCGATCTTCTCCAAATCAGTTCCACAAATCCCGCAGGTCCGCATGTGAACTAGAATCTCGTCAGGTCCAATCTTCGGAATAGGATACTCCCTTAGCTCAACTCTGCGCTTTCCAGTAATGACTGCTGCCTTCATGCTCTTCGGCCTAATTGGCAAAGGAAGTGATGTATAACTTAGCCAGTTGATGAACTTGCATGATGCGGACATGTCAGTTACTTAAATTTGGGATGCCCCAAGTCAATTCTAAGGAGTAGCATGAATTGAACCAACCTCGCGTATTATATGCAATCGTCGAGAGTTGTCCATTCGATTCACTACTCGTTCGAGACATGAGGAAAGTAGTCAATACGCTGTTGCAACTGAACCTGAAAAGATTCAGGGTGCCTCAAAAAACGATGACAAAGTATTCTGCCCTCGACGTAATGAAGCAAGCATTGGAACTACTATTCGAGTTCACTCCCTCAGAGAAGAATTATCGCGAGGCTATGCGAACTATCCAAGTGTACTCCGAAGGAGACGCTGAGATGCTCCAAGTCCTGAAGTCAGGCTTCAAGTTCATTGCGAACGCCGTGTACAACACGTACGCCGGTCAGCGGTGTGCGGAGAGGCTTTTCTCCAGAGACACTATTCCTGCAAGGTCTCCCGTTCGATCAAGCAGAGCTTGAGCAAGCTTTCAGATTTGTTGGAGTCAAGCCACCCAACGCAGGCACTCCGACGGTTAAGAAGACGTTTTTCCTGGACGAAGGGTATGAGCCGTACAGGCGATTCTTACAAGGACTTGAAGATCAACCTCAGAAGGGGAGAGAGAAATACTGGGTAAGCATGATAGAAAGAGCTTTGTCAGAATTTCCGGGAAGAGCTCTCTTGCGCGTGGGATCCGACCATGTCGAGTCGCATCTCGTCAGGTTCTTCTCCAAAGACACAGGACATTTAGTACCAATGCTAAAGAAACGCGATATTGAAGTCGAAGTCGTGGAAAAGATTGCCGATTTGAATCAGGTTTTCGGCAAACACTAGGCGCGGTTTACTTCTTCTTGCCTGGCGAGAGCAGATACTTATACACGAATCCTGCAAGCAGAGCCCCAATGATTGGTCCGACCCAATACAGCCAGAGGTTGGCGTAGTAACCTGAGGCTATTGCTGGACCTAACGCACGTGCCGGGTTTGCAGCACCACCAGTTAATGGTCCTGCGATTAGGATATCAGCGGTCAGCGTCATGCCGATCAGTATCCCAGACGCTCCAGCTGGGACTTTATCCGTGTATAGAACTGCATAGTACGCGAACATCAGGAAGAAAGTAATGAGAAGTTCCACCACTATGGTTACGAGATCACTTCCACCAATAGCAGGACTAGGCGCCACGCCACCATAACCGGTCAACGCACCGTTGCCGGGTTGGATCAGCATGTGCGTCCAACCGGCCAATATTGCACCAAGTAGCTGGGCTACGATGTAGCCTAACCCGTCTTCAATGTCGAGCTTCCGAAGAACAATTGCCGTTATCGTAACAGCCGGATTCACGTGACACCCTGAAATCCATCCGATCGCGTAGACCATTGCCATCAGAATCAGTCCACTAGTGAACGCGATGCCAATGAAGGATGCAGCGGGCGAAGCCAGACCGAGAACGTTAGAAGCGAAAATGGTTACTGAAAGAGAACCGAACAGCACCAGAGCGTACGTTCCGATAAATTCAGCAACGTAGGCTTGTCTTCCCATTCTCATTTTGCTCACTTTCCGGATAGCACATTCTCATGGTATAAAACCGTTCAGCTTTCAGTAACCGCAAAAAGAGCGGCCAAAACCAGGAGTGCCCCAAGAAGGGTTGACGTATTATAGACTTCCCCAATGAAGATCCACGATAACACCATCGCTGCAACAATCTCAAGCATGCCCACAACCGTCGCAACAGTTACTGTCACCGACTTCAAAGCCACAGTCCAGATTGCATACGGCAACACAGTACAAGCTACAGCCATGTACAAGATCAACCCCCAGCCTTGGACAGAAATCCGTGATGATGTGACAGCTCCCACAATAACAGCCGAGGGAAGGAGTACGAGTGCAGTAGCAATCATGACCACGGCCGACAGTTGTAGGGCATCTTGATCTTTCTCCAGAAGAACCTGTTTAGTGTACACGATGAAGAATGCCCAAACCACACCTGACGAGAAAACAAAAACGTCACCCAAGAGCTGACCTCCCATTAGATTTGAGAGATCTCCGTTTGTCGCGATCATCACGGCACCCGCTATGCCTAGTACTACACCAAGCTGTTTTAGTTTCCCAAACGATTCTTGAAATAGCCACCAACCTAGAATAGCGACAATCAGCAAGTTAAGGTCACCTAACAGTGCTGTTTTTGCCGCAGTTGTGAATTCGAGTCCAACATACTGAAGTAGAAACGCCACACCGTTTAAAATGCCTAGAAACCACACGGATCTTTGTTTTAGCAGAACAAAGTGGAACCGTCGTCGAGATACGAGTACTACGAACAGAATAGTAGCTGCGATTGCGAGTCTGAGGAACACGAAATCAAATGGGTCGATATAGGCAAGTCCGATTTTGGCGCTGACGAAAGCACTACCCCATAGTATGCTGGACAGAACTAGTAGACCCAGCGCAGTTGATCGTGGATTAGATTCCTGGACCCGTGATGTCGTCATTGGACATTGTCAATTCAGAGTTGTTCGCCAATGCGATAAGTGTAGATAGTGTGCCCGAGAAGCTCATCATAGACTTGTTTTGGTTTCCATCCTGGAACCTTGAAATCGTGCGATATTATCCTGCAGCCGGGCATCAGCTCTTTCTCCATTTTGGGACGAAGACGTTCGTTTGCGCTGGAGGTTAGATAGAGAGTAACGACATTGGCGGCTGAAATATCGACATCGAAAAAATTCCCCTGGATGATTTTCACTTTTTCGTTCAGTCCCAAGCGAAGAATTTCGATTCTCACCCGTTCAAGCAGATCTTCACGTAGATCTATCCCCGTAGAATTCGCACCCATCTCTTTTGCTGCTAGAAGAATCAGACGGCCATCGCCGCACCCTAGATCGTAGAGGTTTTCACCAGGCTTCAGGTTGGCAAGCTCGAGCATTTTCTTTGCCACTTCGAGTGGTGTCTGAACGAATGGCGCAACGCTCACAAGCAACACCTCACGCTAGTTACGTATACCTTCTTTCCGCTTCGGACCGTTCATTCTTAGTTTTCGTAGCAACCGGGAAGCTCTTCTCTTTCTTCCCTGTCCACTTAACGTCTTCTTCGAGAAAACGAACGCAAACATTCTTGAACTCAGCGTAAATCTCTTTGAGTTCTTGTTCGCCAAAAGTATCAATGAAAGTTGGGTTTCTAAGCCAGCTATCCCAACCTCTCACACTCTCGAAGAGTGAAGAATTCATCTTGATCAGCGCTGCATATAGACCGAGACGATCAACCGGAGCAAGTTTTTTGATTTCCTCGAGAGACTTTGCTCTCTCCTCAGCCCAAGACAAGTTTGCTTAGACACCTACATAGTGACGTCGCAGTAATTCTAACCGCAATTAAAACTTGCTTTCACTAAACTCCCAAAGCTAAATCAGCATGTAACATTCTCTTCTATATAGAAATGAGGCAGAGAATTGGAGCGAATTGAACCACAAGTAATCAAAATCGCGGAGACGAGTCTTTGCTTCGAAGGTGTACATAAGATGACGGAGTTCTATGGAGCGCAGGATTGGCTGAGAAGTTCAAGAGAGCTTCAACCGAATGACTCAGAGTTCTTAATTGAGCTTTCAGGGCGCGCATGCTACAAGAGTTTTGGGCCTGGTTTGAACCCTAATGTGACTAAGGTTCGCGATAATCCACGAGACTACATTACTAACGTTCTGGCAAAGGCTGATGGTAGTATACTCGAACATGCGTCGGTAACATTCGCTTTTCTGAATGTAAGTCGAATTTTCACACACGAGCTTGTGAGACATCGCGCAGGGACTGCAATCAGCCAGGAGAGTTTAAGATACGTTAGACCGCGAGAAATTGATATTTGGATTCCACCCGACGTTGAATCAGCATCGAAAGAATTTGAGGAAGCTATCGGTGAAATCGCGAAGAGATATCGCAGCCTCGAAGAGAAGTTCGATTGGGAAAAGATGAGCTTTGAGCAGAAAAAGCGCGTAACGTCAGCTCTGAGACGAATCCTCCCTGATGGGATAGCAACCAACCTCATCTGGACTGCCAATCATCGAACTCTACGCTGGGTAATTGAGATGAGAACCGACCCGGGAGCCGAAATCGAAATACGCAAAGTGTTCGGAAAGGTCGCTGACATCTGCATCAAAGATTATCCTCTCTTGTATGCAGATTTTACGCGAACAGAACTATCTGATGGAACATTTCAGTACATTCCACAATTCTCGAAGGTGTGATGAGCGGAAGCAACGAAATTGACAGAACACTTTTGGAAAACATCAATCTCTAAAGTTGAACCGAACAAAATCCTCGTTCGCGGATACGACCTTACGCAACTCGTTGGCAGATATAGATATGCGGAGTTGACCTACCTCTTGTGGCGTGGCGAACTACCGTCACAATCACATTCTCAAATGATGGATGCGTTATTAACATCTTGTCTCGAACATAGCCTCAATTCGCCTTCAGTTGACGCAACGGTATTCGTCGCATCCTCTGGAGTCCCCCTCCAAACGTCTGTTTCAGCAGGTGTGGCCGCTATGGGTGATTGGCATGGAGGCGCCATCGAGGAAGCTGCAAAGATGCTGCAGGAAGGAGCCGCAGTGAAGGACAAATCACTTCAGGAAACAGCCAATGGAATCTTGACTACTTGGAAGAATGCTGGCAAAAGACTACCGGGCTATGGGCATCCTACTCATACTGATGACCCGCGTACGAAAAGGCTTTTGGAGATAGCGGATGAAACGAAAGTGTCTGGATTACACGTCGACCTTGCGCTCGAAATCTCCGCGTTGACCGACGAGGTCTACGGCAAGCACTTGGTTCTAAATGTTGATGGTTGCATTGCTGCAATAATCTCCGATATGGGCTTCGACTGGAGATTTGGTAAAGGATTCTTCATTGTCAGCCGTACTCCAGGACTAGTAGCGCATGCTTATGAGCAAATGTACTTCGAGAAACCCTACAAGTCACCGCACTGGAGCGAAATTGAATATACTGGACGTGCTGAACGTAAAGTGCCAGAGCCTTAACCTGACTATTGCTCTTTCTGCATGATTCGGACTTCACACTTCGCCAGTTTCTTGAAATCTTCCGCGTCTTTGGCGCTGCCAACTATAGAGGCGTAATGCATTGGCACGGCGACCTTCGGCTTGATTGACGCAGCAGCTTCCGCTGCTTCTTTCGCAGTCATAACGTACGTTCCGGAGACGGGCAGTAAGGCAATATCAGGCATCATACCCTTCATTTCAGTAATATGATCCGTGTCCGCGGCATGGTAAATTCGAACACCTTTCACCGTCACAATGAATCCTAATTTACCATCCTCTTTAGGATGGAACAATTTTCCTGGTTCTCTAAACTTGTTAGTGTTATATGCAGGAACAGCTTCGACTGTTACGCTGCCAAGCGCGAGTTTGTCACCCGGCTTTGCGATCTTCAGTTCCTTCGCGGGCAGTTTGGAGAGCTTGTTCTTTGACTGCGAATGGGCTACGAGCACAGTTTTGGAGGTGACCAACTTCTTAAGATCGTTGAGGCTGCAATGATCGTCATGCTCGTGACTGATTAGGATCAAGTCAGCCGCTACGCCGCCTTCGATTTCGTAAGGATCAATGTAGATAACCTGCCCATCTTCGATCCTGAAGCCATCATGCCCCAACCAAGTCAATTTTACACCATTGAACTCAAACATCGTTAGCTACCCAGGAGATACCGATCATCTGCACTTTATTTAAAGCGAACGCAGATCTAATTTAGGCTGAACATTTGCATCCAGAAGGCTTCTCGCTTCTGTCAACGAAAATTCAAGAAGCATTAGCGGAAGCTGGCATAGTTCACATTACTCCACCACAGTCTGCGGCAATTCCTCAAATCATGTCCGGGAAGAATGTTCTACTCATCGCGCCCACGGGTTCTGGAAAGACTGAAGCTGTGCTTCTTCCAATTTTCGATCTTCTATTGAGGATTCCCGAGAGGCACGGCATTTCAATTATCTACGTTACACCGCTTCGAGCATTGAATAGGGACCTGCTCAACCGGGTGAAGATCTGGAGCTCGAGACTCGGTTTCTCAGTCGAAGTCAGACATGGTGATACGCCAACCAAAGAGCGAAGGAAACAAGCTATCAAGCCGCCTGACTTACTTGTTACGACCCCCGAAACACTGCAGGCAATTTTACCTGGAAAACGCATGCGAACCCACCTGCGACATGTTAGATGGGTTGTAATCGACGAGGTCCATCAACTAGCAGGAGACCGCCGAGGGGTACAACTAACGCTTGCCCTTGAGAGACTTCGCAGAGTCACCGCCTGTGACTTCCAGAGGATTGGACTTTCAGCGACAGTCGGCAATCCAGATGAAATCTCTTCCTTCATTGCAGGCAATAGGAACATTCAGATCATTCAGGTCGCTCCACCGAAAGAAGCAGAATACTTCGTGGAGTACCCTCATCCAACAGACGAAGACAACATCGTCGCTCAAAAACTTCTTACAGCCCCTGAGGCCGCAGCCCGCTTAAACAGAATCTGGGAACTCGTCGAAGCCCATGATTCCACTCTAATATTCGTAAACAGCCGCACGAACGCGGAGATGATTGGATCTAGGTTTCACCAGTTGAAACGGAACGTCGGAGTTCATCACGGCTCTTTGCCCAAGGACGAAAGAGTACGCGTCGAAGACGACTTCAGGACCGGTCGAATAAAGGCGTTAGTTTGCACGTCTACACTAGAACTCGGGATCGATATTGGAAACGTTGATCTTACAATTCAATACATGTCTCCGAGGCAGGCATCAAGTCTTATTCAGCGGGTTGGCCGTTCAGGTCACAGGCTCGATCGAGTCTCCAAAGGCATTATTGTAGCAGTATCAACTGACGATTTACTGGAATCTATCGCAACTGTATTCAATGCTCAAGAAAAACGCCTTGAGCCAGTGAAAATTCACAAAAACGCGTTAGACGTCCTAGCACATCAAATCGCTGGCATATTATTAGAATCAGATGATGCGATAAGGCCGGCTGAAGCATTCGCCCTCGTCACGCAAGCATACCCATTCCATGAATTACCAAGAAACGATTTCGACAAAGTCCTGACCTTCCTTGACAAGCTAAGGTACGTCAACTCTGACGATAAGTTACTGACGCGTAGCTCGCGCACTCGACAATATTATTTCGAGAATCTCTCGATGATACCAGATGAACGTAGATACCAGGTAATCGACGTTTCCACTCAACAATACGTAGGCATTCTGGGAGAAGAGTTCATGATTCTCAAGGCACGGAAGGGGGTACGTTTCATCATCAAAGGGAAAGTCTGGGAAATTCAGCAAATCACTGACGACGCCAAGGTCTACGTGATACCGGTTGAGGATCCAACTGCTGCTATTCCCGGATGGGATGGTGAACTCCTTCCTCTGCCGATCGGCATTGCCCAAAGGGTTGGTAGTCTAAGATCAGATCTTGATCACTCTCTCACCCAGCATGATCGGACAGTCACCATCAACCAATTGAAGAAATCGTGGACTACCGAACGTTATGGAATCAGAAAGATCGTGGAAGAGATTGCCGAACAAAAGGCCATGGGAGCCCCGGTC
>Ga0181533_1005325_pt1 | contig 12421 bp, 18 predicted proteins | sample PEATcosm2014_Bin_45_FD_119772 | JGI IMG/M metagenome (GOLD analysis project Ga0181533, IMG submission 119772) | Peatland microbial communities from MTU Mesocosm Facility, Houghton, MI, USA - PEATcosm2014_Bin11_60_metaG | ecosystem: Environmental > Terrestrial > Soil > Wetlands > Peat | place...
CTTCCGCGCTTCGCGAAGTACCTCGATGAGGGGTGCCCGCAATCGATATGGCATTTTCTTGCCCAGTGTTGTTCATAAGTCTGTTTTGCGAGGACCGTCAGCCCGTCATTCCGGCGAAGGCCGGAATCCAGCGTTTTTTTAGGTGGTTAAAAGCACTGGACTCCGGCCTTCGCCGGGGTGACGATTCCTTGCAACATGTGATAACTTTGTTGACGCTGCACTAGCGCGGTTGTGCCAGGAAATTTGCAATGGCGGCGTTCACCGCCTCGGGAGCTTCCACTGTAGAACTGTGCCCCGCCCCGGGGATGTGGACCAGTTGCGCGTTGGGAATGGCCTGGGCAATGCGCGCGGCCTTGGCGGGCACTGTGGCAACGTCCTCCTCGCCCACGATCACCAGGGTGGGCGCCTGAATGCGAGGCAGTTCATCCATGACGGCACTGCGAAACAAAACACCATTTACCGCGCGCCAGATGCTGCGCCGATTTTTATTCATCTGCTGCATCCAGCGGGCCCGATCGTTGGCCCGGCCGGAGTCGGTCAGTGCTGTTTTACCAAACAGAATCGGCATTACCTGCGGCGTTACCACGCGAATACCGATCCACCGCGCCACAAAACTAAGGCGCTTGTATTTGGGTATGTTTTCGGCTGGTTCTGCGTCGGCGGAGGTCTCGCACAAAATGAGGCTTCGCACCAACTGCGGAAACCGCGCCGCCAGGCGCATGCCGATGAAACCGCCCATGCTCAGTCCGCAAAAATGTACCTTCTCCAGGTTCAGTGCCCGGATGAGCGCAACAGCATCTTCCGTCAGCAAATCCATGCCGATTTCAGAGCCCTGCGCATCGGCACTTTGACCCTGACCCCGGTGGTCGTAGGAAATGCAGCGGTAGCGCCCTTTCAGTGCAGTTACCTGCGGCGCGAACAGGGTCGTGTTCCACAGCAGGCCGTGGCTGAAAATGATCGCTTCACCGGGGCCACCGGTGTCTTCGTAATACAACTCGGACCCGTTGACTTTTATTTTTGGCATGGCAGACCTTATGAACCAGGGTGACAGAATGAAAGACCGTGACCGCCAACATTATGCAATGTTGTCACACGAAGCAAAGTTGTATCTCCCGCGATCGAACATTCCGTGGAATGCTCGGCCTTCTTGACGATTTGGATATAACTTTGCGTCAATCTCTATTGCCGTAAAGTTGTTACTGCCGTCAAAGTTGACGTAAATTTGTTCTCCTACTGACATTTGCGTTTGCCCCATGACCAATCCAATCGCCCTGCCCGCTTGGCGGCGCCGGGGCTCGGCTTGACCGGCAGGCTGACCAATCTCCCGCTTCGCACCCCTTGCATAACGGGCAAGGTTTGGCCCGGAATAATGCACCAACTTCAGTGCCAAACATCCCAACCGCATTGTCGGGTGGGGTCTTCACCCGAGAAAGCTTCAGTTGCGCGCCCGAGACCGGAAAAAGTATACGATCTCCGCCTGGAATACGCAAGTTACACGTCGATGATCCCGCCATTGGGATTTTAAAATTGCACCAGCCCAACTCGGCGCTCAAAAGGCCAACTCATCAAGGTCCAATCCAAAAGGACTGCCGCAGTCTTTACGGCTTTTCGCCTCGCACTCTGGATCATATACCGCCGGATCAAGTCCGAGCGATTCCAAAAACGGTTTTGAGTTAACACCCTCAAAAACGCAAAATGCCGTCGTCTTCATATACTGGTTTTTTGTCTTCAAACCGCTCGCAAGGGCGTGATTCTTCCAACCGATGACTCCGACCATACCAACAAAACTCCTTGAAAATCCCATCCCTTGCATCTGTCACGCCATCGTAGTGCTTGCATCCCTCTCTACAGATAAATGGAGCATGATAGCTTTTGTGAACGTTTTTCTTCGGCTGGGAAAATGGATCAGAGAAGAGCAAGTCAGTAGCTTTTGTGGTGGATGAGTGGGAAAAGATTCCACCGGGCTGACGCCATCAACTGCGGGGATGGTGGTGGTATGTCTTCAAATTGCCCAAATTGGTCTGATCGGCATTCCCGGTTGCGTTTTCATTGGAATATCGTATGATTTACGGACATTTGGCATTGCAAGAACTTTTTCGGATGGAATCCGAGCCGGAAATGCAGTTCGACTCCAGTTGGGGGTCAAGTTGACGCCCTATTCAGGGAGAAATGTGCTCATGCAATTGGTCCACAACCCACCTGCGGAGCGAATGAGTGTGATTCTCGCTTGTTTTTTGTTCACAGCGCTGACGGGTTGTGCCTTTTATTTCACAAACCTTAACAACTCAGGGAGACAAAAATGACGACAATAAACAAAGCGCTTGAAGAAATTAATGTCTCCACATTCACCAACGGAATTCTGGACCCAGGGGAGGTTATGCTGGGGCCGGTCAGGGACGGGGGTGTCATTAAAGCGTCTACGGCGCCGGGGTGCTGGGGGCCTATGATCAACCCAAAGCTCAGAGGCGGCCATGAGGTGACTCAGCCGGTCTTTGTGGAAAACGCAGAGCCGGGGGACGCTCTTCTCATCCGGATTAAAGATGTGAAAGTCACCTCAGGCGCAACGGCATCGGGGCATGATCGCATTGTGGACGGTTACTTTGTGGGTGATCCATACGTGGCAAAGCGCTGTCCTACGTGCGACATCCTCTACCCTGAGACGAGAATCGAAGGGATAGGGCAGGAGGCGGTACGGTGCGTCAAATGCGGCAACCCCATCACCCCTTTTCAGTTCGCACACGGATACACGGTTGTTTTTGACGAAGCCCGGACCATCGGCGTGACTCTGGACAAAGAGTCAGCGGAGCGCGTTGCCCGGGATTCCAGACATTTTGCCAATCTTCCGGAATGCAGCATACAGCACTCGGTTTTGCTCTTTGCCCCCCACGATCTTGTGGGGACGGTGGCCAGGATGCGGCCTTTTCTCGGGCAGCTGGGAACAACCCCTGCCGTGAGATTGCCGGATTCCCATAACGCGGGCGATTTCGGCTCCTTTCTCATCGGTGCGCCCCATGAGTATGCCATCACAGCCGAGCAGTTGGACCTTCGCACGGATGGGCACATGGATATCGATGCGGTTAGGCCGGGAGCCTTTGTCGTGGCCCCGGTGAAGATACCGGGGGCTGGCGTGTATATGGGCGATATGCATGCGCTGCAGGGAGATGGCGAGATCGCCGGCCACACTATGGACGTCGCCGGGACAGTGACATTACAAGTCCAGGTGTTGAAAAAGCGAACGGTTCAAGGGCCTGTGCTCTTCCCGCTGCTTGAGGATCTCCCTTTTTTGGCTCGACCCTTCGATGCCAGTGAAAAGGAAAAGGCCTGGGCCCTGGCAAAGCATTATGGCCTAAAGGAAATTGAGGAATCCGGCCCTATTTCCGTTGTTGGAACCGGGCCTGATTTGAACTCCGCTACGGAAAACGGTTTAAGTCGTGCAGCGACGCTTTTAGGGATGAGCGTCCCCGAAGTCCGGAACCGTGCAACGATTACCGGCGCCATTGAAATCGGCCGCCTTCCCGGCGTCGTTCAGGTCACATTCCTGGCCCCACTCAAAAAGCTGAAGGATGCAGGTCTGCTCGCATTGGTCCAGGAACAGTACGGTATTGGGTAAAATGTTTCTTGAATGCGATCTGAGCGATTTGTCATGCGATCGTTTCGCGCGTATGCCATTCGTGCAGTTGAGTAACTCTCGGCAAAGCTTGGGTGTATGAGTCTCAGCTCCCAAAGGCGACCATAAGTTCAGATTAGTCCCCTGAAAGGGGTTGTGCTGCTGCAATCGCGTTTAGCGTTTTGAGGGGCTGGGGTTGTTTCAGAATTTTTCAGGGCAGCATCCGACCCCAAAATGCGGTTCAGATGCATAGCGCACAGATGATCCAAATAGAAACAAGGAGGATGAATTGAAGCCTAAAGTTTATCAAATATCTCCCTTGTCGAGGACTTTTGCTTATGAATCCGGGCTTATGGGAAAGTTTGAGAATTTTCTGAAAGACTTCGATTTTTCATCTTTTATTCCGAAAGACGAGGTCGTGCCGCTTAAGATGCACCTCGGAAACCAGGGAGCCTTTAGAACCATAAGACCACAATTCGTAAAACTGGTGGCCGATGCAGTAAAGAGGGTGCCGGCAAAGCCCTTTGTGACTGACTCCGTAAGAGTACCTGGTTACGAGTATTTGGAAGTTGCCAAAGATGCCGGTTATACGCACCTCACACTCAACGCACCTGTAGTGCTGGCTGACGGGATATTCGGCAATGATTCCATTAAAGTCTACGCAGGGGATCTCCTGGGTGAGATGTCCGTAGCATCGGCGATCCACGATGCAAAATCGATGGTGGTTTTGACTCACGTCAAAGGGCACATTCAAGCAGTGTTGGGTGGTGCGCTGAAGAACATATCCATGGGTGGAGTTTCCCAAGCTCCAAGGGGTGGTGACTGGCATCAGGGAAGGGGTAAGATGCATTTCCTCATGGGGGACCTCATGCAGTGGGATGAAACGAAGTGCATCCTTTGCCTCGACTGCATGAACGTCTGTCCTGCTGAATGCATCACGTTTCCCGACGATACATATACGGTGAATAAGGAAAAATGCTGGAGGTGCGGCAGATGCTCAAGGGTCTGCCCGGTAGAGGCCATTATCGTTCCCATCACCCATGAGCTTTTCATGAGGGCTGTAGCCGAAGGTGCCAAGGCTGTCCTATCCACTTTTGAGCCTCATCGGATCGTGTATGTAAACTTCCTGCTCGAAATGCAGCCCGAGTGTGACTGTATGCCTCTCGCGGATCCACCTGTCGCACAGGATCAAGGGATTCTTATATCTGATGACCCTGTAGCCATCGATACAGCGACCTTGGACATTTTAAGCAGGGTGAAGCCCCTTCCCGACTCAAGGGCGTCGGATATAACCCCGAAAGAGGGGTGGGATGTGTTTAGTCTCTTGCACAAAAAGGACGGAAGGCTCCAAATTAAGGAGGCAGAGGCTATGGGACTTGGCACAAACGATTACGAACCTGTGATGGCAGGATAGCAGAATTCCATGAGAAGTTGTGAGTGCCAGCCTTTAGAGACTAGTGCAGCGTCAACTAAGTTACTATAGGTAATGGCCTTCAGCCCGTCATTCCGGCAAGGCCGGAATCCAGCGTGTTTTCACTTGGTTAAAAGCACTGGACCCCGGCCTTCGCCGGGGTGACGATTCCTTACAACATGTAATAACTTTGTTGACAACGTACTAGTGCTGCGTCAACTAAGTTCCTATAGGTAAGGACCTTCAGCCCGTCATTCCGGCGAAGGCCGGAATCCAGCGTGTTTTCACTTGGTTAAAAGCACTGGACCCCGGCCTTCGCCGGGGTGACGATTCTTTACAACATGTGATAACTTTGTTGACAACGTACTAGGAACCTTTTTAATCGGAGGATCTCGATGAAAACCAAGTTAACAGTTATTGCCATTTTGTTATTCACCCTCGTACTTGCGAGTTCATTGGCGAGTCATGGGGCTGATCCTTCACCTATCCAGCTTCCGAGCCCACAAATGGAAGGTGGAAAACCCCTCATGCAGACCTTAAAAGATCGAATTTCACTACGTACGTTCGGTGAAGAAAAGCTCCCCTTGCAAACCCTGTCAAACCTCCTATGGGCTGCATTTGGCATCAATCGTCCGGACGGCAGAAGAACTGCCCCATCGGCCAGAAACTGGCAGGAGATTGATATCTATGTCTCAAGCCCTGAGGGTCTTTTCCTTTGGGATGCCCAGAAAAATCTACTCAATCCGATCGTGGGGAAGGATGTTCGTGGTTTGACGGGTAACCAACCATTCGCCAAGGAAGCAGCAGTAAATCTTGTTTATGTAGCGGATTACTCCAGGGTTACCGGGGAGGGAGAGGGCAAGGATGTTTGGGTGGGCGCCGATACCGGCTTCATCAGTCAGAATGTTTATCTCTATTGCGCGTCGGAAGGTCTGGCAACAGTCTTTCGGGCGAATGTCGACAGAGAGACGCTGGCAAAAGAGATGAAGTTGAAGCCGGAGCAGAAGATCATGTTTGCACAGTCAGTGGGGTACCCCAAGAAATAAGAGTGCAAGCACACCTCGATTGCCTGTAATTTTGATGTGAACCGGGAGGAATGCAAATGAAAGTGGTGGCCTTCAACGGAAGCGCGCGCAAGGACGGCAATACCGCAATTCTCATCAACTACGTGCTCTCTGAACTCAGAAACGAGGGCATTGAAACGGAACTCGTGCAACTTGCGGGAACGAAAATCCACGGCTGCATAGCATGCTACAAGTGCGGGGAAAACAAGGATAAACAATGCGCCGTAAAGGATGATATCGCTAATGAATGCATACAGAAGATGATCGAGGCTGACGGGCTCATTCTCGGCTCGCCAACCTATTTCAGCGATGTCACCACGGAAATGAAGGCCCTCATAGATCGAGCCGGCTTTGTGTCCAGAATGAATGATTTCATGTTTAAACGAAAGGTGGGCGCTGCAATCGTAGCCGTTCGAAGAGCGGGGGCCACCCACGTTTTTGACACAATCAACCACCTTTTCTTGGGTGCTCAGATGATCGTGCCGGGCTCGAACTATTGGAACATAGGCATTGGGAGAGACAAGGGAGAAGTGGAAAAAGACGAAGAGGGCATCCAGACCATGAAAGTTCTTGGTCAGAATATGGCATGGCTGTTGAAGAATCTCCCGAGATAACAGCTCGAACCGGTATCCTGCCGTGATGCCGGATGATATTCATGCGCACCGGGTGCAATATGGGCACGACGTAATCGTCTCCCAATGGGGATTGATGGCGAAGCGATAACTTTTTATAAGCGACGCCGTCATAAAGCAGAGGCCTGCTTTTTCTACTTGTCTGCCCATGTCTCCCCAATGGCAACCTCCACTTCAACCGGAACTCTACCGAGATAAGCCTTGCATGCCTGAATCATGGTCTCCTTGAGAATCACAGCAGCTTCCCCCGGCACTTTTTCAGGAACTTCGAGAATGATTTCGTCATGCACCGTTCCGATAATCCGGGCTCCGGTATCCGCCAATCTTTGTGAGAGCAGGCCCAGTGCCTTCTTTGTGATGTCTGCGGCCATCCCTTGAACAGGTGTATTGTAGAGGGCGTCCTGAGACCGCCAAAACCGGTCTCATTGAAAGATGTATCACTTGCATGTTCGATTCGGAAATCGTATTGTTTTGCTGGCTTTGGGGTTGTTCGTGGGGTTTTTGGAGCAGACCCCGCTCCAAAATGCCGTTCGGCATCCGTTGGTGGTTAAGCTTACGCATTATTGAGGGAAAAGGTCAGGTGCACCGATGTTCGCGCAGTGATGAAAAGGCGCATGAGGATGTAGCATTGGCCATTGCTGAAAGGAAATTGCCGGTGTCTCATCCGGTATTTCCTGATGGACACGAATCAGCATCCCACAAAGCAAACCCGGGAGGATGGTATGATCGAAACAATCCGATTTGGAAAAACTGACCTCCAAGTATCGCCACTTGTGCTCGGAACCTGGGTTACCGGAGGATGGGCTTGGGGAGGGTCCGATGAAAAGGAATCTCTCGCCGCCATCCTGCGGGCGCTCGAACTGGGAATTGATTTCATAGATACCGCGCCCGTATACGGTTTCGGGAAATCCGAGCAAGTAGTCGGGAAGGCACTTAAGGAATGGGGGCGGCAGAAAGTCGTCGTCGCTACCAAGTGTGGCCTGGAATGGGATGCGCAGGAGAGAATCCGCCGCAACTCCAGTCCTCAGCGCATAATGCAGGAAGTGGACGATAGTTTGAAGCGGCTAGGAGCTGATTGCATCGATCTCTACCAGATCCACTGGCCAGATCCCGCCATTGCTTTCGAAGATTCCATGAAAACTTTGCTTAAAGTTCAGGAACTGGGCAAAATCCGCTACATCGGAGTGAGTAATTTCGACCGCGACCGGCTCCAGGAAATCATGCAGCATGGAACCATCTACAGCCTTCAGCCGCCATACAATATGTTCGAGCGCGAAGCCGAGAAGGAGTTGCTCCCGTTTTGCATGGAAAACGGCATTGCCACTCTTGCTTACGGAGGCTTATGCCGTGGACTTCTGACAGGCAAATTCAAGGGTGACGAACGTTTTCCCAAAGGCGACCTGCGAGACTCCGATCCCAAATTCAAGCCTGACCAGTTTAAAAAGTATGTGAGTGCCGTGGACGAAATAAAGCCCATCGCAGCATCATACGGTAAATCGCCCGCTCAGTTCGCCCTCAGATGGGCTCTCCATCAGCCGGGGATAACCTGCGTTATCGCAGGGGCGAGAACGCCAAAGCAGTCCGAAGATAACGCCGGGGCCTGCGGCTGGACGATAAAGCCTGAGGACCTTCGAAAGGTTGACGAAATCCTGGCAGCAAAGATACAGAAACCGGTAGGCCCTGAATTCATGGCTCCCCCGGAGGAGTAGGTCTGCATAATTCATCTGACTCGACTCCGTGCCCCGATAGTGCCCATCTGGAAACCCCGGGTGAGACACGGGCAGTTTCCGATTCGCAAGCGGTCCTTATCCGCCCTGGCGGTACCAGTCTCCACGCGAGCGGCTCCAGAAAAAGTCCGCGAGCTTCTGTCCCGGGGAATTATTTCAGATAGTATAATTGAATGGGCCTTCCGGGTGTTCCAAGAGGTTTTACGAGTGAAATCCGGCCACGAATGTGATTTTGGGCATCCGTTGGCGACCACTTTGAGGAATTATTCAGGTTTGCAGAGGTTCAAAGGGGTAGGTTGTGAAAGAAAAAATTGGATTCATGGGATTGGGAATTATGGGTTATGCCATGGCGCTAAATATTGCCAAAGCGGGGTACCCGCTGACTGTTTATAATCGGACGCCGAAGGATTTGGGGAAACTATTGAGTCTTGGCGTTGAGACCGCTGCCACTCCCAAATCTTTGGCGGCAGGCTCTGATGTGGTCATTTCCATGGTTACCGGCCCTGAAGCCATAGAAAATCTCCTTTGGGGCAAAAATGGCTCTGCTCAGGCGTTTGACCGGGATAAAACATTCATCAACATGAGTTCCCTATCTCCAAGGTTTACCAGAGACCTCGGGCAAAGACTCGCTCCCTCAGGGGTTTGCTTCATAGATGCGCCGGTTTCGGGGTCCCAAAAGCCTGCCGAAGATGCGACCCTGCTCATTCTGACAGCAGGAGCAAAGGATAGAGTTGAGTCGCTCACACCTTGATTCAGGACGATGGGAAAACAGGTTGTCTATTGTGGCGAGATTGGCCAGGGATCGATGATGAAAATGGCTAATAATCTTCTTTTGGCGCTTATGATCGAAGGTGTGTCAGAGACATTGAATTTTGGGAAAAAGGGTGGACTCTCAGATGAGGCCATGCTTGAGGTCATACTTAACGGACCGTTGAGCTGTTCAATATTCCAGATGAAATGCCAGGCGATCACGGCTGGTCGCTACGATCCGAATTTCCCACTAAAGCATGCGACAAAGGACCTCAAGTTCGTTATCGACACTGCGTATGAGATCGGGGCACCTGTTCCGGTTGGGCTGACATTGCTTGACCTGTACAGCACGGGAGTCAACAAGCATTGGGGTGATTTGGGGGTCTGCGCAATTATGAAGGTTTTGGAGATGTGCAGCTCATGAATGGGTGTTAGACAACCCCAAAATGCCCTTCGAGATTCGTTGGTGGTCAAGTTGAGGTATTATTCACGCTAGGGGCTGTGCAGGGAGGCGGCCCTATCATCACTATTTCATCAAGGAGAAGATTTTTATGACCAGTCTCAAAGGAACCAAAACTGAACAGAATCTGTTGAAGTCGTTTGCCGGTGAGAGTCAGGCGCGTAACCGCTACACCTACTTTGCAGGTGTGGCGAGAAAAGAGGGATATGTGCAGATTGCCGATATTTTCGAGGAGACCTCCAATCAGGAGAAGGAGCATGCTGAACGTTTTTTCAAGTTCCTTGAGGGTGGCGATTTAAAGATTATGGCCTCTTTTCCAGCGGGTAAGATCGGCACTACAGCCGAAAACCTGCTTGCTGCCGCGAGGGGAGAGCATGAGGAGCACAGCGACCTTTATCCCTCCTTCGCTGCCATTGCCAAAGAGGAGGGTTTTTCTCAGATCGCCGGGGTATGGGGTTTCATCTCCGTGGCCGAGAAGCAGCACGAAAAACGTTATCGCGACCTGTTGTCCAATCTGGAGAATGGCAGGGTCTTCAAGCGTAACGAAGACAGAGTCTGGCGCTGCCGCAACTGCGGCTATCTGCACTCGCACAAAGAAGCCCCCCAGACGTGCCCGGCCTGTGCCCATCCACAGGCGTACTTCGAGCTGCTGGGCGAGAACTGGTAGAACAGTTTGCAAGAACAAGAAGGGCACTCCCCGATTAGAAGAACCGGAAAGTACCAGGTCTTTTCGATTTCATTGATTGGTAGGTTACTTGGAGTCCCGACAGTCAGGATTTATGAAAAGAGATGTGCGGAGTGTGGGCATAAGTTTCAGGTATTTCGGAAATAGATTGGCAATCCCGCTGTCACAGGGAATGTCATCACCCACATGCCTCAGCTCCTCTGTGACCAACTTTGAACGGGACATCAGGCAGAAGTCTCCTTTCCCCATAGATTTTTGCAAATCGGTTTGATTTTCTTATCCACCAAGCCGCCTTTTGCCTTAACTATGATCTCGTCATGCGTAAGCGATCTGAGGATCGTGTCCTCTCTGTTTATCAATAAACAAGATGAGCGCCAACGTAAATTCAAAGCTGATTCTCTTATTGCAGACTCACTCGACAGACACCTTCCGGCCACTGGAATGATGCCTTCGCCCTACATATATGAATATGCAAAGTTAACAATTTGATCCACCATAAACTTCTGGTGCTAACTGATCAAAACTCAGATCGGCAGCGGAAAAGACATCATCCGGCAAAAGGAGGTTAATCCATGATTATTCAAGATCCACTAATAAAAGCGAAGTGTCCGCATTGTGGAAGCGAGAATGTGAAATCCAAGCTATCATTTACCAATATCTTCGCATGGGTAGGGAGGATTCTGGGAGTCCCGACGGTAAAGATTTTTGAGAAGAGGTGTGGGGAGTGTGGGAATGAGTTTCAGGTGTTTAGGAAATGAGGTGTACCCGCCCGTTCATGGTGAGATATTGAAGCAGACCTGAAACTCCCCAAAACCGGGTCCCGTTGACCTTTCTCTTGTGTTTTTGATTCGTATATGGGAAGGTTCCGTGGGATTCCAAGGTGTCTTGAGAGGTTTTCAGGGGTAGACAAAGCAAAAATGCCCATCGAGATTCGTTGGTGGTCAGGTTGATGCATTATTCGGATTGACTTTTTGTTTAGGCGACTTGTTCTGGAGCAGTTGTGCAAAGTGTTTGATGATAGCAGTAAAAATCCTGTTCCGGGAAGCCGACTGCTGACCCCGATATCAAATTAGCAACGTAACCCGCTTCTAGGAGATCTCATGGATGTCATGATTGAAAAAGACGGACCTGTGTGGACCGTCATATTGAATCGTCCGGAGCGGAAGAACGCTGTGGACAGAAATATGGCCGATGAGCTTGCAAATGCTTTTCGGTCGTTTGAAAGTGAAAGTGACGCACTCGTGGCAGTTCTATGGGGAGCAGGCGGTTGTTTTTGCGCAGGGGCTGATCTGAAAGCTTTTGCTGCAGGCCATGGGAATCGTCTGAATGTTGACATGTCCGCCGATGGCCCAATGGGACCGACCCGCATGCGGCTGTCCAAACCCGTTATTGCCGCCATATGTGGCTTCGCGGTGGCTGGGGGTCTGGAGCTCGCCTGCTGGTGTGACCTGCGGGTTTTGGAAAGAGATGCCGTGTTGGGGGTGTATTGTCGCAGGTATGGTGTTCCTCTGGTGGACGGCGGCACTCAGAGACTCCCGCGCCTCATTGGCCTCAGCCGGGCCATGGACATGATCCTCACAGGCAGATCCGTATCCGCTGAAGAAGCCTTGGCGATGGGGCTTGCAAATTACGTGGTGGAAACAGGGAAATCACGTGAAGAGGCGGAAAAGATGGCGAAGAAGATGGCCCAGTACCCGAACTACTGCCTCAAAAGCGACCGCGAAGCTGTCTATCGGGGCTTAGGGCTGCCACTAGACCAAGCTATGGCTGTTGAATTCCATTTGGGATTGGAGGTTGTCAAAAGCGGAGAGAGCATACGAGGAGCTATTAGATTTTCCCAGAAACAGGAGGCTGCGAAACACTCCTCCAGGTCGTGACGATATGTAAATTCACATTTGGCATCGCGCGTAATTCTTCGGCAAACCCCCTTCGATCATGAATGGTGTCTTGATTCTATACTTGGAAAAGAGTCTGGAGCGACGATTATCAAGACTCTCAGTGAAAAAGTCAAATAGCAGAATGTAATCCCCTCTCATTAGATAAGACAAGATGACCTGAGGGGACTGGTCGCTGGAATGAATTGGC
>Ga0181533_1005331_pt1 | contig 12393 bp, 10 predicted proteins | sample PEATcosm2014_Bin_45_FD_119772 | JGI IMG/M metagenome (GOLD analysis project Ga0181533, IMG submission 119772) | Peatland microbial communities from MTU Mesocosm Facility, Houghton, MI, USA - PEATcosm2014_Bin11_60_metaG | ecosystem: Environmental > Terrestrial > Soil > Wetlands > Peat | place...
GTTCCTCCGGTGGTACAACCGGCAGCGACCTCACCGCGCCCTGAAAGGGCTCACCCCCAGCGCCCGCCTGGTTCAGCTCCAGGCAGCGTGAGTGTCACCAAGGTCCCGGAGGCTCACACCTAGGTGGTCGGGTCTGGTGGCCACGGCCACGCATCCAGGTGTGGCGACTGCGACTCCCTCACCCGTCCCCCAGTCCGGGTAGTCCGGGGCCTCCGGAGCCGACAACTCAACTTGCGCGTAGTAGGGTGGAACCACCTCGCGTGTCAGAAGCGGCATCCGTCCATCTTGACGCAATCAGGTTCGGAGCGCCCGAGTACACCCCGTCCACGCCCGTCTGGCGACATTCTGGATTCTGGTATCAGCTAGTGCCCTCTCGCCTGGTGGCGTGTTTGAGAAGTCGTCTGTGGGGACGGGCCCGGTTCGTGTTACAACGCCCGAATGCGAGATGACCTCGACCTCGAGAAGCTCGAACGTCTAGCCATAGCTGCGACACCCGGACCCTGGCGCTCGTGGGTCGAGGGACGCGACGCCACGGGCGGCGATTCGTTCGTCCAACCGTTGGAAGGGAGTGCGCCGGACCTCTACCCCCGGGTCGTCGTTGACAATCACACGCACAATCCCAACTGGGTGGCGGATCAGGACTACATCGCCGCAGCCAACCCCGTGGTCGTCCTAAGCCTGATCCGCGAGCTGCGGGCGAGGATAGCCAGCCAGTAGGCCACGCCCAGGGGCCTTCTCAAGGTACATTCACGCACCCTGGTGTGGCCCAGCCCAGTGTCCCCTAACCACACCAGCGGGAGGCATCTGGCGAAGCTCAACCGAGTGCGTCAGGCACTCTTGCCCGCGACGGATTCCAGGCCCGTGTGACCGAGCGTCTCGGTGGTGAGGCGCGCGGAAACCAGGCGCTCCTGGAGCAGGGAGTTAGGCCGTGGCAGGCATCTCTGCCAATACCCATGCCGCGGCGAATTGGCTAGTTGCAGGGATCCTGACCAACTGACGAGGGCTCGGGGACCCTGGCTGGGCTGCGTTACAGCATCCTTGCCTACTTATGGCGGGCGCCTAGTAGCTCGCCTCGCCCTTCGCCAGGCACACGGGCGTTGGGAGACCCCGCCGCGCAGGCGCGCGCGGCGGGGTCAGCCTGGGCCGGCTGGAGGCTTAGCTGGTGCTGGGAGGCTGCACCACGATGCTCGCGCCGTAGTTGAAGAAGTGCCCCGACCACGTCTCGTGAACCGTGGGGTTCCCGGAGAGACCGAGCGCCGAGCCGTTGACGGAGGCGGTCAGGTCGGAATTCAGGGTGATGATGCGGCCCGAGCCGTCGATGGTCACGTCCACGGTTGCGGCGCTGATGGTCACCGCGCTGAGGACGTCCCGAGCCTGCCCGCTGACATCCGGGAGGAGCGAGGTCAGCTCCTTCTGGATCTTGGCCGGGTCGATCAGGGCGTGGTACCTCTCCACCGTTACGCCGTCGGCCGTCCCCGATCCCTGCTCACTGACGCTGCCCACCGACTGCAGCAGCTGCAGCTCGTTCTCGATGCCGTACTGGCTGACCGCCGAGAGAGGCTCGGTCTGGAAGGTGCCGCCGCCGTCGGTGGACTCGTAGGCGGTGCCGTCGTAGCTGATCGTCACCACGTCGACCGGCGTGCCCGTCACGGTCCCGATGACGGTCGTCTTCACCCGCGCGGCGCTCTCGGCCTGGATCTGGACGGGCAGGGTGACGGTGGTCGGCGCCTGGCCGTAGGGGCCGTAGCTGGTGGTCTCGCGAAAGCTGAAGGTGGCGTCGTAGGATTGCGCCGTCGTCGCCTGCACGCTGTCCAGCAGCACCAGCCGGGCGCTGCCGCTGGAGCCGGCGGTCGAGACCTTCGGGCCCGGAGCGTGGGCGGCTCCGCTCAGGGCGACCACCCCGTACGAGACGGCGGCGGCGGCGACCAGGGCGGTGGCGGTGAAAGCGGCGACCAGGCGCCGCCGCGGCGCGATCGAGGCCCGCACCGCCTCCCTGACCTGCTCCCGCCATCCTGGGCCCTTCTGAGCTGCCGCCAGAGGGGGCAGGGGGGACCAGGGGGGCGGCTCGACCCCGGCCGTGACCTGGCGGACACCGGCGGCGATCGCCGTCCACTGACCCAGCTCGGAGCTGCATTCCGTGCAGGCCTCGAGGTGGGCAGCGGCCTCCCCGTCGAGGCCCTGACCGCCCGCTGCGGCGGCGAGCAGCTGCTCGAGGGTGAGATGACGTGTCTCGGTCTTCATTCGTTCACATCCTTCTCGTTCATGGTCCGGCTCAGGGCGGCGCGGGCCGCGTGGAGCCGGCTCTTGACAGTCCCCAGGGGGACCTCCAGCACCCGGGCGACCTCGGCGAGGCTGAGGCCCGCCCCGAAGACGAGACCCAGGACCTCCCGGTGCGTCGGGGCGAGCGTGCTGATCGCCGTGACCATCCGTCGAGCCTCGGCGCGCTCGACGGCGATGGCCTCGGGTCCGGGGTTCGGGCTGGGCCGCTCGGCGAGCTCGGAGTCCGCCATGGGCGTGGGTCGGCGCCGTCGCATCCGGTCCCTGGCCTGGCGCCGGGCGATGCCGAGCAACCAGGTGCGCACGCGCGACCCGCCACGGAATGTGCGCGCTCCCCTCCAGACGGCCAGCATCGTGTCCTGGAGGACCTCCTCCGCGAGCGCCGGCTGGTCCACCATGAATTGAAGCTGGCCGAGCAGGAGCCGGCCGTGGCGGCGGTACAGCTCCTCGATCGCCTCCTGATCGCCGGTCGCGATCCGGCTCAGCAGGGCGAGGTCGGGGTCCTCCTCGACAACCGCGGTCGCGGCGAATCCCATGGGCAGCTCCGTGCTGGCGGTCATCTGGCGCACCTCCTTCAACGACGGTCTCGGGGGGAGATTGGGTCCATCACTCATGGAGTAGCAGCGAACGTCACTCTGGTTCGCCCATCCCGGCAGCCAGGGCTCAGATGGCCACCCCCGCCGCAGCAGTGCCATGTGCCCCTACCTCGTCGCCGAGCGACCCTGTGGGAGCGTCCTGAGGCACTAACGAGCGGCTCCCCCGGGGTGGACGCCCGCCGCGCTCGGCCTGCGGGGCGGGGCCTCGCAACCCCTGTGGGGCATGGCGAGAGAAGACGGACCACCGTCACCGCGGGCCTCCTAGCAACGCCGCGCCGCCTCCTCCGGACCAAGCGGAGCCCAGCGGCCGGCACTCTGAGGGTAGAGCCTGCCGGCGCCCCGTCGTGATGGCCTGGGCAGGCGCGTCAGCGGGGCATCAACCGCGGGACCAGCCAGCCGGAGCTCAAGGTCACCCCCAGCCAGGCCACGATCAGACCCAACACGACCTCGATCACCGGCGCCATCCCGAGGGAGATGAGGAGTACTTCGACAATCGCGACGGCAAGGACCGCGGTGCCGCCCACCATCGCGAATGCCTGCCGTCCGAGCGTCCGACGCCGCTCCCCTGGGTCCCGTCGCCCCGCCGCCGAGACGGCCCCGGTGATCTCCGCGGTCACCCCGGCCGGATCGTCGACGCCGATCACCAGCCTGGCGTAGGGCTCGTCGTGAAGGTGGATGGCGATCGCCTTGTCGGGATCGCGGACGTCCCAGAAGTTCCATTTGCCGTGGTGGAGCAGGCGGCCGACCGTGACCGAGCCGGGCAGGCTGAGGGCGACCATCGTCCAGCCTTTCCAGAACCCGTGGGCCTCGGGAACCGCGGCGTCGACCCCGGTGACATGCTCCAGGGGAACCTCCAGGCGGGCCTTGACCCCGCCGGAGAGGCCGGAGATGAGAGCCAGGAAGCGGTCGAAGCCCTCGATCTGTACGACCAGGGAAGTGGGGGTGATCTCGATCTTGGCCATGGCCGCCTCGGTAGCAGGGTGGGTCCTTCACTGAGGGAGTAGCAGCGGAGGCCGATTTGGTTCGCCTAGGGGTTAACTGGGCCGGACAGGCTGTCAGTGAGCCTCTGAGACCAGTACCGGGGGGAGTATTCGATCAAGTGTGATTGCCAGATACTGGGCCAGCGCAGGGTGCTCTCACTCACACTTGAGCAGAACTCGCCGAGGTTCCCCCGGCCCCCATGCGTCTAGGGCCCTCCAGCACCTACGTCCTGAGAGCAGGACTGCCGTCTCGGAGCGGCTGCCACTACGGGGTAGTCCCTGAGGTCGTGGACCAGCTCGGTGTTGGAACGCCGGCCGGCACGGGAGGAAGCCTTGCTGCCCGAGCAGATGACTAGCGCTCTACCGCGGGCGAACCCGGTGCCAGATGATCTGGCCGAGGACAATCACAACAATCATCGTCCCGGCAGATCCCAGGCCAGCGGCCGCCTCAACGCTGGCGGTGTCGGGCTGCGCGCTTAGTGCGGCGATCAGTCCAGCAGCCCCGGCGGCAGCAGCGCAGCCAATGATGGCGACCGCGTTTGCCGGGGTCAGGATAAAGATCCGGCCTATGTGAAGGCGCCAATGCGAGGCGGCTGCAAGCACGCCCAAAGCGGCGAGCAAGATGACCAGGAAGATGAAGTCCGGCAGGTCGGTCGCCGTGACATGTAGGGGGACGAGGATGAGGAACATGACCAGCGCCCATCCACAGCCGACGCCATAGATGAGCAGTCGCAGGCGGCGATCGAGGCGTCCGGGGCCAGGCGCCGGGGGCGCGGTGGGGAGGGCCTCGAGCCCTTGGAGGGCGAAGCCAGTGTCGTCCGGCATCTCTTGGCCAAGCGCGCTGGCGGCCGACGCTGGACTGTGATCAACGGCCGCCACGAACGCCGGATGTGCGTCGAAGATCCGCAGGTACGCCACCCTATCGTCGCCGACGAAACCCCGCCAGCGAATAGGGATCGTGCTGACCCCCTGGAGCAGCAGAACGATGCTGGCGAAGACGCAGCCCAGGCCCGCTATGCAAAGGAGAGCGGCGATAGGTCCTGCGGGACTGCTCGCAGGGACCGCCTGGGCGATGAGGGCTATGGTAATCGCACCTCCCATGAGGCGGCAAGGCCGAGGAGCAGCCACCATGCGAGTCGGAACCGCCGCGCCTGCAGCGCTATCAACTGCTCGCGCACCGGTATGAAGGCAGTGCGTCGGGCGAACTTGCGCGTCCACCGTCCGGCGGTCGGCTCGCCGGTCAGCACGCACACCGAGGGCAGCCCGTCGGCAAACGCTGTCGAGAGCGGAATCGTTACCGTGGCCCGGCGCTCGGAGGGGACAGAAAGGCCCATCAGCCGATATCGTGGCACATGTTTGGACAGTTTGGTGCGTCACCTGCGCCGAAACGCGCAGTACAACTTGCTCAAGTGTGATTCCGGGATACTCGGCCAGCGCACGGTTCTGTCACACGGGCGTCACCAAACCGTTCAAACGGTCCGGAGCCGCGACCTCGAGCCTAGCCTCCTGATAATGAAGTCAGCGCTTAACCCAAGGCTCAGGTGAAACGCGTGCGACCTCCCTCGACGAACGCACCCCGCGGCGCGGCCGGCCCGGCGGCCCCGCGGCGCAGGCGGCCCAACCTCGCGAGCCCTACCACACCGAGGATCACGCTCGGCTTCATCCTCGCGGCCGCCGTGCTGGTGGTCTGCGCCTGCGCAACCGCCCGCTCGCCGACCTCGGAGTTCACCAAGACCACCAGCGCCATCCTGGCGGATGCCCAGCGCGACTACTCGCAGAGCCCGGCAGTCCACCTCGTCGTCACTAGCCACCCAACGACTGGCCCAGCTCTCGAACTCAACGTGCTCATCATCCGCGCCGGTGGGGGATCCCTCACCTTTCAGGCAGAAGGCCAGTCGCAACCGCTTATGCAGGCCACCGTCGTCCACGGCAATGAGTATCTCTACGTTTCTGCGGCGTACGAGAGCCTTCCCGGCCAGCCGTCAATCCCACCCGAGCAGGTCGGTCGCTGGGTGTTGGTCGGCCAGCTCTCACCGACCGTCTCCGCTCAGTTCTTCGCCGGCGCCCTTACCGACATGACACAGGCCTCCCAGGTCTTCGACCAGGTGCTCCCGATCACCAGAGGCGGCACCGAGGAGGTCCGCGGCCAGCGGGCGATCGACATCCGGTGGCAGGACGACGCGGGGGTCTACGTGACGGTTGCGGTGGGCAGCTCAGGCCGCCTCCTGGCTTGGCAGGGCGCTACGGCCGGCGGCACCCCCACCTTCTCGGCCCAGGTCTTCACGGATATTGCGGTACCCACGATCACTCCCCCGCCCTTTCCAGTCCCCTATACCCCGAGTGCAGCGGACGCCACACAGGGTTTGCCGTGACCAGGTCAGAGTGTCGACCGCGTCCCCGGACGGCGCGGTGCGCTCTCCCGACGGCAGCTACTGGTGGACGGGGCACCGGTGGCTCGCTCTCCCACCCCGACCGCGGCGACGCCGCAGGACCGCGGGCGGGGGCACTGGCGTCAGAGCCTCGGTCTAGGATTCCACTCGACGGCTGCCGACCCTATACCAGGGTGGTGGTCGTTCTAGTCCGCGGTTCAGGGGGGTACAGATGGCCATCACGCCAGACCAACCGACAGAGCTCGAGCTGGCTCGCCGCATCCTCGTCCACGGCGCCTTCCTCCCCGTCGAGATGCGTACCGACCTGGTCGTGGGCGCCCTGCCGGCCGCCCTCGCTGACCAGGTTGCCGTCCCCTCGGGAACGCGGCTAGTGGGCAGCGCCCTCCACTCCCGCCAGGGACGGCCGTCGGACCTGGAGGTGGTGCTGGACGCGAGCGGAGAGCCGACCGAGGTGGTGGACGCCTGCGAGAAGGATCTGACAGAGCGCGGATGGAACCTCGTCGAGGGCTTCCCCGGGTCCATGCACGGCGGATTTGTCAGCGGACCTTTCGGCTTTGGCCGCATGCTCCGGAAGGGCGAGCAGGGCCCTGTCCTGATGATGTCCGCGGTCACGCGAGACGCCGGCCTGACCGACCTCCGCCTGCGGCTGGACTGGGACATTCCACGCCATCTCGACCGTATGACCATTTACCGGTCGAGGCTGTCCGGCTTCGACAAGATGCCCCCGCTCTATCCACCCACGGGCGTGAGCCTGGACCCCGGGGCGGTGGCGGCAGCGGTGGAAGGTGGAACTCTGAGGCAATGGTCGAGACGGACCGCAGTGTCGCCGAGCTTGAAGCCCACTTCGCCTCCCAGCTGGTGGAGGCTGGGTGGACCCGTGTCGCCGGCCGCGCCGACGATGTCGTCGGCTGGAGCACGTGGCGCCTCCCCGGTGAGGGTGAGTCGCGCGGCCTCCTCCTCGTGCTGGCCGTCTTCGGCGGCCAGGAGCGATCGCTGACGCTGCGTATCGAGGAGGCCGAGCCGGACGACAACGGACCAGGGGGCCGAAGCTTCACCAGGCTTCTCACGACCCGATAGCTGGGGGAGTCCCGTCAGGTGTCATTCCCCAACACTGGGCCAGGCCAGGGTGCTCTCACTCACACTTGAGCAAGGCGCCACGCGACTAGGCTTGGCGAGCCGCGGCGGACCGACGTCGCAAGCGCCTCGAGCGCATCGTATGGCGCTGCGCACGAGCATCTACACTGCTGCGCCATGAACGACGGCGGCGAGCGTCGGAACTCCCACGCGATCCTCGGACGTGGTGGCGGAGCTGGTAAGGGCGATCTGAGGTCACGGGGGCCGGATGCCGCCGGGGCCGGTCCCGTCACTCGGGGTCGAGCCGGCGGGCGGGCCCAGCACGTGGCTCTGCTGATCGGGGTACTGGTTCTGCTGGTCGCCACGGCGCTGGGGGCCCCCCGGGTCGGCGCGAGTGGTGGCGGTGTAGGCCCGGTCTGCACGGCCCAGGCCGGTTATCTCTGCATCGTGGCCGGGAGGAACGGCAACTGGGGAGCGCCGACACCCGGCCCGGCGACCAGCTCCGACCTCTACTGGCCCAGAGGCGTGGCGGTGGACTCCGCCGGCAACCTCTACATCGCCGACACCTACAACGACGTGGTGGAGAAGGTGACGCCATCGGGGACGCTCTCGGTGGTGGCCGGGACCGGCTCCGCGGGGCCGCCGACACCCGGCCCGGCGACCAGCTCCGACCTCTACTGGCCGAGCGGCGTGGCGGTGGACGCCGCCGGAAACCTCCACATCGCCGACACCTACAACGACGTGGTGGAGAAGGTGACGCCATCGGGGACGCTCTCGGTGGTGGCCGGGACCGGTTCCCCGGGCGCGCCGACACCCACCCCGGCGACCAGCACTTCCATTTCATGCGCCCCCAGCGAGATAGCGTCCACACCCGGCCCGGCGACCGCCTCTGACCTCTGCGCCCCCAGCGGAGTGGCGGCGGACACCGCCGGCAACCTCTACATTGCCCTCTCCTTGAACGACGTGGTGGAGAAGGTGACGCCATCGGGGACGCTCTCCGTGGTGGCCGGGACCGGCGAGCCGGGAGCGCCGACTCCGGGTCGGGCGGCCAGCTCGGATCTCTCCTCCCCCAGCGGAGTGGCGGTGGACGCCGCTGGCAACCTCTACATCGCGGACACCGCCAACAACGTGGTGGAGGAAGTGACGCCATCAGGGACGCTCTCGGTGGTTGCCGGGACCGGCAACGAGGGAGCGCCCACACCCGGTCCGGCGACGCACTCCGATCTCTACGCGCCCGGCGGCGTTGCGGTGGACGCCGCCGGCAACCTCTACATCGCGAACAGCAACGACGTGGTCAGGGTGACCCGATCGGGAACGCTCTCGGTGGTCGCCGGGACCGGCGACGGGGGAGCCCTGACACTCGGCCCGGCAACCAGCTCCGACCTCAACGGGGCCGCCGGGGTGGCGGTGGACGCCGCCGGCAACCTCTACATCGTCGACTCCGGCAACCAGGTGGTCGAGATGGTCGACATGGCAGCGAGCACATCCGCGAGCCCGGCGCCCTCCGCCGCGGTGAGCCCGGCGCCGCCCTGCAGCACCCAGGTCGGCTATCTCTGCGTCGTGGCCGGGACCGGATCTCGGGGAGCGCCGACACCCGGCCGGGCGACCAGCTCGGACCTCGGGATTCCCTGGGGAGTGACGGTGGACGCCGCCGGCAACCTCTACATCGCCGACGGCACCAACGACGCGGTCGAAAAGGTGACTCCGTCGGGGGCGCTCTCGGTGGTGGCCCGGCCCGCCGTTGGCGGCCCGTTCTCACCGAACCACGACGGAGTGGCGGTGGATGCCGCCGGCGCTCTATACATCGCGGACGACGGCAGCGACGTGGTGGAGGAGGTGACCCCATCGGGGAGGCTCGCGGTGGTGGCCGGGACCGGCTCGCAGGGCGCGGCGACACCCGGCCCGGCGACCAACTCGGACCTCAACGACCCCTCGGGAGTGGCGGTGGACGGCGCCGGCAACCTTTACATCGCCGACTCCGGCAACGACGTGGTGGAGAAAGTGACGCCGGCGGGGACGCTCTCGGTGGTGGCCGGGACCGGCTCGCAGGGTGCGCCGACACCCGGCCCCGCGACCAGCTCGGACCTCAACGACCCCTCGGGAGTGGCGGTGGACGGCGCCGGCAACCTCTACATCGCCGACTCCGGCAACGAGGTGGTGGAGAAGGTGACGCCAGCGGGGATGCTCTCGGTGGTGGTCGGGACCGGGAACGAGGGAGCGCCGACACCCGGTGCGGCGACCCGCTCCGACCTGAGCGTGCCCTACGGAGTGGCGGTGGACGCCGCCGGCAACCTCTACATTGCTGACTACTTGAACCGCGTGGTGGAGAAGGTGACCCCGTCGGGGAGGCTCTCGGTGGTGGCCGGGACCGTCAATCACTTACCGCTCTCACCGGGCCCGGCGACCAACACTTTCGTTCAATGCGCCCCCAGCGAGAGAGTGTCCACACCCGGCCCGGCGACCACCTCTGAGCTTTGCGCCCCGAGCGGGGTGGCGGTGGGCAGCGGCGGCCACCTCTACATCGCCGATCCGGGCAACGCGGCGGTGGAGATGGTCGCCCTGGCGGTGAGCACATCCGTGACCCCGGCGCGGTCCACCGCCGGCGGGCCGCTCTCCGCGCTGCCCGTGGTGGGTGTGGGGGTCGCGGTCGTCGTTCTCGCTGGCATCCTGGTCTTTCTTTGGGGCCGCCGGCGCTGGCGAGCCGCGAACGGGACGGTGGTACCGCCCGCTGCGGGAGGGCCTCCCAGCTTCACCCCTCCGCCTTCGCCCCCGCCATCTCCCTGATCCTTGCTCGCGCCACCCTGCGAAGCGGCTGAGCCCGGCCTCCGGCTCAAGTGTGATTGCCAGACACTGGGCCAGGCCGGTGTCTTCTCATCCTCTCCTGGCCTGAGGGTAGCTTGCCCATCCGCAGCGGGTCAGCGGTGGGTCGTGCCCTATCCGCGTCTTGGACGGAGCCTCACCGAACACACGACGAGGGGTGAGAAATGGAGGCACCACTGTGCCGTCAGTCGACCGCGGCGGCCCCGCTTCGAGCCGGCTGGACGCGCGTGTCCACGGCCTGCTGGCGCCTGCCGCCGCTTGGAAGGAGGAGCGCTGGCACGAGCGCGAGGACGGTGAACCCGATCGCCCACCAGAAGGAGGTGTCGAAGGCGGCGACACGAGCCGCCGTGGTCAGGACGGTGTGGCTCGCGAGCTGACCGGCGAGGATGACCGCCAGGACCGCCGCGCCGAATGACCCCCCGACCTGCTGGACGATCCTCATCATCGTGCTGGCATCCGGGACCTCTTGGTGTGGGACTCCCTGAAAGGCACCGGCCATGACCGCGATCGTCACGGCCCCCAGGCCGGCCCCCCGGACGATCAGGGATGCCGACAGCAGCCAATCCGAGGGTGCAGGGCCGGCCAGCGCGAAAGCCAGAGTGCCGGCCACCGTCAGCGCGAGGCCGGGGATGACCACGAGGCGGGGACCCACGCGGTCGGTGAGCTTCCCCGCGAGGGTGCGGGGGAGCAGCGAGCCGATGCCCTGCGGGGCGAGCAGGAGCCCCGTGATCAGCGCGCTCTTGCCCTGGACATCCTGGTAGTAGAGGCCGAGCAGGAGGAGCGGGCCATAGAGCGAGAGACCAGCCAGGAGGAACACGCCGGCCGCGGCCGCGAAGGAGGGGATGCGCAGCACCCGGATGTTGACCAGCGGTCCGTCATGCCTCCGTGCCGCGTGGACACCGAACGCCGCCAGGAAGACCACCCCGAGAGCGATCGGCACGACGACGGCCGCGTTCGCGAAACCGGCCGGGCCCGACACCTGAGCCAGCCCGTAGAAGACCAGTGCCAGCCCGGGGGAGAGGGTGAGCCATCCCACGATGTCGAAGGGGCGGCGCTCCCCTGTGGGAACGATCGTCCGCATCGCGCGCCATGCCAGGACGATCGCGGCCAGGCAGATGGGGACGTTGACGTAGAAGATCCAGCGCCAGCTCAGGTCGGTGACGATGAGCCCGCCCACCACCGGGCCGAGGGCGGGCACCACCACCACCGGAAGGCTGGCGATCGCCATCATCCGCCCCAGCCGTCCGGGACCGGCGGCCTGCACCAGGATGGTGATGAGGAGCGGCGTCATGATCCCGGCGGCGGCACCCTGGACCACCCGGAAGACGATCAGGCTGGTCATGCTCCACGCGAGCCCCGACAGGGCTGAGCCGACAACGAAGAGCACCAGGGAGGCGATCCAGAGGCGCTTCGCCCCCAGGCGCTGGGTCGCCCAGCCGGTGACCGGCATGGCGATCGCCATGGCCAGGAGGTAGCCGGTGATGGTCCACTGGGTGATGGCGACCGACGCGTGCAGGTCGCGACCCACGGTGGCCAGGGCCACGTTGACGATGGTCGTGTCGAGGACGGGCGCTATCCCCCCCAGCACGAGGATCCAGATCAGCCGGCGGAGGGCGGGGTCGAGGCGGTCGTCCAAGGGGGTGCTGGTGGCCACGACATCCTCTGTAATTAGATACGCTCAGTTCCTTCCCCAGAGTGTAGCATACTAGGAGACGGTGCGTATCCAAGTGTCAAACTCCGCTCCCCCGGCGCTCACTCCCAGTGGGCGGTCGTCCGCTCCACCACATGCCGAGGGTGAGCGGCGCTCCCGGCGCCGTGGGGCGACGCTGGAGGACGCTCTCCTCCGGGCGGCGTGGGAGGAGCTGTCAGCCGTCGGCTACGCGAACCTCACCATGGAGGGGGTGGCGGTTCGCGCGGGGACCAGCAAGGCCGTCCTCTACAGGAGATGGCCCAATCGGGCAGAGCTTGCCGTGGCGGCGTATCGAGACCATGTCCGGGCGATGCATCCAGACCACATGGGCTCGGTGGCCGACCAGATCCCCGACACGGGGGATCTGCGCGAGGACGTGATGGCCGTGCTCCGCCACCTGCGGCGCAGCTCCGAGGAGATGAGCCCTGACATGCTCCATGGGTTGCTGGCGGAGCTGCGCACCATGCCGCCGGACCTCATGGAGGTGCTCCCCGGCGTGATGATGACCATCCTGCGCCGGGCTGCCGAGCGCGGTGAGGTCGACATCGAGAGGGTGACCCCGCGGA
>Ga0181533_1005332_pt1 | contig 12391 bp, 10 predicted proteins | sample PEATcosm2014_Bin_45_FD_119772 | JGI IMG/M metagenome (GOLD analysis project Ga0181533, IMG submission 119772) | Peatland microbial communities from MTU Mesocosm Facility, Houghton, MI, USA - PEATcosm2014_Bin11_60_metaG | ecosystem: Environmental > Terrestrial > Soil > Wetlands > Peat | place...
CAAAATTGAGGCCTGGGGTGCAAGGGCTCGCTCGATCGTCTCAACACCCTCCGGCATTTTTGTCGTCTACAGCAGAAGCGCAATCACATCTACAAAATCATCTTCCATGTAGCTGCCCGGTTAGCCCATGACGCCCACGACGCGACGAACACGGCAGGCTTTTCACCTCTTAGCTCGTCTTGCTCCGGTCGCTCTCTTGCATGTTCAGAGCGGGGAAAAATGGGCCGGGGTCGAGGGGTGGAATCCCTCCTGATTTTTGGTTTTCGCAGTTGGTCAAGGGTTCCGGCTGTGTAATACCAGGAACCCTGCGTAGCTGTGACGAGATTTCCCGCGAAGGTGCCACAAGGTCGCGGGGCTGCTTGGAGTGTGTCTTGCGAATGATAGACAAGATGGACGAGATTCTTCCGCCGCTTGTGCAGTTCCGTCCTGTTGTTTCGGAAATCCATTCCGAACTCAGGCGCGGCGGCAAGGTTCCGGGGTTTTCCAAGGGCGGCCAGTTGTACACGTGGAAGGGCGATCTTCGGCCGTTGGGCGTGGACGCGTTTTTGTACCTGGGCGGGAAGCATGGCGCGGGTCACAAGTTGGAACATTTTAACGTCGGCAAACGGTCGATGGATGAAGTCCTCGCGGACACGGAAAAAGTCGTTGCCACCGATCCGCTTCTTAATGCCGTCTCGCGTGTCGATCTGGCAACAGATACAAACATCCCGGTGACGTGGTACCGGCAGCATCTTCGCATCAAGTTTAAGCAATTCGGCTCCGAACTCGGGGAAATGAGTCTGGATTATGCAGAGATGGGGAAACGGAAAATTGAAACCCTTTACGCTGGCCGTCGTCCGAATTGTCTCCGCGTGTATGACAAAACGGCAGAAATGCAGGAACAGTACCGGAAGGCAATCCGGGGCCTCGGGAAGTCCGATCCGGAGTTACGGAAAGCGGCTTATCTGGTGTTTGCCGGGTGGGTGGCGGCGAATGATAAAAGCATTTTTGATGGCATAGAAATACGGCCTTATCCTGGGCAAGCTGAATGGTTGGCGGAGTCGGGGTATAAGCCTGATTTCAATAAGACGTTGGCTGAGTTGCGCTCGGATCGTGATCCGGTTCCGGTGGCTCCGGCACTGAAGAAAATTCCCACATTTGAGGAGTGGGCCGGGTTCTCCTCCTCCTCAATCCTTACGCGTGTCGAGCGGCAAATTTCAGGGCGCGGAAAATTCCCGGATTTTTTCCGCGATGAAACAGGAAACGTAACGGTTTCGACCGTTTGGAATCGGCTCCAGTTTGGCTTTAAGGGAAAGCAATTCGACCCTTATGAATCCCTGGTTTTTGTCGATTCCGGGGCCTCTGCTGCTCCTTCAATTCCAATGTATGAAATTGAAATTGGGCCTGTTCATCGGCGGCCGCGTCTCCGAAAGATCGGCGCGCGGGAGTGGGTTTTAATTCTAGGGCTGCGCGGGTTGATTGCTGAGCAGGGTCTCCAAAAGGCTTATCAGCAATTGAATTTGCGAAGCGAGGGAAATGCGAAGCGGTTACTTGATTCTTACGCTCGTTACTTTCCGGCTGAGGTTCTCGGGCCGTCCACGGTCCGTTTTAGCCGTCGCGAACTCTTTCAGCAATTCAGGTGTTCAATTCAAAAGCAATTTGGCTGTGCAGCATGAAAAGGAAAAAGTGTCCCATCGCAATCGACCGCATGTAGAGCAGTCATGGGGAATCCGTTGCTTTCTTCCGGGAAAAATAGGGAAGAAACCCTTTCCGATAATACGGTTCGAAAGCTTTCTCGAAAGCTTTCTCTAAAGCTTTCTTTGAACGGAATCGAATCACGCATTTTTCGTAATTTTCAGTCATCTTTTTCGATAGGGCAGGTTTACAGACCATCACAGGTGGGGACAAATGGACAAAGCAATTTCTAAAGGGAATGAATTTGCGCAAATCATGACGGTCGAAGAGGCGGCGGCCTTGCTGCGCGTCCCGAAATCGTGGATTTACGAGCGCACCCGTCGCCGGGGAATTGAGCGAATTCCCCATAAGAAATTAGGGAAATATCTCCGCTTTCAGGAAGACGAAGTGCGGAATTGGTTCACGAATTTACCGGAGAATTGAATTGATTCCCCCAGCTCCCCTCACTACACTTGCAACCGACGCAGAACCGCCTAAGCGGGCCACGTTCGGAGGACGAATGGCTCGAAATAGGCGATTTCAAGACGGTCAATTAATTAAGCGAGGTAAACGCAAGCAAGTGTGGGTGGGACGCTGGTGGGAGGACGTAATTGGGTCGGATGGTTCTCGTGGGCGAGTCCGTCGCTCGGAGATCCTCGGCGCGGTTGCCGAAATCTCAACTCGAAGACAGGCTCGGAAGTTGCTATCGGATCGGCTTAGGCCGATTAACGCGGGCGAATACCGACCGCAAGCGACCTGGACGCTCCAGAGTTTCATTCAGGATCGCTGGCTCCCCGAGGTGCTTCCCACGCTCAAGTACTCAAGCAAGCAGCATTACGAGTACATTACCAATCACCATCTGCTGCCGATGTTCGGGGATGTGCAATTGCGGTTAATTTCCCGGGATGTCGTACAAAGCTTTCTTTTCGCGAAGCTGAAGAGTGGCCTTTCCTGGAAAACCGTCAAGCACATTCGCACGACGTTCGGCACGATTCTTCAGGCGGCGGTGATGCAGGATCTGATTTTCGACAACCCGGTTCGGAAAACTAGATTCCCGAGGCAGGGGCGCGTCGAAGAGAAAGCTCCGATTTCACCGGAAAAGCTTCGGGAGTTATTAGCTGTACTTCCCGAACCTTCGTGTTCACTTGTCTGGTTGCTCGCGTTAACCGGCCTCAGAATCGGCGAACTGCTGGCATTGTGCTGGCAGGATATCGATTTTGCAACCGGTGTTCTCCGGGTTCGCCAATCGGTTTATGAGGGACATTTTGACGAGCCCAAGAGCAGGCGCGGCAAGCGGGTGATTCCGATGAGCGCGAAGTGCCGAGAGGTACTCGAATCCTGCAAGCCCGCTGAAGCCGAGCCGAATACATTGGTGTTCGCTACCGGCAACGGCACGCCGCTCTCCAGACGAAACCTGCTCAAGCGCGAATTGAAGCCAGCATGCGAGAAAGTCGGGCTTAAGGGGGCGAACTGGCACTGGCTACGGCACGCGTTTGCAACGTTGCTCGATGCGGTTGGAACGCCATTGGGAACGGTGCAGGCACTGCTCGGGCATTCATCCTCGGAAATCACGCGTGAGGTTTACCTGCACTCGATTCCGGCGGATGCGCGCAAGGCAGTGGAGAACGTCGAAGAATTGGTGATTGGACCCAAATGGACCCAAGTTGCGGAGGAGCCCGCAACGACGAGTACTCTAATTCATTGATTCTGTGGGATTAGTTGGTCGGGGAAAGAGGATTTGAACCTCCGACCCCCTGGTCCCGAACCAAGTTCTCGGCGTATTTTGCGACGTGTCACCCAGAAAAGAGAGCCAAGCGAGTTCGCATAGCTGCGCTTGTAAGTTCGTTCTCCCGAAGTCTAAACATATGCCGCCAACGCGCCGTTTGCCACCTGTTCCTGCACCGGTTCGCTGGCGGCGTCGGAGCCCTTCAGGTAGGCAAGCGTCACGTCCAGCGATTCGTGCCCCAGCCACTCGCGAAGCGTGTTCACGCTAACGCGGTTGCGCTCGTGGTGCCAGCAGGCGAAGGTCTTGCGGAAGCGGTGTAGTTCCCACTCGCCGCACACTGCGTTTTTCTTGCAGGACACGTCCTTGCTGTCCAAAACGCCTGTGCAGCGCCCGCAGTTCAGGCCGGCGCGATAGGCGGCATCCTTGAGCATGCGCAGGAAGTGCCCCTGCGGGCGGCCCTCTGAATTCGGGAATACTAAATCGCGGGGGTGCGCCCGCTTGGCTTTCATACGCACCTTCAGCTTGCCCATTAACGCCGGGGGAATAGGAACGAAGCGGTCCTTTGCGCTCCTTTCGCCGTTCTTCTTGCCCTTGAGCCGGAACCCGCGGTCAGGCTTAGGCTGGATGTGCAGCACGTTGGTTTTGAAGTCCAGATCGTTGTACTCGGTGAACGCGACCTCGCCCTCGCGGCAGCCTGAGTTCAGGAAAAAATTGAACACCAGCTTCTCCTCGTCGTCGCTGGCGGCGAATAGAGTTTCGAGTTCCTCCTCCGCGTACGGCTTGACCGGCTTCGAGGCGAAGCTCAGCCTAGCAAGCAGCGGCCCGGCGATCAGGATTCCGTTTGCCCGCAGGAAAGTATTCAGCGTCTGGAAAATGTTGTAGACGTACCGGTCGCTGTAATCCTCGTCAGACGCTTGCAGGAATTTGATATACCCCTTGAGGCAGCCGTCATCGATCTGATCCATGTAGGTCGGGCTGGTAGAGCAAAATTCCAGGAAGAAGTCCAGCCGCGAGCGGTAGGCGGTGATGGTTTTTTTGCTCATCCCCTGCCCATCCTTGCCGACAAACAGCTTCTGGTCCTCAATCCACTTGTCCACCGCGTCGCTGATGGCGACCCGCTTTCGTTCCGGTTCGTCTTTCACCTCGCCTCCCGCTGCCAAGTACTCCTGCTTCCGTTCGTGCTTTTGCAGCTCGGTGAGGGCGAGCGACGAATCTTGGCCAATGGACTTCGACCTGCGCTTCGGCCCCTCGTACCAGAACAGGTAATACTTGGCTTCCGGGTGCTTTTCTTCGCGCCCGTCGACGAGCCCGACCAGCGGCTTCAGGCGACCGTTGTTGGAGACGGAGGGGCGAACAAAAGTCCAACTTCCGTCGGGCTTGCGGATGTTGAGGTAAAGCGAGGCGGTCTTGTTTGCCATGAGACCCAGCTTTCTACCGGGTCTAAAATAGCAAAATGAATAGCAAAAAACAAGATAAGTGGCTTTGTTTTAATATCTGGCGGAGAGGGAGGGATTCTTCGCACAGCCGATAAACACAGGTCACTTCGCTGATTCTTCAACGAGTTCCAGTTGGGCAGTGCCGTTTTGCCATCAAAACTGGCATACTTAACTACTAGGATTTTGCCAGAAATGGTAGCCAAATGGTAGCCAGAACATAGGTCAAACAGTTGGGGCTGGCACCCCGCGGAAGTCCGTTCTGCTGCGCCCTGCGGTGAGCAGGTGTACGCACGCTTGGCGCGGGATGGGCAGCACCAGCCGCCATGGACACAATGCCCTTCTGTAAATCGATAAGGACAATTGCGGTACGCCGTGGGTCGGGCTTAAGTTCGTTCATCAGGCGACCTTCCGGTTCCCTTTTAATCCTCGCGAATTCCGCAGTTCAGCCAATAATCAAGAAGATGGTTGAACGTGCATCCGATTTCCTGCGCCTTTTTGAGCCACTCCTCGGTGTGACCGGAGCCGCCTACCAGTGCGTGCGCTATTTCATGCAGCACCGTCTGGCGGAACCTGCGACCTACATCCCAGTCCACTACGATTAGTTTTCTGTCGGGGTCGCAACCTCCCCACAAATCCCGCGATGTGAGCCCCGGCTTTCGGCGCAGATTTTGCACGTCAAAGCGCCAGTCATGCAGCCCATGCTTGTCGAGCAGCGCCCTGCCCCTTGCCATCATTTCATCGTATTCCATATCTAAGTGCAACCTCGGTGCACCGGCGGGTGTCGGTGTTGCGGCTATCTGGAAGAGATGATCGCACACAGGAAAGGGTGCGAACAGTAGTAGGCCGGAGGGTGCGCGTTCCCGTCGCCCAGATGCGAGAGGTTGAACAAGCGAAGAAGCCCGTGCAATCAAGTTAGGCGGCACCGCCAGCGCATCCCAGCCCTTAAAAAGCGGCAATAAACGGCAAAATCGTCCTCGTCGCTCTCCCCTCGATTTTGCCCCCAGAATCGATTACATGCGGGGCCGACCCTCGCTCCATGGTTCCGGTGCGGCTGGCTGGTACGGAGGTCATTGAGGCTTTTTGGGCCAAGCTGGCGGTGCTGTTCTGACGCCTTAAGGTCTGCAATCACAGCGTAACAGGCAGCGGCTCGATCGAGCGCCGAACCTCCTCGGTCGGATACTCGTAATCCTCGAGTTTGCCCGAAAGGTGAGCGTCGTAGGCCGACAGATCGAAATGGCCGTGGCCGCTCAGGCTGAAGAGGATGGTGCGAGGCCTGCCCTCTGCGCGTGCCTCCAACGCTTCATTGACTGCAGCCCTGATGGCATGTGAACCCTCAGGTGCCAGCAGAACGCCTTTGGGGTAACCTAAAAGCTCAATGCTGCCTGAGGAAGCCAAGAGGATAGCGAATCATCAGCGTCGCTGTTTCAACGAACTGGTGGATGTCTTTGATCGGCCACAGCCACTAGAAGTGATGGCGCGCCTGCGGGAGATTGTTTCTTCAGCCGGATTGCGCCCTGGCGAGATCGTTCTGGATGTCGGAACAGGAGTTGGGGTTCTGATCCCCCTGATTCAGTCCTACCAGCCGGGTGTGGTGTTGGCCTGCGACGTGGCCGAAAAAATGTTGCAGCGGGTTCAGGACAAATACCCAGCAGTCCACACCTACCATGCCGATATCGCTTCGCTGGACGTGGCCTCCACCAGCTTGGACGCCATCTTCATGAATGGCATGTACGGGAATATTGCAGACAAACCAGCCGCCTGCCGAAATGCGGCACGCATGCTTCGGTCAGGTGGGCGTCTTGTGGTCAGCCATCCCGAAGGCCGTGCCTTCATTGATCAGCTACGAGCCAGCAGCGATCTGTTCATTGAGCCATTTCCCACCAGAGAAGAATTCGAGACTCTCCTTAAGCCATTGGCGTTTGAAGTGATCACATACAGAGATGAACCCAAGCTGTATCTCATGGTAGCCCGAAAGATCTAATGCTGGCGTGTGGGGAACTGACGTCCCCCGCCCACTGTCAATCGCGCTACAGCGGCTCGTGTTCAATCACGGTTAAGCCTTCGGCGCTGAACCGCTCGACCAGCTTCTTCACCAGAATCGGCCCAATGCCTTTGGCTAAGCCGCTACCGAGATATCGCTCGATTCCCTCAACCGTGGTCAGCGGCACCGTCTTCAGGGTTGTGGCTTTGGGTGGTACTTCTGCCTACCGTTCCCTATAAAATACGAGCACGAAAGGCAATTATTGCCAGTAGGGACGCGGTAAAGACTCCAGCTCCGCTTAGCTGCTTCGAAATCACGTTTGTTCCTGATGTTTATGGCCATCCGCCGGAAGACCATTATCGTCGCGACACTGATTGCCGCCGCTGCGGTTGTCGCGGTGGCCTTGCTTTTGCCCGTTCTAGCCAACCCAGATCGCTATCGCCCCCAGGTGATTTCCTATCTAGAGGCAAAAACAGGGAAGCAGATCGAGGTCGGGCATATCGGAATAAATTGGGTTCCTCTGTCAATCCGCCTCGACAACTTTGGCTGTAAAAATCCTAGACCATTTCCTTCCGGCTATTTTCTTAAGGCTGCCAGAATGGACGCCGCCATCGATATCGCGGCGCTGCTGCACCGGCAGATTGTAATCAAGTCGATCGTGTTGCACGATCCAATAATCAATGTGATCTCAGACCCCGACGGACTGTGGAACTTTGAGAATCCGGTTTCCAAAACTTCTCAAAAACGGCCCCCGATCTTTGCTTTTGGAGTAATTCCCCGGGTGGAGATCATCGGCGGCCAATTGTTTGCTTCGAGTCTTATCGACCCATCCGATCGACCTGGGCCTGTAGTTTTTGAGGCGCACAATGTGACAGCCACGCTGGAGCAGGTGGATTTCGATGCATTTATTGGGGCGGTTTCATCTGTCGTTGCTAAGGGCGTCATGACGGCGGATTTTTTACGCTTCGGTTCGATCGAGGCGACCAATGTAAATAGCAAGCTCCGGCTGCAGGCGAGACAGGTCTTCTTCAACGAAGCCAGAGCGGAAACATATGGGGGAAGCACCGCGGGGGAGCTCTTTTTTAATTTGTCGGGAAAGAACCCAAGCTTTAGGGCAGATGCGCGAATCAGTAGAGTTGATATGGAACATCTTCTCGCGCCATTCCGAAATGTTCGCGGGAAAATGACGGGTACGATGGAAGGAGAACTCAAGCTTGCAGGAGAAATCGAGCACACACTCAGCCCGCTAACGGGAACGCAGGGGACCGGGCAGGTGACAGTGCGGAACGGTCAGGCGCCAAGTCTCAGGCTCAACGAGAACTTGATGAAACTGGCGCACTTCAACGATCTCGGCCCCGCCAAGCAAGATCCTGCCTCGTTTTCTTCCATTAGCGCCGACCTGAGGTTGGCCAATCAACGGATTTCGAGTAGCAAAATCGACATTGTGGGCTACGGAGTCAATGCTCAGTGCTCCGGAAGTCTCAGCGTGACGGGCTCTGACGCTCTTGACTATCAAGGCGTAGCAGAAATTCTCGCCAAGCAGGGCTTCTTCACCAATACATTCGCCCAGCTCTCCGGAGCTACATTGAAGAATGGTAGGTTGTCGATTGCCTTTAGGGTCGGAGGAACCATCCAGAATCCAATTTTCTCCAAGGGAAAGTAGACCGACTAGATTGTCGGTGGAACGAGTCAGGCGTCAGCTGATCGACCATACCGGTAAATACATCTGCGCGATTCCAAAGTCTGTGCTTGAGAATCACCTTTTCGTTTCTAAGTCCAGTATTGTCGAGATTCAGTACCATCGGCAGCCGAAAGGGAGCTGTGAGCAGACACTTGTTTGCTTATGTGCGGGTGAAGGCAGATCGCCAGCAGGCCAGCAAATCCCCGATACGGTTAATTTTGATGTCGGCTGGGGGATAAGAACTCAGGATTTTCGGATCATGCGCGTACCGTCCCTGCCTGGGGAAGACCGTAGTGACGCGGCTCTTCCACACTTTCTTGATTGCGTCCAGGATCCGGAGCTTGTCGTCGATCATCACGTAATGATGCGCCGGATACATGCGCTCGACGTCGGCAAGCATCTCTTCTTTGTGGATGAAGACCAGCACCCGACCGCCGAAGGTTTGCCACAGGCCTGAGTGGCAGATTTTGCGTGGCTGGAAAACGGCGTCTCCATCGGACAGAATCACAACTTGTCCCCAGCGTTTGACCTTTTGGATGACTTCGAAAACACGCGGATAAAGCCTCTTGGCAAACGGATATTCCACCAGCCAGTTTGCAACACGTAACAGCCTTGGATCGTGCAGGTGCTCTAGCCGGTAGCGCTCCAGTGCGCCGAGGTAGTCGGCGTAGCCGATTTCTTTGCGCAACTCTTCGAAGATCGCGATGTAGCGCCCGCGGGCGCGGGGTCCGTAGCTGCGGGTGAGGTGACGGTATAGATCTCTCTGGATCCGATCGTTGTCGAGCAGCGTATTGTCCACGTCGAAGAGAAAAACCAGGTCACGCTTTGGCGTTTTCATTTCTCTTCCTGAGCCTGCGGATTGATCCACGGTCCATCGCTGGCGATAAGCGCGTCAGCCTCTTTCGGCCCCCAGCTGCGGCGCTTGTAGGGGCGGGCTCGGTGGTGGGTCTTAAGCACTGGATCGACTACCGCCCAGGCGGCCTCAACTGTGTCCTCACGAGTGAAGAGCGCTCCATCGCCGGTCATGGCGTCGCCCAAAAGCCGCTCGTAGGGCGCTTCCTCTCCTGGCCGTTCTTCGAGCAGGTAGAGCTCTCGCTGCTCCCCGACGAACCCCTTCCCCGCGAGCTTGACGCGAGCGGCGACGGCGATGGCCGCGCTGGGGGAGAGCCGAAAGCGCAGGTAGTTGGCCAGACCTGTCGTTGGCGCTGAGTCGGCGAAAAGCCTCTGCGGCGGCGGCTTCAGCTCCACCAGAACCTCGGTCGCGGTTTCGGCCAAGTATTTGCCGGAGCGCAGATACCACGGCACGCCATCCCAGCGCCATGAGTCGATGTAAAGCCGCAGAGCGCAGAAAGTCTCGACGTCGGAGCTTTTCGCCACATCTGGCTCCTTACGGTAGCCAGCGTACTGGCCGCGCACCAAATCGTTGGGCTTCAGAGGGCGCATGGCTTGGAAGACCTTGGCTTTCTCGGTATGTACGGCTCCAAAGTCCCTACCGGCCGGTGGTTCCATGGCAAGTAGCGCGACAATCTGGAAGAGGTGGTTCTCGATCACATCGCGCAGACAGCCGGCGGTTTCGTAAAACGCGCCGCGGTTACCCACACCGAAATCCTCGGATAGGGTTATCTGTACGCTGGCCACGTAGTTGCGATTCCAGATCGGCTCCAGGAACGAATTGGCGAAGCGGAAATAGAGGATATTCATGATCGCCTCCTTGCCGAGGAAGTGATCGATGCGGAAGATCGAGTCTTCCGGGAACACCGTGTGCGCAACTTGGTTGAGCTGCCGTGCGGAGGCCAGGTCGCGTCCGAATGGCTTTTCGACAATCACGCGCGCATGCTCGGCCAACTTTGCGGCACCGAGTCCTTTGATCACTGTCTCGAAGAGCGAGGGCGGGATAGCGAGGTAATACGCCGGTCGCCGAGCGCTGCCCAGTGCCTCTTTGATCGCCGTGAACGTGCCCGGGTCTTTATAGTCCCCACTCACGTACCGGAGCAGAGAGAGAAGATGGTGGAGGGCACGCTGGTTATCGATTCCACCCGATCGCTTTATGCTGTCCGTCACACGTTTGTGCAGACGCGCCACACTCCACTTTGGGAAGGCGACGCCGATCACCGGGACCTTGAGGGTACCTCGTTTCGCCATCGCATAGAGTGCCGGGAAGATCATCTTGTGGGCGAGATCGCCCGTCACACCGAAGAGCACCAGTGCGTCTGAACGGGAGGCGGTCATCAGGCAACTTTCTTCTTGTCGGCGGCTTTTTCCTCATGGCCGCCGAACTGGTAACGAAGGGCGGACAATACCTTGTCGGCGAAGTCGCCCTCGCCGCGCGAACTGAATCGCTCGTATAGCGCGGCACTGAGGACGGGCGCCGGAACCGACTCGTCGATGGCCGCCGTGATCGTCCAGCGTCCCTCCCCCGAGTCCGACACTCGGCCGGCAAACTTCGCCAAGTCCGGACTATCGAGGAGCGCCATTGCTGCGAGATCCAGAAGCCACGAAGCGATGACACTGCCTCGGCGCCAGACCTCGGCGATGTCGGCCAGATTCAGATCGTACGGGTAGTGCTCGGGGTGACGTAGCGGCGTGGTTTCGGCATCGACGGTGCGCAGATCCTTGCCGGCATTGGCATGGCGAAGGATGTTCAACCCCTCCGCATAGGCGGCCATGATGCCATACTCGATGCCGTTGTGGACCATCTTGACGAAGTGCCCCGCACCGCTCGGACCGCAGTGCAGGTAGCCGTGTTCGGCGGTGCCGCCTAGCTTCTCCCGACCGGGCGTGCGTGGTGCCGCCTCGACACTTGGGGCCAGAGTGGCGAAAACAGGGTCAAGGCGTCGGACGACGGTTTCATCAGCGCCGATCATCAGGCAGTAGCCACGCTCAGAGCCCCAGACCCCGCCGCTGGTCCCAACGTCCACGTAGTGGATGCCCTTCGGTTTCAATTCGGCAGCGCGGCGGATGTCATCGTGATAGTAGGAGTTGCCGCCGTCGATGACCACATCATCTGGTTTGAGGAGCGGAATGAGGGTCTTCAGCGTCGGATCAACCACGGCCGCCGGCACCATCAGCCAGACGGCGCGGGGCAATTTCAGCTTATTAGCGAAGTCGGCCAGCGACGCGCTCCCGACCGCCCCATCTTTGGCGAGTGTCTGTACGGCTTCCGACTGGAGGTCGTAAACGACGCACTGGTGGCCGGCACGTAGCAGGCGCCGCACCATATTGGTCCCCATTCGACCCAGTCCGATCATACCTAATTCCATGTATTTTTCCTTTCACCTTAAGAGCCGAAACGTCCGCTCCTCACAGGCGTTCCAATGTGGCCATAGCCAGACGCATAGCCTCGCAAGGTCTTTTCCTGAAAGTTTTTCGTAGACTCCCTTCGGTTGGATCATTACATTTCTGCACGAGGTTGCGCGCTCACCGGAATATTCGCGGCGTGGGTGCGCCCACGCCTTCGCAGGAGATCACGGGTGCAGAATGGCTATGAACTATCAACATGGCGAGCACCTGGCTACGCAGCCTTGAGTTCGTCTGCCTTCTTCGCGTGTTCCTGACTCAGTTTCATCGTCAGCGCCGTAATTCCGGCAAGATCGCCCAGTTGCATCGTATCGATGGCTGAGCTGGGGACGAGGACGATCGTGGAGTTTTGTTTTAAGCCTTCATACAGCATGTTCATGGCTCTCAGATGTAAAGCAACTGGGTCGTTGGCATAGGTTTTAGCCGCATCGCCGAAGCTCTGCGCCACCTGACGCTCCGAATCTCCCAGAATCACGCGGGCCTGGCGTTCCCGATCGGCCTGGGCTTGCATGGACATCGCATTCTCCAAGCCCGAAGGAATCAATACATCCTTGACTTCTACCGAAATGACATTGATGCCCCACGGTTCAGTGCGCTCATCGATGATCTTCCGTAGC